>Ga0302320_10002953_pt1 | contig 39760 bp, 32 predicted proteins | sample Bog_T0_3_FD_202130 | JGI IMG/M metagenome (GOLD analysis project Ga0302320, IMG submission 202130) | Peat permafrost microbial communities from Stordalen Mire near Abisko, Sweden - Bog_T0_3 | ecosystem: Environmental > Terrestrial > Soil > Wetlands > Peat | place: Sweden: Abisko, Stordalen Mire... | reverse complement strand
ACGATCTTTCCATCCTTGTGTATGTACCGGCGTTCACTGCGAAAAGGCTGGCCGGTTCGGCCGACTTCCTGCCACTCCCGGATCACACGTTCTCGATCGTCGGGATGAATCGTTGCCTGCCAGCCTTGCCCGGCCAATTCCTCCCAAGCGCCTCCGCATATCCTCTGTTGGGCCTCATTCGCATAATTGGTATCCGAATTCGTATCGGTAAAAATGATGCTCAGGGGCGAGTTTTCGCAGATCGTGCGAAAGCGTTCCTCGCTCTCTCGCAACGCCTCCTCGGCCAGCTTGCGTGCGGTAATGTCGCGACCGATGCCCACCAAGCCGATGATATTCCCGTCCGTGTCCTTGAGCGGCACCTTGGTGGTTATGATGAACCGCCGAGTGCCGTCCGGGTGGGTAAGCGGTTCCTCCTTGTCGTACAGCGCGTGGCCGTTGAGCACAGCGAGTTCATCGCTCCGGAACTCGGCGGCCTCGTTTTGCGGATAGAAATCACCGTCGAATTTTCCGATCAGCAATTCAGGCTTGAGCGTTCCCAGCATCACCTGCGCCACCCCGCTGTTGGCCAGGACAAAGCGGCTCTCGAAGTCCTTGACGTAGATGTGGTCCGGCAAAAGATCAATCACCATGCGGAGAAGGCCTCGCTCCTGTTCGAGCGCCTCTTCCGCCCGTTTGTGCTCGCTAATGTCGCGCACGAGCTTTGAGGCGCCGATAATTCTGCCCCGCGCATCCATGACGGGGGCGACCGTTACGGAGACATGCCGGGTGCTGCCATCCTTGCACAGGCGCACCGTCTCAAAAATCGGCACGCGTTCGCCCCGCTGGATCCGCTCGAGAATCATCTCCTCTTCCCAATGGCGCTCCGGCGGCATCAGGTGTTCTATCGAATGGCCGATTATTTCGGACGCCTGGTAGCCGAAAATATATTCCGCCGCGGGGTTCCAACTCGTCACAACGCCGCGCAGGTCCTTTCCAATGATGGCGTCCTGGGATGATGCCACGATGGCGGCGTATCGGGCCGCAATTTCCTCGGCATTATTCTCAGATGGTTCCATTGGGGCCTTACGGAAACTCTCGGACGTTTCCCTTAGTCATCCAATTTTCCGCCCATCGGTTTGCCAGTCGAGATTATTTGTCCGTCCACGACCGGAGGCCGGCGATCATTGGCCGTGAGGACTGGGATCTGTGGTTTTGCGCCAGGGGAGCTGGCTGCTGAGCGCTTTCTGCGCCAAGGCCGGCCGATCTGCTGAACTGTTCTTTCGCCAACGATTGGCCATTCAGTCGTCGTTCGTGGACTTCACCGCCCAAGCCGGGTACAAGACTTGCGGACCTTTGGCGGCGCGCCAGAGGATGTGGTTGAACAAGTTTTCGGGACATTGGTCTTCCTTGGCTAGCGGCAACCGCCTGGAAATATAAGCGTCCTTGCGCAGGAGCGGATTTGAAATTTTGCGGGGATTCGGATTCATTTCGTCGAGAGGCGTTTGATTGGGTACGGCGGCGAACGGCGTAAAATCCGGCGCGTTGGTAAAACAATCGAACATCGGCGTTGCCGTCGCGTCCATCTGGTTCATCGGCGGCAGGCCAAGCATTAGTTCCATGGTGCGCAACAGGCTGGTCTGATTGTATTGCGTACTTACGATGGCGCCGCGCCGGGTATAGGCACTGGCGACGTAAGCGGTCGTGCGGTAGCCGCTCACGTGGTCCCAGCCGTCCTGCGGATCGTCTTCGATGGCGAAAACGCAGGTGTTCTTCCAGTATTTGCTATGACTGACGGCGTCCACGACCCGCCCGACGGCGAGGTCATTGTCGGCAACCTGCGCCGCGGGCGTGGGCGAACCGAATCCGGTGCCACTGGTGTGATCGTCTGGCAGCCAAAGGATGACGAGGTTTGGCAGATTATCCGCCGCTTCAAGTTGCTTCAGATTATTGATAAATTCCGCGGCACGCCACACATCGGGCACATCCAGATCCCACCCAATTGTATTCGTTACAATATAAGGCCGCAACGCTTCGATGTCTGGCTCGCAAGAGTAGGCAATGGCGTTCGAGCCGTTGAGATAATCGTGGTAGCAATCAAGAAATTTGGGATTGCCCTTGTGGCTGGAATCCTTCCATTTTTTCTGGCCGGAGGTGAATTCGCCAAAATCACGCACCGTCTTGCCGTGCGCGACCGCATCGTTCCAGATGAATCCCGCGGGCGAGTAGGCCAGCGCGTCCCGGCCTCTCTCGGCAAAGCCGCCACAAGGATAACTGCGCGGCCAGCCGGCAAATTCACGCTCCACATACTCGGTTGCTATTGCCGAATCGGCCCATTGATGGCCGTCCGCGCTCAGAATGCCGCAACAATACGTGTTATCCAGCAGCACAAAATCCCGGGCTATTTTGTGTTCGTTTGGCGTAACGTGCTCGCCATAGACGCACAAGCTTGCGTCGCCGTTGCCCGATTTTACATCGCCGAGCACCTGGTCGTAACAACGGTTTTCCTTAATGATATAAATGACGTGTTGAAAAACGCTCGGCTCGCCGACACGTTCCGGCACCGCACGCGCCGGTTGACCCACACGCGCCGGCAACGCGGCTTGGACGAGTAACGGATACCGCAGGTTTGCCAATGCAGCCCGTGTGAACGCCGCCAATACCTTCCTGGACGGCACGGGTACGAGCGACAGGGAACCTTCAAATTGATGGGTGTTGAATCTAAGGCCATCGCCTTTTAACTTTGCCGGTTTTTCCGTCCCCGCGCCGATGCCCTTGATGTTCGCCACATCAATCTCCCTCCGTTTCGCATCATAGGTGATCCCGCCTGGAAACCAACCAACGGGAATCAGGCCGAGCAATTTCGACGCACCGGGTTCGAACCGGAAAACTGCCACGGCGTTTTGTGTGCTGTTGCAAACGAAAAGTGTTTCACCCGATTGGTCAAACGCCAGCGCAGCGGGTTGAGCCCCGAATAAATCAGCGGGATTTTGCCGCGCGCAAATCGTTTCGGCTATCCGATCCGCATGTGTGTCAATCACGCTTAACGTGTCACTGCCCGCGTTGGCGGCGACAAGCCAGCGGCGATTCGGGGACAGCCCCAATGCGCAGGCATGCAGGCCTGTCAGAATTTCCGATCGGTTCGTGCCGCTCATCTCGATCACTGAGACGGAACCTTCACTCGCAATGGAACGGGCATCCACCCGCACGCGCATCCCATCGCCGGCCGGGCCTGTGACGCTTTTCGAGTCGGGACGGCGGCCACCCCAATTACTGACGTAAATCTTTCCACCGGCAAGCGCCACGTCGAACGGGGCGACACCAACATCCCACGTGCGCAAAATCGCGCCGGTCGCGGTGTCCAATTCGGCCAGGCGGTTGGAAAGGTTGAGCGCGACATAAAGTCGCTTCCCGTCCGACGAAACGGCAATGCCCGCGGGAATTTCCGTCTTGCGATTCGGTGCGTTGGCGGCCGGCAAGGGAAATGAATTTAACGGCACAACCGTGTGGTCCGGCTGGACGCCGAAGCTCTTGATGTCGCCGTTGACGTTGGCCAGGTAAATCCGCGATCCGTCGGGCGAAAACACGAGGCCGGTGAAACTTAGCTTGGCTTTTTCGTTTGGCTGGATGATGACGCTCAAACTGGATTCGGAAGCCGGTATTTTGTCATCTGCCGGCAGCGGCACCTGTTGCAGGATTTTTCCAGTTGCCGGATCGAGGACGATCAAACTTTGCGTCAAACCGGCCGTCACGACCAATTTGCCGTCGGGACTCAGCGCCAGCGCGTTTGGTCTTACACCAGGCAATCTGACCACCATCCCGGCCGATGCGACGCGTTGATTGACCGGCGTCTCGATCACGTTCGTTTCTCGGCCTACAGGCCTGGTCGTGCCGTCGAATCGTCCATAGTCGGGAGCAGCCGATTGGCCGGTCACAATCCCGGGGCCAAGCAGCAGCGAGATCAACAACAGTCGAAAGTAATAGGTTATCCTGGTCGCGTCAGCACAGTTGCGCGGCGGGACATCATGAAATTGGCGGACAAAAGCTCTCATGCGTATGCGAGCGAGTATAAGAAGGAATGATTCTGCTTCAATCTTATCGGACGCCTGCTTTGAAATCTGGCCTCTTGTCCATCAATTACGGTATTCCGACCTGAGATAGAGATGAAGCTCGACCTTCGATAAGTCCCAGTCGTGCGACGCATCGAGTTGATCTCCGCCAGTCTGAAGCATGGAAAGCATGTTCGTTTCGCCGAAATGGAGATAGGGAGTGATATCTACTTCCACATCATCGCCGGGGCTCCGCTTGGCGACGACACCGGTCTCGTTGACAATGGCGCCGATGGCGGAACGGGAATCGCCCTTTGCGTAGTAGCAAACGATATACTTGTCCTTCCAGCCGGCAGGAACATCGATCCTCCGCGTGGGAGCGAAGGCGCTCGCCTTCCCGGGGAACTGGATGGGAACTCCCTTGCCATTGGCGTCGGGCATCCATTCGCCGGATAAGTCAACCACCTTTGACGGCGGACGGGCGTGCGAAAGATAGAGCGAGCCCTCGACGCCGAGATACTTGCAGCCGTTACCGGGAACGAGCTTGACCGCAATGACATTCTCGCCCGGCCTGAGCAATGCCGTAACATCGGGCCTGAAGAAACCTTCCGCTTTTAGAAGCTGTCCATTGAGATAAAGCTCCCAACGAGTTCCCCACGTGTTCAAGTCCGCGGCGGTCAGGTGAGTCACGCCGCCGTCCTTGAACCAACCGGGTCGAACGTGAAATGTGTGACGGGCATAAACCGCTTTGGTTGGATCGACGCCGAGAGCGCTAAAGACGTCAAGGACCCAAGGTTGCGGCTGGCCGCCCGGCGAGGCGAATGCGCCGGCGCCTTTCAGCCAGTCGTTGTTTGCGGGGGTGTTCTGCGTCCAATACCAGCCATTCTTGAGATCGAGCGTGGGATCGATCCAGCGGCCCTTGGAGATCGAGGCGAAATCGAGTTTCACGGGGTCGGTTGGTTTCCAAAGCTTGTTCTGGTACTGCCACCAATGGGCAAGTGCGTCGCCTGCGTCATGATCGCGGAAATAAAAGACCTGGTTTTCACTCTGGGGAATGGAGACCTTCGGCACGGTGACGTTGTTGCCATCAATCGTGAAGGGCACCTCCCGGATTTCATTCATCGCCACCTGGTAAACCTTGTCCGGGGGATGGTCGAGAGTCGCATGGATATCCACCGTGCGGTCGCCATCGGCAAAATTCTGGACGATAAGGACATCATCCATTCCATTGTTGGTCCGGTAACGCTGTGTAACCACGCGGAGATCGGTGGTGTTGTTGACCGCCGGTTGGCCGAGGTTTGTGAACAAGTCACGGAAGAATTTCGATTCGATCTCGCTCGGCCACCATAGGCCCTTCACGTCATGGGCTTTGCGGAAAAAGGCGCTGCCCAGGGCGATGACCTGACCCTTGCCCAAATTATGGACGACGATGGCGGGAGCGCCGTCTTCATAAGTCGCGACGACCTGGCAATCGGGTCCCGGCGCCAATTCGACACTGAGGAAATTATTCTCGAAATCCTGCCAGTCCATCGAGGAGCCGGCATCCGGAAAACTCTGGCCCGCAAGTTCCTTGAAGAGTGGCTGGTCCTTAGCGATCGTCACGGTGCCCTTGCCCGGACCCGGAGTGCGAAGCGTCTTGACCTGGCAACCGGTCAATTCCTGGATCGGCCAGGAATCGGGGGCGTCGGCGTTGGATCGTCCCGTGAACGGAAGAGTGATGTAGGTGCCGCCTTTGCGGACCCAGTCGCCTATGTTCTTAATCGCATCGGGAGTAATGATCTCATTTCCGCCGTCCACCATGATGCGGTAGCGATCAATCTTGTGACTGGCGAGGCCGCCATTGTCGACGTAGAGGCCAGATTGGCCAATGGTCTGGAAGGTGCCGCGAGCGAAGTCCCAATTCCAAACGGTTTGGATCTGGTGCATGTTACCGCCGACTGGTGGGGAGGGGGGAGGCATCATCTGCGTCGCCTGGTTCATGGAACGATAGATGATAACTTGCGGTCCGGCGATGTCATAACGCCCCATTTGCTTCAGCACGGCGATATGGTCTTCATACCATTGCTTGAGTTCCGGCACGCGAGTGATGTTTTGGACGTTGAAGACCTGGTCATGCCCATTGAGCCCTTCCAGGAAAACCCGCTGATACAGGCTGAACTGGCCGGGAACATCGGCGCTCGGACCCGCCCCCTCGCTTGTGGCGGGCAGTCCGTACAGGAAGCCGTAGCGCTTATACCAGAAGAACCCCCACATGCCCTCTCCGGTGAAGTGGCCCCACGCGCCGAATCGGCTGGCCGTATCGAGCCAGCGATCGTTGTCGTTGCCGACAGGCGGCGCCATAATCTTGATCGGCTTGTTCGGTTCGGCTTCGCGCATGCCGGCCAGCGAATCGTTAATCGCGCCAAAGCGGGCGTCCAGCAGCCAGTCGTTGAATATAATCCAGAGCTTGTTGCGCTCCGCGCCAAGGTAAGGGTAAAGCACCGGCTTGTCGGTGCTGAGGAAAACGCGGCCCGTGAAGAGCTCGGTTTGAAAGGCGAGACGGTTCCCTCCTGGTTTGAGGAGCTTAGTCACATCCCACGCGGACCAACTGCCCAGGTCGCCGATTTTCTGGCCATTGAGATAGACTGGGCATGACCTGCGCACGTCATTGTTGGTGGCGCGGGCAAAATCGTAGAGATAGATCGGCCCGGCCACTTTTTGCGAGGGGGTGTAATCGAAATCGCGGATGACCCACTTGGGTTGTTCCTTATTGCCGATGTTATATTTGAACCAGAAAACGGATCCCGGCATGTGGAGTTTATCCCACGCGCCGGATTTGACGTCGTCATTCCACCACTGGCCGGCAAGTCCCTCGCCGGGATGCGACTCCTGGCGTACATACCAGTCGCCTTCTAGATCCTGGATCAGTCCGGGCTTTCCCGCGAAGGTTGCGATCTCCGGGATGGGCACTTCATCATAGGAAGTGAACGGCTTGTCCTTGCGGACATACATTTCCGAAAGCTCCGCCAGGCTGAGGTGAAGTTTTTTGTGGATTGTCTCGTGCCAATCCTCGAGCGCGGAGGGAGAGATGTCGCCTTGATAGTTGTACCAATCGCAGCCGGGGACCTCGCCGTAAGGCATCATCCAGCTTTCAACCTCGGGGTGGTTGTTCTCCAGTTTGATTTCATCCATCGCCTGGCGCGCGATGTAGAGACGCGCGGGCTTGTTGAAAAACGACTGGCGATGATTGACGCGCCAATCGAGTGTGCCCCAATACCAGCCTCCCTCGATGAACGTGGCGGGCAGCTCGAAGGCATCTGTGAATTCCTTGGCGTGGGGCAGGCGGCCGCCAAGGCGCGCACTTACCGGCACGTTACGCTTGCCGGCTTCCGTAAGCAGCCAGCCGAATGCGCGCTGCGAGGGGATACTGTAGGAATCATCGAACTCGGTCGGATTGGGCCAGAGCTCGAAACGGAAATTGTGCTTCGCGAGGAAGCCCATGTCATCGATCGGATCGGTGTCGTGATTCTTTGGCGTGGGCGGCGTAAAGTTGGTCGCGAAGCCGTAAAAACCCCAGCCGTGGCGGTCGAAACGGTCCAGGTAGTCCGGGTACGCAAGGTCGGTGACGGCATCACGCGGGGCGGAAACGAGCAACGCCTTGAGCGTCGTCTCGTCTTTCGCGGCGACCACGTGTCCTATTTCACCTTCGACATAGCCGGTATAGACAAAGCCGCCGGGAATGGCGGTGGTCTTGAACCCTTTGCCGGCTACCTCCAGCGTGCCCGTCGTGACTCCGGGCGACAGATTGAGATCGGCAAGAAATTTGCTGACCATCGTGACGGCGTTTTCTGCGCTCGTTGCCTCGAAAATCCACTCGTCCTTCCCGGCGACGCGGTGGAGTTTGACCTTTCCGTAGCCGCGCAGCACCGCCGACACATCTCCCATCGGCGTATCGGCCGCCGCACTGATGGGACCGCTGGAGGAGGACGGGGTTTGCGCTCCGGTCGACGGAGCTGCGGCAGTTTTCGCAACATTCGCGCAACCAAGGACGGCAACGCTCAGAAAGGCAATTCGAAGAATGGGATGTCCGGATTTCATTTATTGGCTGCTAATTATTGGTGTTGTTTTAAATTTGGCCCTCTGTGAGGAAGGCATCTGATGAAAATTCAAGCGCGAACCGGCCACCTGTTGTGCTCGGAGACACTAGGAGCCGGAATCAGGTCTTTTGGTTGAGACGATCCGAAGGAAAACGGGCGAGCAGGGGAACTCATCGACAGCGAAAAACGAGGTGGTTGATGTTGCAGAGAATCAACTCCAAATCATGGATTCCGTTGCATAAATTACGTTGAAATCGGCATTTCCTGGCTGGTATGGCTGTTCACCGCCCCGTGCCCGGCTGAGGAGATGTCGCGGCGGGAGGCCGAACCGCATCAGCAGACGTTGGGGTTTGAATCAGTGACCACCGGTGACCGTGTATCCCGCCGCTCGCAGTTCGTCGGCGAGGTCCGTCTCCATTTGTACCGCGGCGTCGAATGGCATCGGGTTCAAGTGCTCGTAAAGCTCAGGCATCAGGCGGATGCCGTATTTTCTCACAACCCAGGCCGATTTGTAGCCGGCCTTGTGATTTTCAAACCGGTGATCAACGGGCAGGCCGGTCATGCCCACATACACGCAGGGCTTTGAAGGATCATGGGCGGAATTAAGGCGCCGAATGGACGGATGTCTGAGGACTGCCGGATTGAGCAGGATAACGTAAACGCTGTGATGGAAGTTTTCGGCATCCGGCACGGCGCCATATTCCTCAATCGCGGGGTCGACTGCCAGCGCCATCACCTCCGCCAGTTCCTCCGGCAGATCATCATGGAGCGCAGCTTCATCCCGGATGTGATCGAGACGCAGCGCATGGGGAGAGGGAAACAGAGCCGGCTACCCATGTCTCCGATTCGTACCAGGTCAGTGCCCGGAGTTTCAACTACGAGCAGGACGCCCTCCGGCAAATCTTCGAAAATGCCCAGAACGTCCTGCGGATCAGCCTCGAAAAGCCGATGCGCTCGCGTCGATACCGTTGTGGCAGACCAGCTCGTATCCTCGTCGGCGATCCTGGGGGTAGAGGATTTCGGCGCTTGACCGGTGCAGCCTGGCTTCCCAGATTTCGGGCGGTAATGGATAAAGATCGTTTAGCCGGGATCCTGGCGAGTTTGCTGATCGTCATTTTAATCGTACTCGCTGCCGGCTGTGTGGCGGAGTGCCATGACAAACCGATGATGTTTTGTCACCGACTCTTTCCGTCCTTCCCCAGCTCTCGGGCACTCTCCAGAAATGTTAACGATGGCATTGGAGACATCGTTTACGACAGCTTGGAGATTCTGACGCAGAGGAAGGATCCTATTGCGGCCTACCGCGCGATCGAGATGCTGCAAAGCAACGACGATTCTGAGTGGCTCAACGCGGCCATTTATCTCGGGGCATGCGGGCGGCACGAGGCGGTTCCGTATCTCATCAAGGCTCTGCGGCACACGGCGATTCGTCACTATGATCAGGAAGCGGGATACCTGACGGCGCTGACGGCGCAAAATTATGGAACCGATTTCGAGAAATGGAAATCATGGTGGGAAAAGACGCATCCCGATTCGCAGATGGATTGGAACTCCAATCTTGGACCGTTGCGCTAAGTAGCGTGCTGCGCGGGGCTGCGGAAGGAAGGGATGAGTGACCGTGCCCCTCTCCGGCAGAGGACATCGCGGACTTCATCCTCGCACCACATCCGCGCCAGTCCCTGCTTCTCAGTTGGGACGCTTCATTTCAAAGCGGTCCGCAGTGTGACAATACCAGTCCGGACTCGCCATGCGTCCGATCACTCCGTACCGCTCGGTGCGAATGCGCGACGTCACCGGGTCAAACAGTTCGTCTCGCACATGGACTCGCTTTACCAAGCCGATGATCAGCCGGTTCCCACCGATCTGAAGCGTGCCCCATTCCACGCATTCCAGGCTGGCCGGTGCCTCAGCGATCCGGGGAGGTTTGACCACTGACGATGTCGCTGGCGTCAATCCTGCCGCCGTCAACTCACTGGCGCCGAAGGGCAGCGTGGCGGCAGTGAGGTTCATTGCCTCCGCGACAGCTTCATCCACCAGGTTCACCACAAACTCGTGAGACCGCCGGACGTTCAGCGCGGTGTCTTTAGGCGTCCCGTCAGCTCGATCCCCGGGACAAAATCCCACTATGGGCGGGTTCGCCCCGAGCACGTTGAAGAAGCTGAAGGGGGCGGCATTAACGACGCCGGAGGCATCGATTGTCGTCACCCAGGCAATGGGTCGCGGGGTTACCAGGGCAGAAAGCACCGCATAGGCGCGGCTGGCATGTTCTCCTTCGAGATCGAGTTCCATAATGTGGGGTCCTTGTGAGAAGTTACATCTGCTCGAACGAATTAAACAGAGGATCCAAATCGATGATCTCGTTGGCGGAGGCTCTCAGGACACTCCCGAGGTTCTGAGCTACTGAAGCCACCTCGACGCGGATGCCACGACGCCTCAACTGCAACGCCAAATGGGCAAAGTCCGCATCCCCAGTGACGAGAACAACAACGTCCGGACGCATCTCCACCGATAGCTCCACCGCGTCAATTGCCATCAAGACGTCTACGTTCGCCTTGTAGTGCTTTTCCTCGGCAGGAGAACCATCTTTGGTGACCACCAGAAATCCGTGGGACCTCAGCCAGAAGACGAACTTGTTCTTCTTGTCCCGTTCGCTTTGCCAGTCTGGCATTGCTGGCGGCAGTCCTGCATAAACCACCATCTCAATCAGTTCCCGCCCCTTTTCTTCATTCGTCAGGTGCTTACGCAGCTTCAGCCAGTCGAGTTTGCGATTCACGGTGCGCACTGAACTGACGACATTGGATTCATCGACAAAAATCAGGACTCGCGATGTTTTCATGGGTGGCATGTTCCCCAATCGCCGGGTCGACTGCGAGCGCCATTGATTGTCGTCCTCTTCCAGTTCCTCCGGGAGATCGTCAGGCGACGTAGCGAAGCCGGGCCTTCATCCCGGCTGTGATCGAGAGGCAGCGCGGGGGCATATGGCATAACGAAGCCGATTACCTTCAGAAATAGGAGAACGATGCCAGCCGCGGGTAAGCTCCCGGGTGTTCCGGATCGATTTTCCAAGCGACTCCAGTCTTCGTGTCCAGGATGGTTAAGCCTGATGTTCCCAGCGAGGTATAACGTCCATCTCCGCCGGAACCGGAGAACAAAGTCCCGATGCCGAAGGCGACGATAGCGATAATGATGGTCCGGGTTCGTTGCGGGATCTGTCCGAAGAACCGACGAAATATCGTGGTGTCCATGAGGGAGCCTATCGCCCTTGCGGTGGCATGACAACCGCGCCCGGGTAATCATCAGACGTCACAAACCCTGGCCCGCCCGGGGTGATCGACATGCCGCGTATGGGGGAGGGGATTACGGACAGGTGTCGATAGTTTGTGGCTTGGCTAAGAAAAGGCCCGCGCCTCTTTGCATTCGGCGGTCACGTTAGGAGTGCCTTGAATCCCGCCTGCTCGAAATGGTGGTCGCCCGTCGGCGCATCCGTAATATTTCGATCTCCCATCACCACGAACGAAGTGCAATCGGTCAGCGTCCAGCCCTTGTCCTGCCGCTCCTCGTAAAGCCGCAAACCGCGCTGAAACAAGTCCTCCGAGACAGGAACTATCTCGACTTGCGGGTCCTGGGAAAGCTCACGAATGAATGGCGCAACCAAACGACGGCTGCTGGATTCAGCCAGCGCGTCCACGAGTTCCATCAGCACCCATTCGGTCGTGATGAGTTTCTCACGTAATTGACGCGCGGCGGCAGTGACCTTGGCGTGATGCTGGTCGCCCCGGTTCATCAGCGCCACGAAATAGAATGCGTCAGCAAAGACCGCCTTCACTTCCTGTTGTGCCCGTGGACGTAGTGATCCAGATTCGCCGCCAAATCGGCGGGCAAATCGTCCGCCGCTCCGATGTAAGCCGCGTATCGGTCGGCGAAGGAGGAATCCTGCGCCACCTCGTCCGGCAAAATCAACTGGACTTCCGCTCCATCCGGCAATTCCACGCCGGGCGGTAACGGAATAGATCCATTGGCGACTTTCACGGTGCGGGTCATGATTCGACTCTTCGGTGAAAACTATTAAAAAGCAAGATTGGGGAAGTCGCGCTCATTTTGCTGACGCCGGGCTCGTTTTCCGCTTGGCAGGCCGTCCCGGCTTTCGCTCCGTCTCCGAAAGCTTCGTCACGTCGTCACTTGAGACGTATTCCCGACCAAAAAAATTGTGCTGCCGAATTTGCCGGGCCTTCACCATATCAGCGAAGCGCTGACGGCTGATGCCAAGAATTTCGGCAGCCTGGGAACCGGACATGAGACCACCAGCGGCCTTGGATGCAGCCTGGAAGCGTCGGAATTCCGGCGTAACGCTCGTTTTGCTTCGATAAAGCGGATAGCGCTTTCCCAACTCTGGCTTGTCGGGATAATCCGGGTTCGCTTCGCACACATCCTCCCAGTGCCATCCATCCATGGCTGTGTCCCCATCGCAGCCCTCATACGGGCACATTTGCAGGCCCTCGATATCCCGGAACTCGCCCCACTTGGCCGCCGCTGGCGAAGGGCTTACTGAACATAACGGCGCGCCATCCGTGGGGCCGGTTGAGCCAACTACGCGACTTGATCCTGAACTTCCACAATATGCTCCCAGGCACTGGCTTATTCATTGTGGGCATCCGAAGCCAGGAGTTGCGTCTCGGTCTGGAGCCAAGGCTCCCTTGCGCAAGTCCATTTCCAAACTGAATAGACCACAAGTGAAACATCGGTCCCTGTCCAAAATGTAAGAATGACCTCAGGAGGCCGTCAGGAGGCGAGGTCTAGGTTGCGACACGTTGCCGTACACCAGATATCACCGATGCATTCTGAAATCTCTTCACAGTCATCCCATAGCCTTGAATGGCTGTGCTTAGATTGCTGCGACGAATCGGGTGTTGCAGACCATTAGCTATTTCATAGTCCCCATTTTTCCAAGATTGGCTTTATGTTAGCGTCGGTGAGCTCCGCTTTTTTTAGAATCCGGACAGCTTCATCAGTGTTTTTTTCGCTGACGGCTTTCTCGAACTCATCGAGCAATCCACTCACGTAAAGACGTTCATTTACCGTCATGCCTGCATATTTATTATCCATTAGTTGAAGCTACGGTTTGATTACTGAGAAGTCATTTATTCTCACATTTTTGGGATCATCGGGAGTCGCTGGCAGTTCTGAACGCCGTTCAGCGGTGGGAAAGCGGGAAGTACCGTGACCACCGTTCATTCTGAGATCGTGGATGTCGTTGGACTTAATGACCGCTTGGAATGAAAAACCGCGAGAGACATTGTGAATGGTCTGTTCACAGTCGAGTTGAAACAAGTTCACATCGAGAACGTCGCTGAGCCGGAGCGCCGGTGAAGTTGGCGGCCTAAATACGACAAGAATGTCCGTTGCGGTTTTGGCGTCGCAGTAAGGCAAATTCAAGTTGAGTTTTTGAATTGTAGCGTACATCAGGTCTTCGCTTCCAAAAGAAAAGGGCTTGGAAAAGCCGGTTTGCCCTGCCACTCGGCAGGGATGAATAAATCAACCATTCCAAGCCGCAGCAAGTTTGCTGTGTTGCGGCAGATTTGCAATCTGATTCCTGGGCACCTTGTGCCGAAGCTGGCGAGAGAGACCGGCGTGGATAAGAAGGCGCGCACTTTCAGCCCATGGAGTCATCTGGTGAGCCTGATCTACGCCCAACTCACCCATGCCATCGGACTCAACGACATCTGCGACGGGCTGCGGCTTCACAATGGGCTGCTGGTGACGTTGCGTAGTGCGACACCGCCCAGTCGCAATAATCTCTCCCACGCTAACAAGAAACGTGACGCCAGCCTTGCGGAACGGATTTTCTGGTCGGTGCTCGGTCATCTGCAAACCCTCCAACCCAGCTTTGCCCGTGGCAACCGGGGCAAGGGAGTCGCCCGGCGTTTCCGGCGCGTTATTCATGTGGTGGACTCAACTACTATTCAATTGGTGGCCTCCTGCATGGATTGGGCCAAACACCGTCGGCGCAAGGCGGCAGCCAAGTGCCATCTGCGGCTCGACCTCCACAGTTTTCTCCCTCGCTTCGCCATCATCGACACCGCGCGGGAAAATGACGGCAAACGCTCCCGCGAACTCTGCGCCGCCATCCGCCCCGGGGAGATTGTCGTCTTCGACAAGGCTTATCTGGACTTTGCTCATCTCTTCGACCTTCTCCAACGTGGGGTCTTCTGGGTCACCCGCGCCAAGGACAACATGGCTTATCAGGTTATTACAACTCTGCCGGTTTCCGGCGGCAACATCCTGCGTGACGAACTAATCGTGCTTTTAACCCATTCTGCGGCAATTGACTACCCCGATGTGTTGCGCCGCATTACCGCCCTGGTGGAAGTGGACGGGTGTGAACAGGAAATGGCTTTCCTTACTAACAACATGGAGTGGAGTCCGGCCAGCGTTGCCGATCTTTACCGTTGCCGCTGGTCCATCGAAGCTTTTTTCAAGCAAATCAAGCAGACCTTGCAACTGGCTGATTTCCTGGGCCACAGCGCCAACGCTGTCCGCTGGCAAATATGGACGGCGTTGCTGGTGTATGTGCTCCTGCGTTTCCTCGCCTTTGCTCATGGATGGCATCATAGTTTTACGCGCCTGTTCACCTTGATGCGCTGCGCCCTCTGGCGTCGATGGGATCTGCCCAGCCTCCTTCAATCCTATGGGATAGCATCGGGTGCCTTCCGCTTCATAGCCACCCCGCAGCAGCCCTGTTTCCAGGGGTTCTGAACATTGCTGTGGGACAGCCACGAGTCTGATCGCGCCAGAAGACACCCCGAAATCCTAAATCTCACTTTGCGTTCCGCTTCGCTTCAGCCCTGCAAATCAGAGGCTCGACAACTCATGCCCACGTGTTGTGGGATGGCTGTGAAATCTCTTCCAATTGGACGCCTGTCACTTCCATCCGTTACGACGATCGGAACCGTGTCCCGTGTGAAGTATGCGACACCGAGGCGCCGGTTGCCTGTTCCACTCTCGGTCCCTATTTGCCCTTTCCTCACTATGCACGCGAATGGCCGATCTCCTGGCCCATCCCCGCTTCTGTGAGCAGCGCCAAAATGATTTCCCGCGAGGCCCTTGGGTAGCGCGATATGAGCCCGACCTCATCATCTACGTCTCTGGCAAAGCGAGAAAGCACCGCAAGAGCCATGAACCTGGTGGCGATCGCATCCTGGAGCATCGCGATCCTGGCCATTCTGGTCCACGCCGTGTACACGATCCGAATCGGCAGTGTTTTCTGGACATACCAAAATGCGGGAGGAGACTGGCTCGGGGGACACGATCTTTACCGCTATCGTGGCTTTCCGCTCGATCAAGGTGCTTTTGTTTACAGCCCGCTCGTAGCGGCCTTATTCGCGCCCTTTTCGGTCCTGAGTGCTCCATTGAGCAATGTTGTTTGGCGGCTGCTCAATGTCGCTGTTTTTCTCGTCGCCATATCGTGGTGGCTAAAAATCCGGCTCCATCGCCAGATATCAGAGAGTCAATACGGCATGGTGTTTCTGCTGCTGCTGCCGCTCTCGATAGGCAACCTCAACAGTGGCCAGGCCAATCTCCCGGTCATCAGCTTGGTTATGCTCGGCATTATCAACGCAAAGCTGAACCGCTGGACCTTTTCCGCTCTCTGCGTGGCGCTGGCTGCGTATTTCAAGATTTATCCGCTGGCCGCCGGCCTGGTTCTCGCGCTCGTTTTTCCGCGGCAGTTTTCGTGGCGTCTGGTGCTGGCGCTGATAGCGCTGGGATATTTTTCCTTCTTTCTTCAACGTCCGTCTTATGTGATGCAGGAATATGGCCACTGGATGTTGAATCGCGCCGCGGACAATCGCCATTTGGCGCCGATGCGGATGGCGCCCCGGGATCTATGGTTGTTGCTGCGAGTATCTGGCTGGACCGTCAATCCGCACGCCTACAAGGCGGCGCAGGTGCTCGGAGTGAACGTCCCCCGGTTTAGTGGACAGGCAGGGCGCAGTCATTGGATAAAAGACAACGACCATGCCACGAACCCAACCGAACTATCCGGCGGACTTCCGTCAGGAAGCCGTCAACCTTCTGCTCAGCAGTGGCCGTCCGCTTAAGCGGGTGGCCGAGGAGCTGGGCATCTCAGCAAATTCCCTTCGCATCTGGCGCAATAGGGCGCTCTGCAATGGGCACGTAGCGCAGGCCGCCTCGACGCAGTCGAAAGGCCGCAGCGAAGTGCCCATTGCAGATGCGGCGGCCGAGATCCGCCGCCTCCAGCGGGAAGTCGACTATCTGCGCCGGCAGCGCGAGATTTTAAAAAAAGCCATGAGCATACTCTCGGAGGACCCGCAGAGCGGTATGCGTTGATCCATGAACTACGGGGCATTTTCGACATCACCGAACTCTGCGACGCCCTGGGCGTCTCGCGCTCCGGATATCATGGCTCGCTCACCCGAACCCCGGGTCCGCGCACCAAGGCCAACCAGCAACTTCTCAAGGAAATGAAAACCATCCATGACCATCGTCACACCCGCGCCTACGGCAGCCCACGCATGGCGCGAGAGTTGCGTGCCGGCGGCCAACCTTGCTCGGAAAACCGTGTTGCCAGGCTCATGCGCCTCCACGGCATGCGTGCGCGCCCACGGCGGCCTTTCCGCCCTAAGACGACCTCGCCCGATCATGCCGCCCATCCTTCTCCCAATCTCCTCGCCCAAGCCGGGCCTCCCGAGGCGCCAGGCCGTCAGATCGTCAGTGACATTACCTACATCCCCACCTCCGAGGGTTGGCTTTATCTGGCCGTTGTCATCGACCTCTTCTCTCGTTGTGTTCTGGGTTGGAAGCTCTCTACAAGTCTTCACAGCGACGTCGTCGCCGCGGCGCTCTCACAGGCTCTTGCAACCGGTTTGGTTCCTAAGGGAGCCCTCTTCCACTCCGACCAGGGGTGCCAATACTCATCGAGCCAAATCCGCTCGCTCCTAGCCCACTACGGTCTGGTCCAGAGCATGAGCGCACGGGGATATTGCTACGATAACGCATTCGCCGAAAGCGCCTTCGCCTCCATCAAAAACGAAGTTCTCCCAGAGGACCAATCTTTCCCCACACGCCAAGCCGCTTCTTCCGCCCTCTTCGACTACTTCCAGACCTTCTACAACCGCCGCCGCCTTCACAGTTCCCTGGACTACCTCTCGCCCGAAACCTTCCTCAACCAATACTTCCAAAACCTAAACCCATCCCTAAACTAACAACCATTCCGCTGCGCGGTACCTGTCCGTTACTTCGGGGGAAGACCAGAGGCTTGGGCACTGCTTCCCTTTGCCTTGCGGGATATCGCAGGAATTGGTCCCGGGATAGGCTCTTAAGTGGCCTCTTTTCCCTGGTGTGCTGTTGGATGGTGTTATTGGGGCCAGCAACCGAAGCGGCCACTTATATCCTCCTGGCCCCCGCGGTTGTCCTGGCTCTGATCGAAGGTTTTTCCGAGCCATTACCATCATCGATGCGGTGCATACTGGTTACCTCTTTCGCCCTGCTCCTAATATCATCGGGGTTGAATAGCTTCAGCGAGTTCAACCGTTTTCCGTTTAATATCTTTCAGCCCGTGGGCGGGTTGTTTTTTTCGATCTATGCGATCATGCGGCTGGTCAATTCCTCGTTGTGGAATGAGGAGACCGCGAAAATGGGGTCGGACGAAATTGACGGGATCTTAGCACCGATCGAGCAGGCATCGGGAAGCTAGTTGTCACGGTGCGGATTTCGAGAGATGGTCGAGCAAACAATATGCGCGTCCTGATAGTCGAAGACGAAAAGAAGACAGCGGCCTTCATTCAGAAGGGACTGTCGGAGCACGGATTTCTCGCCACTACTGCGCAGGATGGAGAGGAGGGACTCGATTGTGCCATCACCGGCGGTTTTGACGTGCTCATCGTCGATGTCATGCTCCCGATCCGCAACGGCTGGTCCCTCATTCAGCAGTTGCGCGCCATGCGAATCGATACGCCTGCCCTTTTCCTTACCGCGCGCGATAGCGTCGAGGACCGTGTGAGGGGGCTTGAATTGGGCGCGGACGACTACCTGGTAAAACCATTCGCCTTCTCCGAGCTTTTGGCCCGAATCCGCACGCTGCTGCGCCGCGCCCCGACACGCCAACCGGAGCGGTATCGGGTTGCCGACCTGGACATTGACATTCCAAGGCGCCGTGCGTCACGTGCGGGCCAGGAATTGGTATTGACTCCGAAGGAGTTCCTCCTGCTCGGCCATCTTGCAAGGCACGCCGGCGAGGTTCTCTCGCGGGAGAATATCGTAGAGCATGTGTGGGATATCCACTTCGATCCATGCGCAAATGTCATGGACGTGATGATGCGCCGGCTTCGAACGAAGGTGGATCTTCCTTTCGACGCAAAACTGATTCACACCGTACGCGGCGTTGGTTACGTATTGCGTGCCGAGTGACAATCTCCCGCACAGTAATTTCCCGGAAGGTTTCCGGAACGATTTCCAGGTCCATGGAGGGGCGGTTTATGCTGCTCTTTACCGCAAGCGCGACCTTTCTGCTGATAGCAGTTTCTGTCGGTCTTTACGGAGCTATTCGTCATTATATGGACCGGCGGATAGATCCACTCCTCGCCGGAATTATTGACGATACTACCGGCGACCTGAATGAACCCGGCGGCGTGCAGGAGGTGGCGAACGAATTGGAAGCGTCGCACGCACGCACCCCGCCCTACTGGGTGCGCATTCTGGATCGGAATCAGGCGATTGCGGTGGAGACCCGCGGCATGTCTGAGCGGGTCCCATTGACCGAATTTCCGCCCGTTCCAGCATCGGGCACAGGCCGGCGCGATTACATTGATGGGAATGGCCACTGGATGTCTGTCGCCATCCGCCGCGTGGATGCCCCTGGCGCTGATTTTACCGTCGAGGTAGCCGAAGACCGGCATGCCGACCGCGAATTTCTGGGCGAACTCCGTTGGATGCTTGGCGGCGTTGTGGCTGCGGGCGTGCTTTTCTCCGGCACAATGACCAGTGTCGTAACGAGACGTGGGCTGCGCCCACTAAAAGCAATGGAGCAGGCGGTGGCAGACGTTCGCGTGCCGAAACTTGTCGAGCGCCTTGGGGAGCGTTCCTGGCCTCGCGAGCTTGTACCGCTTGCCCTGGCGTTCGATCAGATGATGGACCGCCTCGTAGAATCGTTCACTCGGCTTTCCCAGTTTTCCACGGATCTCGCCCACGAGTTGCGCACCCCCATCGCAAACCTTCGGGGTGAGGCCGAGGTTGCCCTTACCCGGTCCCGCACGGCAGACGAGTACCGCCGCGTTCTGGAATCGAGCATGGAAGAGTATGAACGCCTGACGGAAATGACTTCCAAACTTCTCTTTCTCGCTCGCACCGAGGCCGAGGAGGCTGAGGTCAATCTGCAGGAGATTGACGCACGCAGCGTCATCGAAGCGCTATTGGAGTTTTACCAACCTTGGGCCGAGGAACGCAGTATAACGCTAAGCAGCGCCGGCACAGCTTCCCTCAGGGCGGACGCAGTCCTCCTGCGCCGCGCATTGGCCAATCTGATCGAAAACGCACTCCATTTCACTCCGCCCGGCGGTCGTGTCACCATCGAGATTGTCCTGGCCGGCGGCGTCAACGCAGTCCTTCGGCTTCAAAGTTCGACACCTCCAGAAGAGGCTCCTGGAAACTGGCTCAAGATTGTTGTGACGGACACCGGATGCGGAATCGCGCCCGAGCACTTGCCCAAACTCTTCGACCGCTTTTATCAGGCGGACCCGTCGCGTCGCAAGGGAGGCAACGGCTTGGGCCTTGCACTCGTAAAATCGATCATGAAACTCCATGGTGGCTCGGTCGCGATCATCAGCCAACCTAGTGTGGGCACGGAAGTGACACTCCGATTCCCATCATAAGCACATCCAATAGGGCCGACAGTTCTGTTTGGCCTGGAATCGAAACTGCAATGCAATGGTCAGGAAACTAACAGTTTCCATCCACTAGGATGCTCTGACTATGGCTCGATCATTTTCATGCGTTTCAAATCCTTCCGCGAGCCGGTTGGAACTTACTTACGCGGCTCTCAACCAGTGAGACATTTCCTTTGCTGCCTTGCGGCATTCTCTCTCTGCATCGAGTGCAATGCCGGCAATCCACAGGCAGATGTTTTACGAGTTGAAACCGCCCGCCTCGGCGGCATGGCCGAGGAATCGATCACCATTGACGCGCAAAAAGGGATCGGCCCCGATGAAGCCGCAGTTGTCGCAATTCTTATGAACCCCGCCCTCAAAGCCGCGCGCGATAAACGCGGCGACGCGCGGGCGCAATTGATCCAGGCGGGCGTCCTGCCGAATCCGCAGGTTAACTACGAGCGCGACACCGTTACCGGCGGCGTCACCCAAGGCACCCAGGATGAATTCTTCCTCACCGCCACCTGGGAAGTTACATCCCTCATTCCGCTGCTACCCAAACGCGCCGCCGCACGGGCAAACGCCCGGGCCATTGACCTTCGGATCGCCTGGGCAGAATGGCAGGCGGCTGCGAACGCGAAGCTTGCGGTGTATCATGTGGTCGCCCTTCAGCGGGAATTGGACACAGCGCGGGATGCCGACACGGCTCTTCGCACCACGGTTGCAACCCTGCGGAAAGCTGTATCTGCCCACGAAAAGAACCTCATTGATCTCGCTGCCAGCGAGAGCGCCAGCGAAGATGCGCACGCCACGACACTGGAAGCCGAGCATGACCTTGCAAAACAATGGCTCGCGCTAAAACTCGCGATGGGTCTGGAACCGGGTGACGGCCTCCGTTTGCGAAAGGATATCCTCCTTCCCTCGTGTCTGCCAGTTCCCGATAACGCGGCGTTGAGCGCTGGCCTGGAAAGCCGCCGCATCGATTTGATTGGCTTGCAACAAGGTATTGCCAGCCAGGATGAAACCGTGCGCGCGGCAGTCCTGGCCGCCTTCCCGAAGATTACCGCCGGTTTCGCACGCATCACCGACAATTCGGATGTCCACATGCGCGGCTTCATCGTCCAGGTTGATGTGCCCCTTTTCGACCGCAATCAGGGCACTATTGCCACCGAACGGACGACGCGACAGACTTTGAAAGACGAATACATCCAGCGCTTGTTCGAGGCCCGCAACGACATCGCCTCCGCGATCGTCGATATCCGCGCTTATGATGCCCAGATTGCAGCCGCGCAGGAAGCGCTCCCATTGCTCGAAAAGCTTACAACCACGGCGCAAGCCGCATTGAATGCGGGAAATGGAGACGTCATCAGCTATTACGGCGCCGTCTCAAACCTTCTCCAAAAGCGCCTTCAATTGATCAAACTGGAAGAACAACTGATGGAGGCCAGGACGGCCCTCGAACTAGCCTCGGGTCAAATGAACCTTTCGACAACCCTCCCACCTTCTCATCGCCGATGAAATTCAAAAAGGCCCTTCCTTGGCTCGCGCTTCTTGCAGTGGTCGCCGCCGGAATCCATTGGTTCTCCCTAACACAAAGCCAGCACTCCGAGGCCGAAACCGGGAAGGATGAATCCCCCACCCAAGTGGAGGTCTCAACAATTCAGCGCAAAACAATCGGCGAAACGCTGACCGCTTATGGTAGTGTCATCGCGCAACCTTCCCGTATTCAGGTAGTAGCCGTCTCATTCGAAACGTGCGTCAGCCACATCCTCGTTGCTCCTGGTCAGGCCGTAAGAAAGGGAGATCCGCTCGTCGAAATTGAGCCCAGCGTCGCCGCACAATTACAACTGCACCAGGCAATGAATGCCGCTGCCGCAGCGAAACGCGCCTTGGAACAAACCCGCTCCCGTTTCAGCCTCAAACTCGCGACCAACCAGGACCTTGACGCCACACAAACAGCCGAAATCGACACCCAATTACAACTGACCAGCCTTCAGCAAGCCGGCCTCGGGACAGACAATCGCGTTCGGTCCACGCTCGACGGGATCGTCGCGAAAGTCGATGTTCAAGACGGCCAGATCGTCGCCACCGGAGGCGCACTGGTCGAAACCATCGCCGCCGATGATATCGAGGTAAAGCTGGGCATCGAGACCGAGGACGTGTCCCTCCTGAAGGAGAGAACCGGGATTACCATCACCCCCGTTCAAGGCGGCAGGACCATCCAGGGCCGTGTCCGGCTAATTACCCACCGTACCAATAACGATACCCGCCTTGTTGACGTCTATGTATCCCTCCCAAGGGAAAGCGGCCTGCTGCTGGATAGTTACGTAAGCGGCTCCTTTCAGCGCATTGCCGAACAAGCCCTGGTCGTGCCGCGCGCGGCGCTGCAGTCTGACGAGCATGGTTACTGCGTCTTCACCGTCCACGACAACAAAGCGGTGCGTCAGCCCGTGCAGCCTGGGATCGTATCCGGCGGCGAAATTGAGGTCACTGGCACCGGCCCGCGCCAAGGCGATACCGTAGTTACCGTGGGCAGCCACGAATTGAGCGACGGCGACGAAGTTCGAACCCAGACCACAGGCGGAGCCCAAGACCAATGAGCATCACCTCTTGGGCGCAAACGCACGCGCGCTCGATTCTCTTCCTGGTGGCGGTGCTCGCGATAGCCGGTGCGGTCAGCAGCTTCTCCTTGCCGGTCGCCCTTTTCCCGCAAGTCAGCTTCCCCCGTGTCCGCATCAATCTTGACGCCGGTGACCGCCCCGCGGACCAGATGTTGGCCGAAGTCACCCGTCCCGTCGAAGAGGCCGTGCGCGGCGTTCCCGGTGTACGAAACGTGCGATCCACCACCAGCCGCGGCACCGCGGAAATATCGGTCGATTTTAGCTGGGGCGACGACATGGTCGCTGCGATGATTCAGGCCGAATCCGAGGTCAACAAGCAAATCCCGTCGCTTCCCTCGGGCACGTCGTTTTCCGTCGAGCGCATGGACCCGACCGTTTTTCCCGTCATCGCGTACAGCCTGACCTCCCAAACGCATTCCCTTGCGGAATTGCGGAACCTAGCCCTTTACACGCTTAGCCCCGCCCTGTCCACGACGCCCGGGGTCGCTCGGACTGATGTCGTGGGAGGCGACACCGAAGAGTACCGCGTCGAAGTTGATCCGGCGAAAATTCAGGCCCTCGGACTGACTATCAAGGATGTTGCCGGGGCTCTCTCCGCCGCGAATGTCCTCACTGCGGTCGGCAAGCTGGAGCAATACGACAAGCTCTTTCTTCTTATCTCTGATACTCGGTTTCACCAATTCGAGGAAATCGGAAGCACAGTCCTCAAATCCACGCCTGCCGGCGTTGTCCTACTTAGTGACGTTGCACATATTGAGCGCTCAACCGCGCCGCAATGGATTCGAGTCACGGCGGACGGGCGCGACGCTGTCCTTTTCCAGGTCTACCAGCAGCCGGGCGGCAACACCGTACGGATCGCCGGGGATATCAAGGCAAAGCTTCAGCAGCTAAATATACAGATCCCGCCGGGCGTGAACCTGGCGAATTGGTATGACCAAAGTGAGTTAATCGTTGGCTCCGCTCAGAGCACCCGCGATGCCGTTCTCATCGGCATTGGCCTCGCGGCGCTTATCCTCGTCGCCTTCCTCCGAAGCGCAAAAGTAACCCTCATCGCCGCCCTTACCGTTCCGGCAGTCTTGTGCACGACCATCCTGATGCTGGCAGTCCTGAAGATGAGCTTCAACATCATGACCCTCGGCGGCATGGCCGCCGCAGTCGGCCTGATCATCGATGATGCGATCGTCATGATCGAGCATGTCGTCCGCCGCCTGCGGGGCAGCCTGGGCCACGGCACGCAAGAGACAGTCATGCGTGCGGCTGCGGAGTTCACGCGCCCGCTGGCTGGGTCCTCCGCCGCCACGATCATCATATTCGCTCCACTGGCTTTCCTGTCCGGCGTGGCAGGCGCGTTTTTCAAAACCATGTCGCTCACCATGGCTGCCAGCCTCGCGATTTCTTTCCTCGTCGCGTGGCTGGCTGTGCCGATTCTCTCAGCCCGCTGGCTTGAAAAGGCCAATGACATCGAGCAGCAAGGCGGGATCACGCGCACCATGCACAAGGTCTATGAGGCAGGGATGGGGCGGCTTCTTAAACGGCCCGCGCTCATCCTCTTGCCGCTAGCCTTGCTTGGCGTCGCCGGCTGGCTTGCATTTAGGAACGTCGGCACCGGCTTCATGCCCTCTATGGATGAGGGTGGGTTCATCATGGATTATGTTTCACCACCTGGAACATCCCTCCAGGAGACGGACCGACTCCTGCGCAAAGTGGAGGCAATTCTACGCAGCACCCCCGAAGTCGAGACTTACTCCCGGCGAACCGGAGCACAGCTTGGAGGAGGGGTGAGCGAACCGAATACGGGAGACTTCTTCGTCCGCCTCAAAGCCGAACGCCACCGTGGAATCGAGGTCGTGATGGACGCCGTGCGAAAGGAAATTGCTGAAAAGGTGCCCGGCTTGGACATCGAGACAGCGCAACTGATGGAGGATTTGATCGGCGATCTAACCAGCGTTCCGCAGCCCATTGAGATCAAACTCTATTCCGAGGATGAAAATCAATTGCGCGATCTGGCGCCGAAAGTTGCCGAGGCGATTGGGAAAGTGAACGGTGTCGTTGATGTCGTAAATGGAATCATTCCCGCCGGCGATGCGCTTACGATTCAGGTCGATCGCGTAAAAGCCGGCTTGGAAGGTGTTGATCCCGACAGTCTGACTACTTCGATTCAGGCGATGCTAGAAGGCGCCGTGACAACCCAAATCCAGAGCGGCCTGAAGTTCGTTGGTGTTCGCGTCTGGATTCCGAGCGCCTTCCGCCGAACCATGCGCGACATCGGCCAGCTTCAGTTGCGGGCTCCTGGCGATGGCCACCTGTTTCCCCTCAAACGGGTTGCAACCTTGATACCCGTTACCGGCCAGCCCGAAATCACCCGCGACAATTTGCGGCGCATGGTGGCGGTGACCGCCCGGATTAGCGGCCGCGACCTTGGATCCGCCGCCCGGGAGGTTAAGAAGGTGCTCGACACCCCCGGCCTCCTGCCGCCAAACATCCCCTACTCGATGGGTGGGTTGTACGAGCAACAGCAGATTGCTTTTCGCGGGCTGACCATCGTCCTGATCGCCGCGATCGTTCTCGTCTTTTTGTTGCTTCTCTTCCTCTACGAGAGTTTTCGCGCCGCCGGCGCCATGCTCTTGGTGGCCATACTTGCCGTTGCTGGTGTCTATATCGGCCTCTGGGTAACTGGTACGGAGTTCAACATCACCTCCCGGATGGGAATGACGATGATCGTCGGCATCGTTACCGAGATATCCATCTTCTATTTCTCCGAGTATCAGGAACTCGGGAGCACTCCGAACCGGCTGGTAATGGCGGGAATCAACCGGATGCGCCCCATCCTGATGACCTCTGTCGCCGCGATGCTCGCTCTTCTTCCTCTCGCCCTCGGCCTCGGCAAGGGAGCCGACATGTTAAAGCCTCTGGCGATTGCAATCATTGCTGGCCTGATCTGCGCGCTGCCGCTGGTCCTGGTGGTTTTGCCCGCCATCCTTGCAATGGTGGATCCGAGGTCGCGCGATTCAGCCTGACCGGCGCCGCGCTAGGCGAGGAAGCTTAATTTTCGTGACGTCCTCTTTTGGGTAATACTCCGGAGTACAGACGGTAAACCCTCGGAGAAACGCGGCAGCCCACCGCAACACCCCTGGGAGCGCCTACGGTAAGCCAACGGGTATGGCTCGCGGAAGGTGCCCCGGGGTGCCTTTTACGTTTTTATTACACCGCTTACTTCGCTTCGGCCTTGGGGGCGGGAAGCCCTACCCCACCGTCGCCGTCGCGATCCTTCAACACGATCCCGGAGATACTGACCGTATCGCCGAAGGAGTTCCGGTATGACATCGCAAGTGTCTTTGCCGCTTTTGCGGTTTGAGCCGCTGCCTGTTGTACGGCGACGCTGGCAACTTGTGGGCTCGATTGAGGGGCGGAGGCCGCAGGTGCGGGGGCGACGGCGGCAGGTGCGGGAGCCGAAGCTGCGGCATTTCCTTTGGAAGGTGTGGAAACCACAGGGGGCGTATAGGGGGTGCTGCTTTGGATTTTGGTAATTGCTGACATGGTTGCTTTCGTTGAATTACGGCTCTTGCCTTACGCGTCCGTATCGGCGTGTTAACCGAAGACTTTAATGAAATTTTGGCAGTACTCGATTCTCTGCCCTGTAATCCCCGCTAAGCTGTCTAACTTGTAATCTGACGCTCAGCATTCGTTCAGTTTGCAAGTGCTCTATTTGGGAATGGACGAACATTTCCTCACATGCTGTCAGCAAGAATCCCGCTTTGCAGGATGGTGGCTCGGTTCGCCGGCGTTGCTGCTGGTCGTCGCGCGACGCGTCCTAGACCCATTCGTCCGGCGGGCCGAGAGGGGTGACCAGTACCGTCCGGTCTGCTGCCGTAACGCGTGAACCGGATTCCGCCGAGGAGCGCTTACTCCATCCGTCAAGACAGGCAGGAGATCTTTTCCCGCCAAACCGCGTTTTATTGCCTGCTTGCGGGCGTATTCCTGTTCATCCTCGGGGCGCGGTTGTGGTTCATCCATCACTTTGCCCTGCCAGTGATATTTCACGATGATTGGTCGGTCGAGGGTGAATTATTTCGGAAGTACGTCGAAGGCCATTTATCGTTCGGGTATTTGGTAAGTTCTTATAAAGGCCACAGGTTGCTTATTCCGCGCCTCTTCCTACTGGGTCTGTTTTATGCGAATAGCCGCCAGTGGGATCCCTTGGTCTTCATGGTTGCGCAGGCGCCGCTTTACGCGTTTGGCATCACGTTGCTTGTCGCGATATTCGGAATCAGGATGAAAAGTTGGGGTAGGGCTGCACTGGCAGTATTCGCCACCGTTGTCGGGATGATTCCGTTCGGGTGGGAGAATGCCGTTTTTGGTTGCAACGTTGATTTTCCCATGTTCACGCTTTTCGGCAGCCTCGTGATCTGGTTCTGCTGGCGTTACGAAGCGCTAAGCTGGCGCTGGTGGGTTGGCGCGTTTCTGGCGCTGACGAATCTGTTCGTGATGGGCGGAGGCATATTTGCGACTATTGCGATAACAATATTCTCGATCGGCGCGCTTGCCTTGGAACCGGCTCGGAGAAATACCCGGAATACAGTTTCTCTCTTCGTATTGTCTGCACTTGTTGCTTTTGGGATTGCCATCGCTGACTCGCGGCACATGCCTGTCGTTTCAGTCACTCAGTTTCTTCGTTCCCTCGCCACTCTTCTTGCCTGGCCGGACGATTCGCACTCGATCCAGTGTTTTATTATTCAGGCTCCGCTTGCTTTGTTGGTTGCGGTGTTACTTATCAAGCGTACTCCCATGTCGGACCACCGATGGTTGCCGGTGATTATCGCCTCGTCATTCTGGATTCAAGCGGCGGCTACCGTTCACGAACGCCTGGAGCACTTGCACGCATCGCGTTATCGGGATTCCTGGATGCTCTTGACTATTTCGATTGTAGCCTGCCTCTGTTTCCTCATGGAAGCGTCTGGTGGATGGCGGCGCTATCTTTATCTCCTGGTCATGGCCTGGGCTTTTGCTTTTCTCGATGGCGCGACGGCCTATGTATTCCACGATCTGCCCAACGCCATTGCCGAAGACCAAAGAGCCCGTTTGACAGCGGATGGGTGCGTCCGCCAGTTCCTCCGCACGGGAAATGAAGGCAGCATTTTAGATGTCATCTATAAATCGGACATTGATCCAACCTCAGTGCGGGAAATGCTTCCTCCTGATCTTCTAAACCCCAATACGCCATTGGTGCCGACGCAAGAGCAGCATCCGGAAGGCAGCGAGACTGAGTCTGTTTTATCTCGTAAAACGGATGTGGTGGGGCGCGTGTACGGAGATTACAACGAAAATGGCGGCACGTTGCCCAAAGGAATCAAACTAACCTTCAACGTGCCAAGAGGAACCAGGGAGATAAGTATGTTGGTCGCCGGGCATGTGGATTTACATGTGGCTAGCTATCAAATCCGCCCGCTCGTAGACACCGATTTGTGGAGGTCCATTACAGTCCCAATAGATCCTAAAGCCAGCGGTTTCGACATAAGCGCCACCGGGGACGCAATGCGAGGGATGACGTTTTCGGCGCCCACAATCTCAACACACCACACACTCGGCAGATGGGCCCGGAATATTGTCGGGGACTGCGCCCACAACAGCGTTACCCGGGTACTCTTGGCGGGTCTGGTGCTAATGGCCGGCGCTTTGGTGAGAATGACAAGGACATCAGCCAGCCACGCTCCTGGGGGGGCTCTGGCACAGAGCCGCGTGGGTCTATTTCATGTGGGACGCGATACAAACCGGGTCGATGGCGGCGTATTGCAAGTGGATGCGACGGAACCGAAATGGGAACCGGAAGCCACGGCATGATAGGTCGCCGGTGGTTAAGGACTTTGTAACGCCGAAACTGGAGGGGTGTCTAACCGAAATGGGGGAAGCACTCGCGACGGTTAGACGTTCGATTTCGTATGTCGTTGCAGGTCGCAGTTCCTCTCATCTGATTTCCGCGCCGCGGTGGAGGTGAGCCTGGTGTTCCTGCTTTTTCATATATCGAAGGATCGAACCCGCCCAGATGTCCAATGCGATTGGGCGTCATATAAGGGCTATCGCTCTCGATGCGGGATTTGGAATTCCCTCGCACCGGGCGTCAAGAACCGGACCACCTCAACAACCGCCGCCGCGATTCCCTGACGCTCAGTATTCATTCTCCCTGCAAGTGAGATGATCTCTGAGTGCGCTTGCAAACGTTTTTAGCCTTGATGGCAATAACCAGCGGGCTGGCACACCATCATCAAAGTACTTCTTTAGTGAGCGAACAACTGCATCCGCCGGAGGGGTCAATTTCACACACGGTATTAAGCTCGGCCAGCAATTCATTGCGCAGTCGGTCGAACTCAGCATCGGGCTTGCGTCCGTGATTATTGATTCGCTCTTCCATCGCCCTAATAACGAATTTTATCCGCTCGGACACGTTTCCATATTGATTCGGCTCTGCCTCATCAAAAAGGCGAGCACACTCCTCGGAATTCGGACACTTCTTTGGCGGATCGGTTAAAGCCATTCGGGAGGAAATGTCAGAAAAGCTAAGCTGGATTTCGCTTTTTTGCAAAGCAGGCATCAGAGGGTAGTGATCGCAATTGCACTGAGTGAACGGGGCGTGAACCTTGCGAGGGCCTCGCGAAGATCCGTTGGCGCTTTAGGCTCTAGTCTCTCTCCGGCGAGCTTAGGGTTTTTTCGTTCATTTATTGATGCCCTGAAAGAAAGCAAGAAGGTGCGCCCGCCGCAAAGTCGCCACTCGCCAGTATTTACGGTTTCACGAATTGCTGGACGAAGGCGCCAGATTGATTGGCGTAAGCGATCCAGACGGAGTGGTCGCTTGGATTGACGGCGATGCTGTGGCAGCCGGGCTGGCCGGGGATCTCGCTGAGGGATTTTAGCTGGGCGTTCTCGACGGAGATAATACCGATTTTGCCCAGGCCACTTGCGCAGTAAATGAGATGATTCGCGGCGTCGTAGGAGATTTCGTCTACGCGGTTGGGGATATCCGCAGAGGAAAGGATTTTGCCATCGGCCTGGCTCATGAGGACGAGTTTGCCGTTGCCGCCCGCGATGGCCAGGGCGATGGCTTCGGGGATGACGGTGATGCCGTGCGGGGATTGGGCGGGAGCGGTGGGGTAGGTGGCGATGAGCTTGTTTGTGGAAAGGTCGAACGTTGCGATGGTGCTGGCGGATTTTACGGCCTGGAAAAGATGCTTGCCGCCGGCGTCGAGGGCGGTGCCTTCGGGGCCGTCGGATGGGAGTGTGAGGGTGCCGGTGACTTTGGCGTCAGAGGGGGAGACGATCCAGAGTTCGCTGGCGTCATCGTGGCAAACGTACGCGAGACCATTCGCGGGGTTGAAGGTGATGAGATCAGCGGGGCCGGTGAGCGGAATGGTGCCAGTAATTTGGAAAGAGTCGGCATCTATAATAACGACTTGTGGCGGTTTGCTGACGGCGGCGAGGTATTGTTTGCCGGCGATCGCGGAATCCTGAGCGTTGCCGGTGGCGACGGATTTTAGGAGTTTGCCGTCGTTGAGATCAATGATATCGAGGGAGGCATTGCCGGTGTGGGCGGCTAGCAGGCGATTGCGGGCAGCATCAATTTCGAGGAAGTCGAAGCGGGCGCCGGGTTTGGAGGGGATTTGGACGGGAGGCTTGGGGGTGAGAAGGTCGGCGGCGAACGTCGAGGTGGCGGCGAGGGCGAGGAGGATTGGGAAGAGGACGGAGCGGGTAAGCATAGTGCGGAATGGGTTGGTAGTATTTGAGTTTATGGATGGGCGCAGGTCAAGTTAACGCAAATTCCGTACACTCAGGTAGCTGACCAAACTGCAATCTGAAAGTCAGCAAGGATTGCGGCGCCATTCCGTATCATCTGCCAGTCAGCCACGACGGGTCGGTAGCGCCTGAGTTTCACATCCGCACAGTCAGGGAATTTACGCTTGGGCTTTTTCCTTGGCGCGCCTGGCGCGAAGACTGTCGCCGGAAAACTCCAGGATGATGGAGTGGTGGACCAGTCGATCTACGGCGGCCATGGTGGTCATGGGATCCTTGAAAATCTGGTCCCATTTGGAAAAGACCAGATTGGAACTGATCATGATGCTTCGCCGTTCATAGCGTTCGGCTAGGAAGGTGAAGAGCACCTCCATTTCTTCCCGGCTTTGCTGAACGTACCCGATGTCGTCGAGGATGACGACCTCGAAGCGATCCAGGTTCCTAAGTGCCTGCTCCAGTCCGTTGACGCCTTTGGCCTGGAGCAAACGTCCTACGATTTTGAAGGCCGGCAGAAAAGGTCGCGGCGGTTATGGCGCAGAATTAACTCACGTCCGAGCGCAGCCAGGAAATGAGTCTTGCCCCGGCCCGGCAAACCGAAAGCAAGGACGTTCTCGTTGCGTTCGATGAAGTCCCCGGCAAGCAATGCGGGAAGCTGCCGCCGGACCCGCTCGGGCAGAGCCGTTTTATCGAGGGTGCCGACGGTTTTGCCCTCCGGCAGGCCCGAAGCTTTGAGCAGGCGCTGGGTCAGCCGCGTGGAGCGTTCCTGGGCCTCGCTTTCGCACAGGTGTAGGAGCAGTTTGCGGTGGCTCCAGTTTTTGGCCTGGGCTTGCGCCATGGCTTCCGAGGCAATGCGGGCCATCGTCGTCAGGTGAAAGGAACGCAGCAGAAGCGAGAGCGTTTCGTCTTTAGCAGCAGGCATGACATACCTCCTCGTCCTTTTGCGTGGCTTCCAGAAGCAGGTCGTAGTCGCTCAGGTCCGGCTCGGGCTGAGCTAGTTCTACGGGTTCGAATCGTCTTGGCGGCAGAGCCCGGCGGATCGCCTCCAGGCTAAGTAGAACTCCGGCGTCAAGCACCTGGGCGCGTGCTTCCTCGACTTCCACCTGGCTGGTGTCGGCGGCCAGTTTGAGCAAATGAAGATAATCGCGTTCACCCCGTTACTGCCCCAGGCGCTCGACTAATCGGTCGTAGGCTCTTCGGAAGATCACGGCAGGGAAGAGCGACTCCCGATGCCACCACCCGGCAAACGCGCCGGGCTTGCGCACCAGTTCAGCGATGACGTGCCGGAAGTCAATGACTGCTCCGGCGCGTCCATGCCTGCGAGGCAGGGTGCAGACCACCTCGCGCCCGCAATAAACTTCGATCCGCGTCTCGCTGATGCGGGTTCTAACCTTCTGGCCGATGAGCCGCGAGGGCACCGAGTAGGCCATCTCTTTAACGCGAATTGTGCTCTGCCAGCCAACCCTCACCTCGCACTCCTGGTAATCGGGCAGGACCGTCGCCGGCAACTCCCGCATCACCGCCAACTCTCCCGCTGGTCGGATTGGGCGTCTGCCGTGGCGTCAGGGTTCGATCCGTTTGAGAACGGCTACTTCCAGGGGTTGGCGCCGAAGGGCTCTGAACCTGCCGCCCGCGGTGATCTCTCGGTCTGAACTCCTCTGGAAGTTGGACACCGGCCAGCATGCCAGGCTTCGTGCGCAGGGGCCTCGCCGCCCCCCGGGACCCGCGAAAAACCGACCGCGCCAGGACGCCCGCTATGACGTTTTTTCGAGGCGCCCGCGGTGGGAACCCTCGGATTTCTGGAGTTTCAGCGCGGTCGACGCCGATGCGAGTACCCTCATGGGGAGATGTGTCCCGAAAAGGGACTTTCGGATACTGGGGCTGGCGCGGTTTTTCGGGGCATTTCAGAACATCTGGATATGGGATTTCCGGTCGCAGTCGCGCAGCGGGCGGGCATGGCGGCGGTCAGGATCACGCGCCAATTTCAATCGGCGAGCAGAAGTCGACATCTACCGATCCTCGTCGTGTTCCTAGCAGATGACTTGTGACTTACAGCATCCCAATTATTGCAAGAACATTGCAAGATGGTGGTTTTTGGGCCGGATTTTCGATGTCGAGTTTCCTTCGTAACTCGTTGAGGATAAAGAGGTGGCTGGGCCCGGAATCGAACCGGGGACACGAGGATTTTCAGTCCTCTGCTCTACCAACTGAGCTACCCAGCCTTAGGGGGTACCCGGCCTGCGCGGGGTGGTCTTTATCGCATTGCATCGGCAGGCTCGCAATAGGAAAAATCGCCCGTTCACGGCTCCCGGGCTTCAGGGGCGGGTTTGCGATACGCCCTGTTGCGCACTTGCGCGCGATTCCATAGCACACACCATGAGCGAGCATACTTACAAACTCATCGAACTGGTCGGCTCATCGCCGCGCGGGATCGAGGCTGCGGTCGAAAATGCGATCCTGCGGGCGGGGAAAACTTTGCGAAACCTCAGGTGGTTCGAGGTGGTCGAAACGCGCGGGCATATCGAGAATGGCGCTATCGCGCATTGGCAGGTGACGATCAAGGCGGGGTTTACGCTGGACGAGTAGGGCTTCATTCGGAGGGGAGGGGGAAGGGACCAAAGGGCCCGAAAGGACGGAAGGGACCAACGAAAGCGGGCGGCGGCGAAATCTGCGGCTCGTTAAGTGAAGGACTTTTTGCGGAAAACGCTTGTGGGCCGCCGTCGGCTGTCGAATGCTCTGGCGCTTTTCCCGCTTATGAAAAAGATCGCTTTGTTGTTCGCCGGCCAGGGCGCCCAATCCGTGGGCATGGGCAAGGACCTTGCTGAAAGCTATCCGGGGGTCGCCGCACTCTTCCAGCGGGCGGACGATGTGCTGGGACGGTCGATCAGTTCGATAGTTTTTGCAGGCCCGGATGAGGAACTGACGAAGACTGGCAATTGCCAGCCGGCCCTGTTTATCCATGGGCTTGCCTGTTTGCGGGCGCTGACGGATGAGGTGGGCGAGTTGCCGGTTGCGGCTGCGGCGGGTCTCTCGCTGGGCGAGTTTACGGCTCACACGGCGGCTGGCACGTTCGATTTCGACACGGGGCTGGGGCTGGTGGCGCAGCGCGGGGCGTTCATGCAGGAGGCGTGTGAAGCGACGAGCGGAGCAATGGCTGCCATGATCGGCGCGGAAGAGAACACGGTGCGGGACCTGGCCGCGCAGACCGATGTGGATGTGGCCAATCTCAATAGCCCCGGCCAGGTGGTGATCTCCGGCGATGCCAGCAATGTGGCGCTCGCGGTTTCCCTGGCGAAGGAGGCCGGGATTCGCCGCGCCACGATGCTCAATGTCGCCGGGGCCTACCACTCGCGGCTCATGAAATCGGCTTATGAAAAACTGGCGGCGGTGCTCGAGCAGACGCCGGTGGGCTTGGCGCATTTTCCGGTTGTTTGCAACGTTGACGCGCTGCCGGTCACGGATCCGGCGCGCATTCGTGAGACGCTTCGCGAACAGGTGACCGGGACGGTCCGATGGGCGGAATCGATCGAGTATCTCATCGATCACGTAAAGGTGGACCTCTTCATCGAATTGGGGCCGGGCAAGGTGCTGGCAGGGCTCGTGGGGCGGATACGGAAGGATTTTCCGGCGCTTTCAATCGGGGATGTGCCGAGCCTCAAGGCAGCGGTCGAGCAGCTGAAATTGAGTTAGGCGGGATGATGTGGACAGGATTACTGTCTGAGTTCGATTTCGATCCCGAAGAGCTTCCAGTGGGGTAACTCGTAGACGTATTCGAGGAAGAAATAGACTCGGTATTGAGGGGCATCAAAATGCCCGTACAGATCGAGAAAACCGTTCTGGGTGATGAGTGGCGGCCGGTCGAAGACTGGGGGCAGCCCAGCAACGGAGGAGAGTTCGATTTTTTTGTCGACGAATCCCTGGAAATGGTCTTTGAGCATCTTTTCCGTCAACCTTGAGTCGGCTTGCACACTTTGGAATTGGTCTTTGTTCACGTTGCCCGCATCGGCGGCGGCGCCTCTGTAGGGCTGGAGTCCATTTTTCCAATACTCCGAGACGGAATTGAAAAAGTCGTGGAAATCCGCCCGCTGGGCCGCGGTGTTGAACGTGGTTAGCGTGTCGTGGACGAGGTCCGCCAGTTGTTTCGGGTCGGGCATCGGCTGGTGGTATACATCGTTGAAATCGGACCCCTTGCCCACCACGGTGAACCGGTTCTCCGCTTCCTGCCGCCCGATCGAGGTGCGCAGGGAGAATAATTTCCAGTCCTTTCCGTCCGGTGTCAGGGTGACCGAGATGTTAATCGGAGTTCCGAACTGGGTGATCACCGTGCCGTCGAGCCGCGTTTCAGCCCCATCGAGCGCCTTGCGTGTCCAGGCGGGGGGCTGCCCGCCCACAAGGCCCAGCTCCCGTGCGTTCGAGAGGAAGGCGTCGAATGTCTGCGCCACCTGGAACCCGAATGCCGCGCTGTCGTAAGCTGCGCGCGCATCCCCCTTCTCGATCAATGCGAAAAATCCGTTTGCCGCGGCCTCCGGGTCCTGGGCTGCGGAAGGCGCGTGGCTGCAGCCGGTCAATAGCGCGATGAGGCAAAGGGATGCGGCTAGTACGACACGGCGCGGGAGGAGGAAAATCACGCCATGAATTATGGAAAACAAAGCCTCGCTTGCGAGAGGAAACCGGAGGGGAGGGGAGCGGTGGGGACCGGAAAGCTCGTGTTACTTAAGCCGTAACTTCAAGTGCCGGCGCGCTACGCGCTCAGGGATAGCATTCGGCGGATCGGGATTTCCGCGCGGGCGCGCACGCTCTCGGGCAACACGATCTCAGGCTCGAGATTCAGGAGGCAGTCGTGCAGTTTTTCCAGGGTGTTCATCTTCATGAACCGGCAGTCCGCGCAGGCGCACAACTCGGTCGGCCCGGGGATGAATACCTTCCCGGGCACCTCCCGGCGCAACCGGTGCAGCATGCCCGATTCCGTGACGATGATGAACTCGCGCGCGGGTGAGTCCTTGCAATAGCCGATCATCCGCTCGGTCGAGCAGACCTCATCGGCGAGCAATCGCACCGCGTAAGTGCATTCCGGATGGGCCACGACTTTTGCCGCGGGGTATTGCGCCTTGATCCGGTCGATGGCGGCCTGCGTGAATTCGACATGCACGTAACAATTGCCCTGCCATAGGTCCATTTTACGCCCCGTCTTTTCGGTGACCCATGCGCCGAGGTTCCGATCCGGCACGAAGAGGATGTTCCGGTCTGCCGGCGCCGCGCTCACGATGCGGACCGCGTTGCCACTGGTGCAGATGACATCCGAGAGCGCCTTCACTGCCGCCGAGCAATTGATATAGGCGACGACGTAATAATTCTTCTCCCGGTGCTCATCGAGGAAGGTTTCGAGCCAATCGGCCGGGCACGATTCGGAGAGGGAGCAACCGGCGTCCAGGTCCGGGAGCACAACTTTCTTGGCGGGGTTTACGATCTTTGCGGTTTCGGCCATGAAATGGACGCCGCAGAAGGCGATCACGTCGGCATCGGTCTCCGCCGCCTTGAAGGAGAGCCCGAGGGAGTCGCCGACAAAGTCGGCCAGCTCCTGGATTTCGCGCTCCTGGTAATTGTGGGCGAGGATTACTGCGTTGCGCTCGCGTTTGAGTTCGAGGATTTCCTCGACTAGATCGACTCCGGCTATCGGCATGGGGTTGTCCGGGCAAAATTGCACGGAACCGGCATTTTGTCACTGGCTCAATCCCGCCCTCCACCATAAAACGCCGAACGCGCCGGGGGTGGAACCCGGCGCGTTCAGCCCATGGTGCCCTGAAAACGGATTAGGAACGCCGCTTGCGGATGCGGTTGAAGGCGAGCAGTGCGCCGATGCCACTGACTGCCATGCCCCATGTGCCAGGCTCGGGCACGGGAGCGAAGGCAACACCGCGGTACACGTCGCCGTAGGTGGAGGTTGCGAGGGTTGTAAACGATTCGCCCGCCGGGGCGGCAGTTCCGCTGTCGGCCACCGTGTCGGTGATAGCCACGAGCTTGTCCGGGTCCATGCCGTTGTCGTAGTTGTTACTCACTGTCGAGGTGATGGCATAGATCGTCACCGTGCCGTTGGCGTTTACCTGGCCGGTCAGATTCCGGAGGCCCGCAGTCGCCGGGTCGTAGGCGTCGCCTGCCGCCGAGTAGAGCTGGCCGATGTTCAATCCCAATTGGAGCGTGTATTGCTGCTGCCAAACGGAACCGTTGTAGGTCCACTTCTCGAGGCCCGCGTTCGGATCGTACACTGCATTGGAACCGGTGACGTCGGCGGTAATATTGTCGCCTTCATCGGCGATGTAGAGGGTAGTGGCGTTCGCAAACCAGAGGCCGAACGGATAGTAACCCGTCGCCGTATCATTCTTCGCGAGGCCAGTGGGAAACCCGGGGAGGATGCTGATCACGTTATTCGTGCCCGTGGGCAGCGATCCAGTCGAGCCGACCTGATACACCGTGTTGATCCCATTGCCGCCGCTGCCTTTGGTGACGTAGAGCGTGTTGTTGAAGATCGCCTCTCCCCGGAAGTTGTTATCCTTCACGACCTTGTCAGCGGCATCACCATTTTGGGTAATGTTGTAGACGCCCGCCTGGGTTGTGCCTGGGGTTGACGCGGTGGCGTTTACTCCGAGAGTGATGATCTGGACTCCTGTTTGATTCACGACCGTGCCGCTTTGATTACCTACCGCGTAGATCGTGCCGTTATCGCCAAGGATCGCCGCGCGCGGGTTATCGCCCGTATACGCGTTGGTGAGCGTAGTGGTCAATTGGCCCTGGGCATTCACCTCGCCGATTGCCCGGTAGGTGGGCGTGGCGGGGTCGACATTTCCCGAGATGATCGCACCCGGGGTGCTTGAATTCGAGCGGTCAAAGGAGCCGGGAGGCGCCTGATAACCGGCAAAGGTCAATTCGGTGCCGTCCTGCGACAGGTTGAGAGCGCCTTCGGATTTCGAAGCGAAGCTGTTGACGATCTGGGTAGAATCAATCGCGAGCGAATTTACTTCCGATCCGCTCGTTGAGAATTGATCCAGGAAAATCGGCGCCGTGATACCGAAGCTGCTATCATTCGGTTCGTTCGAATAGACCTCGGGGAAACCGCCGTCACTGATGACGGTGGCGCCGTTGGGGAGCTTGCTGCTCCCGGAAACCAAGGCTGCGGCTTCACCGACGTCCTGATACTGGAGGTCGCTGACGACGAGATCGCCCGGGATGAAATAATTCTGAGCATTCGCGCGGATGCCCGCAAAGGCGACTGCGGAGACGGAGCATAGAAACAAGAATTTGTGATTCATAAGATTGCTAATTGCGAGTGTTGCCAATGGATGAGATCAGGCCTTGCGGAAGCCGCCGCGCATGCGGCGGAATTGGAAGAGAGCCAGCGAAGCCAGACCGGCAAGCATGGTCGCCCAGGTCGAGGGCTCGGGCACCGAGGTAAAGCTCAGCACGCCCGCGTTGCTGACATTCGCGGTGTAATCCGTCGTATCATAGTCGGTGACGGTCAGGCCGCTGATGCTGCCCGTGCCAAAGCCGGCGAGGATGTCGTAGGTATTGGAATAGTTCCATGTGTTCCCGCCCAGGTCGAGGATTCCGCTCGAGATCGAGAAGCTGCTCCCCCCGCCATCGCTGGTGATCGCACCCACGCTGCCCGAGACGTCGGTAAGGTCGAGGGTTCCGCCGGACATCGTAAAGTTCTGACCCGAGGAAAGATCGAAGGTGGACTGATTGAGGGCGATTACGCCCGTGCTGAGCGAGAGCGCGCCGATCTCGCTTAAGGTGCCACTGGCACTGAGCGTGCCGCCCGCGACGGCCACTGGGCCCGTGCCGAGCGCACCGCTGTTACCCCCGACCAGCGAGCCTGAGTTAACGTCGACGCCACCCGAAAAGGCAGTGCTATTGCCATTGAGCGTCAGGGTGCCCGCACCGGCAGTTTCCAATACACTCGAGCCGCTGAGCGTGCCGGACACGGCCAGGCTGCCCGCGGCGCCCTGGACGTTGATGGAACTCGCCGAGGCTACGGTGATGTTGCCATTCCATGTGGAATTGTCGCCTGTGGTGAGGGCCAGGGCGCCGCCCGTCGCGGGTGTGCCGGTGCCATTGAGAGTAAGATTCTGGCTGCTGCCGCCGTAGGTTGCGTTCCCATTCAGCAGTAACTGGCTATTGGGATTGACTGTCACCGCGCCGGACGCCGGCAGCGCATTCGCGCCGTCGATCTTGACCACGCCCGCATTAGCCGTTCCGTTTGTATCTCCAATGGTCAATCCGCCGGTGAAACCGTTCTGGTCGCTCGAATGAACGGATGCAGAGCTGGTGAAGGGGGCGCCGTTGCCGAATGTATGCGGTACGTTCGGAGCGTAAGCTCCCGAAACATCGTTCGATGAACCCGCCCCGAGTTCCAACGTCGCGCCAGTCGTGCCGGAATTTCCGCCGCCCAGGTAGGTCAAAGCGTTGCCTGCACCCGTAATCACATTATCGACGGTGATATTGCTTCCAGCCGTCGATTGGATCACGGACGAACTTTGAGCCAAGGTATAAATCGTGGATCCATTAATGACCGTGGAATCACCAGGGATAGTTATATTGTCTTCGAAGGTGAGCGTAACCCCCGAGGAATTCGTGATCACCGTGTTTGCGACCGAGTTCAAGGTCGACCCGCCAAGGGTAATGTTGACGGTGCCGCCGAGGTCTGCTGTCGCAGTCGTCTTGGTGGTGTATTGCCCGATTACGGGGTCGATGAGCCCGCGACAACATCGAGGTCGCCAAGCGTCGTAAATGAGCCAAGGTTATTAAAATTCCAGCCGAACGCGGACGATCCCGAAGTGGTGTTCTCGTCGATCACGCCGGTGGTTCCCGTGCTGGGAACGGCGGCTGTTGACCAACCGGTCGTAAGGGTCAAGCTCGACTTGTTCAGCCAGGTGTCGGTAGGAGAATCGGCCTTGGCTTTGTCAGCCGTCCCTGCCAGGAGCGAGACACAGCTAACACCGAAAAACAGGCTGCGCGCCGCCTGCGTGCCGCGGAAATGGGAATGAAGAATGCAAGGCGTGTTGGCACTCTTGCGACAGGTGATATTTTGGGAATATTTCCGTGTGTGTTTCATGGCAGCAGGTATTTCAATGTTTGGTTTTTATGTCTGGATTGGCGACTGAGGGGCGGACTCTAAGAGTGGGTTGTGTCAAATTCGCGACGACAGTGTGACGATCTGATAAAATATTTTTTGTCGTGGATAAATACATCTACCTCACCAATCTCCGCCACCGCCTGGCTACTTGAAGGTTCTCTCGGACCGATGGCTTCCGATGGGGATTAGGAGTCGGTAAAATTTATATTCAGACGCGAGAAAACATTTATCAACGCCCAGTTTTCAGGTGAGCTTC
>Ga0302320_10002952_pt1 | contig 39772 bp, 39 predicted proteins | sample Bog_T0_3_FD_202130 | JGI IMG/M metagenome (GOLD analysis project Ga0302320, IMG submission 202130) | Peat permafrost microbial communities from Stordalen Mire near Abisko, Sweden - Bog_T0_3 | ecosystem: Environmental > Terrestrial > Soil > Wetlands > Peat | place: Sweden: Abisko, Stordalen Mire... | reverse complement strand
CGCAGGATCAACCTTGATGCCATAAAGGGTGCCCTTCATGTGCCATTCAAAGATTTCACGAAGGACGGGCAGCATGCTTTTGGAAAACGCTTCGTCCCACTCCTTTTCTAGCGTGCGGTGGAGCGCATAGACAAACCAGAGGGTGCCATCGACCGTGTTGTATTGCGGCTCCTCGCCGGCCTCCACGAAGCGGTTCGGGATGAGTCCCTGCCGAAGCTGGGAGGCGAAGGCCTGAAGGATATCCCTGGCCGCCTGCACCTCGTCACGATGGAGGCAAATACCCGGCAGGGCGATAAACGTGTCTCGGCCCCAGTCGGTAAACCAGGGGTACCCGGCCATGATCGTCGTTCGCTCTTTGCTGCGGATCAGGTAGTGCCGCCCCGCCTCCCGCAATTGGTTGCCCAGGCGGAAATCGTGAGTCTCGTCTGCTTCGGGAATGTCGAGCGGTGCGATGCCTTCCCGGGTAGCCGCCACCAGCACGGCGGATTCGCCGGGCAATAGCTCATAGCGCAACTCGCATGGGCAATAGAGATCGTCCCGGGGGTCGAGGCCTCGATCAATCTCGCGGGCGTGTTCGAAGCGGTAATACCAGCCCTGCACGGGAATTCTTTGGGCGCCTGGGTGCGAAATCACCAAGGAGAGCCCGCCCGACTCGACGCAGACCGCGTCCTTGGGGAAAGTCAGCTTCTCGGGATACCCTTCATGAGCGGTGAAGTTCGCGTGATAGAACTTGTGGCACACGAGGGGGTTGAGGATGAGCAGGAAGGGCTTTGAACCCGAGTTCCGATAGCTTAACGTGACCGCGTTCTCGCCGGCATGCATCCGAAGCTTGGTGTCGACCTGGAGCCCTTCGGCGGCATATCGCCAGTGGGCCACCTCCCCTGCCGAGAACCGCACGAGCCGCTGAAACCCCTCCGGATAAAGCGCCTCAGGGTACTGGTTGGTGGAGATGCCGATGACGCCGCCTGAGCCCTGGATGGAAGCATCCATTGCCTCAAGGAGCACGATTCGGTTGGCGGGGGGCGGATCGGCCGCCACGAGCAGGCCGTGGTAACGGCGAGTGTTGATCCCGGCCGCCGTCCCCATGGCATAGCCACCGATCCCATTCGTCAGCAACCACTCGCGCCGAGCGGAAACCTCAAGATTGGTGCACTGCCTCTCACTTAAAATATATGCCATCGTAACTCCCTATCCAAGTTTAGCTTTTAATCCCCCGGATGTGCGAACCCGGGCATCCCTGCCCGTGACGCGCCCCCTCATGCAAGTTTCTGCGCCCTGTGAACGATCGTCGTCGCGGGGACGGCAAAATGGGAGATGCGGCTCAATTAGGTAAAAGGAGGACGCCCTTTGGAAGAGAAGCCCGGACTGCGGATCGACTTTGTGACCTTGTTTCCCGAGATGGTGCTCGGGGTGCTTGAGCACAGCATCCCCAAGCGCGCCGAGAGCGCGGGCCTCGTGTCCTTCTCGGCGATCAGTCCTCGCCAGTTCACCACCGACGTCCATCGAACGGTGGATGACAGTCCCTATGGCGGCGGTCCGGGCATGGTCATCAAGATTGAGCCCGTAGCGGCGGCGATGGCTGCCTTGGAGCTGGAAGAAGGAACTGCGGTGGTTATGACCGACCCGACCGGCGATCCCTTCACCCAAGCCCGCGCTCACGAGCTTGCTGCCCGCTCCCGAGTGGTGTTCCTGTGCGGCCACTACGAGGGGTTCGATCATCGCATCGAAGAGCTCTATGCCACCCACGTGTTCAGCATCGGCGACTACGTTCTCACCGGGGGCGAGCTGCCTGCCCTTGCGATGGCGGACGCGATGATACGTCTGCTGCCGGGCGCCCTCGGTTGCGCCGAGAGCCTTGAGATCGACAGCCACCGTGAAGGCATCCTCAGTGCGCCGCAATACACTCGCCCCGAAGACTTCCAGGGGCACAAAGTGCCCGCCGTGCTGCTTTCTGGTAACCACGCCGAAATCCGTAAGTGGCGTCGCCGGGAGGCGCTGCTGCTCACTCGCGACCGCAGACCCGATCTTTGGTCGCAAGTTCAACTCTCGAAGGAAGACCGAAAACTGCTGGGAGAGTGACGGCGCAGCCGGCGAACTCAGGGGCTACTGAATCGTTGCCCGCTAAGGCTTGAATAGACTATCAGGCAGGCCAACGTTGGCCTTCACTGACTCGTATTGCGTGACGCCAGCGACGATCCCATCGACATTCTTCACGGTAAGGCGGCTCGGAAACCAAATGCCGGCGGCCTCAATGGGCCGGTCATAGTACAGCGCGGCCCGAAGGTCGCCTTGGCGGTTGTACCACTCGCGCTTGGCAATGTATTTCTTCACCGGATCGATCCAAACGCGACTGCGGGTGGTATCCGCATACACGGGCTTGTAGAGAAAATCAAACACGTAGTCGCCGGTCTCGCGGTCCACGCGAATGAAGTTCGCCACATACAGGTTGGTAAACAGCGAGGGCGTGACAAGCCCGAAATCGAAAGCGGTTTGGCGGCGGCCGGGAGCATCGCTCAGGTCCCTTTGCACGTTGGCGTGGGCCTTCGGGATGCGGTAGGCCTGGGTGGTGTTGTTGATGATATACAGGACGTCCATGTCATCCACCTTCGAGGTCAGCCGCAGCATCAGCGGTTCCTTCATTTGGATATCCGTGAATTCGACTCGATAGGCGGCGCCAAAGTCGCGATTGATCTTTGCCAACTCGGTCTGGTCGCCCTTGACCACGTGGGCAACCATCACGGCGTCCCTCAATTTGGTCTGGGTCACTTCTTCGATGGTGTGATCGGCGCGGCCGGCTAAAACGAAACCGACAAAGGCGGCTATAGGAAGCATGGCTAAAGTCTATCCTCCGCGACGTTCATCGCGTACACTTAAAGTGGTGACGTCCGACCCTGTATCACGTTTCGTCAGTGAACGAGCGGCCCGCAGCGACCGCCGTAAGCGGCTGCGGTCCACCACCTTTAGTGAGGCGGTCGACCTCGCCGTCCGCATGTTCCAGTCGATGGGGTGGACTTTCCTTCGCGTGAGTGCCGCGCCGGCGTTCTTCTGCCTTGTCGGCATTGCCTTCGTCACGGGATTTATCCTTCCCAACTTGGGAACCACAAGCCATGTCGGCAACTGGTTGGCCCAAGTTGGCGAACTTGGGGAGACGATCCTCCTCGCGGTCGTCGTCGCCGGCCCCCTGTATCTCATCGGCACAAGCTCTATTTCGATTCTTGTCACCCACATGGTGTCTGACCACCTGCTGGGCAACGTTCCCGACGAGCGAGCGGCAAAGCGAACCCTGAGCCTCAACCTGGGCCGCGTTCTTGGACTCTCGTTCCGGGAAATGCTGCTGTCGCTTTCTGGCGTTCTCGCCGCGACTGCCCTGCTGGTGGTGAGCGCGGCGGTCAATCAATTCGCGCCTTCCAACGATTTCGTCACCGGCATCACCGGACTCTGCGCCGTCATTGCCTACTGTGTAGGAGGCATCGTGTTTCTCTATGTCAGGGCAACCCACGCACTGGCGCCGGCGGTGCTTATCCTCGAGGGCGCCAGCATGAAGGAGGCGGCACGGCGAAGCCGAGAGCTCTCGAAAGAGATCACGTTTGAGCTTGCCGGGCAGTTTTTCCTCGTGGCCATCTTTTCCGCCATCGCAGTCGGCGGGTGGGCGGCCATCGTCCAGTTCTTTGGCTTGGATCAGATGGTGAAGCAGGTGGCGGAATCGCTCCCTATTCCCAATTTATGGGTGGGAGCTTTTGACATCGCCCCCGCGTATATCGTTCTGTGGTTCGTCCTGCCTTATTGGTCAGCGGCAGTGACTCTGGCCTACTACGACCGTCGAATTCGAAAGGAGGGCTTTGATATTGATGCACTTGCGGGAGATGTTTGGCGTGCGGATCAAGTCGGTCGCTTTCAGTTGTAGCCTCTTGCTGGCATGTGTTGCGTCGGCTCAGGACGCCACTCACTTGGCCGCGTCTGTAGACCAGGCCAAATCGGCCGGTGAGGCGGCACAAATCGTGCTCGGCTCCCCGAGCAGCATGGCCAACCCCGATGTCGCGAAAGCGGTTGAAGCGGCGCAAAAGAACCCGGCAAGTGCCGCAGATCTTGCCCAACTGCAGGCGACGATGGATGTGCAAGCGCGCATTCAGTCCAGCTCGGTCAATCCCGCCACCGCTTCACAGGCGGCGACTATCGTTTCTGGAAGCCTCTACCAGGGCGGAACCGTTCGAGCCGGCAGCAACTGGGTCGGAACGACGTTTGCGAAGCTCGCGAAACTCATCCCAAAATTCAGGGATGGCAAGGTGAGTCCCACCATGAATGGCCCCACCAATCTTGATTGGGTCGTACCGGTGATGTGGACGCTCCTCGGAACCGTCGCTGTCGCCCTGATTTGCTATGGCGCCTCCATTTTCGTGTTCAAGATGCGGCTCCGTCGCCGCACGGCCGCGGTGCTCGAAGACGATGAGCCGGAGCGAACCCTCGACGAATGGTTGGCGATGGCAGACCAGTTGGAGGCAGCCGGTAAATATCGAGAAGCCATTCGGTGCCTCTATCTAGCCTGCCTCATCCGTTTCGATGAGGCAGGGGTTGCCCGATTCATCAAGAGTGAGACCAATTGGGAGCACCTCCGACGAATCCAAGCTTCTGAGAAGAATCGAGGGATCGACTTCCTTCCCCTCACCCTCCTGTTCGATCTGGCTTGGTACGGTTACCGGGCCAAATCGGCGAACGATGTCACCGATTTCCGCGCTGGGTACCAGGCAGTGGTTCAAGGCCTCACGAAGGCGGCGGCATGAGGAAGCGCCTTGATCTCTGGCATGTCGCGTGGGGCCTCGTTGGCATCCTGGCGATTTCGATGGTGACGCTCCTCCTCAATCCCAAACCGACCCAGGTCACGCCCGATCCCAACTCATACGATCCCGGTGGCGCTTCCGCCTTTGCCGAGCTGCTGACCCGGGCTGGCTACCGGGTCAGCGTCGATCACCATCTTCGTCCGATCTTAGCGCCGGGAGATATCGCGGTCTGCTTTTTGTACGATGCCACGCCCGATGCGGACGCCGCCGCTTCCGCCGCAAATTCCCCGCTAGCGCCACCAGATGAAACGGTGACCGAGGCGGTGACCGCCGTGAATGCCTGGAACGACGCCGGAGGCGCCGCCCTGTGGCTGCCAGTTCCAAAGGAGATCGGCACGAAGAGCACGGTTCAAGTCACCGGTTTTCCGGGGTCAAGAGGCCCCTTGAGGCTGGTCACCACGGGTCTGGCGCCTACTCAGGGCATCGGTGACGCAACCGGCATATCAGACGTTGGCACGACGACCGACAAGAAGCCTGCCGCCCAACTCGGCAAGCTGGGCAAGGGATATGAGCTTCAGCCTTACAACGGATACATGGCGCTTAATGACGCCATTGGCCAAGGCGACAACGCACGCATGCTCCTTCAGATGCTCAGTATGCTTGGCGGACCAGGCTCCCACCGCGTGGTGTTTACGACGGCGACGTATGGGGATGGCGTTCCGATCACGCTCATGGAAGCCATTGGGCCCTGGGCGATGGCGGCATGGCGGCAGTTCTTGCTTCTGCTTGTCGTGATCGTCGTGACTCTCGGCTGCCGTTTTGGGCTCCCGGATGAAGAGCCCCGCCGCAAGGAGCAAGGCGGCTATGAGCTGATCAATGGGCTCGCCGGCCTCCTTGAGCGCACCCGTGCCTATGACCGAGCACTGCGCGTGAGCCTGCGGCGCGCAGAATATCTCATACGCCGCCGGTTGAAGCTGGGCAAAGACGCGCCCATTGACGCGTACCTTGAGTCGCTTCCTACCGATGTGCGTGACAGCCTTGACCAAATGAGGTTGCTTCTCGGCTCCAATGCTCCTCATGCGTATGTTTTGCGATCCGTTCGCAAACTCGATCAAGCGGTCTCGGACTTTGCCGGCGCCGCCAAGCATCGCGCTTAGGATATAGTCGTAAGCCATGCGCATTTCCTTCCTCATTGCTGCCCTGGCCCTACCGTTCTGCGCGTTTGCTCAGGCGGCGCCGGAGCTGCCCACCGTGGCCCTGGTGGGTGCCGCCCAAGCCCCGGATGCGAATCACGGCGGAACGACGGCGCATGACCTCAATGTGATGGCTCACGACCAGACCGGCGCCAAAGCGGCGTACCTCAAGAGGCCGAACGCGGCCAATAAGCGTCGGTATGTGGTGACGACGGTGCGCTACGGCACCGCGTGCATGACGGCTGACGTGCTTGACCGAAAGGTGAAGTACCGAAAGGCCCTCCACCTTTATCGCGAGGCCCTCAAGGTCGACCCCACGAACGCGGAGGCGAAGAACAACGCGGCCATGATCGAATCGATCTACCGCATGATGCACCGGCCGATTCCTAATTGATCCTGTGAGCCAAATCGAACCTGAGCAGAACCGGACGTCGGAGACCGGATACTTGAAGTGGCTCGCGGTGATCTGCGCGCTGCTTGCCATCATTCCTGCCCTGAAGGCGTTTCTCCTGACCCCAGCAGGAAACATGTACCTGGGGGTGCAGTACAACCTCGATGACCACATGGTCTATGCTGCCTGGATGCGCCAGGCGATGTCTGGCCATTTCCTTTTCGACAACCGCTTTGCGATCGATCATCAGCCCACGCTGACTATCCACGTCTTCTTCTTTCTTCTTGGTCTGGTCGCCAAATTCATCGGCATCCCGGTGACGGTGACCCTTGCCAGGCTCGTGTTCACCGTCCTGTTCGTGTTCCTATGCTACCGACTGGTGAGCAAAGTGACGCCGGCCGGATATACCACCAAGCTGGCGATGACGCTTGTCGTCTTTGGAGGAGGGGTTGGCTTCCTCGTTTGGCACAACTTCGGCGTCGCCCTCACCCGTCCGGAAGCCCAACGATACGTGGGCATCATGATGGGGAGCTTACCGACCGACGTATGGCAGCCCGAGGGCTATGTATTCCCCTCCATGCTGACCAGTGCGCTCTTCATGGTCAGCCTTTGCCTGATTCTTGGCGTCCTTCTTAGCGTCCTTGAAGCCAGGAATTCGCCTCGTGCGGTCCTACCCGGCTTTCTGTGCATGGCCGCACTCATGAACATCCACAGCTACGACGTGTTGATGGTCACGCTCGTCCTGATTGGATTCCTTATCGCGACCCTCACGAAGGGACAAGCCGAGCGGTCATGGGTGCTGCGCGCCGTGATCATCGGCGCCGGCGCCATCATCCCGGCGCTATGGTTCCTCTATGTGCTGCGCCAAGACCCCGTCTTCCAAGCCCGCGCCGCCACACTTACTTACGCTCCCAACTTCCGGCAAGTCATCTTCGGATATTTGCCCCTCCTGGCGTTCGGGATGGTCGGACTGGGTGCCGAAGCGATGAAGGATCGCCGACGACTCACGGCGGTGGCGGGCCTTGCCGTGTTGCTGCTTACCATGTTTCTCGCCGCCCAAGCCGACGACAGCCATTACTGGATGACGATGGCGGCGTGGGGCTTGCTCATCGCCGTCGCCTACACGTTGATCGCCCTCCTTGCCAACGATGTGCCGGCATGGAACCTGGTGGTGGCGTGGGCGATCACTGGTCTCTTCGCTCCCTATCTCCCCGAGCTCTTTCAGAGAAAACTCGCCATGGGACTCGCTATACCGTGGGCGATCCTCGCCGCCGTCGGGGTGGCAAAGCTCGTGATGACCCAAGACCGAGGAGCGCGGAATCTCATGACGGTGCTTGGCATTGTTCTCATGTGCGGAACGTCAGCCCGGTGGATGGTCCGGGAACTCGAGCTATCCAACCTCGATGTTTCCAATACCACCGTCCATGCCGTCTATGCCAGTCGCGACACCGAGCGCATCATGGCCTACCTGAACCAACGCCCCAATGAACGTGCAGTCGTGCTCGCCATGCCAGGCGTCGCCTCGCCGGGAACCAATCAAGACGGTTCGGTGATCCCCGACTCGTTTGATCGGCCCTACCTGCCCGACCTCAATCCGGTGCTCGCCGGCATGACTGGCGTCTATGCCTACGCCGGGCATTGGAGCGAAACGCCCGACTATATCGCCAGGCGTAACGTGGCCTCGACCTTCTTTCTGCAAAGGGTGCCCGTTCGGGGCACCCCGCAACTCGTGACCGACGACGATCGTCGACGAATCCTTGCCCTCACCCATGCGACCTATATCGTGGCACCGGTCCCCCAAACCTTCCCCGCCCTCAACCTCGACGATGTTTCCAACCTCGGGCAGGTCCTCGTGAACGGCAACCAGTTTCGCCTCATTCAGGTTACGCCGCCTTAAACTGCGCTTTATCTCCGGAAGCTACTCGGCGTACATGGAGCCGAGGCCCGCCGCATAGGCGTCTGCCCGGTCCTGAAGGCGTTTCGGCGCGAGGACTTGGATGCTTCGACTCGGGAGGTAGATGCGGATGCTCTGGTCCCGGCCGTAAAGCGGTGACGGCAGCCAAGGATATTGCGTCATCGGGCTCACTCGGTCGTGGCCACCGAAAAACGCTTCGTCCGTGCTGAGGAGAAGCACGTAGTCGTCCCCCTCCGGAACTGGGATGCGAAGTCCCTCAAACGACTCGGTGGGATGCATGTTGACGCAGAACACCAGGGGGCCCCGCCGATAGACAAGTTGCCGGGTGTCTTCATGAAGGAGCAACTGCTCGATGAGGGGGTCGGCAAGGGTGCCGAACGTGCGATCGAGCGACTGCATGGCGGCATCGAACCGCGCGAGCCCCCGATACCGGAGGAATCCATTGTCGGCCAAAGACCATTGCCGCCGCGCAAAGTGATAGGAGAAGCCGTTTCCTTCCCTCGGAAAGTCGATCCACTCGGGGTGACCGAACTCGTTTCCCATGAAGTTCAGATAGGCTTCGCCACCCAGGCTGAAAGTGAGGAGTCGGAGCATCTTGTGCAGGGCAATGCCACGATCCACCACCAGGCTCTCCCGATCATTGGACATGTTGAAGTACATCTCCTCGTCCATGAGCCAGAACGAAAGGGTCTTGTCGCCCACCAGTGCCTGATCGTGGCTCTCAACGTAGGCGACATGCTTCTCGTCGCGACGCCGGTTGAGCAGCATGCCGTAAATGGCCCCCAACTCCCAGTCTTCATCGCGCACCTTCGCCACCAGCTTGAACCAGAAATCGGGAATGCCCATCGCCAGCCGATAGTCGAAACCGACGCCCCCTTCCTCCACAGGACGGGCGACGCCAGGCATGCCGCTCACGTCTTCGGCAATCGTCACTGCTCCTGGATTCACCAGATGGGCCAGCTTGTTCGCCAGCTTGAGGTAGAGCATCGCATCATCATCGACGTCACCCCCAAAGTAGGCCTCGTAGGAACTGAATTCGACGCCCAGTCCGTGGTGATGGTAGAGCATGCTTGTGACGCCGTCAAAACGGAATCCGTCAAAGCGGAAGTCCTCAAGCCAATGGCGAATATTGCTCAAGAGGAAGCGCCGCACCTCGTACTTGGAATAGTCGAACAGCACCGAGTCCCAGGCGGAATGATGCCCCCTGGCTCCTTCGTGGAAGTACTGGTAGGCCGAGCCGTCAAAGAGATATAGGCCCTCGTTCGTGTTCTTGACGCTGTGGCTGTGGACGATATCCAGGAACACCCAAAGGCCCCGACGGTGCGCCTCATCGATCAGAGCCTTTAGATCCTCTGGGGTTCCGCAGCGTGAGGTGACGGCAAAGAAGCTGCTGACATGGTAACCAAAGGAGCCGTAATAGGGATGCTCCTGCACCGCCATCAACTGGACCGCGTTGTAGCCCAACCGCTGGATGCGGGGCAAGATATCCCGGCGAAACTCCTCGAAGCTGCCCACCTTCCCTTCTTCGGTGGCCATCCCCACATGGGCCTCATAGATGCGAAGTCCTTGGTGTTTGGGCTTTACGGGGCTCGCGTGTTGGAAGACAAAGGGTTCCGGATTCCAATATTGGGCGACGAACACTGTCGACCCTGGATCTTGAAGGACGCGGCGCGCGTAGGCCGGAATCCGGTCCATGCCGCCGGTTGCGGTCCGCACATGAACCTTGACCTTGCTTCCGTGGACGGGGGCGCTTCCTTCGGGAAGGAAAAGGGACCATACTCCGAACGAGTCTCGCACCATGGGATGGCTGTCGCGATTCCAATCGTTGAAGTCCCCGGTCAGCAGCAGGCATTCGGCGGCGGGCGCCCATTCGCGATACCAAACCCCCACAACGCCATCCTTTTCGCCCGGATTTAATCCGAAGTAGCGGTGCCCTTCACTGATCGGCCCCAGGAGACCCCCTGCCTGATCGATCTCATAGAGGGAGGTTCCGTAGTAGTGTTCACGCCGCTCCAGCACTGGACGGTAGGGCGCCAACCATGGGTCGCGGTCGACAAGGGTGTGGCGTTTATCGGGCATCTGGGTCCATTATGGGGGGAAGGGCCCGATGGTTGCGCGAAGGGCCAAAGCTAGCTGCCGGCGAGCGCGACGGGAAAATCGGGCGCGGCAGCACCGTCGGGACCGGGTGGTTCGGTCGTCGTCGGAGTTTGACGGCCGTCGGTCAGGTCTCTCACACGCTCCGAGATGTAGAGCTTGAGCATGTTCACCGTGATTCGACCGCTCCCAAGGGGGTTGGCTCTCCCGGCGATTCCCTCAAGCAAGGCCTTCGTAAAGGCTCCGTTCCCCCAATCATCCTTCTCGAGGGCGAACTGCTTGCCTGTGCAGGCGGTGAACACGATCGCCCCGTTCTCCGCACTCGCCAACTCGTTGATTATTCCGGTGATGTCGGCGGCGCCTCGCCGTCGGGCGCCCCCTGAAACCGAGTTTCCTGAGTGGCAGGTGTCCATGAACACCAAAACCTTCCCCGCGATCGATTGAACGACGCCAAGAATCTCGGACTTGTGCAGAGCGGTGCTGAGGATCCGCTCTTCGTTGTAGTTCCCAGTCAGGAAAAAGTAGCCATCCGAATCTTCGTCGCCATGTCCAGAGATGAACACCATCGCCACGTCATTCTGGGTCGTTTCCTTCCGAACCCAGTCGAGGGCATCAAGGATCGCGTCGTGGGTGGCGTCCGCATCGGTGAGCACCTTTTCCTGCACATCATCGTAAATGCCTCCCTTCTGCTGCATCATCGCCGCAGCAAAGTCCCTGGCATCTTTGGCCGCATATTGAAGCTTCTCGACGTTGGGGTCACCGGTGTCGCTGACGCCCACGGCCACCAGATAAAGCTTGGGCTTGATCACGAATGCGTTCCGGTCGACGGCTGCACCCATCCCCTTGAAGCGGAGTCCATAGCTGGCGGGCACGCTGGCGCCGTATTGGTTGTACGCAATCACCGAGACGGCAGCGTCCCGCTGGGGTACAGGCACCGACTCTTCTCGGATGACCTCGTCGGTGGCGATCAGAGATAGATCGGGAACTGTCTTCACCGGTCGGCCATCCACCTGAAACTCAATCTTCGTGATGGGCTCACCGGAGGGAGTCCGCACCGCATATCGCACGGTCACCGTGTCGGAATCGAACGTGGCGCCATCTTCGCTCACGATCCTCACAACGGGCGGCACCGATTGAGCCACGCTTACCGTCGGCGAACGGCGGTCCGATTGCTGGTTTGCAAGGGCAAGCGCCTTCGCCTCGTCCAAGGTGGTCAGCACCTGGGCGATCACGTCGGGTCGGTAGTAGGTGCTCCGGAAGCGCCCCGCTGGGTAGAAGTCGGCCGCTTGATCCGGGCCGTTGTTGACATTCCAGCCAATAAGATCTTCGCCTCCAGGGGAACAATCGTAGTAGCCGCTCGGCGTCCAAATAACCCAGCGCTTCTTATCGGTGTGTGCATAGAGAGCCAGAAGCTCGGCGCCATCACTCATTCGGTGCCAGCGTACGGTGCCATCGCCGTATGCAGCGACGGCGATACGGCCGTCGCCACTTACATTCACTCCCCACGCTCTTCCAGGCGCTGCAACATCCCATTTGAGGACACCCGTCTTGTCGTAGAGCCTCATGTGCCAGTCACTGCCAAGAAGAAATCCACTGGAATCGGGCAGGATGGCCAGACTCCGCGACGTCTCGCGGTCATCGATGGCGATGGCCGTTCCATTGAAGAGCGGGTTCGCGACATTATCCCAGTTGGTAATCGCGAGGCCATCGGCGGTTAGAATCGGGGACGCGCCCTGGTCGAAGGCAGGATCGACGGTAGGATCAGGTTGAAGTTCCCGGGCCGCCACCGAAAACCGGACCGGTTGGTCGCCGCCGGTCGCGTAACCAAAGGTGACCGAGTCCGCGTCATGGGAAAGTCGGAATTTGTCGCGCAGGTCGCGCAGGTCGGGGATGGGCGTATCGACTCGATTCACGGTCCCGCTGGGCATCAGGGTCCCAAAGCCGTCCGCTGCTGCAAAGGCAACCCCGCCGCCAGGAAGGGCCGTCATGCTGTTGATCCGGTTTGCCGCCGCGTCGGTATCGGTCGGATCGCCATGTCCTGATGAACCCCAACTGCGAATGATCCTTTTGCCATCGACTCCAGTTGCGACGCCAGCGGCATAAAGCGTTTGGCCATCGGCCGACCAGGCAACCGCCGATGTATCGACGGTGAGGTCGTCGGTCTTGGGCGGAGTCAGTTCCTCGAGCGTTCCGCCGTTCAATATCTTAACGCCGGGTCCGTTTTCTCGGCTGACGGCGACCAGGCTGCCATCCGGTGAGAACTTCGCCTGATCGGGAAGCCAACCATCGGGTTCGGCGACCTGCACAAGCACTTTCCCGGTCTGATCGTAGATGCGAACCGAGCGATCGAGGCTGCAGGCGATCAGCCTTCCGCTCGTATCGTAGTCAATGCCATAAATATCGTCGGCAAATGTCGAATCATCAAACACCGGCTTCCCAGTGGCAACGTCGAAGACGTGCAAACCTCCCTTCAATCCGAGACCGATGGCAACGCGGCTCCCATCCTGGGAGAACTTGAGGGCCTTGATGACTCCAGGCAGACCGGTTAGCCGTTTGGTCAGTCTGCCGCTTTCCCGGTCAAAGAGGTAAATGCTGTCGGTTCCATCCCACTCGTACCCCGTCCACCCACCGACCGCGATCGTGGAGCCATCCGGACTGATGGAAGCGTCGTACAGCTGGCCCTCGTCGGCCGTCACCCCAAGCGGTGGTCGTAGAACCTGCACGAGCTTCAACGATGGGAGTTCCCACACCCGGGCCGACTTGTCCTCAGAGGCGGTCACGAGGTACTTTCCCGCCTGATCGACGGAGACTTCCCAGACAGTCGAGGTATGGGCGCCTCCGGCCTCAACGCGCAGGATTGGCTGAGTGGGGGGCGCGGGTGGAGGCGCCGTCGGCGCGGCGGGGGCCGACTGCCCGAAGGCCATCGCTGTCCCAAGCATGAGGGCCGCTCCAAAGACTAGTGCTCTTGCAAGCATGACCTGAGTATATGCGAAGGAGCAAACCGACGCACGCTTCTATGCTGGAAAACCGGGCGCAGTTGAGATGAGATAAGCCTGGCCCTGGTGATAGGCGCTATGGAACGAAAGACGGGCCAACGCAAGGTCACCGCTCACGGTTGGGCCAAGGGCAGTGACGACCTGAATCGCGGCGGCCTCCTCCGTCGTGCCCTCCATCAGCGGCGCGACCACCGAATGGGCGAAAGCGAGTCGTTCTGCGACAAGTTCGGGGGTGATCGTCTCGGAAGGGTATGGGAACGCAAGCTCGTTCACGACGCCGTCGGTGGCCGCCGCTTTGAGTCGCTTTCCGGCCTCGTCAAGCGCCAAGCCGCTCATCTGTGACCCGAAGGATAGCTCGACACCCGCCACGTGCAAGGCCATTTCTCCGATCGTAAGCGAAGCCGGATGAATGCGCCAACCTAATTGGGCCGTGTTCAAATGGCTAATCGTGTCGACAAATCGGCCCCGGGACAGCTTCCAGGATTTATCAAAGTCACTCATTGACTGAGAGGTTACCAGTCGGCAGTGACCCACGACCTAGTGCTCAAGGTAGGGGCTGAACTTAATCGTCGGAGTGTGGGTGAGCTCGGCCAACCGGGAAAGAAACAGGCCACTCTCGTCGCCGAACTGGGCAGGAGAAATCGTATCCTCCTGGTTCGTCACGAGGGCTCCTACCCGGTTGATGCAACCCCAACCGGCAAGACTCTTGGCCGCTCTCATGGCGGCAGCGCCCTTCAGGTGAAACATTGCAGGGTTGTAGATCGCTGGATTGGGCTCGTAGGAAAAGAAGGGGTGAGTGAAGTCAAAGATCCGCTTGTACTCAAGCAAGATGGCCTCCCGCGTGACGGGCGCATTGCTGTTGCGGATGATCGAATCCGGTGGGTTCTTGGCGCCATTGACATCGGCAATCGCGCCCTCAACCCGCTGTAGGAAATCCCGCGCCTCAGCGCAGGTCACTGGAGGGACGGGAGCGGCCACCTTGGCCGGAGGACGCTTTTGGCCAACGACGAAGACCACTAGCAACGCAAGACTCATATATCAGTTACCGCCCCGCTGTCGCGGATCATTTTCAAGTCCTCAAGCGCTCGGCCTGTGCCGATCGCCACGCAGTTAAGCGCATTATCGGCCACCCGGACGGGAATATCGGTCACCTTGTTGAGCAGCATGTCAAGGCCTCGCAGAAGGGCGCCTCCGCCGGTCAGCGTGATGCCCCGCTCAATCACATCGGAGGCAAGTTCGGGAGGCGTCTCTTCCAATACCGAGCATAGCTTTTCGGCAATCTGTTTGACCGGCTCCGCGAGGGCGTTGCGAATTTCCTCGCTCGTCACGGTGACGCTCTTCGGAAGTCCCGCCACTGAGTCGCGTCCTCGAATTTCCATCTCAAGCTCTTGCTCAAGGGGAAACGCCGAGCCCACTTTGAACTTGATCTCTTCGGCAGTTGGGTCGCCGATCATCAGGTTGTAAACGTTGCGAACGTGCCGAATGATCGCCTCGTCGAGTTTGTTACCGCCGATGCGCAGGCTTCGCGCTATCACGATGCCTCCCAGTGATATCACGGCAATGTCGGTGGTGCCTCCGCCGATATCGACGACCATGTTGCCTCCGGGTGAATCGATCGGAAGTCCGGCTCCGATCGCCGCAGCAAACGGCTCATCAATCGTTTGGGCGATGCCGGCCCCTGCTTCCTTAGCGGCTTGGATCACCGCGCGACGCTCCACATTGGTCACGCCACTGGGAACGCAGATGAGTGCATGGGGTTTGAAGAAGGGCAACATGCGTCCGCACGTCTTCTCAAAGATGTATTCAAGCATCTTGAGGGTGGTCGTGTAGTCCGCGATCACGCCATCTTTCAAAGGGCGAATGGCAGTGATGTTGCCCGGAGTCCGACCCAGCATCTCGCGGGCCTCGTTGCCGACGGCAAGCACACGCCGACTCTGGACGCTCATCGCCACCACGGTGGGTTCGTTCAGTACGATACCGCGGCCCCGCCGATACACAAGAATGTTGGCGGTACCGAGATCGATGCCTACTTCCGGGACAAGTCTCAAAATTTAGTGGGCCAGCCGCCGCTCCTGATTCGCGACGCGGTCGATCTTTGCGCCCAGGCTCCGGAGGGTCTCCTCAAAGCAGTGATACCCGCGATCGATCATCTCAATGTTCCGAATGTGGCTTTCGCCCTCGGCCGCCATAGCGGCAAGGCAAAGCGCCGCACCTGCTCTCAGGTCGCTGGCGACCACGCCCGCGCCCTTTAGCTTCTCGACCCCATTGATGATCACGCTGCGGCCCTCAATCCGCATCTCGGCGCCCATCCGAACCAGTTCGTTGACGTGTCCCGTCCGGCTCTCGTAAATCGTCTCCTCGACCACGCTTGCTCCCTTTGCGGTGGCAAGCAGCGCCGCCATCGGCTGCTGCATATCGGTGGGAAATCCTGGGTGGGGCATCGTCTTGACGCGGGTCCCGTTCAGTCGTCCATCGGCGCTCGCCCGAATCCAGTCGTAACCCTGCTCCACGTCGGCACCGCACTCAATGAGCTTGTTGACGACGGCGGTGTGCTCTTCAGGAAGGATGCCATTTACCCGGACGCTGCCGCGGGTGATGGCCCCTGCAAGAAGGTAGGTTCCGGCCTGCATACGGTCGGCGGGGATGACGAAGTTGGCTCCGCCAAGCTTGCGCTGTCCATAAATCGTAATCGTTGAGGTGCCCGCCCCTTCAATGCGGGCCCCCAGTTGACCGAGGAATCGGGCCAAAGTGGTGATCTCCGGCTCCATGGCTGCGTTTTGAATGACGGTGACCCCTTCGGCAAGGCACGCCGTGGTCATCAGATGCTGGGTTGCGCCGGCGCTCGGCGAATCGAGATAGACATTGGCGCCGTGAAGCCGATCGGCGGTGGCACGATAGACGCCGCCCTCAAGGGTGATCTTGGCTCCCATCAAGGCAAGACCCTTCAGATGGAGGTCGACCGGGCGCAAGCCGATCTTGCAACCACCGGGCGCGGGAATCTCAATTTTCCCGACTCGGGCGAGAATGGGCCCAAGCAGGTAGAAACTGGTGCGGATCGCCCGCACGGTTTCCTCATCGGCATGGCCGTCGAAGATCGTGCCGCAATCAATCAACAGGTTGGAATCATCTTCGGTGATCTTCGCCCCGAAGCGCCTGAGGAGATCCGATTTGATTTTGACATCGGCGATATTGGGAACACCGCGCAACGTGATGGGTGCTTCCGTGAGCACTACAGCTGAGAGAATGGCCAAGGCGGAATTCTTGCTGCCGGCAACCGAAACGTCGCCTCTTAGCTTGGAACCGCCATCTATTCGAAACATCGTCATGAACAATAACCCTCCGTCCGTGGTAGGTAACAGCCCATCATAGCCAATTCTCCCCCCCAAAGACAAGCCTCGTTGCACGTTCAGTAGAACCTGGACATGCCCCTTGTTGATGGGTATATGGCAAGGACGGTGCCGCAAGCGCGAATGCCGCTCAGATCACGCGCTTCGCTCTTGAGCGAATTCTTCGAAGTACGGCAAGTACAGGCGCCACTCATCCTGCCCTTGCGCCTTGAGATAGAGGGGCAACGAGAGGTAAGGGATGAAGTGGGGACGGCGGGGTTTCCGTGCAAGCTTCATGTGAGCTTGCGCGGGAGTCTTGTCGCCCTTCTTGAGGTTGCAGCGCCGACAGCAGGCCACCAGATTGTCCCAAGTGTGAGGGCCACCGGCCCAGCGCGGGACGACGTGGTCAATCGTCAGTTCCTTTCCGCGCCCACCGCAGTATTGGCACGTGTAGTTGTCACGCGCCAGGATCGAGTGGCGGGAGAGGCGCAACTGCGGCATCGGGCGGCGCACCATGTAGCGCATCTTCACCACCGAGGGAGCGGCAAGATGACCGCGAATGGTCTGTACGGGAAGTTCCCGATCCAGCAACACTTCCGCCTTGCCCAACATGAGCAGTGCCATTGCGCGCCGCATGTTGCACACATTAAGCGGCTCGAAGTTGCTGTTCAAAACCAGTACGTCTTGCATCTCCCGTTGCTCCTTACATTCGCGGCGGTCCAAAACAGAAAAAGGCCCCCGCAGCGAGCCGCGTGAGCCTTTTGGTAGGGCACGTGAGCGCCGCGTATCAAGGTGTCGCGCCATGCGGACGCCATGCACCTTCCTTCAAGGACATTGCCGACTCGATTCATCTTTTCGATGCCCTAAGAGACGTGTGAAAACCGCCGAGGGCTTCTTTATCGTACAAGACAAATCGCGTAGTTCGTGAAGCGTTAACAAAAAAATGAGTTGCTCGAACCTAGCCGGCCCTAAGCCATGCTGAAACAACGCCATCCAGCATCGATTCGGTGAGCTTGCCGGTGAACGTGTTTTGCTGGCTCGGATGGTAACTCCCGATCAGGATCGGCATGTTTGGCACCCGGTTGATGGCGCCATGGCCAAAAGGGATCGCCGGAATCATCAGCAGCCGATGCGCGTGATTCCAGGCCAACGCGCCAAGGCACAGTATCGATTTCCAGCGTCGCGCAGCCAGCACGTCGCGAGTGTATGCCGAGCAATTGACGATCTCATCGGGAAGGGGTTTGTTAGCTGGGGGCGCACAATGGCAGGTTGCGGCAATCACCACTCCGGTGAGCTTCAATCCATCGTCAACCGCCTGCGAGGTGGGTTGTGAGGCGGCGCCCACCTTATACAGTGCTCGATAGAGCCAGTCTCCGCTCCGATCGCCAGTAAACATGCGCCCGGTCCGGTTGGCGCCATGGGCGGCGGGGGCGAGCCCGAGAATCAATCGATCCGCCTCGGGATCGCCGAACAGCGGCACCGGACGACCCCAGTAGACCGAGTCGGCGTAGGCCTTCTTGCGATCACGGGCCACCGCTTCACGCCATTCAACCAACCTGGGACAACGTCGACAATCAACGATACGAGAATTGATCTCCTGCAACCAGCACTCAGACGTCATAACATTAAATAGCAATGCCGATTTATGAGTATGAACCGAACGGGTGGACCTGTTTCATGTGCGATGGCAAGGTCGAGGTCCTGCAGGGCATCCACGACCCTGCCCTTGAGTTCTGCCCCACGTGCGGCAACGAAGTGCGCAAGGTGATCAGCCGTGCATCCATCAAGATCGATTCCTCGGTAAGTGCGGACAGCGCGGCCAAGAAGGGGTTTTCGACGTTCAGAAAACTCGAAAAGGGAAAGTACGAAAAAATCGCGGGCGAGGGCCCCGATATCATTTCCCAATAGTGGGCGCACTCACTCACCAAGGCCGGGTGTAACGTTGCTCGCCGGGGCGGCGGGGGCGGCTTTCGCCGGCTCCGCTTTCGCGCCCGCCATCGGGTCAATCCACGCAGCGCTGATCGCATAGAGAAGGAACGCGCCTAACAGCAGCCTGTATACGGCGAACAGAGCCACGCCATACTTTGCGACCCAAGTGAGCAGAAATCGGATGGAGACCCAACTCACCAGGAAGCTCACAATGGACGCAACCGCGGTCGCTACGAGTCCCGCTTCAACCAAGCCATGTCGGGCCTTGACCAGTTCGTAAAGGCCGGCAGCAACGATGCTCGGCACTCCCATGAGGAAGGATAGGCGGGTCGCTGCCTCTCGATTGAATCCGATCAAAAAGCCGCCTGTGATGGTACCGCCGCTGCGGCTCATGCCGGGAACTAGGGCCAAGCATTGCAAGAGCCCGGGAACGAGACCGTCCCGATCTTGCACATCGCTCAGTTCGCGGTTCTTCTTCGAAAATGCGTCGGCCGCCCACATGACGATCCCCAGGCTGATAAACGACCAGGCAACCAAACGCAGATCTCGGAAGGTCGTTTCAATGCTCTTCTGAAGCAGTACACCTGCAATGACCACCGGCACGGTGCCAATCAGGACCGCCCAGCCCATCTTGGATTCGGCTGTCTTGGCCGCCTCCTTGTCGTTCAGCCCCTTGAGCCACCCCTGCAGCGCGCCCGAAAGGTCCTTCCAGAAGAAGATAACCACCGCAATGGCCGAACCCACTTGGATGACCGCGTCAAAGCCTGCGCCGGGGTCTTGGAAGTGGAGGAAAACCGCCGCCAATCGAAGGTGGGCAATGCTGCTTATTGGCAAGTAGGCGGCAAACCCCTGGATAAACCCCAAGAGAATCGCATGCCCCATCGAAAGATGGGGGGTCATAGGTGGACCCGTCCGAATTGAGGTTGAACAAGAGGATCTTTAGCCATAAGCGGTTTTGAAGGACCAAGTTTAGCCCAACTCCGCGCATGGCAAGCGGCGCAGCCGCCTGTGCTTGGGCCTACTCGGCCGCTGAAGCTAAGGACCTCCCTGTCGTTTGTCGCATGCCACCATTTCGCATGCAACTCTGCATTCGGACGGGACATACGAGGAGTCCAGCATCCACTCGCGGCGGTTAGCTCCCTAGGTGGCGACTGGTCCTAGGACGCCGGGGACGGCTTCCTACCAAAAGGGCAGGCGCGGCGCTTGGCTGCATCTTGTGTCTCGTCGGATACACTGGGCGGGTGGATATCACCGTCGCCCGGGTGGCGTCGCTGCTGGGTTCGATTCGGCCGCCTTCGGACAAGTCGCTGACCCATCGGTCCTTTTTGTTCGGGGCGATCGCGGAGGGGGAGAGCGTGGTGCGAAACCCACTGCTCGGTGAAGATTGTATTTCCACGCTTCGGTGCCTTGCTCAAATGGGGCTTGACTACCGGATCATTGACGGCAGCCTTGTCGTAATCCGGCCCGCGCCTGAATGGCGACAACCGGTCGAACCCCTGGACTGCGGCAACAGCGGCACCACCATGCGACTCCTTTCCGGGCTGGTGGCGAGCCGTGAACTGGATGTCACCATGATCGGGGATGCTTCCCTGTCGCGGCGGCCTATGAAACGGATCGCCGCCCCCCTCCGGCTCATGGGGGCAACGGTGGAAGGCGATACCCCGCCCCTCCATATCCGGGGAGGCCAACTTTCGGGGATTTCCTATGAAAGCCCGGTGGCGAGCGCGCAGATCAAGAGTTGCGTCCTACTGGCCGGACTCCGGGCCGATGGCGAAACTTGGGTAGAAGAGCCGAGCCTTAGTCGAGACCACACCGAGCGAATGCTCCGCGGAGCCGGTGTGGACGTGCTTGGTGGAGGCACCAAGGTCGGGGTGCGCGGAGGGTCGCGTCTTAACGGCTTCGAGCTCACGGTCCCGGGTGATATCTCCAGCGCCGCATTCTTTATGGTTGGAGCGGCCATCGTGCCGGGCGCGCGATTGGATATCAACGAACTGAGCCTCAACCCAAGTCGCACCGGCATCCTCGATGTCCTTCTCCAGTGCGAGGCAGACTTCGCGGTGGATAACGAGCGGTTAGACTTCGGCGAACCGGTGGGCGAGATGCAGATACGGTTCCGGTCTGGACTGCGACCATTTCGCATTGAGGGGGCATTGGTGCCGCGTCTTATCGACGAGATTCCCGTCCTTGCGGTTCTTGCCAGCCAGTGCGACGGGGTCAGCGAAATCCGGGATGCCCGCGAATTGAGGGTCAAAGAAAGCGATCGCATCGAACTGGTCGCCCTGGGCCTCCGCGCAATGGGAGTGAGGGTGGAAACCTTTGAAGATGGAATGGCCATTCATGGGCCGGCCGTCTTGAGGGGGGCCGAGATCGACGCCCACGGCGACCATCGCATCGCGATGGCATTTGCCATCGCCGGGCTCATAGCCGAGGGACCCACCCGCGTCGCGGGCAGCGAATCGATCGCAACCAGTTTCCCCGGCTTCGAGAAAGAGTTGGAGAGCATCATCGTTGTCTAAGCCCGTCATTGCCATCGATGGCCCCGCCGGCGCGGGCAAGAGCACGGTCGCCAAGGCGCTAGCCCGGGAGTTGGACCTGCGGTATCTCGACACCGGCGCGATGTATCGGGCCCTCGGCCTGAAGGCACTGCGCGCGGGAATCAGTAGCGAGCAAGGCGACGCCATCGCTTCGCTTGGCGCCACCACCGACATCGCCTTCGCTCCCGGCGACCCTCAGCGCGTTCTTTTGGACGGCGCCGACGTCACCGACGCCATCCGAACCCCAGAGATCGCCGATATGGCGAGCCGGATCAGCGCTCACAGCCCTGTTCGCCGCCTCCTAGTTGAGCGCCAGCGTGCCATGGTCGCCTCGGGAGGCGTGGTCCTCGAAGGACGCGACGCGACCACCGTCGTCGCCCCGAATGCTGACTTAAGGGTTTATCTGACCGCTTCCCTTGAGGAACGCGCCCATCGTCGCTTCCTGGAGCAACAAGCCAAAGGCGATGAAGAGAGCTTTACGAACGTGCGCCGCGACGTTGCCCAGCGCGACCACCGCGACATCACCCGCGACGACAGCCCCCTCACCGTCGCCGAAGGCGTTCACGTGATCGAGAGCGGCGGGCTCACGGTAAAGGAAGTTGTTGTTAGAATTGCCGCGTTGCTTGGCTGAACTGCCGTTCAAGCTCCCGGCATCTTCGACGTCCAAGTCCATGGTGAACGCGTTGATTTCGTTGTGCCGGGGACGGCTGAATATCGGCCCGTGATCGGATTGCAATAAAGCGTGTGCTCGCCCCCTTCGGGCTTCATAGCGCACCCGTGTCTTTCGAGGTGGCTCATCAGGTCTCTGCGCTTCACGACGCCTTTGCATGAATGACTTCCTTGACAACTTCGGCGCCCTCCGTGAGGGCCCTCATGTCGTCTCGCCCAGCATCGAGGACCATCTGCAGAGCATCTTGCAAGTTAGCTCTTGCTTCCTCAATAGATTTTCCCTGCGTGTTCACGCCCGGAAGCTCCTCAACTGTAGCCGCCCACCAATCGCCAGATTTCACGTAGATCGCGGTGTAGTCCATCAGGATAATTCTACGATGGTTGACCGCGAAGCCTAACCCGTACTCTGCATCGCCGCCGCGATGCCGGCGATGGACTGGACGAGGGCTTCGCGCCAGGGGCCCTCCCTTTCTTCGGGAGTCAGGTCTTTCCAGCGGCCCATTAGGAAGATCTGAAGTCGGTTGAGAACCAGGGTCGCAGGGTTGCGGAACTCTATGGTCTTTCGCAGGACGCTCTCCTGCAAGAGAACATCGGCTCCAATCACGGCGAGCACGCCTTCACAAGTGCGCCGAAACTCTTCTTGAATCGCACCCTGGATGGCGATGCCGGCCGCATTATCGGCAAAGGCGGCCGCGTAAAGCGCGCTGGTTGCCATATCCGCCCGCCCTAGCTCCAACTGGGCGTTATCCACCGTCGTTCGGAAGAAGGGCCACTCCGCGTACATCCGGCGCAAGAGTTCCAATCCGCCTGGCTTGTGCCGCTGCTGTTCCAATGCGGCCCCAAGGCCGTACCAGCCGACCAAGAGCGTCCGGTTCTGTACCCATGCGAAGTTCCAAGGGATGGCCCTCAACGAGTCGATGCCTCCATCGCTCCCGCCCGACCGATGGACAGGCCGCGAGGCGATCGGGAGCAGGCTGATGTGCTGGATGGGGGTTGCGCTGCAGTAGTACGACCAGAAATCGGGATTCTCGTAGACAAGGTCGCGGTAGGCCTTGCGGGAAACCTCTTCCATCAGGACCATGGCCTCTCGGAACTCGGGAGGAAGCTCGTGGGGCCGGCTGTCGGTGTAAGAGAGCAGGCAGGCGGCGACGATCTGCTCCAAGTGCCGGTGGGCGATGGCAGGCAGCGAGTAGCGATAGGAGATCACTTCACCTTGCTCAGTGAATCGGATGGGGCCGTGGAACGAACCAGCGGGCTCGCTCTGAATGGCCCGATTCGCCCGACCACCGCCGCGACCAATGGTGCCGCCCCGCCCATGGAAAAAATCGATCTCAATCTTCAGTTCCTCACCCAAGTCGCGCAGGTCGCTGATCGCTTGAAACAGCGACCAATTCGCCGCCACATAGCCGCCGTCCTTGCTGGAATCGCTGTACCCAAGCATCACCTCTTGGCGGTTGCCCTGGGCGGTCACGATGTGGCGAAAGGCCGGGTGGTCAAAGAGGGTGCGCATAAAGGACTTGGCCCCATGGAGGTCCTCGATCGTCTCAAACAGGGGCACGACTTCCATGTCGCAGATAATCTTGCCGTCAATCGAGCGGAGGATATCGGCCTCCTTCAGCAGCACCAGCACCTCAAGCACATCGCTGACCGCATGGGTCATCGAGATGACATAGGTTCTCGCGCAGGCTCTGCCATAGGTGAGGTGGGCCTGGCGGACCACCGATACCGCATCGAGCACCATATGCAGTTTGGGCGTGCCTTGAAAATAACGAGGCAAAGCCGGACGCGGATTCCAAATCTCCTTGGTAAGCAGGTCAACGCGCTCAGCTTCGGAAAGCGCGGCGTAGACCTCGGGCGAGGCGATGACCCCGGCGGCCGTAAGCATCTCAGCGACGGCGAGCGCGTGGGCGTCGGAGTGCTGGCGGATATCCAGGGTGGCCAGGTGGAAGCCAAACGCGCGTACCTGATCGATCAGTTCGGTCAGTTCTCCGTCATTGGCGATGAGGCCGCCATGATGTTCGCGCAGGCTATCCTGTACGGTGCAAAGCATCCTCTCGAGTTCTTCGGGACCATGCAGTTTGGGCTCGGCGGCCTCAAGGGTGTTGCGCAGCAGCGCTTCCACCCCGAGCAACGCGAGAACATAGGGCTCGCTGCCATGCCGTAGAGCCTGGTCTTCATCAAGGAAGTGCGCCCCCGCCTCGGCAAGCTGCTGCAAGTCTGGGCTCACTTTGACCAATCGAGACGATTGAGTGAGCTGGCGTCGGATGGAATAGACGGCGTCAAGATGGTGCCGAATCACCAACTCTGAGTTGTAACGAAAGGTTTGGGCGGTGACGGCCGGGGTGACATTGGGGTTCCCGTCGCGATCACCTCCAACCCACGAGCGAAAGCGAATCACCGGTGCCAGATCGTCGGCCGCGTTTCCCAAGCCGAGGTCGGCAAGGCCACGTCGGATATCCCTTTGCAGCCAGGGCACGACGCGAAGAATGCTGCGATTGAAGAAAAAGTTCGCATTGCGCACTTCCTCAGCGGGGGTGATGCGGATGACCCGCATCTCATCGGTCTGCCAGAGGTTGACGATGGTTCGCAAGAGGCGCGCGTCCGCTTCCACTTCCGCATCGAGCGGCATTTCCAAATTGATGCTTCCCTGCCCCTGTAAGAGCAGGCCCGACACCGCCTGCAGTTTGTCGAGTACGGCACGGCGCTTGGCCTCGGTGGGGTGAGCGGTTAAGGTCGGCTCGATGCGAAGCGCCTTCACCGCCGCAAGCGCCTTGTCGGCTCCGCAAGTTCCGGCGATCTGATGGAGCGTTTCATTGACCGATTCACGCCGCGACCCGCCGGCCGCCCGCTGACGATTCACGCGGGCGATCTGCGCCTGCTCGGCCGCGTTGACAAGCTGGAAGAAGAGGGTGAAGGCTTTGGCGAGTTGTCTCACCCGAACCGGATCGGCCATCTCAAGGTTCTCGGTTGGGTTCGTCTCTCCGGCAAAGAGTCGCTTGGCGGTCGCTGGCAGCCAGGCCCCTTCTTGCTCGTTCAAGACCGCGCCAAGTGCCTCGTCCAGGCGGACGATGCTCGCGCTCAACCAGGGGTCTAGCCCGTGCGCAACCGGATCAACGCCAAGAAAAGGGGAACTCATCGCAAGCCAATATGATACTGGCTGGGTGGCCCCGCATTGCATGGAGGCTGGGCGCACCACAAATTCGCCATGAAAAGTACCGGATGGCCCACTATTCGGGCACGGCATCGCTGAGCGCATCCGCTATAATCAGGCTTATTACGGAAGACAAAACTTCAAAAGACAACTCGAGCTGTACAGGTTCGGACGGTCTTGCGAACATGATGGATTCCGAAAAATACGGAAGAGGCGGGAAGGAACTCATGAGCGCACAAAACGCGACGATTAAAGTTATCGGTGTAGGCGGCGGCGGTTCGAATGCGGTCAATCGCATGATTGAGGCCGGCATACAGGGTGTCGAGTTCATCGCAATGAACACGGATGTCCAGGTTTTGGATACAGCGGCGGCGCCAAAGAAGATTCAACTTGGCGCAGACCTTACGAGGGGTTTAGGTGCAGGCGGCGATCCTGAAATTGGGAAGCGCGCGGCCGAAGAGAGCCGCAATGAAATTCGCAAAGCGCTAGAAGGCGCCGACATGGTGTTTGTCACCGCCGGTATGGGCGGCGGCACCGGCACCGGCGCAGCCCCGGTCATCGCCGATCTCGCTCGCGAGTTGGGCGCACTTGCCGTAGCGGTGGTCACGCGGCCCTTCGGCTTTGAGGGCCCCAAGAGGCGCAAACTGGCCGAGGCGGGCGTCACCTCGTTGATCGGTCGCGTCGACACGATCATCACGATTCCTAATGACCGCCTGCTGACCGTCGTTGAGCGCCGTACGACCATGATTGACGCGTTCCGGGTTGCCGACGACATTCTTCGTCAGGGGGTGCAGGGCATCTCCGATATCATCACCATTCCCGGCCAGATCAACGTGGACTTCGCCGACGTGCGCACAGTGATGTCCAACGCCGGTCCCGCGCTCATGGGAATCGGCTATGGAGTGGGCGAGCACCGCGCCATCCAGGCTGCCCAATCGGCTACGAGCAGCCCATTACTTGAGCAGACCATCCATGGCGCCACCGGCCTCTTGGTCAACATCACGAGCGGCGAAGATCTGACTCTGAACGAAGTCAACGACGCGATGTCTTACATCCAGCAGCTTTGCGATGCCGAGGAGGCCAACATCTTCTTTGGAACGGTGGTCGACTCCGAAATGGAGGGCAGGGTGAGGATCAGCGTCTTGGCGACTGGGTTCAATCCCTACTCCACCGAAGGCAAAGTCGCCGCCGGCGAGGCATATCATGCCCCGACCCATGCGGTGGTCAGCGCGCCGATCAATCCGCCCGCGGCAGTCATTCCAAGCGCGCCCACTCCCTCCGACAAGGTGGAGGCTGCCATGGGACGGTCTCCGGAGGCTCCCCAGCTTTCTGGCCCAGCGCGAGAGCGGGCGGCGTCATCCGGACGAGGGCCTGCACTCGATCCATCCACTGTGTTCGATGAGGCGGATTTGGACATTCCCGCGTTCATTCGCGAGCACCGAAACAAGTCCTGATCCCGGCGATCAGCCGGCAATGCCCAGACGCATTCAACGACGACGTGATGCGCCTGGGCTAGAATTTGTGTGCAGTCCGGTGAGCAAGTAGATTTACCTGGCCGAAAATAGGTTCTAGAGCATGAAAAATCGGCTGATTTCCTACGACGAGGCACTTGATATCATACGCGGGGCCCTCAAACCGTCGGGGATCAGGCTTCAACCCACCCTTAATCAAGCAGGTGGCCGACCGCTCGGTCGCGATATCGTCGCCACGATCTCGCATCCCCGATTTGACAATTCCGCGGTGGACGGGTATGCGATTTCTCGGGCCGAAGATGCCGCTGAGGGGACGTTACTGCGAGTCGAAGGCTCCGTAGCCGCAGGGAGCAGGACGCCTGCGCCCATCGCCGGTGGCACTGCCGCCCGCATTTTCACAGGGGCGCCCCTGCCGCCAAACTGTTATGGCATCGCCATGCAGGAGGACGTCAACGAGGAGGGCGGCCTCTTTGTCACCCTTGAGGAGCCCATCGCTCACCACCAACACATTCGTCGGGCCGGGCAGGATTTTCGAGCGGGCGATATCCTTGCCGAGGCAGGCACCGATATCACGCCGGGCGTCATCGCGCTCATCGCCTCACAGGGCCTTTTGGAGATCGAGGTCTACGAACCACCCCGGGTCGGCGTCATCGCGACCGGAGACGAGCTCGTTCCGGCCGGGCGGCTCCTCGAACCCCACCACGTAGTCGATTCAAACACTCCTATGCTGGCCTACCAGGCCGAACTCGCCGGGGCGAAGTCCACTCGGCAGCAGCTTGTGAGGGATGATCCGCTCGAATTGACCGACGTATTGGAGCGGGCGAGCCATGACTGCGACTTAGTCATCGTTTCAGGAGGCGCATCCGTTGGTGAACACGACCATCTTTCGCATGTGGTTTCGAAACTCGGCAAGATTCTCTTTCACGGAGTCGCGATGCGACCAGGCAAGCCAGTGCTCTTTGCAGAGCTTCGCAAAACGTTCGTGCTCGGACTCCCAGGCAATCCGGCGAGTTCGTTTGTTTGCTTCGAGCTCTTTGCCCGTGAGGCCATTCGAAGACTGGCAAGCTACCGCGAACCGGAACTTCAGTGGCGTCCGGTGCCATTTCTCGGGGAAGTTGACGGATTAAAGCGCGAGGAGTTTGCCCGCTGCAAATTGGGTCCCCACGGCGCCACCCCGATCCGCGAGCAGGCCTCCTTCGGAATCCGCTCGCTGGCCGAATGTGACTGCCTGGTCCGACTGCCCATCGGGAAGAAAGTGAGCCCGGGCGACCTGATGCCAGCCACCATTCTCTATCGATAGGCATTTCATACCGTAAAATCGGCCTATGAGCGATTCCGGTGAGCGGTTCACGGGCCGGGCGAGCGACTACGTAAAGTACCGGCCAGGCTATCCACCTGAGATCATCGGTCTCCTCGAACGCGATTGCGGTCTTACCCCCAAATGGCGCATCGCTGATATAGGATCAGGGCCTGGCAATCTGACCAAGCTCTTCCTCAAGAACGGCAACCCGACCTACGGCATTGAGCCAAACGAGGAGATGCGCTTGGCGGGAGAGCGTATGCTCACGCCGTTTCGATGGTTCCGCAGCGTCAACGCCACCGCTGAAGCCACCACGCTTGGGGATGGTAGCGTGGAGATGGTCACCGCCGGGCAATCGTTCCACTGGTTCGACGTGGAGAAGGCACGGACCGAGTTCCGCAGAATTCTGAGGCCGGGTGGCTGGGTTGTTCTGGTTTGGAATGACCGGAAGAAGGACGGCACCTCGTTCATGCAGCATTACGAGCGAGTCCTTGAAGCGATGGCCCCCGAATACCGAAAGTCCCGTCAAGGCAAAACCCCCGAAGACGCGGTCCATCGACTTTTCATGCCAGGCACTCCCAAGTCCGCCCAGTTCCCCACCATCGTTGAGCGGACATGGGAGGCGACGATGGGTTATGCGCTTTCCACAAGCTACGTTCCCAAGTCCGGCCAGCCGGGTCATCACCAATTGATGGAGGCGCTTCGCGACATCTTTGAGCGCCATCAGGCAAACGCGAAGGTGAAGTTTCTGTATGATACGCGTGTCTTCTATGGCCAACTGATACCTATCGAGGCCCAACCTTGACCCATTCCGTGATGGAGTTGGGAGGAGAATGAGCGGTCCGCTCAGGAGGACGTTTCGCTCGCTGAACATCTTCAATTATCGCGTTTGGGCGGTCGGCGCTCTGGTCTCCAATATCGGCACCTGGATGCAGAGGACCGCGCAAGACTGGTTGGTGCTCACTCAGTTGACTCACCACAACGCCACCGCCGTGGGAGTGGTGATGGCTCTCCAATTCGGCCCCCAGGTGTTTCTCCTTCCAGTGACGGGATTCGCAGCCGACCACTTCGACCGTCGCAAACTGCTGCTGATGACCCAGGGGGCGATGGGCCTGCTGGCCCTTGGCCTCGGATTGCTCACGGTGGCGCGCGTCGTCCAACTGTGGCAGGTCTATTTGTTCGCGGGGATGCTTGGGTGCGTGACCGCGTTTGATTCTCCGGCACGCCAAACGTTCGTCTCCGACCTCGTTGGTGAAAAGGACCTGTCGAATGCGGTCGCCCTCAATTCCACCTCATTCAACGCGGCCCGGATGATTGGCCCGGCAATCGCCGGCGTTCTCATTTCGGTGATTGGATCGGGTTGGGTCTTCGTCATCAATGCGGCCTCCTTCGTTGCCGTTCTCATTTCCCTCTGCTTTCTCCGCCTGTCCGAGTTGCATAAAAAGCCGGCCGCGCCCCGCACGCCTGGCAGCTTCGTAGAGGGCTTTCGCTACGTGAGGCGGCGACCCGACCTGAGAGCGGCGCTGCTCATGTTCTTCCTGATCGGGACGTTTGGGTTCAACTTTGCGATCTTCATTGCGACAATGTCAGTAACCGTGTTCCACGCCGGGGCAAGCCAGTACGGGCTCCTAACGTCGATCATGGCGATTGGTTCGGTCACCGGCGCCCTCCTTTCCGCCCAGCGGGCGAGACCCCAGTTCCAGATTATGCTGAGTGGGGCACTCTTGTTCGGAGCGGGCTTCTTAGTTGCCGCATTCATGCCCAACTACTGGCTCTTCGGGCTTGCGCTGGTGGTCATCGGAGCCTCTGCGCAAACCTTCTCCACCACTGCCAACGGCACCGTCCAAATCTCCACCGATCCCGAAATGCGGGGTCGCGTAATGGCGATTCTCATGGCCATCGCAGTAGGCGGGACCCCGATCGGGGCCCCCATCGTCGGCTGGGTCGCTGACACGTTCGGCCCCCGCCTCGCGCTCGGCGTGGGGGCGTTTGCCGGTTTTGCGGCCGCCCTGGTCGGAGTGCGCTATCTAGTCGCCTACCGAGGCCTGCGCGTCCATTTCATCGAAGGGAGGCTGCGTTACAGCATGACGCCGGCGACGGCGCAGGGGGGAGAGGCCGCAGCCCCTCGAACCACCGAGAACACGGGGTTCGAGTAGTCAGGGGCCCGGATATCGTAACCCGTGATCAATGACCATCTGCCAGGACCGGATGGGATGGCATACGCTAGCCTGGCCTGACAGGGCCAGGACTGAACACGCCAAAAACCTAATGCCCGGATGTGCCGTGATACCGCATGTCGCCGCCGTCGTGGACAATCACCCGCTGGGTCCGGATGGGATTGTGTATCCACTCGGGGACGTCGTCAAATGAGATGACGCTACCCCTCGGCTCCGAGCAACCACCCCCCGGAACCCTGTATATTGAGACATCTATGCCGAGCACCATTCGCCTGCGAGTCAAGCGGCAGTTCCAGAAAGACGCCGAACCCTATTGGGAGACTTTTGAGATTCCGTTTAAGGAAAAGCTGAACGTCATCTCCGCCCTGATGGAAATCCGGCGCAATCCTCGCACCGTGGAGGGCAAGGATGTTGCTCCGCCCGCTTGGGAGGGCGCCTGTCTGGAAGAGGTCTGCGGATCTTGCACCATGGTGATCAATGGCGGCGTGAGGCAGGCATGCACCGCCCTCATCGAGGATGTTGCCACCGTGCACGGTGATCGCTACGAGCTTGACATCGAGCCGATGACCAAGTTCCCCGTCGTACGCGATCTCATCGTCGACCGAGCGCGCATGTTCGAGAACCTCAAGAAGGTTCAGGCTTGGGTGCCCATCGATGGATCGTTCGACCGAGGCATGGCGCCTCCCCAGGATGACCACGTGCGCCAACTGCGTTACGCGCTTTCTCGCTGCATGACATGCGGATGCTGCGTGGAGGCCTGTCCGCAGTTCAGCGACAAAACCGTCTTTGTGGGCCCTGCCGCCATGGGCCAGGCCTTGCTTTTCAACCTTCATCCGGTCGGCAAGACCCTTGAAAACGAGCGCCTCGATTTCCTCACGACCGAGGAAGGCATCACCAACTGCGGCAACGCCCAAAACTGCGTGAAAATCTGTCCGAAGGGTGTTCCCCTCACCCATGCAATCGCCGAACTCAACCGAGATACCCAGGTTTATAAACTGCGGCGATGGATGGGTCTGGTTTAATCCCTGCATGACCCAGGGAAAGCTCGCGCAAATCGGCCGCATTGTCGGTGCCCACGGCACACGCGGCCAAGTCAAGGTGGAACCCCTGACCGACTTTCCCATCCGCCTAACGACGGGCACTCGCGTAAAGATCAACGAAGACTGGCGCGTGGTTAAAGAGTTCTTCATTCACAAAGAACGGCCGATTCTTCGGCTCGAAGGAATCACCGATCGAAACGCTGCCGAAGCCCTGCGCGGCTCATTCGTGGAAGCGATCCTGACCGGCAGGCCCCCAATGGGGCCCGACGAGTTTCTGGTAGATGACCTCGTTGGCCTCGCTGTGCGCACGACCGATGGCCAAGAGCTCGGTGTGATCGACGACGTGCTGCGCTACCCGGCTCAAGATCTGTTGAAGATCGGCGAATTGCTGATTCCCCTCGTTCACGAGTTCGTGACCTCAATTGATCTGGATCAAGGTACGCTGGAGGTTCGATTGATTCCGGGCATGATCTCGGACGAGGAGGACCCATGACCTTCATGGACGAAGCCGATGTGGAGTTCATCTCCGGCAGAGGCGGTTCGGGGGCAGTGAGCTTCCATAGAGAAAAATTTGTGCCGCTCGGCGGCCCCAACGGGTCGGACGGCGGAAGGGGCGGCGATGTCGTACTCATCGCAGACCGCAACAAACGCACCCTATACGACTTCAAGCTGATCCCCCGCTTCAAGGCCGATGACGGTGGCCACGGCGTCGGAAACAAGCGCGGTAAGGACGGCAAGTCCATTGAGGTGCGAGTGCCGGTAGGTACCGTCGTGACCGATTTGGAGACCGGCGAGGTGCTTGCCGACTTGACGGTCAACGGCATCAAGGTATTGATCGCCAAGGGGGGCAAAGGGGGCCAAGGCAACCTGCACTATGCCAACTCGGTCCGGCAGGCCCCGAACTTCGCTCAGAAAGGGGCGCCCGGTGAGCACCTCCGCGTTCACTTTGAGCTAAAGTTGCTGGCCGACGTCGGACTGGTCGGGTTGCCGAACGCAGGCAAGTCCACCCTCATTTCGCGCATCAGCGCGGCCCGGCCGAAGATCGCCGACTATCCCTTCACAACCCTCGTCCCAAACCTCGGCGTTGTGTCATTTCGGGACACCAGCTTTGTCGTCGCTGATATGCCCGGGCTCATCGAGGGAGCGAGCCAGGGCATTGGTCTGGGCCACCAGTTCCTGCGTCATGTGGAACGAACCCGGGTGCTTGTGCATGTCGTCGACGCGCTCCCCGTGGATGAATCCGACCCCATCGAGAACTTCAAGCTCATCGAGAAAGAGATCGGCCTCTACTCGGACGACATTTTCGAGCGACCGCGCATCGTGGTACTGAACAAGATCGACCTTCTCCCGGCCGAGGACATGGAAATCGTCCGGGAGAAATTGGAAGCCTTTGGCCTTCCTGTCTTCCCCATTTCGGCAGTTGTTGGCCAAGGTCTGGAGCCCATGCTGCACCGTGTGGTGGACCTACTTCAAGCAGCCAGACCGGCCGAAGATCCGCCCGTTATCTTCCCCGCTCTCAAGCTCGACGAACAAGCCTGGGATGTCGTCGTTTCCGAGGGCGCCTTCGAAGTGACGGGTAAACGGATTGTGCGGATGATTGAGATGACCGACATGACCAACCGTGAAGGCTTGCACTACATGCATCAACGCCTTCAGCGCATCGGCGTCATTGACAAACTACGCAAGCTCGGGGCCCAGGAAGGCGATTCGGTCCTGATTGGTGATTACGAGTTTGCGTTCACGGATGAAGCATGAGAATCGGCGTACTTGGAGGAACTTTCGACCCGCCTCACTATGGGCACTTGGCTCTGGCCAAAGCGGCCATCGAGTCACTGGAATTGGATGAGGTGCTGTTTCTTCCCGCCTTTCGAAATCCCTTGAAGAAGGACCGACGAGCAACCCCGGGCGACAAGCGACTTGAAATGGTGCGCCTCCTCATCAAGGATCAACCAAACATGACGGTGAGCGATGCCGACCTTACCCGCCGGGGGCCAAGCTATGCGCTGCAGACGATGATGGAATTCGCGATGGCCCGACCGGCCGAGTATTGGTTCTTGGTCGGGGCCGACGCGCTTCACGATCTGCCACAATGGAAGCAACCCTTTCGGCTGGTGAAGCTATGCCGGATCGGAGCCGTGAATCGGGGCCTTAAAGAGGCCTCAGTAGTATCGAGTCGGTTGCCCGAAGAATTGCGTCCTTTTATCGACGAAGTGCCCATGACGCCAGTGGGCGCGAGCGCCAGCGACATCCGCGATCGCATCGCCCGCAATCAACCAACCAGTTCGTGGATGCCGGACACCGTCCGTGCGTATATAGAAGCCAACCACCTTTATAGGACCTGAATGACCTCTGCCGAGAAAGTCCAAGAAATCGTCAACGCCGCCGATGAACTGAAAGCGGAAACCATCGAAACCCTCGACGTCCGCTCGAAGACTTCGATGGCAGATTACTTCGTGGTGTGCTCCGGCACCAGCGACCGCCATGTTCAATCCATCGCCCAACGAGTAGCGGATAAGTTGGGTGAAGTGAAGGAACGCCCCCTGAGGGTGGAAGGGGAACGCACTGGCTGGGTTCTGCAAGACTACGGAGACGTGATCCTCCACGTCATGCGCGAGGAGCAGCGCCAGTTCTACGACCTAGAGACGCTCTGGAAGAACATCGCCCCCGATCCAAATCTGCGCTGACGTCTGTGCGCTACTACGGCAAGGCGCCTTCGAAAACCTTGACGGCGGGGCCGGTCATCGTCACCGAGAAATCATCCCCAACGTCGATCTGGAGGTGGCCTCCGGGGAGTTTGACATCCACCGACTTCTCGGCGAGGCCGAGCTTCCAAGAAGCGGCGGCGACCGCGCAGGCGCCGGTGCCGCAGGCGAGGGTGATGCCGGCGCCGCGCTCCCAGGTGCGCTGCAGCAGCTTTTGGCGGCTCAAAACTTGGACGAAGTGAACATTCACCCGGTTAGGAAAGAGCGCCAAACGCTCCAATCGAGGCCCGACGAAGGCAAGGTCGACGGCCGCAACATCGGCGACAGGGATGACCAGATGGGGGTTCCCCATCGAAACAGCGGTGCCCTTGAGGCCGCCTTCCAACGGTTGATCCAAAAATTCTTGATCGGAGGGCCCATTCATACCGATTTCTCCGCGTAGAAACTTCGCTTGGCCCATTTCGACGGCGACCCGGCCATCGGCAAGCACTTTCAGCCGAATGGGGCCGGCGCCGGTTCCTATTTCGAACTCCGATTCCGACCAGCCAAGATCGGCAAATCGCTTGGCAGCGCAGCGAACCCCGTTGCCGCACATCTCGGCCTCGCTGCCATCAGGGTTCCACATGTGCATCTCCAGTGGATTGGAGTTCAAGACCAAAAGGCCGTCCGCTCCCACCCCGGTTCGACGGTTCGAAACCCATTTGGCGAGAGCGGATAGGTCGGCGCCCTTCACATCGGCATGATTGACGACCACGAAGTCATTACCAATCCCTTGCATCTTTACAAAGGGGATCAATCGTGGCCCTCGTCCTCACTATGGGGTCTTCGACCCTCGGGAGGACTCTGGCTGATCGCGCGGCCGGGAACGATGCTCGCGATCGCATGCTTATAAACAAGTTGTGTCGGCTTTCCCGGAGCATCCAGCAAAACCGTAAACGCATCGAATCCCCGAACCTGTCCACGCAACTGCACACTGTTGGTGAGGTAGATCGTTACGCCGATCGCCTCCTTACGTACTTGGTTCAGGAACATATCTTGAAGGTTAATCGCCTTACCCATAAAAAAATAACCTCTCTCAGAACTCAAATGGACGATTCTTCGATCGTCTCAACCCACGCCTCTATCATACATCCTTGAAGCCACCGGAGCCCAGGTTCCCGTCGAAGCCAGGTTCGCTGCCTCTTGGCGTACTGACGCACTTGTATGGTCGTACGAAGAATGGCTTCCAAGAGTGCCAGTTCACCTGAGAGAACCGAGGCCATTGGCCGATAGCCATGGGCTCGAAACCCTGGGTCATCTTGACGATAGCCTTGACCCAGAAGGGCCTGAATCTCATCGAGCCATCCATCATCGACCATATCGCGCACGCGTTGTTCAATGCGAGCGGCCAGGGCGGCCGGCTCGGTGGGGATGGCGAACTTCGTGCGCTGGAACGGTGGCAACGATCTCACTACGCTCTTTGTGCTCTGGGCCCGTTCTAGCGCACGAGTGACCCGCTGCGGATTTTGAAGATCGGTGCGCTCCCACTCCGTCGGGCTCCGTTCACGTAGCTCGGCCACCAGGGCTTCCAGGCCCTCATTGGCAAGCCGGGCGGTGAGCTCCTCACGCAGCCCGGGGGGTGGAGGCGAAGCCATTTCCGTGTAGTTCTCGAAGAGCGAGCGGATGTAGAGGCCACTTCCCCCTACAATCACCACGTCGCGAGATGCGTCCCAAGCCGACCGCAAGACGGCGCCGGCCCGTTCGACCCACTCGCCACAACTGAACGTCTCGTTCGGGTTCTTGATGTCAAGCAGGTGATATCGACTGCGGTCGGGCGGTTTGGCGGTGCCGATGTCCATTCCGCGATAAACCTGGAACGCGTCAGCGTTGATCAGCCAGGCATTACGCCGTTCCGCAACCGCTTCCGCGAGGGCGGTCTTGCCAGAGGCGGTCGGCCCCATCACCGCGATCAGAGCCGGCGTGCGCGTTTAGAACTCCAGGAGGGCGAAGATGGGATAGCCCAGCAGGTTCTGGCGGCCGTCCAGGAACGAGAGCTCGACGAGGAAGCCGTAGCCACAAACGGACCCACCAAGCCGCTCGACCAAACGGGCCGCGGCGGCAGCCGTGCCGCCAGTGGCGAGAAGGTCATCCACCACGTAAGCCTTCTGCCCTGGCTTGATGGAATCGATGTGCATTTCCACCGTGTTGGTGCCGTACTCGAGGGCGTATTCCTCGGTGATCCGATCGTAGGGCAGTTTGCCCAACTTGCGGGCCATGACGAAGGGCAGACCAAGGGCCTGGGCCACTGGAACGCCAAACACAAACCCACGGCTCTCGATGCCCACGATCACATCGGCTCCCTTGCCCCGCGCATCCTCCGCGATCAGGTCGGTCGACTCCTTGAAGGCGGCAGCGTTTTCAAGAACGGGTGTGATGTCCTTGAACAAGATCCCGGGCTTGGGAAAGTCGGGAACGTCGCGGATCAAGCGGGCGGCAAGGATTTCGGCCATCGGCAGTGAATATACCTTCCGGGGCCACTCAGAGGGGAGCCGAGCATTCGCCGTGGCCAGCGATAAGCCCCTGGGAGGGCGCCAAAGGCCCCGGCCTGACAGGAATCGAGCCCTCCCGGGGGACAGGGTCGAGAATAGGACCCTAGAATCGACGATCAACGTGCTCTTGAAGAATCTCTACCTCGCCAGTGTCCATCCGGTACACGGCGCTTACCAGCGCGGTGTGCCCGTTGAGCATGGCGGCGCGCAGGGATAAGGAGTCGCGGAGCAGGAAGTCGCAAGTCTGGCGGGCATTTTCGCAGACCGCTTCAAGATAAAGATCCTCGGGCTTGCGCTGGCGGGCGTGATAGATCGCGTTAAGGACGGCGAAGCGCTGCAACCCGCCGGGTCCACCCTTGTCTCCATCTAGCAGCTGACCAACCGCAAGGCAACCGGTGTGTCCCATCACCATCACTAGGGGCACATTGAACTCCTTGACGGCAATTTCCAGCATCCATTGCGCGGAGTCGGCAGCCACGTTGCCAGGCACTCGGGAGGAGAAGATCACCCCCAGAGGCTGATCGAAGACAATTTCGGGGGCGACCCTGGCATCGGCGCAGCCGATGATCGCGGCGATCGGGTGCTGGGCCTTGGCGAGTTCGGCCAGGGATTCGGGCGTGTACGTGGCGCCACTTGAGGTCGAGTTTCGGAAGCGCCGGTTGCCTTCCATCAAAGTGTCGAGGGCGATTTGAGCTCTTTCTACCATGCTCTCCTATTTTAGCCGTCGTCTAAAATAGCGCGGATGGCCATTTTCATCGTTATGGGCGTTTCGGGGTCGGGCAAGTCGACGGTGGGGATCGCCTTGGCGACGCAGCTCGTGATCCCATTTCTCGACGCCGACACATATCACCCCGCCGCCAATGTCGCCAAGATGAGCAAGGGCATCCCCTTGACCGACGAGGACCGGTGGCCCTGGCTGGACGCCCTTGTTGAGGCGGTGAAGGCGGCAGGCCCCGACGCCGTCCTCGCCTGCTCCGCCCTCAAAGAAGCCTATCGCAGTCGGCTTAGGGCGGGCATCGGCCCCCTCACGATCGTGTATCTGCAACTCAGCAAAGAGGCAGCCCTTGCACGCGTCTCCCAGCGCAAGGGTCATTTCATGCCGTCCAGCCTAGTTGAAAGCCAATTTGAGACCTTGGAGCCACCCTTGAACGATGCGATCGTGCTGGACGCAACTCTGCCCGTCGCCGCCCTCGTGGATGCGATTATCGACCGTTACCGAACCTCGCTTCTGGGCTAAAATCAACCGTGCCGATTTGGGGGGTGGTCAATCAAAAGGGTGGGGTCGGCAAAACGACGACCGCCGTCAACCTTTCGGCGGGCTTGGCCCAACGCGGATGCAAGACCCTTCTGGTCGATTGCGATCCCCAGGGGAATGCCACCACCAACCTTGGCATCAACAAGAATCGCCTGAAGCGATCCCTTTACCACGTGCTGCTTGAGGCGGCCGAAGCCGACGACCCAAGCGCTCCCCTGGCGGGAGCGGTGATTCCCGTATCGCCATCGCTCGACCTGTTGCCGGCCACCATCGATCTGGCCGGGCTGGAGACCGCCCTAGCGAGCGCGGTGGGCAAGGACGTGGTCCTGCGGGAGTGTCTTACACCCCTCTGCCAGACCTATGAGTGGATCATCCTTGACGGACCGCCGAGTCTTGGACTGCTGACCGTCAATATTCTCGCTGCCGCTGAGGGAGTGCTCGTCCCCATGCAGTGCGAGTTCTTTGCCCTGGAAGGCCTTAGTCAGTTGATGCGGACCATCGAGATGGTCAAGCGCCGGCTCAATCCAGGACTCCACGTCTCGAAGGTGCTGCTGACCATGCACGACCCCCGAAGCCGCCTCAACCAGCAGGTCTCCCAAGAAGTCACCCAATTCTTCGGCGAAAAAGTGGCCCACTCCCCGATTCCCCGCAATGTACGACTGAGCGAGGCGCCCGGCTTTGGTCAGGCGGCGGTGACACGCTTCCCCACCAGCAAGGGCGCCGAAGCCTACCAAGAACTTGTCGACGAGGTGATTTTGCAATGCGCCGTGCGCTAGGAAAGGGGCTCTCCCAACTCATTGCCGAGCAATTCGAGGGGCCGCCAACTGAGGCGTCGGTTGACGCGATCACCCCGAACCCTTATCAGCCGCGGCATGCGTTCGATGAGGAAGCGCTTGAGGACCTCGCCCAATCGATCCGCGAGCATGGCATTCTCCAGCCATTGACCGTGCGTCCGCTTAGCGAGGGCCGCTACGAGCTGATCGCCGGTGAGAGGCGCCTGAGGGCGGCGAAGCTCGCCGGACTGGATACGGTGCCCATTTCGATCCGATCTGCCACCGATCAGAACGCCCTTGAGCTTGCGCTTATAGAAAATGTGCAACGGGAAGACATTGGGCCCATGGAGTGTGCGCGAGCCTATCGCAAGCTCCAAGAAGACTTCCAGCTCACTCAGGAACTCATCTCGCAAAAGGTCGGCAAATCGAGGACGTCGATCGCCAACACCGTTCGCCTTCTGAAGCTCCCGAAGCGCGTGCAGGAAGGTTTGGAGCGGAATCTGATTACGGAGGGTCATGCCCGCGCCCTCCTCGCTCTGGACCATGAGCCGGCGATGTTGGCGGGCTATGAAAAGATTCTCGCAAAGGGCCTCACCGTTCGCGACGTGGAGGCGATGAACAAACCGCCGGTCGCCGCCCCGCCGAAGGAGCCGAAAGCCAAGGACCCCAACGAGACCGCGATTGAGGAAGCCTTGGCGAGAGTCGTCGGTGCGCCGATCAAGATTGAGCGTCGTGGTCGGCACGGAACCCTCTCGATCGAATTCTTCTCCGACGACGACTTGGACCGGATTCTTGAGTTCCTGGGATTGAGGCTCTGACCACCAAGTCTGCGGCGCCCCCGCCTTACCCGTGTATTATTTGTTCGATGTCTGATGCCTCACGGCCAACTATGGACTGCGGAGACCCGCGTTGAAGGTGGCCGCTGCTGCCTGGAAGATGCGACCCTGTAGGTCTGACGGTGACTTCTTCGGCCATATGCATGACCTCGTGAGTCTGGCCCACGATCAGGACGCCGAGCTCATCGTCCTTCCCGAATACACCGTGCTTGAACTGCTGGGTATCGAGCCGACGCTGGCCCAACATCGGGTGCCGGACTACCTCGTCCAATATGCGGAAGCCCTTGAGAACTGGCTGCTCCGGATCGCTGCCTCGTCGGGCATCACTATTGTCGGCGGAAGCCACTTCAGGCGACGAGAGTCAGGGCGTATCGGCAACGCATGCGCCGTCGCCAGCCCAGATGGCCGGCTCGCCGTTACCTGGAAGAACAAACTCACCGTTTTCGAGCGCCAGATATGGGGCCTTGAGGCCGGGGACTGCTTGAAGCGATTGCAGGATTTCCGCCTAGGGGCCCTCGTCGGCTACGATGCAGAGTTTCCCGAGGCGGCTCGCAACCTTGCCGAAGAGGGCGCCGAGGCGTTGATTGTTCCGGCTTTCACCGAAACAAGGTACGGATTTCAGCGTGTGCGATGGTGTTGCCATGCGAGGGCGGTCGAGAACCAGGTTTTCGTGATTCACGCCTCCTTGGTGGGAAGCCTGGACCGGGAACCCGTGC
>Ga0302320_10002951_pt1 | contig 39774 bp, 36 predicted proteins | sample Bog_T0_3_FD_202130 | JGI IMG/M metagenome (GOLD analysis project Ga0302320, IMG submission 202130) | Peat permafrost microbial communities from Stordalen Mire near Abisko, Sweden - Bog_T0_3 | ecosystem: Environmental > Terrestrial > Soil > Wetlands > Peat | place: Sweden: Abisko, Stordalen Mire... | reverse complement strand
GGCAGTCGTGGTCTTGCCCACGCCGCCCTTCTGATTGGCAACAGCGATGACGCGTCCCATAAGTTGTCGAGGAGCCAGAGCTGTTGGCAGAATAGTGCGATTCGCATTTCGAATGCAAGGTCAGAATGTTGTGCATGACGAGAATACTTGTGCAAAACCAGTCCTAGTGTTCCGGTGGGAACATTGGTTGACGCTCGGAGGATTCCACAGGTGAATGTTCCAGTCGGAACATTAGGACGATTCGCAGTGGGCACCCCTACCCCTTCCGCCCGACGGACCCCCCCCCCGAGTGTTCCAATCGGAACATTAGAGCGGAACGGCTGGCTTGTGTTCCAACCGGAACATTGGAGCGAAATGTGTCTAGTGTTCCAACTGGAACATTCGTTCTAGTGTTCCAGTTGGAACATTGCTGGACTACTGTCTCATTTTGATATCATCCCACTTACGCCGATTATTGCGGCGATTTTTCGGTAGGATATGCTGCATGGCGTTGCGTTTGTCCCACTTATTACTTTTGTGGTTCTAGGGTGCCTATCAGGAGCAGGCGGGACTTGGATTCCGGGATGGGGAGGGGAGGGTGCCAGGCTAGGTGCGGGAGGGCGGAATGGGCCAGGGTGAGCTGGGAGGAGGCGATCAGGAGGGCGAGGCGTCCGGAGGGGGCTAGGAGGGAGGCGGCTACGGGGAGGACTTGGGGGAAGCGTTCGACGGCGCGGAGGGTGACTACGTCGAAGGTGGCGGGGGGGAGGGTTTCGGCGCGGACGTTTTGTATATTGATGTCCGTCAATGTAATGGCGCGGGTGAGTTCGCGGAGGAAGGTAGCTTTCTTTTGATTGGATTCGATTAGGGTGAGGGCAATTTCCGGGGCCCAGAGTTTGATGGGGATACCTGGGAAGCCGGCGCCGGAGCCTAGGTCGGCGAGGCGGGCTTCGGGCTTCGGGCTTTGGGCTTCGGCAACGTCAACGTCAAAATCTTTTACCACAGGGAACACAGAGGAAGACACAGGGTAGAGCGGAAAGAGGTGGCGGGCGGCGAAGAGGGATTCGCCGAAGTGGCGGGTGACGATTTCTTCTGGATCGCGGATGGCGGTGAGGTTGATGCGGGCGTTCCAGTGGAGGAGTAGATCGATGTACGTCGATATATGCTGATAGAGTGCGTCGTTGGCCGTTGGTCGCCGGTCGTTGGTCTGCTGCAGGAAGGGATGGAGAAGTTCGGCGATGCGGGCGGGGTGCATGGGATGAACGATTGTAGAGTTCCGATTGCCGATTGGAAAGGAGCGTGTGATCTGAGAAGGAAGGACGACCGGGGGGTCGCCCAGAGCCCTAGAGGGATGGGGCCGTGGAATCCCACTCTTGCGCAAAGGGCGCGCAAGAATGGGGCACCCTCGGTCCGTTGAGGGGATGGGTCTGGGTTTGTGGTGGAAACTCCTGTTGGGCTTGTGGTCGTGGCAGCGGGTATGGGGGTGCTTCGACTGCGTGGGATCGTCTTTGGACGATCCTACTGCGCTTAGCATGACAGGAAAATCCTTCGAGGGATGGAGACTTGGAATCCCACATCTCTCAAACGGCGCGAGACATGCGGCACCCTGGGGTAGCTGAGGCATCGTAGCGGGTGGACGGCGAAACCAAGGTCCCTCACTTCGTTCGGGATGACAAAGGGTGGGGTTCGGGAAACGACTGGGCCACGAGGCGCTGTCAGATTGGGGCCAGGGCTGACTCGGCGTTTTGGCGGAGGGGGGTTAGGCGGGTTTGTTCCAGATGGTCGCGGTAGAAGAGGTTGTAGGTGTCGAAGGGGATGAGGCGGCCGTCGGGATGGACGATGTGGACGCAGGTTTTCTTGACGCTGCGGACGTCGAAGGAGTGGGCGTCGATGAATTGCATGATGATGATGCGGAAGATGTTTTCGTAGGAGAGGGCAGAGGAAGGAAACAGCAGGTTCCTCGACTCGCCGTCGCTTCGCTCCGGACTTCGCTCGGAATGACAACTCTTTGTCATATCAGCCGGAGCTTCGTTGGGGATCGAGACTTTGGGGAGGCAGCAGAGGAGTTCGCGCAGGGTGCCGGCGCCGCTCTTGGGGGAGTGGTTGGTGGCGAAGAGTTTGAAGAGGTTGGTGCGGACGGTGGGGTCTTGTTCGTAAAGGATGGTATTGGCGGCTCCGTTGATGAGGACTTCGGGCGGGATCATGCTGGTTAAGGGGACTACTTTGCCGTTTAGCTTTAAGGCATAGGCCATGGCGAGGGAATCGGGATGGCAGGGGACGGGGATGACGTCTTCGGGGCGGAAGACGGTGGTTTGTTCGAGAATTTTGCGGCGGACTTCGGTTAGGGTCAGGCGGTCGGTGGCGGGGTTGAAATTTTCCAGGCGTCCGGCATCTTGGATTGGTTGGAAGGTGACGCCGCGGACGCAGGGTTGTTCGAGGGCGAAGTCGATGGTGCGGCCGATTTCGTGGTCGTTCAGTCCTTTCTTTAGGGTGACGACGAGGTTGGTGGAGATGTTGTGGCGGTTGAGTTTTTCGAGGGCGTCGAGGCGGACGCGGCGGAGGTCGGCGCCGCGGAGTTGCATGAGAGGTTCGCGCTCGAAGGAATCGAACTGGAGATAGACTTCGAAATCGTCGCGGACGTCGGCGAGACGCTTGACGAAACTTTCTTCCTGGGCGATGCGGACGCCGTTGGTGTTGACCATCAGATGTTTGATGGGGCGGGACTTGGCCATTTCAACGATGGTGAAGAAGTCGGGATGCAGGGTGGGTTCGCCGCCGGAGAGTTGGACTACGTCGGGATGGCCTTCGTTGCGGACGATGGCGTCGAGCATTTTCTCGACTTGCGCGAGGGTGCGGAACTGCTGGCGCTCGGGGCCGCTGGCGGCGTAGCAGACGGGGCAGCGGAGATTGCAGTAGTCGCAGATCTCGACGAGGGTGAGGCAGGAGTGTTGTTCGTGGTCAGTGCAGAGGCCGCAGTCGTAGGGGCATCCCCATTTGACGGGAGTGTTGTAGACCTGGGGCATCTCGGGAGGCTTGATGAAGACTTCGCGGCAGCGGCGGTAGTAGTCGACGTCATCGGCGATGAGGACGCGCTCGGAGCCGTGTTGGGGGCAGCGTTTGAAAAGGTAGACGTTGCCGTCCTGGAAAACGGTTTTGGCTTCGACTTTGCGGTAGCAGGTGGAGCAGATGGAGATAGCTACGTCGTAGAAGAGGTAGGGGCGGGCTTTGGGCATGGGTCGCTCACCGCGGCATTGATTCGATTGATGTCGCGGAAATCATACAGCAAACTTACTTTGGCGCCGGCAAAGGGCTTAACCACAGGGGGCACAGAGGGTCACGGAGAAAACCTTTTGGGGGAAATGCTTGCGTAGTAGTTCACGACTATCAGGATAGCGGGCAGGAGGGAGTAGTAAAGGAAAACGACGACCGCGGCGAGGATGATGCGGGCGGGGTTGGGGAGGATTCCGGTGAGGCGGATGGCTTTCCAGGCGAGATAGAGAATGAGAACGTGCAGGGCCCAGGGAATCATCACTAAGAAGGACGCGAGGGAGTTGGTGCCGCGAAGGAGAACAAAAATGAGAGCTGAGCTGCCGAAAATTCCGTAGAGAGTGAGGATGGAGGGGATGGCGAGAGCATAAGCGAAGGCGCGGCGTCCGGGCCGGCGAAGCAGGCTGAAGAGGAGTACTAGATAGGGCACATTCGACGCCAACGCCGAGATGAACGTGGTCAACAAGGCGCCGCGGAAGTTGGCGGGCACGGAGGAGCGAGCCCAGCGCCATCCGAAGATTACGGGGACAACTTGCGTGGCGATTTGCGCGACGATGGCGAGGATGAGGCGATGGATGGCGGCGCGGCTGGCGGGAGAAAGATGAGTGACGACGTCGAGGGTGGAGCGGGGCTGCACGGTTGGGTGAGGAGTAGAAGCTGGAGCAGAGGGCGGGGTCGAAGCAGTCGCCGCCGCAGATGCGGGGGGTGGAGCGGAAAGAGCAGTCGAGCTGGGCTCGACCGGAGAGCCGAGAACGGCTGTCCCCACAGAGGCAGCGGGAGCGTTCCAGCGGAGTGGGGGAACGGCGGATTCGCGGATGATCCCTTTCGCCAACCTAGCGATGGTGATGACGCCGAGGGCGATGATAAGGGCAGCCACGGCCATCGCACCAACCACGATGGGCACAACTTTCGGATCGTAATGGCCGTTGCCGCCGACGCCGCCGATTAGTCCAAAGCAGAGTGCGAAGAGAAGCAGCGCCAGGGACGCAAAAATGACGAAGATGGAGATGACGACGATGCCGAGAGTGCGAAGCGTGTTGGAGGCGAATTGATCCACGGGCTTGGTTACCGATGAGCATCGAGCTGCTGGGTGGCGACGGCGAATACATCGGTCCCTTCGACAAGCTCAGGGCAAGCCCTTCGGCCCGCAAAGAACGCGGTCCTCAGGATGACAAGCGCGGTAGTGGTCGCAGCCAGCGGACGATGTCGCGAGAATAGTACAGGAGGACGAGGAGGCAGGCCCACTGAATTCCGCCGAGGCCGAGAAAGATGCGAGGGTAGGGCTTGATGAAATCGCAGAGGAGGCGGAAGGACAAGTAGGCGACCATGAAGAATTTGAAGGCGTCGCCGGGGAGAAAAACCGTCGTTAGTCGTTGGTCGTTAGTCGTTGGCAAAAGCCCCACTTCTCGCAAAGGACGCGAGAAATGGGGCACCCGGGGTCCGTGGTGCGGGTAGGGATCCTTCGACTGCGCAGAGGTTTCGCTTCGCGAAACTTCTGCTCCGCTCAGGATGACAATTTCTTTAAGGATGCGATAGAGGATGGGGATTAGGAATAAGAGGAAGGCGATTTCGTAGAGTTGGGTGGGGTGGCGGGGGATGGCGTCGCCGAAGTTGATGGCCCAGGGAAGAATGGTAGGAGTGCCGTAGGTGTTGTCGGCGAGGCCGGTGAGGAAGCAACCGATGCGTCCGATGGCGATGCCGAGAGCGAGGGGGATGGCGTAGAGATCGCCGGTGGAGTGGCGGAGTCCGATGTAGCGCTTGATGAGTTCGACGGAGATGAGGCCGAAGACGAGAGCGCCGACGATGGTCTTTCCGCCGAGGAGGTAGGCGGGATTGCGGAGGTTATGCCAGGTGAGTTGGGGATCTTCGAGGAGAAAAAGGAGTTTGGAGCCGAGGGCGGCGCCGGCTACAGCAGCGGCGATGACGGCCCAGCGAATGGGAGTGGAGATGGGATCACCGAAGCGGCGGCGCAGCGAGAGGTAGACGCGGAAGGCGACGAAGTAGGCGAGAGTCTCAAAGAAGATGTGGGGATGGATTCGGTAGCGGCCGAAGTGGAGGTAAACGGGGAATTGTGTTGCGAGATGGAGTGAGAGTGAGATGGAGAATTATAGGCGGTGGGGCAAGGGTTTCGGGGAGGACCTTTGGCTGCAGTTGTTTTAAGATATTGTGGAACGAGAAAGGAGAGACTGACGTGCTGAAAGCTGTGAAGGAATCGGTTCACCGACTGACGAGCCATCTACAGCTGATAAGCAGCTACTTGGAAATGCAGGACTACGCCAAGGCGCTGGGGAAGGCGAAGGAAACCGTAAAGGAGATGCACGCGCTGGAAACGACTCTAACGGGGCTGGCGAACGTGGGGATGACGGTGCCTAAGAATGGGGCCGTCGTGGTTCCGCATGGCTCCACAGTGGTGAGCCACGAAGATGTCACTGTGGACGTTGACAGTGAAGAAGTGCAGACAGTTAAGCAGAATGAAGTGCGCGCCGGTCACGGGAAGGACAATCCGAAGACGAAGTGAGGATTGGATCGCGCGGGCCGGAAACTGACTGTATCTTGCCGCCGTGGGGCTGGCTATGTTGGGGAGCGTGTGTCAAGCTTAGGGGATGAAGAAACAATTGTCGGACCAGCAGTTTCATGATCGGCGGTACCAGGAGCGGAAGCGGGCCGAAGCGGCGAAGAAGCCGGTTAAGAAGAAGGCGGCGGGTGGGAAGCAGGGTGGGGAGTCCCAAGTCCCGAGTAGCGAGTAGCGAGTGGGCTTTCGGCGCCGAAGAGGTCCCACTACTCATACGGGTAAGATGTCGAGCTGCGCTCGACCGACAGCCCCTTCGACTTCGCTCAGGGCAGGCTTGGGGCGGCTGTCCCCAATAAACCTTCCACGCCACGCAAAAAGCAGATTCCTCGCGATGGGGCCGCTCGGAATGACAAAGTCTTTTGAGCTTATCCGATCCCGGCACAGCTTGCTCGCTACTGGTTACGGGAATTCCAGGGTTACGAATTTCGCTGGGTTGGGGCCGGTGTTGGTCAGGGTTTGGGAGTAGTTGCCAGGGAACCATTTGGAATCGCCGGATTTGAAGTGGGCGAGATCCGGCGGGTGGACGTCGTTGAGGTGCGTCTCTCGCAAATCTAAATCGGTGACGGCGACGAGGAGATGAGGGCCGGTGTGATGGTGCAGGGGAACGACGCCGCCGGGCTGGAGTTCGAATTCGGTGACGCGGATGTTGTCTTTGACAAAGAGAATTTGTTTGGTGCCGTTGGTGAGGATATCGAGACCGCGGTCTTCGTCCCAGTGAGCGGTGGAGTTGCGGAGAGATTCGTCTTCGAGGATTTCGATGGTGACGTTGCGGAAGGGTTGGTCCGCGAGATTGCGGGCGATGTGGGCGAAGGTGGCGGGGGAGAAGCGGGTTTCACCGTCCTGGAGCTTGACGGTGACGGGAGGCTTGTCCTTGACGGCGTTGACGACCTCGGAGGCGCCGAGGGTGACCTGGAAGTAGTCGTGGCGGTGCCAGTGCATGAGGGTGTCGGCGTGAGGAGGGATCTCGACGTCGAAGACGCGGACGGATTTGTTTTCGAGGGTGAGGTGGTGGTGAGGCTCGGCGGTGATTTCGACCTCGGGGGCAACGGCTTGCGCGGCAAGCGAAATTGAAAAGAGGCAGAGGAAGGTGAGGCGTTTCATGCGGGGGATTGTAGCACCGGGACGCGTTAGCGGCGGAAGCGGCTGATCAGGTAAAGCACAAGCGAAAGGACGACGCTCAATACGAGCGAGGTGGCCAGGGGAAAGTAGAGCGTGGTGTTCTTGCCGCGATAGAGGAAATCGCCGGGCAGGCGGCCGAGGGGAAGGTGGGTACGGCTTAACAGCATCAGCAAAACGCCAGCTGCAAGCAGTACAAGTCCAAGAAAAATAAGCAGTTTTGCAAACTCCATCGAGTCAATCCCCGCTCGCACCGGTAGCGGCATAACTTGATACGGAAGCGAGCCAAACGCGCGATTATTGGGTCGCAAAGAGCGCGACCCTTCGCGCGGCTCGCTCAGATCCTTCACTGCGCAAAGAACGCTTGTTCAGGATGACAAACCGATCAAAGAGCTTGCTCCGGTCCGCGATCTCTGACATAATCCTACCAACGTAGGTATCGTAATAAGTGGTTTGGCAAAGCGCCACCCCCCTGCCACTCCAGACTCGCTCCAGAACCAAGAAAACTAATTTAGCTCCAAGCCTGGCCCCCGGGCTGAAAGAGCACCCGGAGACTCAGTCGTGCTGCCCAAATTAGTCGCCTGTCGCGTCGCCGTAGCTGCTGTTTTCGCCCTGAGCTTTCTGGCCGGCGGTTCGAGCCGCGCGTGGCCGCAAGACGTTCTCACCTACCACAACAATAACGCGCGAACGGGAGTGAATCTCGCCGAGACTACGCTCACCCTCAGCAATGTGAATTCGACGTCGTTTGGGAAGTTGTTCGTTTTGAAGGTGGATGGGTTAGTGGATGCGGAGCCGTTGTACATGTCCGCGGTGCCGATCGAAGGCCGCGGGACGCACAACCTTCTGATTGTGGCGACGGAACATGATTCGGTCTACGCGTTCGATGCGGACTCGGGTTCGCCGATTTGGCACATCAGCACGCTGAGAACGGGGGAGACGCCGTCGGATGACCGCGATTGCAACCAAATCACGCCAGAAATTGGAATCACCTCGACTCCCGTGATCAACCGGCCGGCGGGATCGAACGGGGTGATCTATGTTGTAGCCATGTCGAAGGATTCTTCCGGGAACTATTATCAGCGGCTGCACGCTCTGGACGCGACCACGGGCGGCGAAATGTACAAGGGGCCGGTCATTATTTCGGCCAAGTACCCCGGCACGGGCGATAACAGCTCGGAGGGTTATGTAGCGTTCGATCCAGCGCAGTATAAGGAGCGCTCGGGGCTGCTGCTGGTGGGTAGCGACGTTTATCTGGCGTGGGCGTCGCACTGTGACATCCGTCCGTATACGGGATGGGTGATGGGCTACAACGCGACGACATTGGTGCAAACGACGGTGATCAACGTGACTCCCAACGGGAGTCAAGGGGCGATCTGGGGCGCTGGGGCGGGACTGACGGCGGATGGCGCTGGCAACATCTTTTTTCTGGACGCGAACGGCATCTTCGATACGACGTTAAATTCCGAGGGCTTTCCCAGTAGCGGCGACTACGGCAATGCGTTTATCCGGCTCACGACCAAAGGCGGACTGGCAGTGGCCGACTATTTCGAGATGGACAATGGGGTGGAGGAGAGCGACAAAGACCAAGACCTGGGGTCGGGCGGAGCGATCCTGCTGCCGACGATGAAGGATGGGTCGGGAAATAGCTGGCAACTGGCGGCGGGGTCGGGGAAAGACAAGAACCTGTACGTGGTGAATCGAAACTCGATGGGAAAGTTCAACGCTAACAGCAACAATATTTATCAGGAACTGGCGGGAGCGCTGCCGGGAGGAATGTGGTCGATGCCCGCCTACACCAGCGACCGACTTTATTATGGATCGGAGGGGGAGCCGATTATGGCGTTTCAATTCAAGGATGCCAAGCTGGAGACAACTCCGGTTGCGCAAACCAGCAACAGCTTCGCCTATCCGGGAACTACCCCGAGCATCTCATCGAATGTGGGTAAGAACGCGATCGTTTGGGCGGCGGAGAATACCAATCCCGCGGTTCTGCATGCTTACGACGCGCTTAACCTGGTGGAGCTGTACAACACTACTCAGGCGGCGGGCGGACGAGATAACTTCGGCGCAGGGAACAAGTTCATCACTCCGCTGATTGCGCATGGCAAAGTGTACGTGGGGACGACCACGGGAGTGGGAGTGTTTGGGCGGCTATCGGACGGGGGGGACGGCGGGCACAGTTCCGCGGCTGGGGCGGAAGCGGCTAAACCCAGCTCGAGCGCTGCGACGGAGGTTTCCAACTCTGAGGAACGCGCGATTCCTTAGCGGACAGTGAAGGGCGCGGGATTTGCGGGCGGTGAAGCGCCGGGCTTCGCCCGGCGGACAGCCCCTTCGACTTCGCCCAGGGCAGGCTTGGGGGGCTGTCCCCACATCAGCACATAGTCTTCTGTCTTCTGTTCTTTTGTTCCACATAAACTCTCACCGGTTTTGAATCTGTTCTAGACTCCTTGTATTCCGATGGTGCTCAGGGATCAGCTCGGGTTGAAGTTTATGCCGCCGGAGCGCCGGGTGTGGACGGTGCGCGGGCTGGTGGCGGCGGTGCGCGCGCATGTGGAGCGGGAGTATTCCGACGCGTGGGTGGAGGGGGAGATTTCGAATTTTCGCGCGCCGGACTCGGGGCATCTTTATTTCACGCTAAAGGATGGGGATGCGCAGATACGGATCGTGATGTTTAGTTCGAAGGCGCGGCTGTTGCGGTTTCGTCCAGCCGATGGGATGCGGGTGGTGGTGCGCGGACGGGTGACAATTTATGAGGATCGCGGCGAGTTGCAGATTGCGGCGGAGTACATCGAGCCCAAGGGTGCGGGAGGGTTGCAGGTTGCGTTCGAGCAACTGAAGGCGAAGCTGGAGGCGGAAGGATTGTTTGCGGCGGAACGGAAGAAAGCAATTCCGACGTTGCCGGCGCGGATTGGGATTGTGACGTCGCCGCAGGCGGCAGCGCTGCGGGATATTCTGAATATTCTGCAGAGACGGCATCGCACGGTGAACGCGGTGATTTATCCGGCGCAGGTGCAGGGCGATGCGGCGGCGGGGGAAGTGGCGAGTGGGGTGCGGTATTTCAACGAAGTCCGGAACGACGAGAACCGCAGCGTGGAAGTGATTATTGTGGGGCGCGGCGGAGGGTCGGCGGAAGATTTGGCGGCATTCAATGATGAGGGGTTGGCGCGGGCGGTGGCGGCGTCGGAGATCCCAGTGATTTCGGCGGTGGGGCACGAGACGGACTTCACGATTGTAGATTTTGTGGCGGACCTGCGGGCGGCAACGCCTTCGGCGGCGGCGGAGTTGGTGATCCGGTCGCGAGTGGAAATCGAGAGTCAGGCGGAGGCGGTGCGGGAGCGGCTGGTGCGGGCGATGGAGCGCAAGCTGCTGGAGGCGCGGCAGGCGCTGATGGAGCGGGCGCAGCATGGAGCGTTTGCGCGCATGATGGACTTGATCCGGCAGCGGCAGCAGAAGCTGGACGATCTGACTTACCGGCTGGAGCGGAGCGAGCGGCAGACGCTGGAACAAATGCGGCGGAGATGGGAGACGGCCGCGGCGGCAGTGCGACATTACGATGTGCGGCGAGTGATGGCGGCGATGCGGGGAGAATTGGAGGCACAGACGGCGGCGCTGGCGGCGGGGATGCGGAATCTGCTGCTGCTGCACAAGGTTCGCGTGGAGCGTATGGGTCGCGCGTTGGAGACGTTGTCTCCATTGGCGATTCTGGAGCGCGGGTATGCCCTGGTGTTTGATGGCGCCGGGCGATTGGTGAAAGATGCGGCGCAGGTGAAGGCGGGAGAAGAAATTTCGGCGCGCGTGGCCAGAGGAGAGATCAGAGCTACGGTGAAAGAAAAGAACACAGGTAAAAAGGTAGTTTGAACCCGGCCTCTTTCTTCCGGATCTCCCGTGGGGACAGGCCGGTGCTGTACGAGATCCTTCGCTCCGCCTGAAAAGCGGCTCCGCTCAGGATGACACTGCCGGAAAGAAGTCAAACCGGATTAGACGCACGCTGCTAAGAACGGAGTGGAGGGCTGGGCTGGCGGAAGAATTGAGTTACACCTGACCTGACGTGCTTATTATCGTCGATTCAGTACTTGCTACATTAGAATGTAGGGTTCTGAACTTAGAGACGCGGCGGATGGGGAAGATCCGGTGACGCAAATGATGGCGCCATGGTCGAGAGTGTCGTTCACGGTGCTCGACATTCTGTTGGTGGCGCTGATCATTTACGAAGTGCTGGTGATGATCCGGGGAACGCGGGCGGCGCCGATGCTGGCGGGACTGGCGGCGGTAGCGGTGGCGTTCTACCTGGCGCGGATCGGCGAGCTGGTCACGTTGAACTGGCTGGTGAGCCATCTGGTGCCGTATGTTGTGTTCGCGTTGATTGTGGTGTTTCAGGCGGAGATTCGGCACGTGTTGTCGGATGTGGGGCGGAAGGTCAGCTTTCTGCGCGGATCGGCGACGGAAGGGGATTCGTATGACGACATTGTGTTGGCGGCGAATTTATTTTCGCAGCATCAGACCGGCGCATTGATCGTGATTGAGCGGGAGATCGGGTTGCGGACGTATGTGGAAAGTGGCGTGGCGATGGACGCGCGGCTCTCCTACGATCTGCTGGCTACAATCTTCCGGCCAAGCGCGCCGCTGCACGATGGAGCGGTGATTATCCAGAAGGACCGGCTGGCGGCGGCGGCATGCTTCCTGCCGCTGTCCATGAATCCAGTGCTGTCGACGCAGATGGGGACGCGGCACCGGGCGGGGATTGGGATTACGGAGGAGACGGACGCGATTGCGGTGATTGTGTCGGAAGAATCGGGCGCGATCAGCGTGGCGGTTGGGGGCAAGATTGAACGAGATCTTACGGTGGAACAACTGCGCGAGCGGTTGAGCAGTGAGCTGCGGCGGTATATGTCGCCGGTGGCGTTGCCCACGGTGGTGGCACAAAGCGACGATTCGGATGAGGGTGAGGAGACGCCACTGCGGGCGGGTGCGCAGATTAGCGCTGACGAGGACGGGGACCCGGACACGGAGCGGCCGCTATGATGGCTTTCTTGCGGCGCTGGGTGCTGCATAACTTCTGGCTGAAGGTGTTGTCGCTGCTGATGGCGACGGGGCTGTGGCTGGCGATATCGCCGGATCAGGAGCCGGCGGAAGTGGCGGTGCGGGTGCCGATAGAATTTCAGCACGTTCCGCCGGAACTGGAGATCAGCTCGGTGACCATACCCGATGCGCAGATCCGGGTGCGGGGGCCAGAGCGGTTGATCCGGGAATTGCGCTCCGCGGATATCCACGCGGAACTTGAACTGGGCGATGCCAAGCCGGGCGAGCGCACGTTTGATTTGACGGCACAGCAGGTTCGCCACCAGCGAGATTTGACGATCGTGCAGGTGGTGCCCGGACAGGTACACCTAAGCTTTGATACACGGCTGACGCGGGACGTGGAGATTCTTCCAAAAGTGACGGGAACTTTTGCGGCGGGGGAACAGATCGCCAAGGTGCTGGTGGACCCGGAAAGAATCACGATCACGGGGCCGCAGCATCATGTGGAGATGGTGGATGCGGCGACGACCGACCCAGTGGATGCTTCGGGAACGAGGACGGAGAGGACATTTGTAACCAATGTGTATGTTCCGGATGCACTGGTGCAGGTGGTGCAGCCGCTGCCGGTGCGAGTGACGGTAATCATGCAAAAAATTGCGCCGGCCGGGAACGGGCATTGAGCTGGTTTGGCGGTCGTCGTTTATCGTCCTCGGTTGGACATCTCCGGTTTATCATCCTCAGTTAGACATTTTCAGAGTCGGCTGGACGTTTCAGGTTCGACATCCAGCACTTCTTATGAACCCGCACAATTTATGAGCAATCAGATCAGACAATTGTTTGGCACGGACGGGATACGCGGAATGGCCGGGGAATTTCCGCTGACGGCGGAAAGCACGTACCTGATCGGGCGCGCGCTGGGACACGATTTGATGCGCGGGGCGCGGGCGGCGAAGGCGGTGATGGGACAGGACACGCGCGAATCGAGCGGGTGGATTGCCGACCGCGTGGCGGCGGGACTGGCGGCGGTGGGCGTGGAAATGCACAGCGCGGGCGTGATCACTACGCCTGGAGTCGCGTACCTGGCGCGGTCGCGCGGGTTCGCGGCGGGAGTGGTGATTTCGGCGTCGCATAATCCGTGGACGGATAACGGAATCAAAGTTTTTTCCGGAGATGGATTCAAGCTGACGGATGCGCGGGAGCTGGCGATCGAAAAAGAAATCTTCGCTCTGTTGGATAGGCCTGGCGCGGCGGACGATACGGCGCTGAAAATCGCTCGGCCTTGCCTGCCGGGGGAGACGGCACTGCGCAAGGCGTACATTGAGGCGTTGGCGGCAAGTGTGGCGTCGGACTTGAGCGGGATGCGGGTGCTGGTGGATTGTGCGAATGGGGCGGCAACGGCGGAGGCTCCGGAATTATTTCGAGCACTGGGAGTGCAAGTTGAGTTTGTGTGCGTGGCACCGGACGGGAAGAATATTAATTCAGGGTGCGGGGCGCTGCATCCGGAGACTTTAGGTAAGGCCGTGGCTGAGTCTGGCGGGAAGTTTGATTTGGGCGTGACCTTTGACGGCGATGCCGACCGGGCTTTGTTTTGCGACGGGGCGGGGCGCGTGGTGAATGGGGATGGAGTACTGCTGCTGACGGCGCGGGATTTGCAGGCGCGAGAGAAATTGAGTGGGTCCACCGTGGTGGCGACGACGATGTCGAACATGGGGCTGGAGATCGCGCTGAAGAAATCTGGCATTCGGATGTTGCGGGCGAATGTGGGCGATAAATATGTTCTGGAGGAAATGCTGAAAACGGGCGCGACTCTGGGCGGGGAGCAGTCGGGACACATTATTTTTCGGGATAAGGATGCGACAACTGGGGACGGCTTGCTGACGGCGTTGCGAGTGATGGATGTGATCGTGCGTTCGCGGAAGACGCTGGCGGAGTTGGTGAGCGATCTGAAAGTGCTTCCGCAGAAGATTCAGAATGTGCGGGTGCGGGAGAAGATTCCGTTTGCTGATGTGCCTGAGGTGAAACAAGCGATTGAGGCTGCCGAGCGCGAGCTGGATGGGAACGGACGCGTGGTGGTGCGATATTCGGGGACCGAGGCTTTGGCTCGCGTGATGGTGGAGGCGGAGTCGGAGGAGCGGATGCGGGCGCTGGCGGCAGGGATTGCGGGGGAGATACAGAAGGCATTGGGAGTTTAAGGAACTTCACTCGAAAATCGGCGATATCCTCGCCAGTACCTCTTCCATGATTGCGTCTGGAATGCTTTCCAATTTCTTGCCGCCCCGCGCGGCTAGATCGAGAGCGCGGGGCTGGTCGCAACGGATAATCCCGGTCGTTTTGATTCCGGCACCGGTCAAGGGCACGGCAAAACCCGCCATGCGCGCGAAATTACCGCCGCTCGTAATGGGTAGAACTACTGGGACTTTGGTGACTCGGTTGAAAGCCTCCGGCGATACGATCAGCACCGGGCGGCGGCCTTTTTGCTCGTGGCCTGCCGTGGGATCGAGACTGACCAGCCAGATTTCGCCGCGCTTCATCGCTGGTCCCTCAGATTAGCTCGCGGCCGACGGGCTTGCTATTGAGCCATTCTCGTTCTTGTTTCGAGTTTTGTTTCGAACGGCGGGCCTTGGGATCGCATTGGGCCAGCAGTTCGTCCAAAGTATATCGTCGACGCGCGCGTGGTTCCACAACGAGACGACCGCTTTCCACCGCGATGCCGACCTTGGCGCCGGGCTGCAATTGCAGTACGTCGAGCAGCGCGGGCGGGACGGCTAACATGACGGAGCCGCCGACTTTGCGCAGATTGGTAGTGTGCATAACGGTTCTCCTTAGTTATATTCTAGTATAACATCAGAGGCAGATTCTATTTTCCGGCCTAGCCCTCTGGGTCCTAGTTCTTGCTGAGATAGCTAAGAACAACGAACGCTGCTATGACGAACCAAGCAATCCTCCATCCTAGCGATTCGTGGCCGAGGTTGAACGCGTTAACGATCATGGCAATGGCAGCCATGATGACGAAAAAGAAGCCGTAACGACGCTGCCAGCGACCAGTGCGAGTCTCGATTACGGCTTTACGTTCTTCCGCGGACATCCCTGGACGCAACGTGAATTTATCGACCAGAAAAAGGATAAGGGCGGCCAGCGCAACTATAAAGGCTAGAGACGCCACAATCGACAATGCTTCAGCCATGGGCTAGTCCAGGCGATCAAGATCCCGAATCGGACGATTCTACTCGAGGTCTCTCCAGTTCGGGCCGATACCCATTTCTACTAGCAACGGCACGGCTAGCGCGTGAACTTTTTCCATGTGCTCACGGACCAGCGACTGCATCGTTTCCACCTCTCCCTCCGGAACTTCGAAGACTAGTTCGTCGTGGACTTGCAGCGTCATTCTTGATTTCAATTCTCGCTCTTGCAACGCGGCGTCTATGCGGATCATCGCCACTTTGATCAGGTCTGCGGCGGTGCCTTGCAGTGGAGTATTTACCGCGGTGCGCTCGGCGAAGCCTCTTTGATTTGCGTTCTTGCTGTTGATGTCGGGAATGGGGCGGATGCGGCCGTGGAGAGTTCTTACTTTCAGGTCGCGGCGGGCTTCTTCTAGCGTTTTGTCGATGAAGGCGCGGACGCCTTTGTATTTCTCGAAATAGTTGGCGATGAATAGTTTCGCTTCGGCGGGCTCGATGCCGAGCTGCTGGGACAGGCCGAAGGGCGAGAGGCCGTAGACTATGCCGAAATTTACGACCTTGGCCTGACGGCGGTGGTCGGGCGTGACCATTAGCGGCGGGACTCCGAAGACTTGCGAGGCGGCGAGGGTGTGGATGTCGTCGCCGCGGCGGTAGGCCTCGACCAGCAGTGGATCGCGCGAGAAGTGGGCCAGCAGGCGAAGTTCGATCTGCGAGTAGTCGGCGGTGAGAAGAACGTGGCCGGGTTCGGCGATGAAGGCGGCGCGAATGCCGCGTCCGAGTTCGGTGCGGATGGGAATGTTTTGCAGGTTGGGATTGGCGGAGGAAAGGCGCCCGGTGGCGGTTCCGGTTTGCCCGAAGGTGGTGTGCAGGCGTCCAGTGGCCGGGTTGATGAGCGCGGGCAGGGTGTCGACGTAGGTGGACTTCAGCTTGGTGAGCTGGCGGTAATCGAGAACCATGCGGGCGATGGGATGCTCTTCCGCGAGGCCTTCGAGTACATCGACGGCGGTGGATATAGCGCGTCCTTTGCCGTATTTGAAGGGCTTGGGAAGATTCAGCTTGTTGAAGAGAACGTCGCCGAGCTGGCGGGGCGAGGAGATGTTGAATTCGGAGCCGGAAACTTCGAAAATGTCACGAGCCTTCGCCTTGATTTCGCGCTCGAGTTCGGTCGACATTTTCGCGAGCGCGGCGGTGTCGATTTTGACTCCGGCTTGCTCCATCCGGGCGAGAACGGGGACCAGGGGCAAGTCCATCTCTTCGTAGAGCTTGGTCAGTCCTGCTTGTTTGACGTCTTCGCGCAGGGCGATCGTCAGCCTGCCCGTGACGTCGGCGGCTTCGGCGAGGTCGTTATTGGTGCGGAGCTGGCCCAGCTTGAGATTGAAGCGGCGCAGGACAACGTCGGCGAGGCGGTGCGAGGAATAGGTGGGATCGAGCAGGTAGGAGTAGAGCATGGGATCGTGCTGCACGCCTTGCAGAGGGATGCCGAGGGAATCCAGCGCATGGATCGCGGCTTTGTAGTCGTGAACTGACTTGGGCGTGGCGGCGGTGGTGAGAATGGAGCGAAGTTTGTCGGCTGCGCTCGAAGAGTCCAGCTTGACGATGGAAGCTGAACCTGCGGCCGCAGAGATGGCGATGCGGCGGGCCGCGGGCTCGGGAGATGGTGCCGGGGATGAGTCATCGGTTAGAGCGAGCATGCCTGACTGTGGCACGTCGTCGATGACTTCTTCGTCGCTTTCCAGGAGCGGTTCAGTTTGTTGTGACTCAACTGCGATCGCGAGGGCGCCTGTATCCAGCAGAGAGTTAACGACGCTCTCCACATCGGCGGCGGAGTGGGCGTCGCTGTAGTGAGTTTCAGTGACCTGGACCTCGGGCAATAACTCCTTCAACAGCGACGTGAATTCGAGTTCGGTGAAGAGCTGGCGGAGGAGATCGAGATCGGGCTCGCCGGCGTGCATGGCCTCGACGTTCAACTCGACGGGAACGTTGGTGTCGATGGTGGCCATGCTCTTGCTGAAGAGGATGGTGTCGCGATTGTTCTGAAGAGATTCGCGGTAAGTTCTCTTTTCTACTTCGTTGGCACGGTCGAGGGCTTGCTCGACGCTGCCGAAGCGCTTGATGAGTTCGACCGAGCCTTTGTCGCCGATGCCGGGGGCGCCAGGGATATTGTCGATGGCGTCGCCGCGGAGGGCCATGATGTCGATGACGCGCTCGGGAGGGACTCCGAGAATTTCTTCGACCTTGGCGGCGTCGCAGATGAGATTGTCTTTGGGCGGATTGAGGATAAGAACGTCGTCGTTGACGAGTTGCATCATGTCCTTGTCGCTGGAGACGACGTAGACGGCATGCTTGGCGGCGGCGGCTTTGCGGGCGAGGGTGCCGATCACGTCGTCGGCTTCGAAGCCGGCGAGTTCGAGAATGGGGATGCGGTAGGCTTCGAGGGCGCGGCGAATATAGGGAATCTGCTGGGCAAGATCCTCGGGCATGGCGGCGCGGTTGGCCTTGTAGCCTTTGTATTCGACTTCGGTGAAGGTTTGAGTCTTGATGTCGAACTTGCGGATGGTGGTGATGGCTTCGGCTTGCGTGGCGCGGAAAGTTTTGGCGGCGACGTCGAAGACGGCGGCGAGATAGTTGGGGGAGAAATCGTCGCGCAGCTTGCGCAACATGTTGACGAAAACGAGGACCGCTGCGGTGGGGATTCCGGACTTGGTGGACATCCCCGAGCGCTGCCGCGCCATGGCGTGATAGGCGCGGAAGATGAACGACATGGTGTCGATGAGGAAGATGCGGTTGGGGTCGGCGTTCGGTTTGCGAGCGGGTGGCTTGGCCGCCGTGGGTTCGCTGCTGGAGGCAGCTTCCGGAGATTTTGTTCGCGGGGGCAAGGCAGTAGTTTAGCAGCCGAAGCGGCGGCAGAAATCAGTTAACTCAAAAGGTAGTGGTGCAGTTTGGCTTACGCGTTGCGCCGGTTAAGCGGGAAGTCCCTTCGGCTTCGCTCAGGGCAGGCTCTTCGCTACGCCTGAAAAACGGCTCCGCTCAGGATGACAGTCGTCGTGTAACAGTGCAAACTGCCCCACTGTTAACTCAAAAGGGCAGGCGAGGCGGCCGCCTCTACGTGAGTCAGGCTAGAAATCGACGGTGAAGTCGGCTTGGACGATTTTCCTGGCTTCGCCGCCGGGAGTATTGCGGAAGATGAGGTAATACTTGCGGGCCTTATCCTGGGTGGCCGGAAGACTGGCACTCACATCCTGATCGTGCGAGGCTTCGGCGGAGAAGAGCGCTTCACCCTGGTGGCCGTGGACAAAATCGGCGTACTGGTCCTCGTTCAAGATGAGGAAATCGACATTCGCGCTGTTGTCGTTCGACTGGACGCCGAGCTGCTTGATAAACGATTTGTAGTTGCCGTGGAGGTGGGGCATGGCGGCGTGGGCGGGGATCTCGAAGGGAAAATTCACCGAGGTGCTAACGGTGAAGGTCTTATGCAGAACGGTCTGAGTGGCGCTCACGGGCGGCGGGGCGGCGACACGATCCAGGGTGGGCTGTGTTTCTTCGACCGGCGGTTTCTTTTTCTCGCAAGCACTGGTGGCGAGGATGAGCACCCCGACGAGCAAGATCGGAGAGATGCGGAAAGAGATGCGGATCCGGGTATCTGGATTCATGAGCGCACAGGCTTGCCGTATTCGGTGGTGTAGTGGAGCTGGATTTCGCCGCAGGTACCCTGCTCGGCGGAGTAGACGACGCAGCTGTCGAAGGGACGGGAGTAGACGTGCAGGCTGACGGCGCGCTGGTTAAATTCGCGGGGGTTGAGCACACGGTGAACGGGTTCGAGCGGATCGACGGCGCAGGGATGCGAGGCATTCATCTCGACAGTTTCAGCGACTTCGATGGTGCACTTGCCGAGGGCGATGTCCTGATCGACGACGTGGAAGTTCTCCACCAGCAGGCGGCCGATGGGGACGGCCATCCAGCAGTTCTGGTCGCGGTGGTTGTGGACGGAGCTGGCCTGGCCGACTTCCCAGCAGATGGCGATTAATTCGTAGAGAGCAGTCTTGTCGATGAGGTTGCGAGTGTAGTGTTGGCGGTCCCAGGTGAGATAGGGAGCGAGCGTGTCGGGGTTGAGGGGATTCCCCTGCAGAAATCGGCGAAGCGGCTCGGTGGGCTGAAATGCGGCTTCGGGGAACTGGCGGAGCTGCGCGACGAAGTTCTCAATCGAGACCTGTTTTAGCGCGGTGTGCATGGACTTCTCCCGGAAGAGTATAACGCAGGGGCTTGGACATTCTGCACTGATCGTCAGCGTAGAAGGAAGGTGAACCGCAGCACAAAAGGATCCAGAGTAGTTAAGAATCCGGGGAGTTAATGGTGGGAGAGAATTCGGCTGGGCGGGGGCTCGACCGTGCCCGGTGGAGGCCGGATTCGGAGGAAGTGGTAATTTCGAAAGTTGGCTCGGGTTAGAACGCGGGGCGTACCAGGTTAGTAATAGTGGAGTGTTGGTGCCGTTCTGCTGGTATGTTGCGGCCCGGAAGCGGACACTGGCCGTCTGATCGGGGGACTAAGTGGGCAGAGATCGGCTGCCGGAGGGTTTTTTCCCAGCGAAGCACTCTTGAAAAACTTCGGAGAAGCGAAGTGGGATTGTGACACATCCAACTCGGAAGTGAGAGAGAGCTGGAAATCTTCAGGAGGATGAGATGGGATTGAGCGAAGGGTTGCTGGCGGAATTCGATCATGAGATGGTAAGCGCGCGTAAGACGCTGGAGCGGATTCCGGAGGACAAGCTGACGTGGAAGCCGCACGAGAAATCGATGGGGCTGGGACGGCTGGCGGGGCATCTGGCGGAGTTGCCCGGGTTGGGAGTGAAAGTAGTCGAAGTCGACTCGTTGGACTTCGCCAACCGGCCGGCGGGGCAGAAGCCGCTGGTGGCGGAATCGCAGAAACATGTGCTGGAGATATTCGATAAGAACGTGGCGCAGTTGCGGAAAGGGATTGCCGCAACCGGCGATGCGGACTGGGCAAAGAATTGGACACTCTCGGCGGGCGAGAAGAAATTCTACGACGGTCCGCGGATTGGCGCGCTGCGGCGGATGGTGTTGAATCACATGATCCATCATCGAGCGCAGTTGGGAGTTTATCTGCGGCTGAATGGAGTGGCGGTGCCGTCGGTGTACGGGCCGTCGGCGGATGAGGGACGGTAGGAGCGGATTACGAGTGACGAGTACCAAGTACCGAGTTTATGGTCCGTTTTCCGGGGGCTGTCTAGTCCTGCCGGGCGGCCATGAGCGGCCGCCCTTTTTGCTGTAAGAAGCCGGTTAGGCGGCTCGTCCCAGGACTGGCTGGGTGCAATGCGAACAGCGGCGGGCGTCGATGGGAATCTCGCTGAGGCATTCGGGACATTTCTTGGTGGTGGGATCGGGAGGAGTTTCGCCGCGATGCATGCGCGCGATCAAAGCGTTTACCGGAGTGACCACGAAGAAGTAAATCGCAGCGGCAACCAGGAAGAACCCGATGCAGGCATTGATGAAGTCGCCGACCGGAAAAGCTGTGCCGCGAATGGAGAATCCGAGATTAGAAAAATCCGGCTTGCCGACGAGTGCGGCGATAAGCGGGGTGAGCAAATCTTTGGTGAGCGCGGTGACCACTCCGCCGAAGGCCGCGCCGATGACGACGCCGACCGCCATATCTACTACGTTGCCGCGCAGGATGAATTTCTTGAAGCCGTTAAGCATTAGGAGAGCTCCTTCGAAAACAGGGTTGCGCCAATTTATGACAGGAGGGGCGCTAGGTCAAGAGCAGCTGAAGCCCAAATTCGTTGTGACTTTACGCGGCGCCGAAGCGCCGCTCTTTCACGTGACCGCCGGCAGCCGCTTCAGATCCGCATCGGCATCACGATATAGCGATACTTGTAGTCGTCGCCTTCAGCAGGGCGGAGTTGGCCGGCGGATTGGGAATCTTTCAGTTCGAGGCGAACTTCGCTGGTGCCGGCGGCTTTGAGGAAATCGACCAGGTACTGCGCATTGAAGCCGATGGTGAGGGTTTCGCCGTCGTAGGGCGCTTCGATGGAATCCTCGGACTCGCCGGCTTCGGTGGAAGACGCGGAAAGTTTCACTTCGCCTTTTTCCAGCTTCAGGCGCACGGCACGCGAGCGCTCGTCGGCGAACTGGGCTACGCGCAGAATTGCGGAGTTCAGATCGGCGCTGTTCAACGCGATGCTCTTGCTGTTGTCCTTGGGCAGAACGGCTTCGAAGTTGGGGAACTGTCCGGTAAGCTGGCGCGAGGTGAGCAGGCGCGATCCGATGCGGAAGAAGAGAGTGGATTCGTCTTTGGCGAACTCGACGGTTTCGGCGTCGCTGGAATCGAGCAGGGATTTGAGTTCGTCCATCGCCTTCTTGGGGACGAGAGTTTTCATCTCGCCGGAAACGCCTTCAAACTTTTCTCCGCTGCGCTCGCAATGAGCGAGGCGGTGACCGTCGGTGGCGACCATGGTGATCGACTCCGGCTTCAGCAGCATCAGCGCGCCATTCAGCGTGTAGCGCGACTCTTCGCTGGAGATGGCGAAGCCGGTGCGGGCAATCAATCCGCGCAATACCTGACCAGGAATTTTCACGACTCCCGCGGTCGGAAACGCCGGCAGGCTGGGGAAATTCGACTTGGCCATGCCCACCATTTTGGTGTTGGAACGGCCGCAGCGAATGCTGACCCAATGATTCTCCAGGAGTTTGATGGTGATGTCGGCATCAGGCAGCAACTTTACGTAGTCATACAGCTTGCGGGCAGGAATGGTGCAGGAGCCTTCCTTCTTCACTTTGGCATTACAGGAAGTGCGAAGGCTGAGATCGAGGTCGGTCGCGGTGAGCGACAGCTTATCTTCCGCAGCCTCGAATAAATAGTTGGAGAGAATCGGAATGGTGGTCTTGCGCTCGACCACTCCTTGCGTCGCGGTTAACTCTCGCAGCAACTCGACTTTGCTAACCGTGATCTCCATGGTTCCTACTGCAACAGCCGCTTCCACCGGCATAGACTCCGTCCCCCGTGTAGCGCGCTACTTTTATTACTTCCCTTATATCAAATACAAAACCTATAAAACCAGCAGTAACAGTAGGCGAGGCGGAGAAGTGGAAAACTTTGCCAACCGGCCTTATTGTCATTACTTTGGGGACCAGCCCTTCGTGTGAGAAATCGGTCCCGAACTTGGCGGAGACCCTACGAGAAGATTTCCGCTACTCTGGTTTTGCCTGAGCCTTGCACAGTTTCCACATCTCCTGCACAGACCTGGAAAAGGAAGACTGCGACATCTGGTGCAAAAAGCCAAAACAACGCTATTTATCCGCCTAATTGCTCGGTCAGCTTATTGAGCAACCTGTTCAAATCCTTGTCGTTCTTGCGGACCTCTTCAATCTTCTCCACGGAGTGCAGAACGGTGGTGTGATGTTTTCCGCCGAACTGGCGTCCAATTTCCGGAAGAGACGCTTCTGTCATGTGCTTGGCCAGATACATCGCAATCTGGCGAGGATAAACGATGGCGCGGGAATTATCCTTGGCCTTGATCTCGACCAGGCGCAGACCGAACTGCTCGGCAACCATCTTCTGGATGGATTCGATGGTGACCTTGCGGGCTTGCGAATCGATGAAATTCTTCAGCACCTGCTGCGCATAAGGCAGAGTGATCTCGGCACCGATCAGGGAGGAATGCGCCACCAAACGGATGAGAGCACCTTCCAACTCGCGAACGTTGGAACGGATATTTTGCGCGACGTAGAGGGCCACGTCGGTGGGGAGGGTGACTTTCTCCTGTTCGGCCTTCTTTTGAAGAATGGCAACTTTAGTTTCGAGGTCGGGGGGCTGAATATCGGCAATCAAGCCCCACTCGAAGCGGCTGCGCAGACGGTCTTCGATCTCGGCGAGTTCCTTGGGAGAACGGTCGCTGGCGATTACGATCTGCCGCATCGTGTCGTGCAGCGCGTTGAACGTGTGGAAGAACTCTTCCTGGGTCCGCTCTTTGCCGGCGAGGAACTGGATGTCGTCGACGAGGAGAACGTCGACGGTCCGGAACTTGTCGCGGAACGAAGTCATCTTGTCATAGCGCAGCGAGTTGATCATGTCGTTGGTGAACTTCTCGCTGGAGACGTAGCAGATGGCGGCCTGGGGCTGGCGGCGCTTGACCTCGTGGCCGATGGCCTGCATCAGGTGAGTCTTGCCCATGCCCACGCCGCCGTAGAGGAAGAGCGGGTTGTAGGCTTTGGAAGGACGCTCGGCGACGGCCTGGCATGCCGCGTGGGCGAACTGGTTGCCGGAGCCGATGACGAAGGCGTCAAAGGTATAACGCGGGTTCAGTTGAGCGGCGCCATCCCAATCGAAACGGGCCTGCGCCGGAGCAGTCGCAACCGGAACCGCGGAAAGGCCGCCGTTGTGACGCACCGCGGTGGCAGCGGGATCGTCCTCAGGCGTAACGAACTTGACGTCGTTGAACTCGAGGCCCAGGTTGTCGATGGCTTCCTGGATGAGATCGGCGTACTTGTCGCCGGCGTGGCGGAACTCGACGGTGGGCACGCGCACGAATAATATTCCGCCGCTGGAGTGGCTGTACCGCGTGGGCTTCAGCCAAGTGTCATAGGAGTGCCGGTTGATCTTTTTTTCCAGCGCATCGAGAATGCGCGTCCACGGATTGGGAGAAAGGGTTGTGCTCGGAACTGACATAGTATGAAATACCCGCCGCGGCGTCCCGGCGGCTGGCTGAGGGCGCCTGTTAAGAAACAACTTCTACCTACGTGCTGGTGGAACTCTTAGTGTACTGCGGAATGCGCCTCTTGTATCGGGCGCGGTTGCGAAAGTGAATGAGAATTTCAAAGCCGACCGTTGGGCATCGTAGCACAAAACTTTTTTCTCGTACGGAAAAGTTCGCGCAGAAATTTTCTGCAAACAATATTCGGAACCCGAAGGAGTGCGCCTGTCAAGTGTCGAGGATGTAACTGCAACGCACGCGGTGCAATCCGCGATGAGAGATTTCGTGTTCAGGAAACTGTTCAGGAAACTAAGGAGTGGCCGTGGCATTGACCATGACGGACGCGCAGTCACATAAACACGGAAGTCCTGGAGGGTACCCCTTTGCCCTTACGGCACTTGGTCATTTATACTCAACGTTTGCCCTAACACTGTCTAACGGAACCAGGAGTAGTTATTTTTCATGCCCAAGCGTACATTCCAACCCAACCGGCGCAGGCGAAGCAAGAAGCACGGCTTTCGCACGCGCATGAAAACCCAGGGCGGCCAGAAGGTTATTTCCCGGCGCCGCGCCAAGGGACGGAAGCGGGTTTCCGTGAAACCCGGATTCCGCGAATAGTTTTTTCCGGTGCCGCTTACTTCCACAGTCGAGACGCTGAGCTGCTTGCCGCGGCAAGCAGGCATCCTGGCTGTTGCCGCGCTCGGAACGCGACCGGACTCCGCGATGCCGCCAAAGAGACTGCGATTTCCGCGCACGGCACGGCTTTTGCGCCATGCGGATTTCGAACGCGTCTACAAACAAGGACGGCGGCACTTTTCCGCGTCCATGACGGTGTTCTACTGGCCGCGCGTGGAGACGCGGGAAGGAACGCGGACAAAGGCCCTGAGCTCGCCGAAGGGCATGCCTGCGCCGCAAGGGCTGCGCATCGGGTTTACGGTGAGCCGCGCACTGGGCGGCGCCGTGCAACGCAACCGCATGAAGCGGCGTTTGCGCGAGGCGGTGCGGATGACGCGTCCCGTGGCTGGAGTTGCCGCGGATGTGGTGATCAATCCGAAGAAGTCGCTGCTGGCCGCCGACTTCGCCGATGTGCTGAACGAAGTAAGACGGGCCTTCGGGGTGATCGAGCAGAAGCTGTCGCAGGCGCCGCCAGGGGCGTCGGCGGAAGCATCTTCAAACAGAAAGACCAGAAGCTGAAAGCCTATATCCGCTCTTGAACCAATTCGCCAAATTCGTCATGCTGCAACTACTACGGGCGTATAAGTGGGCGATCTCGCCGCTATTTCCACCGGCCTGCCGCTACGTGCCGACCTGCTCCGAATATGCCACGGAGGCAGTGGAGCGCTACGGCGCGGCGCGCGGGGGATGGATGGCGTTAGGTCGAGTGTTGCGATGTCATCCCTTGGCGCGGGGCGGCTACGATCCGGTGGCACGGACGGCGATGGAAACGCGATCTGTCGAGAAGTGTGCCACGGTGAGCGCGCCAAGAATTTGAGACGGTAATCAAACTTTGCCCGAATTCAAAAATCCTCAACAGGAACCCGGCGCTGAAAAGCGCCTCCTGCTCGTTTTTGTTCTGACATTCGTCGTGCTCATGGTGTTCCAGCCGCTGCTGAAGAAATTTATGCCGCAGCCGCCGGTGCCGCCTGCGCAGAAGCAGACGGTGGCGGAGCAAACGGCCGCAGCCCCGCCAGCCCCGGACGCAGCAGCACCGGCACCGGCTCCGGCTGCAAAGGCTCGCTCCATCACGGCGAGCAAGCAAGCCTCGGCGGAAACTGAAACCGTTATCGAGAACGATCTCTACCGCATCACTTTCACCAACCGGGGCGCCCAGGTGAAATCCTGGATTCTGAAGAAGTTCGATAACGAAGCGCAGAACGGACGGCTGGATCTGGTGAACCCGGCGGCGGCGCAGAAGTTTGGTTATCCGCTCTCGCTGTGGACTTACGACGAGACTCTGCGGAACAGGTTGAGCTCGGCGCTTTACGTGGCTTCGAATGAAGGCCAGCTCACGGCTCCGGCTGAGATTACATTCGAGTATGCCGACCAGGATCTCGTGGTCCGCAAGACTTTTCGTTTCGACCCCACGTACGTCGTGAACGTCGAAACCTCAGTGGTCTATAAAGGAGCCGAAATCTTCGCTGCGCCGGCATGGCCCGCGGGATTCGGCGACCAGGCTACGGCCGCTGCCTACGCTGCCGCTCACATCGACTACCACAACGACGCTTCCACGGAACGCAGCGGCTATGTCTTCTTCCCCAGCTATGTCTCCCGTCTCGCGATCAAGAGCATCAGCAGTGGGAACACTCTAAAAGGTCCCTTCGAATGGGCGGGTACGGGCGATCAATATTTCACCGCCATTTTTATCCCCGACGATCCCAGCGCCGCTGCCATGGTCACGCTACGAAATGCCATGGAGATTCCGCAGAAGGCTGGCTTCAGTCCCGTGGGAGCGAGTTCGAAAGACACCGCCAACGTCGAGCTGTTGGGCGCCGCTATCGGCAATCTTCGCGGCCGCACCACGGAGCGCCTCTACGTTGGCCCGAAGGAATTGGCCGTGCTCGATGCGGTCCCGGTTCCCACGATCAAGAACGACAACCGCGATCTGCGCGGCATCGTGGACTTTGGATGGTGGGGCATTCTGGCGCGCCCGCTCTTCCTCTGGCTGAAGTGGACTTACAACCACATCGTTCCCAACTGGGGATGGGCCATCGTGATTCAAACCTTGATCATCACGATCGCGCTGCTACCGCTGCGGATTACGCAGATGAAGTCGATGCTGAAGATGCAGCGCGTCGCGCCGCAGATTAAATCCATCCAGGAGAAGTACAAGAAGTACACGCTCCGCGATCCGCGCAAGGCGGCGATGAACGAGGAGATCAGTGCGCTGTATAAGAAAGAAGGAGTGAATCCAGCGGGCGGCTGTCTGCCCCTGCTCATTCAGTTCCCGTTCCTGATCGCCTACTACCGCATGCTCGGCGTGGCCTTGGAGCTGCGCCATGCGCACTGGCTGTGGATTACTGATTTGTCCTCTGCCGACTGGGTGCTGCCGATTTTGATGGTGGTAAGCATGGTGGTGATGCAGCGCATGACGCCGCAGGCCGGCATGGATCCCGCGCAGCAAAAAATGATGACTGTGATGATGCCGCTGATGATGGGCTTCATCTTCTTCCGGTTAGCGGCGGGATTGAACCTGTATTACACCGAGAGCAACCTGATTTCGATCGCGCAGCAGGCCGTCATGAACCGCACCAAGCTGGGGCGCGAGATGCGCGAGATGATGGAGAAACGGGCGCGGAAGAAAGAGAAGTGAACTAGCAATTAGCCGTTAGCAATTGGCTTCAAACGCGCAAGAGCCGCCATTGTTGCGATAAGATTTGTCTTCAGCGGAAAAGGTTTACCCCGTGAACCTCCGTGTCCTCTGTGGTTAAAGGTTTTAGGGCTAATTGCTTATTGCTAAGAGCTTTCTATGGACAAACTCGCTGCCGCCAACCGCATCAACGAATTCCTGCAGGCCGTGGTTACTCACGGCGGTCTTCACCTCAAGTACCGTATCGTCGTCGATCCTCCGGCGCTGAGCGACTGGGAAACTCCGGAGATCTTTGTGGATTTCTCCGGTCCGGATTCCGCGCTCCTGCTCGACCGCGGCGGCGAGCTCTTGCGCGCCCTGGAATTGCTGGCCTTTGAAATTTTGCGGCTGCCCTCGGGCGAGCACGAGAAGATTGCTTTCGACTGCAGGAACCAGCGCTCGCTGCGACTGCAGGAACTGCGCATGGCGGCGAGCGTAGCCGCCGAAAAGGTCCGGCAGACGGGTGCGCCCTTCCACTTTGCGCCGATGTCGTCGAGAGAACGGCGCATGGTCCACCTGGCGCTGCGGGATGAAGCCGACCTGAGGACCGAGAGCGATGGCGAAGGCCGCGACCGGTGTGTGGTGCTCTATCCGGCGGACTACAAATCCGCAGGCGGAAAGCCTGCGCGACGCACGCTGCCCTAACTTGGCGAGACTATGCGGTCCCGGCTACCGCAGAGCTCCTGTAACATTAGTGGAATGCATTTCCGCCTCTATGTTGTTCCTCTCGTTAACATAGCAGCGCTGCTGCTCGTCCCGGCAAGCCCCGCGCAGCAACCTTCGCAGGGGCACTCGAGTTCCTCCAAGACGTCGTCTTCTTCCGCACAGCATGTCAGGAAACCCGCGTCCGGGGCGGACTCCCCGCTTGATGCGGGATCGGTAAGCGATGGTGTGTACCGCAATCAGGGTTTCGGGTTCACTTGCAAAATCCCGGCAGCGTGGGTGTTGCGCACCGAGGAGATGAACGCACAAGAAGAAGAGGATGCAAAGCCGGATGGAAGCACGCCGGCAGCAGATGCGGGCAAGGCTGGGCGCGTGCTGCTGGCGGCATTTTCGCGTCCTCCGGAGGCGAGGGCGGAGGATGTGAATTCGTCGATTCTCATTGCGGCGGAAAGCGCGGCAGCGTATCCGGGATTGAAAGATGCGGCGCAATATTTCGGACCGGTGACGGAGGTCGCAAAGGCGCAGGGGTTCGTGGTCGAGGAAGAGCCGTATGAGCTCGCGATAGGCGCCAGGACGCTGGTGCGGGGAGATTTTCAGAAGAACGTTGGGACGCGGGTGATGCGGCAATCAACGCTGGCCGTGCTGGCGCGCGGGTACGTGGTGTCCTTCACGTTTATTGGCGGGACGGAGGACGAAGTCGAGGAGCTGATTGAAGGATTGAGTTTCGGAGCGAGAGTGAAACCGCACTCCGCCACGAACATCAAGTGACTCAAGGAAGGAATTTATTTCGCTACATGAGACTTATTTTGCCTGAGGGCTCGTTCAAGGCTTATTTATTCGACTGCGACGGCACGATCGCCGATTCCATGCCGCTGCACTACCGGGCTTGGAAGCAGGCGCTCGAAGAATGGAATTGCGAATTTGATGAAGAGCTTTTCTATGCGTGGGGAGGCATGCCAGTAGCCGAGATCATCGCGACATTGAACCAGAGGCATGGATTGAGTATGCCGGTGGAGGCCGTGGCACATCGGAAGGAAAAGCTCTATTTCCAGTTGCTGCCGGAGCTTAAGCCCGTCCCCGATGTCTTGGAGCATATCGAGGCCAAGCCCCGCGGGATTCCATTTGCGGTGGTGTCGGGAAGCACAAGGGAGTCGGTAACGGCATCGCTGGTTTCGCTGAACCTGCTCGATCGATTCGACGCGATGGTCTGTGCTGGGGACTATGAAAAGAGCAAGCCCGACCCGGAAGCCTTTCTGCTGGCTGCGGCCCGGCTTGGAGTGGCGCCGGAAGACTGCCTGGTATTCGAGGACACGGAGATGGGCATTCAGGCAGCGCAGGCCGCGGGGATGGCGTCGGTGAAAGTTCCTCCGCCGTGGGAGAGGGCATAAATCAGTCTAAGGGTTCGGGCTCGAGGGCGATGTTGGTTTCGCCGGCGGCTTTTTTCTGCGCATATTTTTTCATCCAGGCTTCCCAACTCTTACCGGCGGCGGTGTCGCGTCCGGTGAAGGCCAGAGCGGCGATGTCGGCATACGAGATTGAGATTTTTTCGTTGGCGCTCCTTGGGAAGAGGCGGACGACCGAATCTTTCAGAGTGGCATCGGTACGGCGGTCGAAGAGATAGCCTTCGATCTTGGTGCCGTCTTTGCGGGTGATGGTGACGTCGCCGCGGTAGTCGAAGGCCTTTTCGAGGGCGGTGCGAATTTCGTCGTCGGTCGCGAGTTGCGGAATCCAGCCTTCGAGATTTTCGTGGGCAGTGCCGGGGGCGACTTCAAGGACGTCGGGATGGGCGTGGGGCACGGCTTGCGCGGCTTCGTGATCGATGTGGCCGGATTCTTTGCCTGTCATTTTTTCAACCAAACTTCGAAATCTTGAAACACAGGGGACACCCTTCGACTTCGCTCAGGGCAGGCTCCGGTTCACAGAGAAGCTGTGATTACGCCCTGGTTTCGTGCAACGACTCTGTTGTCGTCGCGATCTGAACCAGCGGATGCACCGGAGCTTGGGGCTCGTCCAGCAAACGCAGCGCTTCCTTATCCCGATAGCTCGAGAACAACGTGGCCTTCACCGTGGCCAGGAATCCGCCTAGCGAGCTGAAGGTCGCATTCACCGCGGAGGCTTCGTACCCGCTGTGCACCATGCAATTGGCGCAGGCGGGATTGCCGGACTCAGTGCCGTAGTTGCTCCAATTCGTGGTCGAGAGCAGCTCGTCAAACGTTTCCGCATAACCGTCCTGGAGCAGGTAACAGGGTTTTTGCCATCCGAAAACATTGTAGGTAGGCATGCCCCACGGAGTGCAGGGGTAGGTGCGTTTGCCCATCAGGAATTCCAGAAAGAGCGGAGAGAGATTGAATTTCCAATTCTTCTTACGGTTCGACAGGATGGCGCGGAACATGCGCCGGGTGCGGGCACGGCCGAGAAAGTGTTTCTGGTCAGGCGCCTTGTCGTAGGAGTAGCCGGGCGAGAGCATCATGCCTTCGAGGCCGAGCTCCATCATGTCGTCGAAAAAGGCGCGAACGGATTTTGGATCGGCGCCGTCGAACAGCGTGGTGTTCGTAGTCACGCGGAAGCCGCGGCTGAGCGCCTCTTTGATCGCATCGACCGCGATGTCGTATCCGCCCTCGCGGCAGACCGCCAGGTCATGCTCTTCGCGCTGGCCGTCGAGGTGCACGCTGAAAGTCAAATACTTGCTGGGCTTAAAGAGATGCAGCTTTTCCTTCAGCAGCAGGGCGTTGGTGCACAGATAGATATATTTTTTGCGCGCGACCAGGCCTTCGATAATCTCGCCAATTTGCGGGTGCATGAGCGGCTCACCGCCGGGGATGGAGACCATGGGGGCGCCGCATTCGTCGACGGCGCGGAAACATTCTTCAGGAGAGAGATCTTTCTTGAGGATGTGGGCGGGATATTGAATCTTGCCGCATCCAGCGCAGGCCAGGTTGCAGCGGAACAGGGGCTCGAGCATGAGCACGAGCGGGTACTGCTTGCGGCCGGCAAGCTTCTGGCGCAGGACGTAGGACGAAACCGTCCACATCTGTGATACGGGAACTGGCATTCTTGGGTTGGTAACTCCTGTGCTTGTATCTTATCAGGGTCGAGTTGTTAGATGGCGGCGAAGCGATTCGAGGTGCCAGAAAGTAAACCTTGGCTTACGAGTTTCTTAAAGGTCTTTCTCCGGGTTCAAACAGACCACAGAATGGCTTCGGAATCGACTCAAAATGGGAGGTTTACTGGGCCGATTCGGGCTGCTGCGAGGGTCGAAAAGTAGGCGCTTCCATGGTATAATTTCGATAGTCGACAAGCGAGCCTAAGTATAAGACATTTCAATAACTTGAAGTCAATTTGCAGGCGTCGTGCGGACCTGGGTTGAGGCAGATTTTCAAAGTCAATTGTTCAGGCGCACTGGGCCCGTTTCTTAGAGAAAGTCGGGGCATTCTCCCGCGGAGCGGAATGGCCACCAAAGAGATCAACACTCCCATCGTCGAAACCAAAACAAAAAACGGAATTGTGACGCCGATTACCACCGGAAACGGCGGAGGCAACAGCGACTACAACGCCGACTCGATCAAAGTGCTCGGCGGTATGGAAGCGGTGCGCAAGCGTCCGGCGATGTACATCGGATCGACCGGCGATCTTGGCCTGCACCACTTGGTGTATGAAGTCGTCGACAACTCAGTCGACGAGGCCTTGGCCGGGTTCGCGACCAAGATCGAAGTCACGATTCACATCGACAACAGTGTCACCGTTGTGGACGATGGGCGCGGGATTCCCGTTGACGACATGGACATTGATGGGGAAAAAGTTTCGGCGGCGCAGGTGGTAATGACCACACTGCATGCCGGAGGGAAGTTCGATTCGTCGACATACAAGGTTTCTGGCGGATTGCACGGCGTCGGCGTTTCGTGCGTGAACGCGCTCAGCGAGGAACTGGAGTTGGAAATCTGGCGCGATGGCGCGACCTGGGAGCAGACTTACTCGAAAGGTGAACCCACCAGCAAGATGAAGAAGGTGGGCGCAGCCAAGCGGCGCGGGACGAAGGTCCACTTCCTGCCCGATCGAACCATTTTTACGGGGACAGTGGAATACAACTACGACACGCTGGCGCAACGGCTGCGCGAACTTGCGTTCCTGAACAAGGGACTGCTCATCACTCTCACCGACGAACGCACGACTGACGCGAAGAGCGGCGAGGCCAAGCACACCGAGTTCAAATACAACGGCGGCATCGCGGAGTTCATCAAGCATTTGAACCGCGGCAAGCAGGTGCTGCACGACAAACCGATTTACATGGAAGCGGAGCGCAACGGCGTGGCCATGGAGATTGGTCTGCAATACAACGATGGGTACTCGGAGTCGGTGTTCAGCTTCGCGAACAACATCAACACAGTGGACGGGGGCACGCATCTTTCGGGTTTCCGCATGGCGCTGACCCGCACGATCAATTACGCCGGGCAGCAGATGGGCTTGTTCAAGGACATAAAAGAAAACCTGACGGGCGACGATGTGCGTGAAGGCCTGGTCGCGGTGATCAGCGTGAAGCTGTCGCAGCCGCAGTTCGAAGGGCAGACCAAGGGCAAGCTGAATTCCGACATCGCGGGAGTCGTGCAAGCGTTCATCAACGAGCGGCTGGGAGCGTTTTTCGAGCAGAATTCCGCCGTCGCAAAGAAGATTATCAACAAGGCGGTGGACGCGGCGCGGGCGCGAGAGGCGGCGCGCAAGGCGCGGGATTTGACGCGGCGCAAAGGCGCGCTCGATTCCGGAGGTCTGCCGGGCAAGCTGGCGGATTGTTCGGAGCGCGATCCGAACCGGTGCGAATTATTTTTAGTAGAAGGCGAGTCCGCAGGCGGGACGGCGAAGCAGGGACGCGACCGGCGCTTCCAGGCGATTCTGCCGCTCAAGGGAAAGATTCTCAACGTCGAGAAAGCGCGCTACGACAAGATGCTGGCGCACGAAGAAATTCGCGCCATGATCACGGCGCTCGGCACCGGCATTGCGAAAGATGATTTCGATCCCACGAAAGTTCGGTACGGGAAAATCATCCTGATGACCGATGCCGACGTGGACGGGTCGCACATCCGGACGCTGCTTCTGACTTTCTTCTTCCGGCATATGCAGGAGCTGATCAAGCGCGGGAACGTATTTATCGCGCAGCCGCCGCTGTATTCGCTGAAGAAAGGCAAGTCGTTGCAGTACATCAAGGACGACGATGCATTCGACAAGGTGATGCTGAAGCGCGCGGCGGATGGGCTTGTGGTTCGCTATGGCGAAGGCGCAGCCAAGCTGGAAGGCGCGAACCTGACGCGCTTCATGAGCGTGCTGAAGGAGTATCTCAGCTTCTTCGACAAAGTAAACAAACGTCTGCGCGATGAGAGCATCACCGAACTGCTGCCGCGGCTGGACCTTTCGAAGCACACGGATTTTGAGGGCGACAAGAAGACGCCTTCGAAGAAAATTGAGAAGCTGGAAAAGGAATTGAACCGGCTGCAGAAAGACCGCAAGGTCACCGGAGTGGTGAGCCGCCTGGGCGGAGAGCGTAATTCGCGGCGTCCGCTGAAAGAGATCGAGAGCCGGTTTGACGAAGACCATAACTTGTGGGAAGTACGGTATGTGGACTCGCAGGGCGCGGAGCACATCATCAACTGGGAGCTGGCTTCGGCTCCGGAATGCCGGCAGCTCACGGCAAAGTTCAAGCTGATCGAGCAATATCTGGAGCCGCCGTATGTGGTGGAGGTGAAGCCGCAGGCTAAGAAGGGAGCGGCTGAACCAGCGGTCGAGGAGGACGAAGAGGCGGCCGAAGTGGTTGCTAAGACCGTCGTGAACGATTCCGAAAATATGTTCGATAACTCTTCCCTGCAGGGGCTTTTCGATTACGTCCTGGAACAGGGCAAGAAGGGGTTCATCATTCAGCGCTACAAAGGTCTGGGGGAGATGACGGCTCCGCAGTTGTGGGAGACGACCATGGATCCGGAGCGGCGGACTCTGCTATCCGTGAAGCTGGAAGATATTGCCGAGTGCGAGACCATCTTTACCACGCTGATGGGCGAGGACGTGGAGGCGCGGCGGAAGTTCATTGAAGAGAATGCGCTGGATGTGAAGAATCTGGATATTTAGAGATCTTATTGCCGCGGATTTACACGGATCAACAGGGCTGCAGGCGTCCCTCTGGGACGCGTCACGATTTACCGCGTTCCCCGGCGCTGAACGCGCCGGGCTATTATCAAACGCCCCTCCGGGGCGCGAATCCCCGATCACGTTCCACTGCACCGATCCAAAAGCTGGTTCCCACTCATACGCCAAAGCCCCTTGGGTCATGGCAAGCTTTGCCGGAGTGTTGGAAGCGCTGCGCCGCCCAAGAATCCCCAGGGGGAATTTGGTTCTGTGGGGAATCTTGTCAATAGGGAGAAATTACACGAACGGGGTTAACTTGAACGAAAGAAGGCGAATATAAAGTTGGGGTTTGTGACGCGGTTACCCCCTTCAACTTGATATTCTAGATATATAGGGTAAAGATTTTCGGAAGGCGCGGCCTATGGGTCGCGCCTTTTCTTTTGGCGTGATGGGAGGGCTCGACAGGCTTGGGCGGCGTGGGACGGGTAGGGATGCTTCGACTCTGGGATGAATATCGCTTCGCGATTTTCATTCCTGCGCTCAGCATGACAACGGAGGCGGTGGGCGGCGCGGCCTGTCGGGTCGCGCCTTTTCTTTTGGGGCGACGGGCGGCGTTGGGTGCGATGGAAAAGAAAGCAGGTTCCTCCACTGCGCCGTCGCGTTCGCTCCGACTCCGGTCGGAATGACAAAGTGTGCGCCGTCGCGTTCGGCTTCGCTCAGGGCAGCGTCTCGCCCCGCTGGTGAAAACGCGGGGCTTCGGGATGGCGCCACTTTTTGTGGTGTGGGCAATTCGATTTGTGGTGTGGGCAATTCGAAATGACGTCCGTTTAGGGTGGGCGATTCGCGGGAGGGGTTCGGTGATGAAGTATTGGGAGAGATTCAAGACCTACAAGGAACGCGGGGAATGGGTGGAGTTGCTGTTTATGGCGGCGGCAGCGGGGCGGGGGTTTGCGGTTTGCATGCCTTGGGGAGAGACCAAAGCTTACGATGTGGGAATCGAACATGGGCTGAACTTTCTGCGGTGCAGGTGAAGTCCACCAGCTACCGGCGTGGGGATGGCTATTACTGTGAGCTAACGCCAAACCACGAGAAGAAGCAAGACTACACTTTGGAACAAATTGACCTGTTCGCCGCCTACGTGATTCCGGTGAACGCGTGGTATCTGATCCCGGCGTCGCGGGTGCTGGGCGAGCGGCGAATCGGCTGCGTCATGCTGAGCCCGGTCGTGCCGCCGACTAAGAAAAAGAGTTACTGTTACGAGGGTTACAGGGAGGCGTGGAGTCTGCTGAGGAGGAGCCGACGTGAGCTGGCGGAATACGGGCGATAGAGTCCGCGACTTTCCGAGAGAGCTGCTATGGAGGCTCGCTTCGCTCGCTGGATGGGCGAATGCGCCCGTCCCCACATGGGCATTTCTCGTTTCCCGAGACCGTTATTAGGGACGATCGGATGAGATGCGGCGCAGCGAGGCGACGGCCGCTCCCAGCGACAGCAGTGTGATGAGCGAGATGATCCCGAGGGAGATGACGCAGTAGATGCACCAGACTCCGAGGACGTGGGCCTCGATGTGCGCGAGGTAGAGGGAGTAGGCGAGTCCGGCGAGGGCTGCGGGCAGTACCGGGCGATAGGCGCGGCGCCAGGCTAGCGCGCCGATGAGGAGGTATCCGGCGATGCCGAGGATGGCGACGGGAATGCCGGTTCCTTTCACCACGGCGTAGGGGCTGTGATTGACGATGCCGCAGTCCCAACGCTCGTTGATGCTGCAGGGCGAGTCGCCTTCGGTGCGGTAGTGCTCGCGGAGGGCGAGTGCGGAGACGATGATCCCGAAGACGGCGAGTAGAACTAGAACGTACTTCATGGGCTGCTCTCTTTCTTAACCAAGACGCAGGGGCTAAAGCCCCGATCTCAAGGCTTTGCTTACGGCGCGGCTTAAGCCGTGCCCTGATACGAATCAAAACCCGAATTTATTAATGCAGATCTATCTGACACGGCTCGCTCGTACGCCGTCAACTGGCGGGGTGCGCGGCGGCTGCGATGTCTTCGAGCAGATCGAATGCTTGCCAGTCTGCGCCGTGATACCACTTGAAGATTTTGCCATTGGGAGAGATGACGGCGGTGCTGAGGGAGTGGGTGATGAGTCCGCCTTCTTCCTGGTAGGTCAGGGCGAAATAGTTGGCGAAGTCAGGTAGCTCCGAGGCGGGGATGGCGGAGAATTCCCAGTGGGTGAAGAGTGCGGGATCTTTGGTTCCGGCGCAGGAAAAACCGTAGGCGCGGAGAACTTTGGGCGTGTCGTGGGCGGGGTCGAAGCTGATGCTGAGCAAGTGAGTCTTGCCGTAGCGGGCGGGATCGGCGCGGACCTGGTGGTCGATGGTGGAGAACTCGTGGCTGACGCGCGGGCAGAAATCGGGGAAGGGGCAGCGGGTGTAGATGAGAGTGAGGAGCAGGGTCTGGCCGCGATATTGATGCAGCGAGATGCGCTTGCCGTTCTGATTGATGAGTTGGAAGTCAGGGACTTCGTCGCCGGGAGCGGGGATGTGCATGGCCGCGGTGGGCTTGCTGGCGGGCGTTTCCGAATGGGCGGTGACTTTGACGTTCTCCAGCCAATACTTGCCGGGCTCGACGACGACATCGGCGGTGATGGAGTCGCCGGGCTGAAGTTGATCGATTTGCGTGGGCGGCTTGAAGGTGTAGGGCATGACCATGGGGTCCATGAAGCCGGGGATGGGCTCGTTGTCGATGTTGGCGGTTCCGGCGCTCTTGTCGATGGAAACGACTTTTCCTTTGAGGGAATAACGTTTCGCGGAGGAGCCAGCGGCGGCGGTCGGATGCGATGGGGCGCGGCTGCAGGCGGCGGAGAGAGTTAACAGGGCGCAGAGGGAGAACAACGCAGGGCATGAGAGAGCCGACTTGAATTTGCGGGGCATATTCGGTCTTCTTTTATTTTTCATTATCGCCGATCGTTCTTGTTATGAAATCTCCGGCTTCAATAGTGGAAGCGATAGCGAAGTTCGACGTAGAGTTCGCGCGGGTTGTCCCAGTGGAAGCCGCCGAAGGTGAGGCTATTGTCATACTCGACGCGGCGATTCGCAACGTTCAGCGCGGACAGAGACGCGGAGAAGCGTTCGCCGAAATCCTTGCCGAGCGAAAGATCGAACGTGGTGTGCTGCGGCAAGTAGTTGCCGGGATAAGGCTGACCGGGAAACGCGTTGCTGAAGCCGGAACCGTAGTAAACGTTGGTGGAAACGTAGGCGCGGCGGGGAAGAGTGACATCGCCGCCGAAGTTGAGGGTGTTGCGCTGGTCGTGATCGAGGGGCGTGAGCGCGGGAGAGAGCGTGAAATTGGTGAGTCCGCCGGTGATGGTGCCGCTGCCCTCGGCGATCTGGTTGGAGTAGGCGAGGTGCACTTGGCCGCGGTGAGCGAAGCGCGGAGAGCGGAGCGTGAGTTCCCAGCCGCGAACCACGGCGTGCTGGATGGTGATGGGGAAGAAGATGCTGGATGCGCCGATGTTGTTGTGGTCGAGAAAGTTGGCGACATCGGTCTTGAAGTTATCGGCGTCGAGCACCCATCCGCGGTAAGGGATGGTTATGCCGAACTGATGTTCTTCATCGCGTTCGCCGGGGAGAGAGATGATGGCGACGTTGCTTTGCTGGACGAACTGCAGCAGCGGGCCGGAAACGGTTTCGATCGGTGGGGCTTGGTAGTAGTGTCCATAGAAGGCGCGGAATGTCCAACGAAGACGAGGGATGGTGACGGTGGCGCCGAAACGCGGGCTGATGGCGGACTCGGAGACAGGCTGCGCGGTCGAGCCGGCCGCAAAGTTGCCTTCGGAGAAATGGGTGGGGCGCATGCCGGCGGAAAGTACCAGCCATGAAAAAGGTTTGAACTTGTCGTCGATGTAGAAGGCTTCGAGGTTGGCGGTGGGGCTTTCGGAATCGGCGATGGGCGTGGGGACGGGATTGTAGCTGAGCGGATTGAAGCCGGCTCCGAAGAATTGGGTATCGCTCTGGTAGAAGCTGAGGAATCCAACCTGTAGATCGTTCTTCTTGTAGTTGGCGGCGAGGGTGGACTGACCTCCGACGTAGGTGGAGCTGCGGTTTTCCGCGCTGGCGACGGGGTTGTCGGCCGGCTTACTGCCGTAATCGCCGCTGTTGTAATGATAGAAGGGGGACACAGTGGTCATGAGATGCGAATTGAAAGTGTGAACCCAGGTGAAGAGAACGCCGGCATCGGCTTCGTGTTCGCCATCGCGCAGGCCGAGGCTGGGGTATTGCGGGCTGAAGCCGTTGGCCGCGATCGATCCGTTCTCGATGTCGTTGGGGAAGGGATCGTAAGGCACCTGGAAGTAGTCGCGACGAAGAGAAGTCACGAGGCGGAGTTGATTGGAGGGATCGACATTGAAAATGAAGGAGCCGAAGCCGCCGATGCCGTTGACGGCATCGTGAACGACCTGCGGAACCGGTGTCTGCAAGCCGAGATTGCTGCGATTGGCGTTGACGCTGGCGTAGTAGGCGAAGCGTTCGGTGTGGCTGCCGAAACTGAGCGCGTCATTGGTCTGGTAGAAATTGCCGGCGCTCAGGACGAGTTCGGCCTGGTTGTTGCGCTCGAAACCGGTGCGGGGCACGACGTTGAAAACGCCGTAGGTGCGGTCGCCGAACTCCGCGCCGTAGCTGCCGCGATTGACTTCAACGTATTCCAAGTCTTTAGGGTCGAACTGCGGGCCGACGTTCTGCGCGATGGCAGTGTCGATGACGGGAATGCCATCGAGCAGCCACTGCGTCTGGTGACCGCCGCGGATGTGCAGCATGTCGTGGGTCACGTAAGATCCGGGAACGTAGTCGGTGATCATGGCGAGGCTGTTGGAGCGGTCGGCGCCAGGAGTGCGCGCGATGTCGAGGCTGTCGACGAGCGTGACGGGAGTGGCGCTGTCCGTGGAAACGACTGCCTGCGACGCAGAAACGGTGACCTGTACTTGCGTGGAGGCCAACTGCAATTGGAAGTGAGCGACTGGCACGGTTCCCGAGATGACGGTGACGTCCTGTGCTGTCTGGGCGAAGCCTTGGCTGGCGACGGTGACGGAGTAGTCGCCGAGGGGCACGGCGTTGAACTGGAATTCGCCGCTGGCGTCGGTGGTGGTGGTCTTGGCCCAGTCCGACGATTTCGCTTTCAGCATTACCATCGCGTTCTGCACGGGACGATGTTGCGGGTCATGCACGACGCCGCGGATGGCGCCGTAGACGTTGGCGAAGGCAGGAAGGCTGATCAGCAGCAATGCCAGCATGACGATGTTCTTCTTGTGGGACATCTTTCCCCTATGCGGACCGGGTGAGAGCGAGCATGGCGGGAAGTCCCGCCGACAAATGCACGCATGCGTTCAACAAATAAAATTAGCTTGAGCTGGAGACAGCTTCAGGAGGCAGGCGGGGCGCGGGTGGATTGGAAACTGGCGGAAGCGGTGGCTGGGGAGTGCGATTGGGATGCGGCGACGCGCGCATTGGCGGGTTGCAAGAAAAAAGACGCCGCATGCGACTGGGGGTGAGCCCAGCGGGCTGAGACGGTCGATTGACAACAATCGTGGTTGCAGCAACTGGAATCGCGGATGACGAGCTGTCCGGTCTCTGAGGTCAGCGAATCGTGGCAGCGATGGAGTCCCTTGCGGAGGCAGCAGGCATGCGGCGGGGCAGCCGCGGCGGCCGCCAGGGCCAGCGGGGCGAGATTTCCCACGAGGGCGAAGAACAGCAACAATCTGGAAGTCAGGCGATGCATGCTTTCTGTGCGAATCAGAACCCCGAGGTGGGGCTAGCATAGAACAGATTCGCGAATGGGCGCAAGC
>Ga0302320_10002950_pt1 | contig 39777 bp, 26 predicted proteins | sample Bog_T0_3_FD_202130 | JGI IMG/M metagenome (GOLD analysis project Ga0302320, IMG submission 202130) | Peat permafrost microbial communities from Stordalen Mire near Abisko, Sweden - Bog_T0_3 | ecosystem: Environmental > Terrestrial > Soil > Wetlands > Peat | place: Sweden: Abisko, Stordalen Mire... | reverse complement strand
GCTTTACCGCCGATTACATGGATTACATGGCGGAGTTTGCGCGCCGCTATGAGGGCGAAATTATCCAAAGCGACCGTGCCAACGAAAACATCCTGCTCTTCAAAATGCCGATTGGCGTCATCGCAGGCATTCTTCCCTGGAATTTCCCCTTCTTCCTGATTGCCCGCAAGATGGCGCCGGCGCTGGTGACCGGAAACACCATCGTTTTCAAGCCCAGCAGTGAAACGCCAAACAACGCCTTTGAGTTTGCCAAGCTGGTGGCCCAATCCTCCCTGCCCAAGGGGGTGTTCAACCTGGTTTCGGGCGCGGGCTCGGTGGTGGGGAAAGCTTTGGCCAGGCATCCCAAGGTGGGTATGGTAAGCCTCACGGGCAGCGTGGGCGCCGGTGTGGCCATCATGAAGGCCGCGGCGGAGAACGTCACGAAGGTGTCGCTTGAGCTGGGCGGCAAGGCTCCCGCCATCGTCATGCAGGACGCGGACCTGGATCTGGCGGCCAAGTCGATTCGCGATTCGCGCATCATCAATACCGGCCAGGTGTGCAACTGCGCGGAACGTGTCTACGTGCAGGAGTCCGTGGCGGATGCGTTTATCGAGAAGGTCACCGCCGCGATGAAAGCCACGCGCTTTGGTGATTCATTGAATGAAGAAGGCGTTGAAATGGGCCCGCTGGTGAGCGAACAGCAGCTTTTGGATGTTGAAGCCGCCGTAGCCCAGGCAGTGACGGATGGTGCGGAGGTCATCCTGGGCGGCAAAAGGACTGACCGTCCCCGCGGGTTCTATTATCCTCCAACGGTGCTCACCAATTGCCGTCAGGACACGGATATCCTCCAAAAAGAGATCTTTGGCCCCGTGCTGCCCATCACCACGTTCAAGGATCTTGATGAGGCCATTGAAAAGGCCAACGATTGCGAATATGGCCTGACGTCTTCCATCTACACGCAAAATATTGATGTGGTAATGCGGGCGTGCAATGAGATCAAGTTCGGCGAAACGTATGTGAACCGGGAGAATTTTGAGGCCATGCAGGGTTTCCATGCAGGTTGGCGGAAATCCGGCATTGGCGGCGCCGATGGAAAGCATGGCGTGGAGGAGTACCTGCAAACCCACGTTGTCTACATTGATTACAACCAGCAAAAAAAGTAGGGATGGTTTATCTCTGTAATCATACGAACGAATGTATTGCTAAGTAAGTGTCGAGTGGCGCATGCGTTCAAGTACACGGATGCGCCACCGGAATCAAGGCTCAAGAACAAGATACTCAATCCCTAATGCGAATTGCCCGTTCCCCCCACGATCACATGGGGATCCGCGGTAATCGAGGTTCCATCGGCCCTCGTCACGAAGACCTTGTATTCGTGGCAGCGGACGTATGCATCGGTTTGGTCGGTGGTCCGGGCTGGGCGTTTGCCCGTGCTTTGGGGATTCCCGGCACAGTTGGCGCCTGCGCAGTAGTCCTTCTTGCCAAAGCCGGATTCGAAGGGGGATTCCTCGAAATGGATGTCAATGTTTGATACGCCCTTGTCCATGACCCATTCCACCGTGTCGCCGCGGCAGACGAAGATGGGCTCGTCACTGGCCTGGACTCCATTCGCGTAGACGGTGACGGTTTTGGGGCCGCACGTGGCATTAGGAGGCTTTGCGCACGTGTAATTCTGCGCCCGGATATTCAGGGGAGACGGCAGCAAGAGCCACCCCAAACCAATTCCGGCCAGCACTAACTTCTGAATGACGGGCATGCGCCCATTGAGCTTCATTTCATCTCCTCCTTCATAATGTCGCAAGGTTAGGGTGTGTTCAGCAAGGTTCGAAAGCGTGGTTCGGACTGCAAATTCGCAAAGTTGGGTGTGGCGCGAACCGTCGCCGCGGAAATTCCACCCGCCATGGCTTTTTTCAGGAACGTCAGAGCAGACTCCACGTCTCCGACCTGGTCATAAGCAATTGCGGCCGTGAAGGCCACTTCGGCGCTCTTGGGATCAAGGCGCAACGCCCGTGCAATGCAATCCAGCGCTGGTTCTTTCTCGCCCAGCATGGCGTGATATTGAGCAATATAGCTGAGCAGATCGGCATCATTTGGATTTACATCGAGCTGCTTTGTTGCGAGTGCAATGGCCTGCCGATATGCGGGGCTGGAGAGGTCCCGCTTTCCGGGGGCCCAATAATAGGCGTCGCCAAGGTTCCCCCAAACGTCATAGTGGCGGTCATCCTGTTTCAGCGCCCGTTCGTAGCTCGCCACCGCGTCCGCAAATTGTGCTTGATTAAAGTATGCCGTGCCCAGATTTGAGTATGCCCGATAATCCGGCCGGATGGCAATGGAGCGGGTTAGAAAGGGGATTGCCGCCCGGTAATCGCCAGTGTCAACGTAGGCGCCGCCGAGATTGCTGTAGCCGATGTAGGAGTCAGGTGCGACTTTGACCACCTGCGAAAACAGCCGGATGGCATCGGCATAGCGTGCGCGGCGATAGTAGAACAGTCCCAGCCAGTTGTAACAGGCGGAGTCCTGAGGGCGCAGATTGATGGCCTGCTGATAGGTCTTCTCGGCGGCATCCATTTGCCCCAACCCTTCGAAGGCCGCTCCCAAACCCACGTAGGATGCGTCGCTGGTGGGTTCAACCGCCAGCGCCTTTTGGAATTGTTGCGCCGCTTCCAGGTGCTTTCCCGTGCCGTTGTCGATGAGGCCCAGGCAGACGTTGCCCGTCACCCCGGCATTTCCCAATTCGATGGCCTTGCCACAGGCCTCGCGGGCTTTGGCCACCCACTGGGCATCCTCCGTGAAGTCGTATTTTCTCCAGTAGGCCTCGCCCAGGCCGGCATAAGCCTCTCCATAGTGGGGGTCTTGCGCGAGGGCGCTGGTGAAAACTGCAATGGCATTTTCCACTGACTCCGGTTTTTGGAACTCCTGCAGATAGCCGCGGCCGCGCAGGTAGTAGGCATAAGCGTCAGGTTCTGTAGTCCCATGACTGGCGAAGGTCTGCTTCTCGGCCGGTTGCAGCTCAATCTCCAGCATGCGCAGAACGCCGGACGCGACCTCAGACTCCAAGCCAATGGGGTCGGTGGACGCGGCGACATATTCATCCGCTCGCAGTTGCCGGTTGGTTGCGGCGTCAATCAAAACCGGAAGTACGTGAACCTTCCCGTCAGTCTGCTGCCAGCTTCCCTCAATGACCAGGTTTACGCCAAATTCGTTGCGGGCATCGCTGGCTGTCAGCACGTGCCGGGCGCGGACCTCACTGATGGGCACCACCTGGAATTGCGGCCGTTCCGTAAGCTGCGTCACTTTGGCGCTCAACACCTCGCTCAGGCCATCGGCAAAGGCCCTGGTGTTGGCATCTGCTCCAGCTACGGAGAAGGGGAGCACCGCCACCTGCTTTTGCCCTGGAACAGGGTGCAACCACCTATTGATCCAGGGCCGCACAAATGTTGCTGCCACCCCGGAGAGGATTGCCAGTAAAACAGCTGCTCCAATCATCATTCCGGTTCGCGCATGCTTCCGCCGGGGACGGGGGGCAAGTGGAGTGACTTCCCACGACCGGGTCTCCTGCACGGCCCGCAGGTCTTTCAACAGTTCCGCGGAGTCCGTGTAGCGCTGTTCCCGGTCCGGCTGAATCATCTTGTTGATGATGATTTCAATGGCCGGTGGGGGGGCGGGACGAGGGGGAAAAGCGGCTTCCGTGGCGGCAGGGTTGGCAAAGTCTGATTGCCGCGGCCGCTTTCCCGTGCAGACCTCGTGGAAAGTGACGCCGAGGGAATAGATATCGGACCCGGCATCAGGAACCTGGCCCACCCAGACTTCCGGGGCCATATAGTTGGGCGTGCCATAAAGGCCATCGAGTTCGCCGCTGTGGGTCGAGGTGTCCGCCTCATTGAGCGGCAAGCGCTTGGCGATGCCAAAGTCGAGGATCTTCACCTGACCTGCCGGGGTAAGCATGATGTTTTCCGGTTTGATGTCGCAGTGGACCACTCCCTTGCGATGGGCCGCCAGAAGCGCTTTTGTGCATTGAATGGCAATGTCGAGAAATTCGTCAGGTTGCAGGGGAGCTTCCATGCGCTGGCGCAAAGTCGTCCCTTCGATATATTCCATCAGCAGGAAAGCTTCGCCCGCTTCTTCCAGAACGTCATAAACGTGCGCAATATGCGGGTCATTCAGCGAGGACGCGCGGCGGGCCTCACGCAAAAGGCTGCTGCGATAGCGCTCGTCAGACCGCATCCGTGGAGGCAGACGCTTCAGGGCCACGCGGCGCTTGAGCTTCAGGTCGTCGGCCAGAAAAACTTCGCCCATTCCCCCCGCGCCAAGCCGAGACTGGATGCGATACCGGCCTTGCACCAGTTTGCCGGTGATTTCTCCCTCAGCGGATTGGGAACTGAGGACTCCGCCTTCATAAAGTTTGGTTGGCCCGGAAGGATCCCGGTCGGGGTTGGCGGTAAAGTCTCTGGTCCTGTCGTCTTCTGCTAACATCCGTTCAACTTCCAGGCGCAGATCATCATCAGAGGCGCACGCGTCGCGCAGGAATGCACCGCGGCTTTGCGGCTCAATGTTCCTGGCCGCGGCGAAAAGCGCGTTAACTTGGTTCCGGCGTTTCTCGGTCATAGCTGAGCGAGTCTGATTGCTTATCTTTGGCTGTCTTGCTTCAAGTGGAATTCACCCTGCGTGCGAGTTGGCAGTACAGATCGTGTGCTTTTGCTGCTTTTCCGCCCGGCTGGTGCCAGAGAAGTTGATCTCCCTCCGGCGACTTTGCATCTAACCCGTCGAATTCAGTGTTGATTGAAAGTCCCCACGCGATAATATGCCAGTTTATACACCAAGTTCCACTATAGCAGTGAGCACAATTTAAGTGTTCCATCCTGCAACAAGCGCCCGAATGTTACTGGCGAATTGTGAACGAAATGGTTCCCCAGGCATCTGACCCCCAGCGTTTTCTTGACCGGCGCGCCGTCCGCGTGATACGGTTCTGCGTTTCATGGAGGATGTGAATTGATGTTTCGAAAAGTGCTGATGATGGTCCTGGGCATGAGCCTCGCGGCCGGGTGTTTACAGGCTCAAACGCCTGCCGGGGGTGACGGATTCCGTTCCGGCCAGGTGATGCTCGACACAGCAGGGAAGCCGATCAATTCGCATTGGGGCAGCATGCTTCGCTATCACGGCGTGTACTATTGGTTTGGCGGAGCGATGGGGGCGACGGTCAACCAGCATGCAGCGTTACCCGGAGTTGCGTGCTACTCTTCGCGTGACCTCTATCATTGGAAGAATGAAGGCATCGTAATGCCCGGGGAGATTCCGGGTACCGATTTGGTTCTGCCCCGTTATCCCGAACGGGAAAAGGTGATTTACAATCGGCAAACGCGGAAATTCGTGATGTGGATGCACGTGGATACCGTCGAGTACCGTTATGCCCGCGCAGCAGTGGCCGTCAGTGACTCGCCCACCGGACCGTACCATTATCTGGGAAGCATGCGCCCGAACGATTCCGAGTGCCGTGACATGACGGTGTTTCAGGACAAGGACGGCAAGGCTTACCTGATTTTCTCTTCCGAAGGCAACGCGACGACACACATCGCCCAGCTCACTGACGATTACCTGAAGCCCAATGGGGTTATGATCCGGGTGTTCATTGACCAGTGGCGGGAAGGGCCCGCGGTGTTCCGCTATGGGAAGCGCTACTTTCTGATCAATTCCAAGTGCGCGGGCTGGGATTTTAGTGCGGCAAGGTACGCGGTGGCGCCGTCCATGCTGGGTCCATGGAAAGAGTTGGGAAATCCCACCGTGGGCACCGGCGCTGACAAGACGTTTAATTCCCAAAGCTCCGACGTCCTGCAGGTCGCGGGCAAACGCGGCGCGTTCATCTTTATGGCGGACCGCTGGAAGCCTGACGATCTGGTGGACTCTCCCTACATCTGGCTTCCCATCAGTATTCAGGGTGACAAGCTGGAAATTCAGTGGCGCGACCAGTGGGACCTTTCGGTATTCAAGTAGTTCGTGGGTGCCAAGGACAAACAGAATTGACCATACAGACATAGAGACTCATGAAGATTATGCCGTTTCTAAATCTCTAGTTGATTGTTCTCGAGATTGGTCAATCAAGACTTCTCTGTGCAGCTCTCCGTGGGCCTCAGTGTCTCTGTGGTGAGGCTTTTAATTCTAGAAGTTATTCAAGTCGGGAGGGAGTGGATGCGGAAGTTGGCAATCGCCGCGGCGATGTTTCTGGTTTTGACCGGAGGCATACTGGGGGCGCAAGGCGGGCACCTGATCGACGAAATGGCGGGACATTTCCGCACACCTCCGGACTCCGCCAAACCCTGGGCGTACTGGGTCTGGCTGAATGGCAACGTCACCAAACAGGGCATCACCGCTGATTTGGAACAGATGAAGCGACAGGGGATCAACGGCGTCCTGATTTTCCAGGCTGGCGATCGTGGAACGCCTTCGGGGGTGCAATTCCTCGGCCCAGAGTGGCATGAGATGTTTCAGCACACTCTGCGCGAGGCGCAACGCCTGAACATGACCGTCGTCATGGGCCTTTGCGATGGGTGGAACGCCGGCGGCACATGGATTACCAAGGACCAGGCCAACAAGAAGCTAGTTTATTCGGAATTGCAGGTGGATGGCGGAAAGAAGGTCGATCGGCTGCTGCCCCTGCCGCCTGTGGTGGACGATTACTATCACGATGTGGCGGTGCTGGCGATTCCGGAAAAGCCAACGCGCCCAGTGGCGCCTGCTGAGGTGACAGCCAGTTCCACACTGGAAGGATATGTGGGGGAGTGGAACTTTTATCCCCAGGACGTAATCGATGGCGATCCGGGAAGCTACTGGTCGTCGGAAAAGAAGGCGCTGAGTGCAAGCGACCCCATGTGGCTCGCCTTTGACTACGCTGATCCTCTTGCCGCCAGCGGGATCTATGTACAGCCCGGACCAGACAGTGGACCGCGCGAGTGCGAAGTTCAGGCTTCTCAGGACGGGGAAAACTTCACAACGGTTAGTAGTTTTACGCTGGATAAAGGTCAGGGAAAACGGGTGAGCTTTCCCACCGTCCGAAGCAGGCATTTCCGCCTCTTGATGACCTCCGCGTACGGAGCGCCCGTACAGGTGGCGGAAGCAATGATGCTGCGCCAGGGTGATGAGCCGGTTCTTCGCCACGGCGTGAAATGGTGGTGGTTCAAGTCCGGGAACCGCGCATTCTGGGATTATCCCCACCAGGGGCCTGCCGCGTTGGAGGAAGAATACCCGCAGGATGGTGCGGTTGATTACCACTTGAAGGACGTGGTGAATCTCACATCCTCTCTCGATGCGGACGGCCACATTACGTGGAATGTTCCCCCGGGCCGTTGGACGATTCTGCGCTTTGGGTACACGCTGGAAGGACAGCATATTCGGTCTTCATCGCTTGATGCTCCGCGCGGGTATGAAGCGGACATGCTGGACCGCGCCGGAATCGAAAGCCACATCGAACATGCCGCAACCCCGGTTCTTGCTGACGTGGCGGGCACCAATACAAACGTCCTCAAATATCTGCACATTGATAGCTACGAACTTGGCGCCAACGAACGCGGCCAGCAGCCCACGTGGTCGCGGGCATTCGTTGAGGAGTTTCAGAAGCATCGCGGGTACGACCTTACTCCGTATCTCCCAACTCTGGCACACCGCATTGCCGAGAGCCGCAACGTTACTGACCGCTTTCTCTTCGATGTTCGCTGGACCATCGGTGACTTGATGGCGGAGCAGTTCTGGATTCCTTTTGGCGAGCTCACTCATCAACGGGGTCTCAAAATCGAGGCTGAAACCGGGTACGGCAGCTATCCCTTTCCGCACATCGACTCATTGCGCTGCGCGGGGAACAGCGATATCCCCATGGGGGAGTTCTGGTTCGGCACCGATATCGTTTCGCAGCTCAACCATTGGGGAAATGTGATTCGGATTGAGGCGAGTGCGGCACACATTTACGGCCGGCAAGTGGTGCAGGCGGAATCCTTCACCTCGTGGACACACTGGCAGGAGTACCCGGAATCGTTGAAGCCCGTGGGCGATGAAGCTTTTCTGGATGGCCTTAATCGCATGGCTTTCCACCAATACACCGCGCAGCCGATTGTGGATATGAAGCCTGGCTGGCAGTACGGGGCGGGAACTCATTTTGACCGCAACATAACCTGGTGGGAAGAGGCCCGCGGTTTCTTTGATTACCTGGGGCGATGCCAGTACATGCTGCAACAGGGCCAATTTCAGGCCGATGCGCTCTATTACTACGGCGAGGGCGTGAGCAAGTTCGTGCCTTCTCAGGAGTATCTGCGTCCCACGCTGCCGAAGGGTTTCAACTTTGACGCCATCGATACTGAGCTTGTCATGCACGGGCTGGCGGTTGACCACGGGCGATGGACGCTGCCATCAGGTATGAGCTATCGCGTGTTGGTGCTGCCGCAGGATGGAGTGATGTCTCCCGTCGTCTTGCAGCGGATCCGTGAACTGGTGGCACAGGGCGGAATTGTGGCGGGGCCAAAACCGCAGCAGACGCCTGGGCTTGAAGATTATCCTCATGCCAGTGCAGAGCTAAAAGCGCTGACCGATGAGATGTGGGGTAGTGTTGATGGGGTAAAGTTGAAGGAGAAGGCGTTGGGGAATGGGCGAATTTATTCGGTCGATTCGCTGGGAGAGCTATTCGCAAGTGAACATGTTCCGGCTGACTTTAGTTATCACAGTGCTGCGGCCGGAACACAACTTGGTTACGTGCACCGGTCTACAGATGATACTGAGGTTTACTTTGTCTCCAACCGCAAGGACCGCAGTGAAGTGGCGGAGTGCATATTCCGCGTGCCAAATAAGCAGCCAAGAATTCTGGATCCTGTCACGGGAAACACGTGGCCCGCAGTGTCATTCAAGCAATCCAGTGGCCTCACGACTGTGCCACTTGAATTTGCGCCCTACGGTTCCTTGTTTGTTACTTTCCAAGGACCGACCAGCGGTGAAGACCATGGGATCGGGAACAGTAACTTTCCCGTCTATTCCGAGGCCGGGGAAATCACGGGTCCGTGGAACGTGAGTTTTGACCCCAATTGGGGCGGTCCCTCGAATGCGGAGTTTGAAAAGTTGATCAGTTGGACAAAGCGGCCCGAAGATGGGATTAAGTACTATTCCGGAGCGGCCACCTACCACAAGTCATTTGATCTTCCGCCCGCGCTGCAAGGTGGGCACGCCCGGCTGGCTCTCGATCTTGGAGCTGTGAAGTATGTTGCGCAGGTGCGCTTGAACGGGAAAGACCTTGGCGCGGTCTGGACAAAGCCCTTTCGCGTGGACATTACTGATGCCGTGAAGCCCACCGGAAATGTTCTGGAAATCGACGTCGCCAATCTTTGGCCGAACCGCATCATTGGAGACTCGGTGCTTCCGCCCGAGCGGCGCCTTACGCATACCAACATCGTTTACACACAGGATACGCCGCTCTGGGAGTCAGGCCTGTTGGGGCCAGTCACAATTGAATCGATCCAAGAGTATGGGAAGTAGGTTGTTGTGATCTGTAAGACCGGGGGCATCAGGATGCGCAGAGTTTTAGAAGTTGTGTTGGGATTATTGTGTGCAGTTCCTGCACTGTTCGCCGCAGGGGGGCCGGGGACGTTACGCCCGGTCGATTTGCGCTGCGAATATCGCCTCAATCCCCTGGGAATTGACGCCGTGGCTCCGCGTTTAAGCTGGAAAAGTGAGGCTTTGAATCCGGCGGCGCGCGGGCTTGGCCAGTCCGCGTACCGGATTTTAGCGGCCAGGAGTGAAGCGCTGTTGCAGCGCAATAGCGGCGATCTTTGGGACAGCGGCAAAGTGGATGAAGATCGGTCAATCCAAGTCACGTATTCGGGCAAGCTCTTAACATCAGGCGCGTTGGTGTGGTGGAAGGTTCAGGTTTGGGACAATGGCGGGAACCCGTCCACTTGGAGTGAGCCTGCCCACTGGTCGATGGGATTGCTCGCTCCCAACGATTGGAAGGCTAAATGGATTGGGCTTGATGGCGGGGAAGGAACGCCGAAAGAGTTGTCTGGTGCGAAGTGGATCGGTGCGGGCGACGCCAATCATGGAACCATTTATGTCCGCCGCACGTTTGAGAATTCGCCGGACAATCCAATTTCCGACGCCCTGGTGTCCGTGGTGGGTTCGGGCGCTACAACAGTTAGCATTAACGGGAGCAAGGAGAAGAAGTTCAGCGGCATCAAAGAACCTTTCACCACGGATATCACCAACTCATTGCATGCAGGCACCAATGTTTTGGCTGTCAGCGTGAACGGCAAGGGTGATGATCCGGCTGCTTTAATCGGCGCCATTGAACTCGATCTTGCCGACGGCCAGCGTGTGATGTTGCGCACCGACGACCAGTGGCGAGTGTCGTCCACCCAAGCGGCTGATTGGAACCAGAGCAACTTCAGCGACGCAGCGTGGGAACCCGCCAAGGTCTTGGGGCCTTACGGAATGTCTCCCTGGGGGGATGTCGGCTTGGCGTGGCGACCCGTTCTGCCGGCACGACTGTTGAGGAAGGAATTTAAGGCCACACCGCAAGTCAAACGCGCGACGTTGTATGTCTCTGGAGTAGGGCTGTTTGAAGCCTATTTGAACGGAGAAAAGGTCAGTCGCGATGTCCTGGTGCCAGCGCTCAGCGAATATGAAAAGCGGGTTTTCTATCTGACTTATGATGTAACCAAACTCTTGAAGCCCGGACCGAACGCGCTTGGCGTGATGCTGGGCAACGGCCGCTTCTTCGCCATGCGGCACGAAATCCCAACTTACATGCGGACATTTGGTTATCCCCAACTGCGGCTGCAATTGGAAATGGAACTTGCGGACGGGAAAGTCGAGCGCGTTTGCAGCGATGAGACTTGGAAGTTGACCACCGAGGGGCCCATTCGTTCCAACAACGAATATGACGGCGAGGTTTACGATGCACGCAAGGAGTTGGCGGGTTGGGGCCGACCGGGTTTCAATGATTCGGGATGGCAGCCTGTACAGGTTCTGGCGGGTCCCGCCGGGGTTCTTTCCGCACAGCCCATGGCGCCGATCCGGGTTACGCAGACTCTCCAGCCGGTCAGCCTCCATGAGGTTCGGCCTGGTATCTATGTCTACGATCTGGGGCAGAACATTGCGGGCTGGTGCCGTTTGACGGCGGCGGGGCCGCGCGGCACAACCATTACACTTCGGCACGCTGAACGGTTACGCGCCAACGGCATGATCTACACGGACAACCTGCGGTCCGCCGAGGCCAAAGACACTTATATCCTCAAAGGCGGGGGAACGGAAGTCTACGAGCCGCGCTTTGCCTATCACGGGTTTCGTTATGTCGAATTGCGGGGATATCCCGGAAAGCCCACGCTGGCGACTCTCCAAGGGCGGCTGGTCCATGATGACCTTGACCTGGCGTCTCAATTCGCCACATCGAACCCGTTGCTGAACCAGATTTACAAAGCGGTGACATGGGGAACGGCGGACAATTACCGCAGCGTGCCCACTGACTGCACTCAGCGTGACGAGCGGCAGGGCTGGCTGGGTGACCGCTCCGGAGGCAGCCTGGGCGAGACGTATATGTTCAACGTCGCCGCCTTTTATGCCAAGTGGGTGCAGGACATTAACGACGCGCAGGATGCTGAGGGGCGCATCAGCGATGTGTCTCCCGCTTATTGGCCGTTTTATAACGACAACGTCACCTGGCCCGCGAGCTTCATTCTTGTGGCGGACCACATGCATCGGCAGTATGGGGACGCGCGCATCATCGAGCAGAATTATCCGGCCATGCGGAAGTGGATCCTTCACATGGAGAGTTACCTGAAGGACGACCTGATGCCGCGCGATAGCTATGGCGATTGGTGCGTTCCGCCGGAATCCCCGGAGGTGATCAATTCCAAGGATCCAAGCCGCAGAACCGATGGCACGCTGATCGGCACGGCCTATTTTTACCATTTGCTGGTACTGATGGAAAAGTTCGCCACGCTGGCGGGCAAGCCCGACGATGCGCGTGAATACTCGCAACTGTCCTCCCGGCTACTGGTGGCATTCAACAAAACATATTTCCACTCCGATGCCGCCCAGTACAGCAATGCATCTGAAACCTCCAGCGTGCTTCCGCTGGCGTTTGGCATGGTTCCGGAAGCGGACCGGCAAAGGGTGGCGGACACGCTTGCGGCCAAAATTGTGGATCAAGGTAAGAGCCATCTTGGCACCGGCCTCCTGGGTGGGCAGACGGTTATGCAAACCCTTTCGGACACTGGCCACACCGCGCTTGCGTACCAGATCGCCTCGCAAAAGAGCTACCCTGGCTGGGGTTACATGATGGAGCATGGCGCCACAACCATCTGGGAGCTCTGGAATGGCGACACCGCGAACCCCGCCATGAATTCCGGCAACCACTTGATGCTGGTGGGTGACCTTGTCACCTGGTTGTACGAGAATATGGCCGGGATTCGGTCGGATTCCTCACAGCCTGGGTTCAAGCACATCGTCATGCGCCCAACCCCTGTGGGGAACCTGACGTCTGTGAAGGCGTCGTTCAATTCCCCTTACGGCAAGATCGGGAGCGATTGGAATCTAACTGGGGGGCGGTTCACCTGGAACTTAAGCGTGCCCCCCAACGCGACGGCCACGGTATATGTGCCTGCAACCGATAATAGGGCAGTCACGGAGGGCGGAAACCCGGCCGCTGGTGTACGCGGCGTCAAATACCTCCGCTCTGAAGCTGGTGCTTCGGTCTATGAAATCGGTTCAGGAAATTACCAGTTTGTATCCAGGGTGGGGCAGCAGTCAGCCGCCCCTCAAAGCGTGCATCACACAACTAAGTGACAGCAGAGCATTCTAGTGGTAATCTTCACCACTCTTCCTGGTGGCTGCACGGCGATGTGGGAGTTGATGGGGGCCGACTCTGCCTGGGAGCAAATTCACAACAGCCACATTCTGGAGGTTCGTTCATGTCGAGTCTTACCATCGGGGTTGTTCTCGCGATCATCGCGGGAATTATCAACGGGAGTTTTGCGGCTCCCATCAAGTATGCCAAGGTTTGGAAGTGGGAAAACATCTGGGCCGTGTGGGCTGCATTCGGCATGGTGATTTTCCCGTGGCTGATACTCTATATCACAGTTCCGCATCCTCTGGAGGTTTACCAGCAGGGAGGCATGCACAACACCATGATGCTGGTGGGCTTCGGCCTGGGGTTTGGGCTGGCGCAAATCCTGTTCGGACTTGGCATTGCAGCGGTCGGCATGGCGCTGAATTTCGCCATCGCCATTGGCATTTCCACCGCTTTCGGATCACTGCTTCCGCTGCTGATGCAGCATCGCGAGAAGATCTTTACCCCCCAGGGCCACATGATCTTTATCGGCGTGGGTCTGGTCATTATTGGAATCGTCGGGTGTGCGGTCGCCGGGAAAATGAAAGAGTCGCACATGGCCGGATCCGACGATCGCCCGCGTGAGTCCGCTGCCCTCAAGATGAGCTTCAAGGCGGGATTGGTGATCGTCGTACTCGCCGGAATCGGTTCGCCCCTGATCAATTTCGGACTCGCATTTGGTGACGCCTTAAAGGCCGTTGCCGGCTCGCAGGGCGTAAGTCCCGGCATGCAGGCCAATGTGATCTGGGCGCCGCTGAATACTGCCGCGTTCATTCCCTACATCCTTTATTGCATCTATCTTTGGAACAAGAACAACACTCGCAGCTTGTACAGTGCGCCGGGAACCGGACGGAATTGGGTGTTTGGCGCGGTCATGGGCGGCCTCTGGTTTGGCAGCACCGTGATTTACGGCGACATCACCGCGCGCCTTGGCAGCATGGGACCCATCCTCGGTTGGCCCCTGTTCATGTCCGCCATCATCATCACCTCGAATGTTTGGGGACTGGCGACGGGCGAATGGAAAGGCTCCGGCAGCAAGGCTCTGAACGCAATGTTTGGAAGCATCTTCTTCCTGATATTGGGCTTTGCGGCTCTGGCTTATGCTGGACGGCTGGGGTAAGAGGGCAGTCGGAAGTAGGACACGGCAGAAAAATAGAACTGAAGGGGCGCGTACATTGAAATCAATCTATGCGCCCCTTACCTTCAATGAAGGAATCCCTCCCCTAAAAAGTGCTCGCTTCCTACCAGATCTTGGGAATCAGGAACCCTGTCTGACGGCAGTGCTCTGTAAAAGCTTCACCGAATTTCGCGGCCAGCATGGACTCTTCCTTCCTTGCCTTGATCCAATAACCCAGCACAGCCAGGCAGAATCCCAAAACACACCGCCAGCGGTCAATGGCCAGTAGTCCGCCCAATGCGGCAAGGTCGATTCCGGAATAGATGGGATGGCGGAAATAGGCGTACGGACCAGTGCGGATCAGTTCGTGGTCCTCTTTGAGCGTGATTCTGGCGCTCCAAAATTGCCCCAAACTCCAACGTGCCCACAGTGCGATGGCGACGCCAATCCAGGTGAGGGCGACGCCCGCACCTGCAAGAGCATAACTCGGATGGAAGATGTGCAAGGCAAGTGGGCCGATGCTTGCGCGGTCGGCAAAGAGGAGGATAAATCCCAGAATTTCCAGACCAAGAATGCCAAACCGCGAAGCCATGGATTCTTGGCTAACGGTCTTGCGCGTCTTCGACCCTTCGATCAGCCAGTAAGCGACAAGGACAACCCAGGGGCCTTCAATGAGGTATTGCCAAATCATGATTCAGTTTTCCTATTTCGGAAGGGCGGTTTGCTTGCACCAGGGACACCTGCTTGCGAGGGGCGCAAAGATAAGGCCCCCGCAATTGAACGGGGGCCTTAGGTTTTCTGACTCCTGACTCCTTCATTCAGCGTTCTTCCTCGCTACTTCCCGCCCAAAACATCATAGAGCGGCGCCGCAGGCTGCAGGCTTCCGACCTGGTCAGCAGCAGTAATCGCCAGGATGCGGATCTTATCATTTTGCGGTAGCGTTACGGTGGTTGCGCCCTCAGGCAGGTCGAGCGTATAGCCATAAAGGTAGCAATAGGCGTAGACCTCATTGGCGCCCTGCGCGGTGTGATGATGTGAGGCGTACCAGGCCACGGAGTCACGCTTGATAAATCCCGGAGTCAGTCCTGCAAAGAGGGGTTCCACTTGCGATATAGGCCCATGCTCCTTCACGTAGGCCCGTGTCTTGCGGTTTTTCTCCGCCTGCCAGCTGTGATCATCCGCAGCGGGTTCGGGCGGCGTGGGCAGTTCCACAGTGTGTTGGCCCCAGATCCGGTTGTCCCACTGGCCTATGTAACCCTGCCAATCCTGGATCTTCACGTCAACGCTCTTATCGCCAACCTTGAAGGTTCCCGTCTGATCTCCGTCGGAGGCCGCGAGAATATAGACACGATTGAATTTGCCCCGGGGTAGTGTAACGGTCTGGCCGCGAGTCACCACGGCATTTGGATTGTCCGCCCACGTTGGTCCAAGTTGGAAGTTGATTGCACCATACGGCAGCGTGGTGGGAAGCATTTCTGCCGGAAGGTTTTCATTGGCGGAGTCGAACCCGCTCTTTGAGGCGATGCCGTCTTCATTGGCTGTTGCCAGATCGTACTTCAAATCGACCGGCGAGGATTCCACTGCTGGAGCCGTCTTGGCGGAAGGGGCCAGTTTAACGGCGAAGGTCCGAATGCCGTAGGGCTCAAGCGATGTCTCGATCTCGCCCTTTACGACGGTGGCGGGCCCCACGGGCAATTCCTGTCCATTGATTTCGCGTGCCGCGGTGACCGGACCGGCAAACCCAACGTGCAGATTGGCGGCTTTCTCACCTCGCATCTCCACCACGCGAACAACTACTTCGTTGCTCTCTTCCGCCTTCTTCACCGCGGTCACGAAGACGTGGCGCAGGTCAACATGCAACAGCGAGAAGCTCTTTCCCAGCGTGCCGGCGTGACTGTCACTGGCAAAGGCGATCAGCGGAGCGTTCAGTTCCTGCGCCTGCCAATCGGTCTCTGCCTTGTTCCAGTTTCCGGAGTGTGAAGCGATGCCGTAGACCAGATCATGGTGGCCCCAATCCTGCGTAGTCTGGTCCGAGTAATCGTGGCCATTGCCGCCGCCGATGCCGGGTGTGTAAAGCAAGGTCAGGCGCAGCGTGCTGTCATCCGGCTTGTCGGAACCGGTTTTGGTGTCGGAGAGCACGGTGACGCCGTATGCTCCGCTCTTATCCGTCAGGTCAAACCACTGGTGCGAACCCACTTCGAATTTCAGCGGGTCGTTGTTGCCGCGCTCCACGGTTCCCAACCCCCAATTGTACGCTGCCTTGGGATTCGCAGCGGTCAGCGGGAACGTAGCCTTAAGCGCGGTTTCCTTGGTTTTCCAGTCGATGGAATTTCCAAACACCACGCGGTTGCCGGGGTCGCCCGCCGCCAGGCTGATGGTCTCGATGTATTTTGAATCCTCGGTCGTGCGCGTTACTTCCACAGCGACTCGAACCGGTCCGTTTTCCACCACGCGAATTGTTGCGGGGCCTGAAACATAGGCGCGCGGAGGCTTGTTCTGGTCCGCCCAATCCATGTTCCAACCGGGCCAATCGAACGGATGTTCCGTCTGCAACGCCAGTCGTGCAGGCGCGGCCAGCAATTCGTGCTGAATGCTCTTGTCGTAGATGCTGGAGACATCGCCATTAGCATCGATGGCGACGCGGTAGCGCGCATTTTCAAGCGAGGATTCGGTGACCTTTAGGGGGGATGATGCCGCCGAGGCTGCATCCGCCGGGCGAACGTCATAGACTGCGAAACCCACGGAAGGCACTTTCGCAAGAAACAGCACGCGCCCGGACGCTTCAAGTTGGGAAGGCACTTCCTTGCCATCGGGACCGATCACACGCACCGCTTGCGGCGTGCCTTGGGCGAACGAAACGTTGGCTTCCACCACATCTTCGCGCTCAATGTTCAGCGGGTTGTAGACGACGATGGCTGAGCCCTCAACCTGCGTATTCAGGGCGGAAGCCACCGTGGAAGTGGCACTGGTAAGCACTCCGGCAAACTGGTTCATGGCGATCACATCGTCATTCCAGGAGAACTCATAGGACTTTGGTGTGGCGGTGCCCGCCATGATGTCATGAAACTGCCCGCCCAGCACCAGCCTCCACGCTTCGTTCAGGCGTTGTTGCGGATAGGCGGGGCCGCCCAGCCATGCCGCGGCAACGGAGGCGCTTTCCGCCGCGTCTGCCAGCACTTCATTCTTGCGATTCCACCGCTTGTGCTCTGCTTGCGAGGTGAGCGAGCCGGCAGAGTGGTTGGTCAGTTCCAGGTCGCCACTGAAATGCCGTAGTTGGCCTGACTTGCCTGAATTCAGCAGGTCAAGAAACATCTGGTCGGCCTTGGAAGAGACCACGTGCACGGGGCCATCGCCCAATTGCACGGGCGGGCCGTTCGGTTGAATGGCCTGGTCAACGTCCAGGTCGGTCCGCTCCACCGGCGTGGGCAGTGGCGCGCGAGCTTTTGTGACGATATCTTCCAGCAGCTTTACGGAGGCCTCAGCGGGGGAGCCGCCGATGTCGCCCGTGCCGAAGTAGTGGTAATCCACGGGAAGTCCGGTTGCTTTGCCATCCAATCCAATGCGCTTGGGCCAATCAATGTAATAGAGATGCTTGCTGAATTCAGTGCTGTCCTTGCTGAGGTCGTAATAGATGTTGCCGCTGTAGGTCATGGGATTGAGGGCCGCAATGACGCTCCTGCCGCCCGGCCCGTCCCAGATTCCCACGTTAAACGGAATGCCTTTGGGTGTCTGCTCCGGCGAATTGGGTCCGCCCACCGGCGCCGATGAGCCCCAAACCAGCTTCTGCGTTGAGAACCCCTTTACTCCCGCTGCCGCCAGAATGCTGGGCAGGGAAGCGGGAAAACCAAAACAGTCTGGAATCATGAACTCGGCGCTCGCCACGCCGAAATCGTGGCGGAAATACTCATTGCCATAGAGAGCCTGGCGGATAATCGACTCAGGCGAAGGCGAATTCACATCGTTCTCTTCCATCGATGAGCCCGCTGGGAACCACCGGCCCGCCTTCACGTAGTGGCGCAACTTTTCGTAGTCGGCGGGGAAGTATTCCCTCATCATGTGATAGCGATTGGCGCCGCTGAAATTGAAGATGTAGTGGGGATACTTTTCAAACAGGTAGAAATTGGCGTGCATCGTTTTGGCGAGATATTCACTGATGACTTGGGGATACTCCCAGCGCCATTCCGTGTCCAGATGGGCGTAACCCACCACGTAAAGGGTGGGCTTGGTAACGTCAGGCCCCGCTAGGGTGGTTTGCTTGGCCGCTGGTGCCGCCGCTGGTTTGTCCTGCGCCGTGGCGAAAGCGGCTGAGAGCGTAAGCGCCAAAACTATCACGCCTAAAAATGCGCCAGCGCGACGTGAAATCGAACGCGCGCCCTTTGAGTCATCCTGCATCCTGTTCATAGATCCCTCGTCATCTTGGTTACGCTGGGTCGGCAATCCTTCGGTGGGGAACAATCGATGGCAACCCGCAGCGCGCCTCCGGGAGAAACACCGCAGAGGAGGCGTCATTATACACCCGCTGGAGAGGTAGGCACCCATTGGCCTTAAAGGTTTGACATACCCCGCAATCGACGCAATACTTTTCAACCGGCCGCGAAGAGAATACCGCGCGGCACAATAAGGAGATGAAACGATGAGGTTTTCACTTTTGGTTCTGGCATTCATGATGACTGCGGCTCTGTTGCTGGGCGGGGACGGCGCGCCCAAGGTAACCTATGCCAGCCATGATCAAGTTGCCGCGGCTTTCGTTAAAGGTGGCGGGATTGCCTCCGGTCCCTACTACAGCGTGGGCGCCATGCACCGCACGGGTTCCGGGGCCGCCGAATTGCATGACACGCAAACTGACGTCTATTACGTGGCGGATGGTGAAGCCACACTGGTCACCGGCGGCATGCTGCTTGGGGATAAAGTGGTTTCTCCCGGCCAGCATCAAGGGACGGGCATCCAGGGAGGCGACGTTCATCACCTCACCATGGGCGATGTGGTGGTCATTCCCGCCGGCACTCCGCACTGGTTCAAGGAGGTTCCGCATTCCATCAACTACCTTCTGATCAAAGCGGTGAAACAGTAGCTAGCATTAAATTGGGTCTTCTTCAAAATATTGAATTGACGAGGCTTACGATTCGCGCTATTTTTTGCAGAGCAATTCGGTAGGCAATTCTGGAAGCCTCTCAATTTGCGCCTATGGCGTTTACGATTCGCAATCTGAAGATTCGCGACCAGATCCTGTTGGTTACGCTTCCTCCGCTATTTGTTCTGCTCTGCGCGGTGGCGCTCTTCTTTTACGCCTACTGGAGCGCCATCAACACGGAGCGGGCCGCAACCCGCACCAAGGAGAGCGTGGTGCGGGGAGAGACCTTCCTTCGCCATACAGCGGAAGCCTCCATGGCGATTCGGGAGTACATCTTCACCCACAAACCGGAGTTCCTTGCGCCCTACGACAAGGCCATGACTGATGGCCAGACCGACCTGATCGCCCTCAGCGATCTTGAATCGGATGATCCTATACAACTTCAAGAAGTCCTGCGAATCCGGGCTGAATTCGATGAGTTGCAAAAGCAGTGGGCCTTACCCGCCATTGACCAGGTCCGCTCCGGCAATGACTTTGACGTCGCCCAGACCCTGGCGGCCGGGCAGGATCGCATGGCCGTCATCCGCACCCAGCTTTTGAAGCTCCAAGGCGAGGACGAGGGTCAGAACGAAACCGCGATGGCAGGCGCCGAGCGAGTGATCCGCCGCATGCTGGTGATCGGTGTGGGGCTGGCCGTGCTGCTGGGAGGCATCCTGGTGTTTCTGACCGGCGTGGTCACCCGGCAGATTGTAATGCCCGTTCTGCAATTGATCCGTGCTTCGGAGCAGGTGGCGCAGGGGGATTTTGCCCCGGTCCTTCCGCCAATGGTCGAGAACGAATTTGGCGTTCTGTCGCGCAGCTTTTCCCAGATGACCACCGCGCTTCGGCGCGAACGCGAAGAGATTGCCTCCTTGAACCGGTTTTCCGAGGCCGTAACCCAGTCCACCTCGGAAATCGAAGTCTATGACCTGCTCCTGCACTCGCTCAAGGAGCGGTTCCAGCCGCGGCAGGTCATCGTCTTTCAACTCAACCAGGCGGAGAACTACCTGGAAGCGGCGGCCACGTTGGTTCCGCTTTCCAAGGAGGTTGGAGCCTGGCCGGTGATCGAAGAACCGCACAATTGCAAGGCGGTACGCACGGGGCGTCCTTTTGTGGTGAATGATGTCAGCGTAGAACCCCTCTGCCCGTCAAAGTTCATCCTGCCTTCCGAGGGCAGCTACTATTGCGGCCCCCTGATCGCCGGCGGCATCATCATCGGCTCCGTGCGCATGGAAGCCACCAAAGGATTGTGGACCCCGGAACGCCAGCGCCTGCTGGAAAGCTATTTGAACGGCGCCGCCTCTGCGCTTTCCAACCTGCGCCTGCTCGGCCGCATGAAGCAGCAGGCCAACATCGACGTGTTGACCGGGCTCTATAACCGGCGTTTTTTGGAGGATTACGCCCGCAAGCTCTTTGCCATCGCCCGGCGGCGGGACCAACCCGTGGGTGTGGTGATGCTTGACCTCGATCACTTCAAGAGCTTCAATGACGTCTACGGACACGAAGTTGGTGACCGCATTCTGCGCCAGTTTGCCAAGACCGTAACCTCCGCCATGCGCGAAACCAACCTCGCCGCCCGCTACGGGGGAGAGGAGTTCGTTGTCATCCTGTCCGATACGAGCGTGAAGTCCTGCATGCTGGTGGCGGAACGCATACGCAAGGCCGTCATCTCCATGGTGGTGCCTTCGAACACGGAAAAGCCCCTGCCTCAATTGACCGTGAGCATCGGAGTTGCGGCATTTCCCACCCACGGCCAGACACTGGAAGAAGTCATCCAGGCGTCTGACAAGGCTCTTTACGAATCCAAGCGCGGCGGGCGCAATCGCGTGACGGCAGCCTCCGTGCAGGAAGCCGCAGCCAGCTAGCTTAAACCCTTCTTTCTTGGAGAAAGCAATACCACCACAGAGGCGCTAAGGCGCAGAGAAATGCTTCTCTGGTTTCCCATCACTGCACCCCTGTTCCAACACCGCGGCAGCAACCTATACCTACCCGGGCATCAACCTGGCAAGGAGCTTTCGGCCGCGACTCCGCATGGCAGGGGTGCCCTCTCGCGTCAGGCGCTGAATCAGGGGGATAACGCGCGGGCGCAGGTCATGGTGGCTCATGGCAAGGTCGGCAAGGGCCTGCATACTGGAGGTCTTTACAATGCTGCTCGCGTCCTCCAGGTATTCCATCAGAATTGTGACCACGGTCTCCACTTCATCCTGGTCAAGCCGCAAGCGCGGGAGCATCTGGGCAACGTGCCAGCGAACTTCCTGCTGCTTTACCGCAGCCATTTCTTGAATGAGCGCGGTTTTGTGAGGCTGGAGCAGATCGGGCCGCCTGGCCGTGACCTTTTCGATTGCATCCGCCGAGCGCATCCGGATCAGTGGGTCGTTGTGGAGCATGCCGCGAAAGATCACGGGGAAGAGTTCCGGATGCTCCCACACGTGCTTTGCAACCTCGTCAGCCCGTCCAATCGAGCGCCGATCGCCTCCCTCCAGCTTCTTAAGAATGTCGAGCATTGTGTTCGTTCCTATTGGGGCAGACTCGCGTGACATCCACTAAGACCAGAACGTACGGTATCCGTTCACATCCGTTAAACTGCATGCGCAGACGGGCTAGAATAAGCGCTAACTCTATTTGAATCAATATGCAACGGAGAGCAATGGGTAACTCCTTTGTTTTCATGCACTCGTCCGGAGCACTTTTCTTGCCCCTTTGTTTTCAATAACTCATCCGGAGCAACCTTCATTTTTAACATCTTTTTGTGTCGGTGAGTTTCGGGACTGATTTGATGGTTTGGGAGGAGTTTTGCGGGGGTGGCGGACTTGCACCGGGCCTTCATCGCATCTCTAGCCTATACCCACTGGCTAGAAATGTCAAGAGGCAAATTGTCCGGCCGCACAGTGGCTGGGGGAGAGGCATACCGGCAACCTTCACGGAGCGGCCCGATCAGCAGCCGTGAGGGATCCTGGCAACTTTTGAGAATCCGGGCAGACCTCCAGATGACTTTTGCGTACTTCCTCGAGCCGGCACGTGAGGTGCTTGGGCTGTGGTATTATTCTTGTCTTCAGATCCTTTCCCGTCAGGGCACCAGGGGGAAAGGCGTAGGAAAATTCTCAGAGAAAACCCGTCGCAACCCTGTAAATCCGCTGCGGGAGTCATGGTAGGTAAAATGGCAAAATATTCAAAAGCGTTGCTCGCTCGCGCCAGGAACATCAAACTCTTGATTATGGACGTGGACGGGGTCTTGACTGACGGGAAGTTTTATTACGTCAGCCTGCCCGATGGCGCCTTTCTGGAAACCAAAGGCTTCGATTCCCGTGACGGATTGGGCCTGCGCCTGGCCCACCACTACGGCCTCAAGACCGGCATCATCACCGGGCGCGGTTCGCCGGTGATTGAAGCCCGGGCAAAGGATCTCGGCATCCAGTACCTCTATCAAAATTGCCTGGAAAAAATCGGGCCTTTCCAGGAGATCTCCGCCGCGGCAGGCGTGAAGGCCGCGGAAGTCTGCTACGTGGGTGATGACCTAACCGATCTGCCCTTGCTGACTCGCGTGGGCCTGGGCGTGGCTGTGGCCAACGCCGATAAAATCGTGCGCAAGCATGCCCACTTTTGCACCAAAAACGTGGGAGGCAGTGGCGCCGTTCGCGAAGCCATTGAATTGATTCTCACTGCGCAAGGGAAGTGGGAGACGATCGTAAGATCTTATCTGCAAGGTGACCGTTCCATTAACCTCCATCATCCGTCGAAGCCCACAAAGTCTTAAGTTCCACCGTATGGGGCGGCTGCCCGGAGTATTAGTGCTAAGCCGCCCCCAAAATACAAACAATCTCACGCCAAGACGCCAGGGCGCAAAGAAACGCAAAGGACAAACTTTCTCTTCTCCTTGCGACCTTCGTGGCTTTGCGCCTTGGCGTGAAATGCTTTGGCTCGTTCTGGGATTACCGCACTGCCATGTTCGCGTTGATCTGCTGGCGGAGTCGCCGCCCGATATGAGCAGCTTGTTAGGTGATACTGCCGATTGAAAGTGTTTGCCAGCCCCGATCCTGCCGATTCTGTTGTCATTCCGCAAAATAAGAACCAGAGATAAATCATTGTTGCGCAAGGGTTTGTCGCGGGCGCATGGATTAGCGATTTCTAATGATTATCTAATATTAAATAGGTTGACCACGGAATTAGATAACTATAAGATAATTGCGGTTCAGGCTTCGACCCAACTCTCAACGCAACCCATCCCCGCAGAGGGAGTTGCGGATATTCAGCCCGGCGGGATCCGTACTAAAGCCCGCCCCAACCCGCTCGCAAATTTCATGCGCGGTGGTTCCTGCCGGACACCAAGCTGATCCGGGGAAACTGCCATGCCACGCCAACACTGCCTTTCGTTCCATTCTCCATTGCGCGCTCTCTATTTGGGGCTTCCTATGGTCCTTCAAGGGCGCTCCCTGCAACGAATTGCAGTCTGCGGCGTGGCCATGCTGGTTGCAATGCTGCTGGGATTTGTCCCTTCCGCGCGTGCGCAAGGGTACTTGTTTGGCCGGGCCAGTTACAGTCTCGGAAGCACCGGCACGGGAGCTGCCTCCATCGCTCTGGGCGATTTTAACGGTGATGGCATCGGGGACCTCGTCATCGTCCAGCCCGGCAACAACCGCGTGGCGGTCCTGCTGGGCAAGGCGGATGGCACGGTGGCTCCGGCAGTGTTCTACCCAACCGGCAATCAGCCAGTGGCGGTGGTGGCTGCAGACTTCAATTCGGATGGCCGGCTTGACCTTGCAATCGCCAACCAGAATTGCACCTCTTCGTTTGAGTGTGGGGCGCATGGGTCCATTTCCATCTTGCTGGGCAATGGCGATGGGACGTTTCAACCCCAAAGCATCGCCTCTTCCGGCATCCAGCCCATGTCGCTGGTGGCAGGTGATTTCAATTCGGATGGCAAGGTGGATCTGGCGGCCGCCAATGGAGAATTGAACTCCGTCGTTGTGCTCCTGGGAAATGGCGACGGTACCTTTCAATCGCCTGTGAGTTACCGCACGCCCGGCGGAGCCGAGTCCGTGGCGCTTGGCGATTTCAACCACGATGGGAATATCGATTTGGCCGTGGGGAATTCCGGCGTTTCAATCTTCCTGGGCAAGGGTGATGGGACGTTTGAGCATTCCATGGACCTGCTGACGCTGCCGGGGCCGAACGCCGTGGTGGTGGCCGATTTCAACGGTGATGGCGCGCTCGACCTGGCGGTCTCATACGGGCAGGAAGATGCAGTCTCCATACTCCTCGGCAACGGCGATGGAACGTTTCAACCGCGCACAGACTTCGTTACCGCACGCGCGGCAACAGCGATGACGGTGGCAGACTTGAATGGTGACGGGCGGCAGGACGTGGTGGTGGCGAACTCGAACCAGTCGTTATCCATCCTGTTGGGCAACGGTGATGGCACGCTCCAGCCGGAACAGACATTTGCCCTTGCCGGCGTTCCCGCTGCGGTTGCTGTGCAGGACTTCAATCGAGATGGGAAGCTGGACCTGGCGATTGTGGCGAGTGAAATCGGACAAGTCTCCATCATCCTCGGGCGCGGAGACGGGACGTTTCCCACGCCTCAGCCTATCGGTGGATCGCTGGGCGCGTGGGCCATCGTCGCGGGAAACTTCAGCAATAGTGGCAGCCTCGATCTTCTCACCACCAGCCTGAATGACAATTCGATCCTGCTCTTTCCCGGAAGTGGCGATGGCACGTTTGGCGTTGGCGCTTCGTCCCTGACCGGGCAGGTGCCGGTGGCGGCGGCCGTGGGAGACTTCAATCAGGACGGCAGGTTGGACGTGGCCGTGGTGAATCAAACCTGCACATCTTTGCCTTGTGCCAATGGTTCTGTCTCAGTGTTCCTGGGGGACGGCGATGGCACGTTCCAGCCCGCAGTCGATTACTCCACCGGCAGCATACCGGTGGCGCTGGCCGTGGCTGATCTCAATGGCGATGGCATTCCCGATTTGGCAGTGGTGAACAACGGCTTTGGCTTCAGCGACACGCTCTCTCTCTTGCTGGGGAAAGGTGACGGCACATTTTTAAGCGGAGGCACGCTCGCGACGCCCGCCGGGCCCACGCAGGTTGTGGCCGCTGACTTTAATCACGATGGCGCGGTGGATTTGGCCGTCGCATCGAGCTTTGGCGTTTCCATCATCCCCGGGCGGGGAGCGGGAAGCTTCGGGCCACGAACCGATTATCCGATCATCGACGGCGCCAAAGCGATTGCCACCGGAGATTTTAACGGGGACGGCAAGCCGGATTTGGCGGTGACCACCATCAACTCCGTTTTAGTTCTCCTCGCCAATGGGGATGGCACGTTCCAACCGAGCGTCGCGTACGCGCTCGATTCCCTCATCGACCTGAGCAGGATCCTGGTGGGTGATTTCGATGGAGACGGCAAGCTCGATCTGCTGGTGGGAAAGTCGAACAACGCGGTTTCGATTCTGATCGGCAATGGAGACGGAACCTTTCAATTGCCCATTGACCTTCCCCTGGGGGAATCCGAACACGGCTGGGCGGCGGGAGACTTTACGGGCGATGGCGGTATCGATCTCGCTGCAGCCTCGGTGGGTCCGAGTGCAGTTTTCGTATCGTTGAACGTTCCGGTGGTGGCGCTATTCCCAGCGGCATTGAACTTCGGCGTGCAGGGGCAGGCAACCTCAAGCTCGCCCGCAAGGGTGACTGTCAGCAATCCGAGCGGCGCACCCGTGGCAATTTCCGGTGTTACGACGAGCGGACCCTTTAGCGTATCGAATGGCTGTCCGGCAATGCTCGCGCCGGGTTCAAATTGCGCCCTGAGTGTTACGTTTTCACCCACAGCGCCGGGGAATGGCAACGGCGTGCTGACGATTAGCGACAACGCTTATGGCGGGCCGCAGAACGTGGCGCTTCAGGGCGTTGGAATCGGGGAACCTGCGGCGGTAGCTTCGCCCACAAGCCTGAGCTTTGCCACGCAGAACGTGGGAAGCACCAGTGCGGCGGCCAGCGTGACGCTCGTGAATTCCGGCGGCGCGGCCATGACCATCTCCAGCATTACGGCGAGCGGCGACTTTGCCGAATCGGACAACTGCGTGCCGGGGTTGGCCGCGGGGACACAGTGCACGATCACCGTGACCTTTGCTCCGTCTACGGCGGGGGTGCGTCCGGGTGTGCTGACAATCACTGATAACGCGCCATCCAGCCCGCAGACAGTGAGCTTGAGCGGAACGGGAGCAGCCAACCCCAACGTCAGCCTCTCCGCATCCATTCTGGCTTTTGGCAATCAGCTGGTGAATACCGCGAGTTCGCCACAGCTCCTCACAGTGACGAATAATGGAAATGCAGCGCTGCAAATCACCAGCGTTAACCCCACGGCGGGTTTTTCTTCTGCCAGCAATTGCCCCGCGTCGCTCAGCGTAAGTTCGAGTTGCACGATCTCGGTGAGCTTTGAACCGAACAGTGCGGGAACCACGGTTGGCTCGGTAACGCTTACGGACAACGCGCTGGATAGTCCTCAGACCGTCGCGCTAACGGGCACGGGGACGGTGCCGGTGGCCGCGCTGGCACCCTCGAACGTGAGCTTCACCACGCAGGTGGTGGGCAGCGCCGGCAGCCAATCCGTCACGCTCACCAACGCGGGCAGTGCGCCGCTGACGGTGAGTGGCGTGACGGTGTCAGGACCGAACGCCGTTGACTTCTCATTGCAGAACCAGTGCAGCGCATCACTGGCGGCCGGATCAAGTTGTGGCATGGTCGTCTCATTTGCCCCATCTGCCGCTGGGACGCGCTCGGCAATCTTGAACATTGCCAGCAATGCGGGTAGCTCACCACAATCGGTTTCACTGACGGGCACGGGCGCTGATTTTTCGCTGGCCTCCACGGCAAGTTCGCCCGCGCAGATGACTGTTGCACCGGGAGGGCAGGCGGCATTTTACCTGACGCTCCTGCCCGGTGCTGTTCAGGGGAGCGCTAGCTTCACCTGTGCCGGAGCACCGTTGGAAGCGACGTGCCTGGTCACCCCCGGAACCGCCGCGCTTGACGGCACGACGCCGGTGGCGCTGACGGTTTCCGTCCAAACCACGGCTTCCAGCCAAAGCTTCCTGAAATCGCCGCCAATAGTGCCGCAAGGGGGAAGTCAGAATTTCTTCCCGACCGTATTGCCGGCAGTTGTTGCTTTGATGGGCTTGGTCATGATGAATGGCCGGCGGCATATGGTATGGGCGCTGGCTGCAATAACGCTGCTGACGGTCTTGTGCGTGGGGTGTGGCAGCGGCGGGCAGATCAATAAGAATTCCTTGCCCACTCAACCGGGCACTCCCACAGGCAGCTACTCGCTTGCAGTTACGGCAACGGCGGCGGGACGAACGCACGCCACCACATTGACGTTAACCGTGCAAAATTAAGCCTCCGGGTAGAAATAGATAAGACCTTTGCCCGGGTGGAAAGTTCAGTGCGCGGAAAGAGCGCGTCACATCAGCTTCTGAAGATCGCACCTAAGCCTTGGCGTCGCCGCGCCCTTTGGGGGAAGCAGCACTGCTGGCCGGGCTCGACTTCAAGGGTGAGCTTGACCGCGAAACCTCGCTGGAAAACGAACTGCCGAGCGTGGTGAGGAACGTCGCTGCGGTCAGGGGATTCCAGTGTGGGCCTGAATACCACGCGGGATTGTACTTAATCTCTCCGCCCCGCGCGGTTAGGGCCAACGCGGCAGCAAATTTCTCCCCCCAGACTTTCTCCACATTCAACGCAAGAGCATAGGGCAGAAGGCTCTCCAACTCTGCTGTGGAGTTTCGCCGTGATGCGCGCGCGTTCTGTCCTTCTTCCCCATTGGTGAGGTAGAGCCTGAAGCCTTCGATCCTGTCCGTCAGCCCGCGGCCTGACAGGTCGGAGTGTTTCAGGTAGAGGTGGAGTCCAAAATTGATCGCCACGAGCAGCAGCAGAAAGGCCGTTACCCCTGTGGAAGCCACCCATGCCAGAACCCAGAGTCCTGCCACCTCGCCCGCGAAAGCCGCAGCGCAAATGGCAGTGATCACGATGGCCTGCTTTCGTGCTGTGGATGCGTGTTGCGGGTCGGAGAGGGCGCTCTGCCACGTACCAATGGTGCATCCCGCCAGCACCAGGCAGGCGAACCCCCAGAGCATCACCGCTGTTGCCGTGGTGATGAGTTCAACGGCCTGCACTCCCTGGATCGCAAGGCCACTGCGAATGACGGTGGCGAGCGAGATCAGCAGGCAGGGAAGCAGGTAGCGGCTGTTGGCAATCAGATGGATCCTCTCCAGCTTAAAGCGGAGATGTTGATGAAGCGCCTCCACCGCGCCGCCGATCACGGCATGATTCGAGGGCTTCAGGGGAATGGCCTCTCCGCTAGCAAGCAACTTGCGCAGCACCAGCGCCTCATCCGCGCTGATCTCTTCATCATCCACTGAATCGGGGGCTGCGGATTGGGCACTCGGCGGCACCTTGCCCAGAATGTAACTGCCGTTCACCGCCTCGAGAATCGCCAACTGCCTTTTCACCGCCAGGTCCACCAGGTTCACCACCAGCGTCTTCTGGTCAAAAGCATTTCGCCAGATATAGCGGAGAGTGGCGGGCGACAATCCCCCCGGTGGTTCGGATTGCGGCATGATCCTGCCCGTGCCAAGGGTACGCTCCGCTAGAAACCAAATCAGCCCACAGGAGCCGAGCAGCAGCGCCAACCCCAGCAGGCCGATGATGGTGGACTGGTTGTCGTCCAGAAAGTACTGGTGCTTCTGCGCGTCGGTGGGCGGGTGGACAAATCCCTTGGGCCAGCGGACCACCAGCGTCAATCCTTCCAAAGGTCCAAGCTGGCGGGTGGTGCGGAAGGTGGCGTTGCCTTGCCGGTCAGCCGACGCGGTAAAGTCCGTCTCCGCCGATCCCAGCCGCCCGGTGTAGCCGTCCAGCAGAATGGCCTCCTGCGCGATTCCCTTGGGCAGATGCACCGTCGCCGTGGCCACCTGAATGGGCAATTGCCCGGCGTTCCCCGTGACATTCCAGAAAAGCTCATCGTAGTCAGAGAAGAAACCTAGGCCGCGATTGACCTCATAGGTGAGCTCATAAGTGTGCTCGCCCGGGGCAATCGGTTCGCTGCCGCCCATTTCAATTCGCAGTCCGTTCGATAGTTTGCGAAGGCGGAACTCTGCTGGTTTGTCGTCGCGGTCCACGGAGACCCCGTCAAAATGGATATCGTAGGGGTTGCCAAAGCGGTCGTTGTAATGTGTGGTCAGATCGCGCGAGATGCCGCGCTTGATCAGCCTGCCCGCAGCCAGAACCGTGATGCTTTCCCGCACTTGCAGCGTGCTGTCAGCGTTCACCGTGATGTCGCTGTCATGGGAGATGATGCCTTCCGTAAATGTTGGCGCGGTTGTTTCCTGCGCGAAAAGACGGGTGGGCAGGCTCCATGCGAGAACGGCGAAAAAGAGAACAGAGAGATGCGCGAGTCGTTTGACCATAGGGGCAGAAGTCACGATAACTGACAACGAATGCAATTACTTTCCCGAATTCAGTGTCTTGGGCCGAAACAGCTTGCCGGCTTGTACGGCAGCGAACCGTCGTGAAACCAGCCTTTGCGCGAAGACCATCAGGCGGTTGAAGAACCGTGTGATCACCATGCTGTGGCCGTGGTCATAGGCGCGCAAGCTTGCTTCCACCACCGCTTCCGGGGATTGCAATCCGCCGGGGAATTCCATCTTGCCAAATTGGCCCGCCTCAAAAAAGTTGGTGGCCGTACCGCCCGGGCAGACGGCGAGCACCTTGACGCCATACTCGCGTACTTCTTCCGCCAGGCCCATGGAGAAACTGCTGACGTAAGCCTTGGTGGCGGCGTAGACACTGCTGTAGGGTACTGGCTGGAAACTGGCGGTGGAAGAAATATTGATTACGCCACCCGCGCGCCGCTCCACCAAGGCGGGCAGCAGAAGGTGGGTGAGTTCCGTCAGCGTCGCGATGTTTAAACGCAGCATCTCCGCCTGGCGCTCCAGTGCCAGCTTCCAGAATTGGCCATGGGCGCCGAACCCGGCATTGTTCACCAGCAGGTCTACCACAAAGCCACGCTCCGTGAGGGTTGCCGACAGTTTCCGGGCGGCACCTTCCAAGCTGAGATCCTGCTCGATCACTTCAATTCGAATGGAGTGCTTTGCCGCAAGCTCCGTCCTCAGCACTTCAAGTTTATCTTTGGACCGTGCCACCAGAACCAGATTCTGGCCGCGCGCAGCCAGCGCCCGGGCAAAGCACGCCCCGATGCCGCCGGAGGCGCCGGTGACCAGGGCGAACGTGTCCTTTGCCGAGGGTGCTGTTGAGCGCATGTCGCGCGGTGAATCAGGCATTGCGAAACCTCCGTGGGGGGGGGTGATTACCCGTTTTTCAATTCCTTCCCGAGCGATACAACTTATTCACATGTCTGGCGCCCGTGGCCATCAATTGTTCCGCATCCGCCTGGGACTTGATTCCACCGCGCGCGCCGAGGGCCGTGCAGTTAAGGGCAGCCATGGCATTGGAGAAGTCGAGCGCCCGAGTCATTTCCCAACCCGCCAGCAGGGCAAAGGAGAACGCGCCATGAAAGACGTCGCCTGCGCCTGTGGTGTCCACTGTTTCAACCACGAACCCGGGCGAATAGATAAACCTGCCTTCATGGTAAACCAAGGCGCCATCGCGGCCCAGGGTCATTCCCGGGGTACGCACCTTGTATTCGCGCGCCATGTATTTGAGCACTTCAAAAGGGTCTGCGCGTCCCGTAACCGCCGGCAGGAACTGCGTTGAGGCAACCAGGTAATCGATGTAGGGAAACAGCTTTTCCACGTTCTTGTAAACAGTGTCGAGGTCCGCCATCACGGGAATGCCCGCGTCGTGGGCCAGGCGGGCGGCCTCCAGCGCGGCATCCACATCGCAGCCATCCAGAAGCAGCAGGCGCGCGGAGGTGATGGCCGCTGGTTTGATCTCTTTGGGCGCAACCGTCAGGTCCGAATGGCGGTCCCAGAAAACAGTGCGCTCACCCGTGGCCTGGTCTACGAGGATGATGGCATACTGGTTGGGGGTCCCGCGAACCACTTTGGCATCCCGCAGGTCCAGCCCTTCCGCCCGCAGGCTCTGAAGCTGTATGAGTCCGCCGGGGTCGTCACCCATCTTCCCAATGTAACGAACCTTCAAGCCCAGGCGGGAGCAAGCCACCAGCGCCGTGGCCACCTGGCCTCCCGCATGCATGGACAAGCCCGCCACGCGCTCCTTCCCGCCCAGGGCAGGGAATTTGGGCACTGTCATCACCGTATCGGTGGCATTGAGACCGAGACCAACCACATCAACTTTGGACCGAGCCAATCGTTCCTCCGGAATGCTTTATTGCCCATACTTTATCACCGATTGGAAAACAGACGATGGGGGAATTGTCTTGCGCTATGAGGCCGATCTCCTCGCTTTTCCATGGACGCGGCGCAAAGGCCTGACTTAAACTTGTGGCGGTTTATTTTTGACTCATAAGGAGAATCATCATGTCTGCTGAAAATACTCCCGCACCGGGCGCCATCGTCAATCCGTTAAAGATCGCATTGGCTGAGGGTAAGGCCGTGATTGGCTCTACGGTTACCGTGGCAAGCGCTGAAACCGCTGCCCAGGTGGCGGCGCTGGGTTTTGATTTTCTCTGGATCGAGATGGAGCACAGCCCCATCACGCTTGAAACCTTGCGGAACATCGTGCTGGCCACACGCGGATTGAAGGCTGTGCCGATTACGCGCGTTCCCGTGAATGAACTGTGGACCGCCAAACGCGTGCTGGATGCGGGCTCACTGGGAGTGATCTTCCCATTTTGCAGCACCCCGGAACTGGCGCAGCAGGCGGCCGCGGCGTGCAAGTATCCTCCGCTCGGCAAGCGTGGTTCAGGACCGGCCCTTGCGTCATTCCGCTGGCCAGCGCCCGAGGGTTACCACACTTTTGCTGATAACAATGTGGTGGTTGTGGGGATCATTGAACAGGAGTTGGGACTGGAAAATGTGGAGGCGATTGCCGCCACGCCAGGACTGGACGTTCTCTTTGTGGGAACCAGCGACCTCTCCTTCTCCATGGGCCTGCGCGGAAACACGGGGCATCCAAAAGTGCAGGAAGGCTTGAAGCGCGTGGCTGCCGCCGCCAAGGCGAACGGCAAGTATGTGGGATTGCCGGTGAAAGATGCCGAGATGATCAAGAAGTATATTGACTGGGGATTCCAGTGGTTCCAGACCACCACGGAACTCGGATTGATGGCGCGTGGAGCACAGCAGTTGCTAGAACCGTTGGGCCGGTCAGCCGAAGCGTTGCAAAAGGGACTGCTCTATTAATCGGGTGGTCGGATGATCGGGCAATCGGCTTGGCACTTCTCTATGGCCGACCTCTGTGAGCCTCCGTGTCTCTGTGGTGAAGCTCTTTCAGGAGTCAGTGTTCATGGCAGCGCTGCGTCTCTGCCAATGGCAGATTTTCGATGAGTTGATTGAATGGCTTCACCATGGAGACACAGAGGCTGACAGAGAAAACAAACACAGAGAAAGTGCTGAGCTAAGCAGCGAGCAATCCAGTCTATTCCAGGCCCAGGAAAATCGACGGCTTGACGAGAAAGCGCTGACCGAACAATACCGCTTGGGTATTGGTAATGGGACGATTTCCATTTAGAATGTCGGACATACGAGACTGCGGGATCTTTGGCTCAAAACTCTTTTGACTCATTCTGTTTTCGTCCATCAGAAAATTCAAGAGTTCATGTGGGGGGAGCTTCTTTAGTTTTCTCTCCCTTGTCCTATGCTCGTAATCTTCAATGAGGAGAACCCAGGTACGAAAGAGTTTGTCTTCTTCCCTCGTCCGCTTTGTTCCTTTGATGGCAAGTCCTGACACCGTGTTGAGCGCCGAGGCATATTCTGACTTGGATTCAATGACCACGGGGATCTCTAGGGTTTCCATTTGTCATACTCCTTCTCGCTTTAGGAAAGAAAACCGCGGAAGCGCGCAGGCGAAATCTCGTAACCGGGGAAAATGCCCGCCGTGTCTTCCACTCCCAGGTGGCGTGTTGCCACTTCGGCAAAGACATCGCGGAAGTCTGACGTCAGTGCCAGGTCGCGGCCTTCGTGCAGTTGATGTTCTTTAAGCCCGGGCCACTCGCCGTAGACCTTGCCACCCTTAACCGGTCCACCCAGAACAAACATGGCGTTGGCATGGCCGTGGTCCGTGCCGCGATTGCCGTTTTCGCGGGCCGTCCGCCCGAATTCCGACATCGTGAGCACCGTGATGTCGGCCATGCGGTCGCCCATGTCCTGATGAAACGCGGCAAGTGATTCGCCAAATTCCTTCAGGCGGCCGGCCAGCTGCCCCGTTACGCCGCCTTCGTTCACGTGGTTGTCCCAGCCGCCCACATCCGTAAACGCAATTTCCAGCCCGACATCGGATTTGATGAGCTGGGCGATCTGCTGAAGGCTCTTTCCCAAAGGGCCGCGGGGATATTGCGCGCCGTTTTCCGGCTTGTACGCGCCAATCTGGATGCGTTGCAGCGTGGAGATGGCTTCAAAGGTCTCATGGGCTGTGCTGGAAAGCAGCGGGTCCGGAGCGGAGGCGTACATCTCCTCAAACGCGCTCGCCAGAAGTTGAACTCCACGCGCGGGATGGTTGGCGTTGCCCGCCAGGTGAAAACCTTGCAAGTCCTGCGTGCAAAGGCATGGCGCGGTGCCCATCATGGTTCGCGGCGTGGAGGAGGCAAAGGCCACGGCGCGGAATGGTGTGGCGTCAGGCTGGCGAGCCCCCTGCAAAAAGCGGTTCAGCCAGCCGTCGGGAGTAGACTTTACTCCCGGAGTCGCCGACTCCATGTAATCTTGCGCATCGAAGTGCGAGCGCGTGGCGTCGGGCGAACCGGCGGCATGAATAATCGCCAGTTGGCGGGAATCATAGAGAGGCTTTAGGGAAGCAAGGCTGGGGTGAAGGCCGAAGAATCCATCCAGATCGATGGCGCAGGGGCCGGCATCGCTGCGCCGTGAAGGTGCCGGAATGGCGATGGTGGGGCGCAGTGCGTGGTAATCCTTTTCCCCATAGGGCACCACAATGTTCAGGCCATCCGCCGCTCCGCGCTGAAAGATGGCCACCAGAATTTTCCGGCGGTTGCCTTGCTCCGCCGCAAAGGCCGCCCGCCGCAGGAAGCTGGGAACAACCGCCGCCCCAAAAAGGCTGAGGCCGGAGTTCTTCAAGAAATATCGTCGCGAAATGCTCATAAGGCCTCACAAAGAACGTGTCAGGTGCCAGGTGTTAGGTGTCAGGGAAAAGCGAGGGATTGGGGATTAGGTTTTAGGGGTTAGTGAAGATGCTTGGCTATTCCTTTCGCCTTATCCCTGATTCCTCTACCCTCTCGACCCTGTATAACCTTATTCCTTACTGCTGATCCCTTGCCGCCGATGCCTAACGCCTGGTTTCCCCTAACCCCTAAACCCTAATACCGAACCCCTATTTTCTTTGAAAGTCCGGTGATCCCACCAACAGTGCTGCCATCAGCGTGGTTTTGGGGAAAGAACCGGGCTTTGGCGCTCCGGCGTTGCCCAATTCGTCCAGGCTCTTCATCACGGCAGACTGAGTTTTGTCGGAAACATTGCCCCCCAGGGTTCTCTGCGCCAGGTGACTCCAAATGGCCTGCGCATCCTCAGATGGCGTCAGCGCCTGCAAGTCCAACTGGGTTCCGGGAATCCGGTTGGCCGCGAGCGCCATGGAGAAGTTCATTCGCGCCAGCAGCGTGCCGGAGTTGATCCATCCGTTGGCGCGATCGGGGAAGCCCGTGGGTGCCTGATACTGAAAGAGGGGCTGGCCCATGCGCATGATCTGCCCCATCAGCGGGGCGTCGGCATTGGTCTCAGCGCTCAGGCTGCGCAGGGAGCTGGTGACGAGTTCAAAGGGCGACTTCACCTTGGCGCGGAAGGCGCCCTCGGAATTGAATTCCCGCGAGGTCAGCAGTTCTTTCAACACCGCCCGAAGGTCGCCATGCGACTTGGCAAAGGTCTTCGCCGTGTGGTCAACAATCGATTGCGGTGGATTATCGGCGATGAAGTGACGGCAGAGTTTAACCGAAATAAATTGCGCCGTGGAGGGGTGCGCGGCCAGGATGTGCAGCACCTGCTTCGCGTCGTCCACGCCACCGCCACTCTCGATTTTGTGGCCCAGAACCGTCTTTTCACCGTCGTCATGCAGGCGCGGCCGAAAGATGAACCCGCCGCCCTGGCGTGGGCCATCGATTGTCCAACCGGTAAAGCAGCGGGCTACCTCATGCACGTCCTGCTGCGTGTAGCCGCCATCGACTCCCAGGGTATGGAGCTCCATCAATTCGCGGGCGTAGTTCTCATTCAGGCCGCGGCGCTCACCCTTTCCTCCAGGCCTAACAGCCGCGTTGGGAGCGACGCTCAGCCAGTTGTCCAGATAGAAAAGCATGGCGGGGCTTTGCGCCGTGGCCGCGAGTAGGTCATGGAAATTCCCCAGCGCGTGCGGCCGGATTGCGTCGTGTTCGAAGGAAGTCATCAGCCACTTGTCCACTCCCTTGCCGGCATAGATGTTGAAATGGTTCATCCAGAACTGAACCATGACCTCCTGAAGCTGCCGCTGACTATAGGCGGCGCGCCAAAGCTGTTCGCGCCCCAGCTCCATCAGGATGCGGCGGGGACCGTCGACCTCCTTGGAAGACATTGCGGGCGCGGCGGGCTTGGCCATGGCGTTTTGATCGGCGAAATTGCCTGCGGGGGCTTCCATTCGCTCCTGCTTCTGTTCCAGCTTCTTGGCTTGCTTGGGGGCAGGGAAGTCCTCCATCAATTCCGCCGGACTCATCGTGAGCGTGGGAAGGGATGCGATCTTCTGTTCCACCTCGGAGTCATCAATCGTCTCGGGGTGGAGCTGTTCTTCCAGCATGGCTTTGATGCCAAGCTGCTTGAGCCGCTCCACATCCTGCGGGCGGGGGCCAAACGTGGTCCGGCTGAGGAAGTGCCAATCAGCCAGATCAGAAGGTAGTTTTGAGCTCGTTTTCATAGATGGTCCCGGCGTCCTGCTGCTAATGATCCCCGGGGGTGGGAAGGCCGTTCCCGCCCTCCTCCAGAGAGATTACTTGTCTTATCGAGCGCCCGTTCAGTAATCATAACCCCGGGTCGACGAAAAAGTTGCGAAATTGGGTGTGTATGGTGATGGGGTGAAATTCCGAGGTCGGGGAATTGTCAATTTTGCTCCTTTCTGCTGCAATGGATGACGGGGTGTGGGCGCGAGGCAACCCATCGGCGGGGGCCAGCTTCTCAATAAATGCGACAAAGTGTCCAAATTATTCTTTGGCTGTAACCTTTTTGAAATCTTTACCGTCAAACTCGGTATGGTGTAGAATCATGGCAGTTGGGTATCCGGGCATTTTGTCATCAGAGGTCATCCGTTTGCTAACTTTGGCTCGCTCAGCAGCCCGAAAGGGTAGTGCCGCGGCGAAATCCTTTTGCGGATTCGCTTTTGCCGCCATCGCGATTTTGATCGTGACGGTGGGAGTGCTCTCCACCGAATCGCGCCTGCCGAATATCGGGCAAGGCACGAATTCATGGCATACCTGCAAGACCAGCCGCATGACCGACAACGGGGTGGACGAACTCGCTCCGGTGAGAGTCAACGAAGCCGAGGTTGTAAATCCAGTCATTCCGTCCGATTATGAACCGCATCTTCGCGCAGTAACGTCCCCACTGCCTGAACTTACCGGCGCTCCACAGGCGCACGGTTTACGCGCACCGCCGCTCAGCTAATCCATACCCCTACCCTTGTCAGCTTTTTCCGCCCCGAGATAATCCGCTAAGTCATTGATTGTAAGCGGATTGATATCCGAACAAGGGGAGTTGTCAAGTCAATTCCCCGGGGCAGCGCGGTTGACTTGGGCGGCCCAAAGTCCAATTGGCCTTGCTTCATAGAAACATGACCCTACCGGCACGGGCGTACCCGGCCGAAAACAAAAAAACGATGGAGGGTAGCATGGGAACCGCAATCATGGAAGCGACACTCCCCGGCGCGGACTTCGAGCCCGAAGGCAATGTTTCTGGAATGAGCGAAATAGATCGCCTATTTTCGGGGTATCCACAAACGCCCCTTGAGGAAGCCGATCAAGAAGGCCAGGTTACAAGCGAAGGCATGAAGCACCAAAGCGAGGCTTTCCGCACATTCGGGCGTACAGAGTATATCCCTCAACCCCTGAAAGGTGATTCCGCCACTGCGAGCCTGGGTTCCAGCCCAACCTCCCCCGACGCCGCATGGCCGGCAGAGCAGCCCGGGATTCCGCTTACACCTGGCGCGGCACTGCTGCTGGAATTTGACGCCATCTATCAGAAATATGAGCGGCGGGTTTATCGCCAGTGTTTTCGCATGATGCGGAGCCAGGAAGACGCGGAGGACCTGACGCAGGAGGTCTTTTTGCAGTTGTACCGCAAGGCCCACACCTTCCGGGGGGAATCCAACTTCTCCACCTGGCTCCACCGGTTAACCATCAACACCGTCCTGATGCGCTTGCGCCGGAATCGCCGCTGGCGCGACTCGGTGACCTCCCTCGACATCGCGCCCGGGTCCCTTGAGGATACGGGCGACGTCCTTTCCCTTGTGACCGCGCTCCCCGCGCCGCCGGTCAGCACGGTAGATAAGATCGGACTCGATGTCGCCATCGCCCAGTTGTCCTCCGGCTATCGTGAGGTCTTTCTGCTTCATGATTCCGAAGGCTATCGCCACGATGAGATCGCCCGGATCCTCGGCATCAGCGAGGGAACCTCAAAATCGCAACTGCATAAGGCGCGGTTCAAGCTGCGGGAGCTGATTGAATCTTCCCACAGCAGATATCCTTCTTTTCCGCATGACGCCAGGGCTTGCGACGGCCGCACGAAGCACCCAGCCGCCACACCGGCAGAGGGATTGCCGAAGGCGGAGCAGCGCATGGATTTGGCGAATCGCGAAGACCATCCGCGCCGCAAAACGGGCAGGCGGAGCGCTGCATCCATAAAGTCAATCGCTGTTTCGCGGCGCCATCCGCGATTAAGTTAGGACTAACGGTCTTACTTCACGCGACCGGCTTTGACTCTTCCATTTTGCGCTTTGACCGTCGTGCTCGACGCGCGCAAAGATTCTTGCTCTGTTCCCCTCATGCCCGGAGTCGTTTCTGCCGATAAACGATGCGGGGGAGTGTGAGCCGCGCGGCGTGATGAAACGTGGCGCGCCGACTCTCCCGTGCGCTGCTTCAGTAGCGGCGGGTTTACCCCGCCACCGCAAGTTCGCCGCTGCGGCGCCCGCCACACCTTCGGGCGCCCGCCAGCGGGCCCCCAGCATGGGCGCGGCGATCGCCGCGCCGGCAAAGATTCCTCCCCTACACCGGTCAGGCCGTTTCTATCACGAGTGAGTGAAAAGTCCTCATGAAATCGGTCGTTTCTGCCGATAAACGATGCGGGGGAGTGTGGACCGCACGGCGTGATGAAACCTGGCGCGCCGACTCTTCGGCGGCGGGTTCAGTAGCGGCGGGTTTACCCCGCCACCGCAAGTTTGCCGCTGCGGCGCCCGCCACACCCTCGGGGGCCCGCCAGCGGGCCCCCAGCATGGGCGCGGCGATCGCCGCGCCCAAAGGTCCGGCAAATGCAGCGGCGTTATTTCGTCGTATTTCATCTCATCCTTCAAACCCAAACTGCCGATAAACGATGCGGGGGAGTGCCGGGGGCACAACGAGGGGGCGAAATAGCGTGTCACCAACCCGCCGCGTTCTGTTGTGTTCTCCACTCCTGTAGTAGTGATCGACCCAGGGGCGACCATCCCTCGGCGACGTGCCACGGGCGTCCCGCCCGTGCCGTGGCAGGGCCAGGATGGCCACGGCTCGTCCGGGGTGGCATGGGGCGTTGAACCCAACCTGAAATGATGTCTTGCGGTCACGGATTTGAGGGATATACTGGCCGGCATGTCTCGACCACGGCGCCTTGTGTTATCGGACAATTGGTTCTTTATCACCTGCAGCGTTTTGCCGTGGCGCGGGATTCCAGCGGCCTGTCGGTGGATCGTGTCTTGTTGCCCGCCGACCCACGGACACGCATCTGAGGTTCGATGAATGAACTTGAACCCGATGATGAGACGAGCCGGAATTTTTCCTATTGCCGGGCACGACGGATACTGGACATGGGGCCTAACGCAGAGTAATTTTTCCCGGAGAAAAATAACTCTGCGCTACGCCGCTTCCAAGGCAGTCACGTTATTCAGGGAGAGGCCGCTCGGCAGTGCGCGCTCGGGAATCCCGCAGCTTGCAATATTGTCATGCCGAGTATAGGTCCAAGACGATGAGTGACCGCTTGCGTAGCATCTTGATCGCGCTGACTGTCGCCGTTGCGATTTCGCTGGTGATCCATTTTCTTTTGTTTGCAATCGTGTTTTTCGGCACAAGTGAATCCTCGTTGTTGTTGAGTGTGGCCGAAGGCTTGCTGGCGCCAGCAGGAGCCATCATTGACCGAATTGGAGGTGGTCACTCTTTCGTTCAAGTATTCTACGGGTTTTTGATATCCGGAATGTTATACACATTGGCTATTTGGCCACTCATTAGCGCCTTCCTCCTATTGAGGAAGCGCGTGTGAACACCGGGTTGGCGGGGGTCAGGAACGGGGTCAGGTACCGTTATTTTGTCAGTGCAGGGACAAGCCCCCAACCAGTCGCAACCGCAGGAGGAAATGGAGAAGATCCGCAAGGCCATCCCGAGGAGCCGACCGTATGGTT
>Ga0302320_10002948_pt1 | contig 39800 bp, 28 predicted proteins | sample Bog_T0_3_FD_202130 | JGI IMG/M metagenome (GOLD analysis project Ga0302320, IMG submission 202130) | Peat permafrost microbial communities from Stordalen Mire near Abisko, Sweden - Bog_T0_3 | ecosystem: Environmental > Terrestrial > Soil > Wetlands > Peat | place: Sweden: Abisko, Stordalen Mire... | reverse complement strand
TGTTTTGCACGTCAATGGAGGGAAGCGGCGGCTGCTCCAGCTTGGGGGTTGTATCCAGAGCCTTCATCCGCGGGGGGATCTTGCCCTTGATCGCTTCCACCTTGTCGGGGCTTCCACCGCCTCCGCCCGCCATCTTGTCCTTCTGGGGCCCCTTGTAATCTGTTAGCTCAATCGGAGTCGTTGTCAGGGGCGGCTTGGTCACGGCTTCAACGGTCTTCTTGACAACAAAAAAGAGCGCGATCAATACAATGGTGAGATTGACCGTGGCGGAGATGCCGAAGGCCCAGGGGTTGCGCTTGAATGCCATCCGGTCCGGCACCGGAATCGGCGTCGAGGTCAGCTCCAGAGGCGGCAGCTTGGGCGGGAAAAAGACATCACGGATGCTCTCGTAAAGATCGACCCATATGGGCTTCTCTTCGATGGGAACCCCGAAGGTAAGGTCCAGTGCCGAGCTGTCCATGATGGCGGCAGCGGCTTGGGATTCCGAGTCGGTTTGGATAAACAGGTCTTTTGCCATATCTGCGACTGGTTCTGGGGCCTCTGAGGGCCTGGTTTGCCGCTCGAACGGGAACCCTCCCGTCTCCAGGCCCATGTCTACATTATGCTTGACTCCGCCCGGTTGTGTCTTGTCAGGCAGGGTCTCACAATCCAGGCTCTCATATTCCGGCATGGTCGGGTTTCCCATAAACAATAGACGGGCAACTTCGGCGGCGGTTACCTTGAGTTGCAGAAGAAGAATCAGAAAAAATAGCGGCTCGCGGATCTTGCGGCTCAGCCCGCGGCCGTTCCGCCAATTTTCTCTCCCGCCATTTACACTATGAATTGAATCAGGTCGGAAGATCCCAGGGAGTGACGATGTCCTCAGCACCGGAGTTGAAGGCGACCCTTACCTTGCCGCAAACCGCCTTCCCGATGAAGGCCAATCTACCTCAGAATGAGCCACTTCGGCTAGCCCGCTGGGCCGAGCTTGGGCTCTATGCCGAGCTGCGCAAGGCCGGAGTCGGCCGCCCCGCCTACCTGCTCCACGACGGCCCTCCCTATGCCAATGGCCCCATCCACCTGGGCCATGCGCTCAACAAGGGGCTCAAGGACTTTGTCGTCAAGTCAAAGACCATGGCCGGCTTTGACGCTCCCTACGTTCCAGGCTACGACTGCCATGGCCTGCCGATTGAAATCAAGGTCGACGAGCAGTTGGGCCGCAAAAAGCTGGAGATGCCCGCGCCCGCGGTGCTCGAAGCCTGCCGCGCCTACGCACAGAAGTATATTGACCTGCAAACATCGCAATTCGAGCGCATTGGCTGCCTCGGCCGTTGGGATCGGCCCTACAAGACCATGGCTCGCGACTACGAGGCCCACACTTTGGAAGCTTTTTACGGCTTTCTCGAGAAAGGCTTTGTCTATCGCGGTTTGAAGCCCGTTTACTGGTGCATCCACGACCGCACCGCCCTGGCCGAGGCCGAGGTCGAGTACGAGATGCACACCAGCCCCTCGATCTACGTACGCTACCAACTCACCTCAGACCCGGCGGCCATCGACCCGGCTCTTGCGGGCAAGCAGGTTTCGACAATCATCTGGACCACAACCCCCTGGACCCTGCCCGCATCCATGGCCGTGGCCTTCCATCCCGACTTCGACTACGTCGCGTTGGAGTTGGGGGATCAGGTCTACATCGTTGCAGCGGAACTGGCTGCTTCGGTTGCCGACGCCTGCAAGCTGGGAGGCATGACAGAAGCCGCGCGGTTCAAGGGCAGCGTGCTGGAGCGGGTGACCTTCCAGCATCCGTTTCTCGACCGCAGCATTCTTGGCGTCAACGCTACCTACGTCACCGCCGACACGGGCACCGGCGCGGTCCACACCGCACCCGCCCACGGCGCCGAAGATTTCTATACCGGCCAGCGCTACGGCCTCGACTCCACCTGTCCCGTCGATGCCGTAGGACGCCTGCATGTGGACCCGAGCGCCTGGAATCTTGCTGCTCCGCCCGCCTTCGACGGCTTGAAGGTATGGGCCGCCAATCCCGTGATTGTGGCCATGCTTGAGGAGCGAGGCGCGCTGCTGGCCGGCCGCGAGCTCGAACACTCTTACCCGCATTGCTGGCGCTGCCACCATCCGGTCATCTTCCGCGCCACCGAGCAGTGGTTCATCGGCATGGAGACGCCGGTCAAGCGCGCCGACGGCACGGAGACCAGCTTCCGCCAACTGGCTATTGAAGAGATTGACAAGGTGGTGTGGGATCCGGCCTGGGGCAAGGAGCGCATCACCAACATGATCGCCACGCGCCCTGACTGGTGCATCAGCCGCCAGCGCATCTGGGGCGTGCCCATTGCGGTATTCCTCTGTGAAGAGTGCCAGAAGCCCATCCTGGACCCGGCGCTGAACCGGAAAATCATCAGCCTCTTCGAGCGCGAAGGCGCCGAAGCCTGGCACACAACAGAAATTGCGGCGCTGCTTCCAGACAATGCAACCTGCGCCCACTGCGGCGGCGCGGCCTTCCGCAAGGAAACCGATATTCTCGATGTCTGGTTCGACTCCGGAACAAGCTGGTTCGCCGTCTGCGAGTCCGACCCGGAGCTGAAGGCCGCCTACACTTCCTTCCAAAACGGCGAGGACACCCAGGTTCTGTACCTCGAGGGCGGGGATCAGCACCGCGGCTGGTTCCACTCTTCGCTCCTGACTTCTGTGGCTCTGCGCGGACACGCGCCTTACTCGCACGTTGCCACCGCCGGCTGGACCCTCGATGAGCAGGGCCGCGCTTTTTCAAAATCCCTTGGAAACGGCGTCGATCCAGTTGATATTGCCAACCGCCTGGGCGGCGAGATCGTCCGCCTGTGGGTCGCCTCGGTAGACTTTCGCGAGGACATGGCGGCCAGCGAGAACCTGCTCCAGCGCTGCGCCGACATCTATCGCAAGCTGCGCAACACCTTTCGCTTCCTGCTGGGCAATCTCCACGGCTTCGATCCGGTGCGCGACCGCGTTCCCGAGGCCGAGCTTCTGCCCCTCGACCGCTACATGGTGGCCCGCACCCGCGAGCTGACGGAGAAGGTGCTCGCATGGTACGCGGCCTTCGAGTTCCATCGCGTCTATCACGCGGTGAACGAATTCGCCATCGTCGACCTGAGTTCGTTCTACCTCGACGTACTCAAGGACCGGATGTACACCTTCGCGCCCACCAGCCAGCCCCGCCGCTCCGCGCAGACCGTTCTGTGGCAGATTACCGAAACGCTCGTCCGGCTGGTCGCGCCGATCCTCAGCTTCACCGCCGACGAGGTTTGGGAGTATCTCCCCGCGGTGGAAGGGCGTGAGGCCAGTGTCCATCTCGCGCTTTTCCCGAAGCCGGAGGACATCTTCAGCGAAGACCCGACAGAACTGCTCAACGAGTGGAAAGAACTTCTCAGCATTCGCGATTTGGCGCTTCGACTCCTCGAAAATGCCCGCCAAGACAAGATGATCGGTAAATCTCTTGAAGCTGACCTTCACTTCCTCGTAAGAGAAGAGATCTTCGACTTACTCAAGGGCCATGAATGCGAACTCAAGGAGTTACTCAACGTTTCGGCGGTGTTGGTTCTCGATGCTTCGGTGGAACCAGGATTCAGGTCTCCACCAAAAGAGAAACCGCACTTCAAGACAATGACGACGTCCGATTATCTCTCATTCGCCGTGTACTCCGCCGCCGGCCACAAATGCGCCCGCTGCTGGAATTTCATGCCCGAAGTCTCCAACTACGGCATCTGGCAGAACGTCTGCACCCGCTGCCAGGAGGCCCTGACCGAGATGAAGATCGAGCCGCCGCTAACTTGCTAACTTGCGATCTCCGCGAAGCGGAGGCTAACTTGCTGATTGTCTCGCAAAATACGGGTGCCCCAGATCCCGATTTTGGGACCTGGGAAACCTCGAACCTCAACCGCACCGTTTTAAGGAAGCCCAGTGAGATTCACCGCTCCACGCCGCCTGCACTGGCTGCTGCTCATCTCCGCCGTAGTCATCATCCTCGACCGGCTGACCAAGACCTGGGTCACGCTGCGCATTCCCATGGGCGGCGCAATCCCGGTCATACCCCATTTTCTGCGCATCACCCACTGGACCAACGAAGGCGCGGCCTTCTCGCTCTTCGCCGACTCCGCTTCGCCCCACACGGTCCGGTGGGCGCTCATAGGCTTTTCCTCGCTGGCGGCGCTGGTGGTTCTCATTCTCCTTATCCGCCTCGGCGACCGCTTTACGCTTACCACCTTCGCGCTCTCGCTGGTCTTTGCAGGAGCGCTGGGCAATCTGCACGACCGCATCGCCTACGGTTCGGTGGTGGACTTCATCGAGGTCCACATCTTCACCTACCACTGGCCCGACTTCAACATCGCTGACTCGGCTGTCGTAACCGGAGCATGCCTCCTGTTGCTCGACTCGCTGCTGCCGAATAGGCCTCAGGCGCTTTAGCCGCTCAACCCAAGAGGATCCCATGAGAATTTCCCCTATTACCCTGTCCATGCGTGCCGCAATTGCAGCGCCGGTTGCTCTGTTGTGCGCCTTCCTGGCTTCGGCAATCCCCGCCGCCGCTGAGCGGCTGCCGCAGACCGTCCGCCCGGAGCACTACACGCTCACCCTCACGCCCGATCTCAAGGCTGCCACCTTCTCCGGCGTCGAGACCATCGAAGTAACCATCGCCGAGCCCTCAGACCACATCATCCTGAATGCCGCGGAAATCGCCTTTCAGAGCGTCACCGTGACCGCCGGCGGCAACGAGCAGACGGCCACTGTCGCTCTCAACTCCGAGAAAGAACAGGCGACCTTCACCTTCCCCGAGAAGTTGCCCGTGGGCGATGCGACGCTGACCATCCATTACACCGGCATTCTGAACAATGAGTTACGCGGCTTCTATCTCTCCAAGACCGCCAAGCGCAACTATGCCGTCACGCAATTTGAGTCCACCGACGCTCGCCGCGCCTTCCCATGCTTCGATGAGCCTGCCTTCAAAGCCACCTATCAAGTCACGCTGGTCATTGACAGCGCCGATACCGGCATCTCCAACACCCCTATCGAAAGCGACACTCCCGGCCCCATCGATGGCAAGCACACGCTCAAATTCTCGACCACGCCGAAAATGTCCACCTATCTGGTCGCCTTTCTGGTTGGCGACTTCCAGTGCACCGCAGGCGAATCCGACGGTGTAGCCATTCGCGTCTGCTCCACGCCGGACAAGGTGGCGCTCACCCCCTATGGCCTCGATGTTGCCAAGTATGTGCTGCACTACTACGACGACTACTTCGGCATTCACTACCCGCTCAAAAAGCTTGACCTGATCGCCCTGCCCGACTTTGAAGCCGGCGCAATGGAGAACTTCGGCGCTATCACCTATCGCGAGACCGACCTGCTCGTCGACCCAAAGACGGCATCCGTCGAAGGGGAAAAAAGGGTCGCTTTGGTCGTCGCCCATGAGATGGCGCACCAGTGGTTCGGCGACCTGGTGACGATGCAATGGTGGGACAACATCTGGCTCAACGAGGGCTTTGCTACCTGGATGGAAAACAAGCCCGTAGCCGCCATGCATCCGGAGTGGAAGATCGACGAGATGGTTATCTCCGACCTCGACCAGACCCTCATCCTCGATTCCCAGCCCACCACCCGAACCATCCGCGCCAAGGCCGAGACCCGCGAAGAGATCGAGCAGATGTTCGACGGCATCTCCTACGGCAAGGCCAGCGACGTGTTGTTGACCGTCGAGAACTATCTCGGCCCGGAGCTCTTCCGCCAGGGCGTGCATAATTACCTTGCCGCACACGAATACGCCAATGCCACCGCCGAGGACTTCTGGAACGCCCAGACCGCGACCAGCCACAAGCCGGTGGACAAGATCATGGAGAGCCTGGTCATCCAGGCGGGCGAGCCGATTCTGGATTTCGGCAAGCCGCACAAGGACAAAGTCGAGGTCCAGCAGAGCCGGTTCTTCCTCAGTCCCAGCATCAAGCCCGACCCCGCGGAGAAGTGGACGCTGCCCGTTTGCTTCAAGACGCCCGACGGCGAGAGCTGCCAGTTGCTCACTCCGGCAAGCTCAACTCTCAAGGCGTCCTCCGATGGCCTCTTCTTCGCCAATGCCGGCGGCAAGGGCTACTATCGCAGCGCCTATCCGCCTCGCGAGTACGCTGCTCTGGTCGCGCAGGTTGAAGCCGGACTCACGCCCGTCGAGCGCATCAGCCTGATCGGCGACGAATGGGCGCAGGCGCGCGCCGACAAGGCAACCATCGGCGACTATCTGAACCTCGTGGCCGCCGTCAAATCCGACTCCGAAGCCGAAGTGGTCTACGCAGCCTTGGGTGGCGTAGGCGCGGCATATTCCAGAGTTGCCGCCACTCCGCAAGAGAAATCCGCTCTCTCGGCATGGGTTCGCGGGACCATTGGGCCCGAGTATGCCAAGCTCCCGCCGCCCGCCGCCAGCGACTCGGCGAACACCCGCGAATTGCGCGCTCATCTCTTCAGCGCGCTGGGCTACTACGGCAAGGATCCTGCCATCCTCGCCCAGGCACAGGAAATCGCGGCGAAGTACCTCAGCGAGCCCGGCTCCGTCGATGCCTCCCTGGGAGAGACCGCGCTGGGCATTGCCGCCCGGAACGGAGATGCCCAGCTCTTCGACCGCCTCCAGCAGGTTTACGAGTCCTCTACCGATCCCGAGTATCAGGAAGGCGCGCTGCGCCTGCTCCCCCAGTTCGCGGATCCCACACTGGTCCAGCGCTCCCTCGACTATGCTTGCTCCAGCAAAGTTCGCAGCCAGGACGCCGCCATTCAGTTCGCCATCGCCCTGCGGAATGACGCAACCCGCGACCTGGCCTGGCAGTACATCCAGACCCACTGGGAGACCATCCATACGCTGTTGACCCCGGAGATGGGCGCTCGTCTGGTGAGCTCCACCGGTAACTTCTGCTCCGCCGAGGACCGCGACAGCGTAGAGAAGTTCTTTGCGGCGCACAAGGTCCCCTCCGCCGATCGATCTCTCAAGCACGCCGTGGAAAGCATCGACGGCTGCATCGAGCTGCGCAAGCTCCAGGAGCCAAACCTGAAACAATGGCTGGCCACGCAACCCAAGCCGTAACCAGGCGAATTTTCATAGTTGGCGTTAGGGCATTTTCAAGGTTAGTGTAAGGTGATGGGTGCCCCATCCTTGCGGCGTCCTTGTTCGTTGCCGCAAGGGTGGGATACCACGATCCCCGCGTTACAGGAACAGTGAAAATGCTCGAGCGCAAGTCCACAGAAGGTCCATGCCCGCGTCCAGAACCACTATCAAGACCGTCGTGAAGAAGCAGCCGCCCGGCATTCGTGCCGGCCGAGGCCCACTGGCCCCGGAGCGGATCGCGGCTATTCTCAAAGCTCTCGACGAAGCCTATCCCATCGCCAAGTGTGCTCTTAACCACAGCTCGCCCTGGGAGCTGCTGGTGGCGACGATCCTCTCCGCCCAATGCACTGACGTGCGCGTCAACCTGGTAACTCCGGCGCTATTCCGCCGCTTCCCAACCCCTGCGGCGATGGCAAAAGCGACCCTCCCGGAGCTGGAAGCCCTCATCAGGACCACTGGTTTCTTTCGCAACAAGGCCAAGTCGATTCAAGGCGCCGCCCGCAAGGTGGTTGCGGAGTTTGGCGGCCAGATTCCGCGGACTCTGGCCGAACTCATCACCATTCCCGGCGCGGCCCGCAAAACGGCCAATGTTGTTCTTGGCGTCGCGTACGGCAAGGCCGAAGGCGTCGTGGTGGATACGCACGTCCTCCGCATCGCCCGCCGCCTCAGTCTGGCCAAAGGCGACACTCCTCAAAAAGTCGAGCGGGAACTGATGCAAATTTTGCCGCAAGAGCGATGGATCGCCTTCTCGCACCAGATCATTCACCACGGACGCCAGGTCTGCGCGGCCCGCAAGCCCAAATGCGACAGCTGCAACCTCGAGCAGCTCTGCACATCGAAAAATAAGACCTGGCGGAGTTAGCCTGTTAGCGAGTTAGCGCCGTAGCATTCGCTCGATTGCGGCAACCAGCCCCGGAATGTCGGAAGGCGAAGCTTCAGCCGCGGGCGGCCAACCAAGGTCGCGCAAGGTCTGGCTGGTGATGGGGCCAATGGAGACCGCCGGAACGCCCTCAAACGGCCACTCAATTCCAGCTTTGCGGGCAGCCTCGGCCAGATGCGTGGCGCTGGAGCTGCTGGTGAAGGTGGCCGCATCGAGCCCATCCGCAATCGCCCGGCGCAACTGCTCCGGCGCGGCCTCCGGCAGAACGTTCCGGTAAGCGTCCACCACATCGACCTCTGCGCCCGCTTCCCGCAGCGCATCGGGGATCACGTCGCGGGCAACGGCGGCGCGGGCCAGCAGTATCCGTTGGCCCGCGGCTCGCGCCAGCAGGCCCTCAACCAAACTTTCAGCAACATAGGCCTCCGGCACAAGGGCAACTTGCAAGCCTGCCTTGCGCGCTGCCTCTGCCGTCGCTTCCCCAATCGCCGCAACCTTCAACCGGACCGGCTGCGCCAGCGGAATCCTTAACGCCGCCGCTCGCTCAGCGAGCGCCCGCGCTGCATTGGCGCTGGTCAGAATCAGCCAATCATAGCTATCAAGCTGGCGCAAAGCCGCATCCAGGGGATCAAAACTGATTGGCGGTCGAATCTCCAGAACCGGAACTTCGACCGGCTCGGCTCCCAGCGCCCGCAGCCCGTCAGAGAGCTTGCTGGCCTGGTGCGCCGCCCGGGTCACCAGTACGCGGCGGCCAGCCAGCGGCAGGGACTTCACCGCAAGCCCCCGGCAAGATTCTCAAGCAGCGGCCCAGCTCCCGCATCGAGCAGCATCTGTGCCGCCAGGCGGCCCAGAGCAGCCGCGCTCGCATCAGCATCAAGCGCGCCATGCCGCGCCTCTCGATGATGGACCCGCACCGCCTTTCCTGTTTCCGGGGCGGCGACCACGGCGAATATCTCGTCCCACAACTCGCCTCCGCGTCCAGTCGTCTCGCCCAAACCCGGCCGGCAGTGAATGCCGATAGGAACCTGGCACCCCCCGCCGAGAGCCGCAAGCGCCGCACGCTCGGCGGTCACGGCAAAGCGCGTCGCCGCATCATCGAGGAATGCAACCGCGGCAATCGTCGCACGGTCGTCCCTGCGGGTCTCGATGCCCAATGCTCCCTGTCCGGCCGCCGGACAAAACTGCGTCGGTTCCAACCGCTCGCGCACCCACTCAGTCTTCTCCAGCCGATCCAGGCCTGCCGCGGCCAGCAGGATCGCGTCCACCTGTCCCTCGGCGAGCTTGCGCAGTCGAGTGTCAACGTTGCCGCGAAACTCGACCGCCTCGATATCTGGCCGCAGCGCCTTCAACTGCGCACGCCGGCGCTGACTGCTGGTTCCCACCCGCGCGCCCAGATGCAGCGCAGCGAGATTTTCATACTTCACTGAAACGAAGACATCCCGCGGATCCACGCGTGGGGGCGTCGCTGCCAGTGCAAATGCTTCCGGCAGCTCGGTGGGCAGATCCTTGAGTGAGTGCACGGCCAGGTCCACACGGCCCTCCGCCAGCGCTTCCTCGATTTCCTTCGTGAACATGCCCTTGGAGCCTGTCATAGCCCCGACCTGGGCGAAGGTGACCGCCTGCAGCCGGTCGCCGGTCGTTTTGATGATCTCAATTTCGACAGAGTGGCCCTGGCCGCGAAGCAGCCCCGCAATGTGGTTTGCCTGCCACAAGGCCAGTTGCGAACCGCGGCTTCCAATGCGCAGGTTCATTGGCGGGCCGTCCCGCTGGTCTCTCTCACTTCCACGTTCCCAGCTTTCTCTGTTTCAGCATTCCCGGCAGCCGCCTGACAGTTCGTCGCGGCAAACTCGTTGTCGGGCGCATTGCCGACGCCAGCAGGCAGCGACCAGGCTTCGCAGAGCGCTTCAATGCGCGCCGCGTTGCTCTCCCGGGCAGCCTGCTTCAGCGCCTGCATCGGCGGGTGAAGAAACTTGTTGACCAACCCGCGGGTCAGCGCCTCGACCACCGCCACCTGTTCCGCGGTCAGTGAACCCAACCGGGCCTGCGCGCGCTTAAGCTCTGCCTGGCGGATCTCCTCAGCTTGTTGCTGCAGCGCCACAATTGCCGGAGCCACGTTCACGGTGCGTTGCCGCTGATGGAAGCGCTCCACCTCGCCGGCAATCAGCGCTTCGGCATCGGTAGCCTCGCGGCTGCGCTCGGCCATGTGCGACGCGGCTACCTGCTGCAGATCGTCGATGTCGTAGACAAAGATGCCCTCCAGCTCGCCCATCGCCGGGTCCACGTCGCGAGGCACAGCAATATCGATAAAGAACATCGGGCGGTTGCGGCGGCGATGCAGGAAGGCCTGTCCATGTTCGCGATGGAAGATGGGGTGCGGCGCCCCGGTCGAGCTGATCACGATGTCGGCCTGGCTGGCCGCTTCATAGAGCTGGTCGAAGGGGATCACCTTGCCCTGAAAGGTCTCCGCCATGCGCCGGGCGCGCTCCAGGGTCCTGTTTGTCACAAGGATGGCCCCAGCTCCCTGCTGGACCAGATGCCGCGCCGCCAGTTCGCTCATCTTTCCCGCGCCCACAAGAAATACGGTGCGGCCTTGCAGCGATCCGAAGATCTTGCGCGCCAGTTCCACGGCTACCGAGGCGATGGAAACGGAGTTTGATCCAATCTCTGTTTCTGAGCGGACCTTCTTGGCGGCGGCAAAGGCGCTCTGCAACAGATGATCGAGCTGGCCGGCGACCGTGCCTGAGGCGCGGGCCACGGCGAAGGCCTCTTTGACTTGTCCAAGAATCTGCGGCTCACCCACCACCATCGAGTCAAGGCTGGCGGCCACGCGGAAGAGATGCCGCACCGCCTCCTGGTCGCGGTGTTCGTAGATGTGCGGGGCCAGCAGCGCCGCATCCAGGTTAAAGTGTCTGTAAAGAAACGCGGCCAGGTCAGCAGTCGGGGACTCGACGGCAGCAAGAATCTCAACCCGATTGCATGTTGAGACGATCATGCACTCGGAGACGCCGGGCACGGCGGCCAGGGCGCGCGTGACCTCCGGCAGGTCGTCGCGGGAGATGGCGATCCGCTCGCGCACCTCGATGGGCGCGGTCTTGTGATTGACGCCAATGAGGGTCAGAGTCATTACGGACCGTACCTATGCACCCGGCTGATGACATTGACGGCGAAGACGGCGAGCATCACGAGAAAGACGATGCCGGAGAGGTAAACCGCACGGCGTCCGCGCAGACCCGCCGAGCGGCGAACCAGCAGCAGCGTGACGTAAACCACCCACAAGATGAAGGAAGCAATAACCTTAGGATCCAGAAAGTAGGAAGCGCCGAGAGGGGATTCCTGGGCCAGAATCGAGCCGATAACCAGGCCGACGGTGATGCAGGGAAAGCCGAATTCGAGCGTGGCGTGAGCAATCCGCTCCAGGGTGTCGAGCGGCGGCAGCCAGTCGAGGGCCAACCACCGTGAGTCTTCGCCGGGTTTGCGTTTTCTCTTGAGGCGGCGCTCCTGGTAGAGATAAAGCACCGAGGCCAGCAGGCTGAAGCCGAGAGCTACATAGGCGAGCAGCAGCGCCGCTATGTGCGCGATGAGCCAACTGATGCGCACGCCGCTGGAGGGGAAAACGTAGCGCTCCGGGCCCAGCGCGGGGACCAGGACAGCAAGGAACGTAACAGGCAAAGCAAAGAGTCCAAGCGAGATAGCGTCGTAAAACCACCAGACGAGGAAGAACAGGCCGGCGATGGCAAAACCCAGCAGCGACTCGACCTCGAGGGTTCCCACAGGCACAAAGCGATGGGCCTGAACGAGCATCTCGACGCAAGAGACGAAGTGGAAGAAGAAGGCCATGCCGCCCAGGTGGACGCAGGTCTTGCGCCATCGTACGATCCCATAGAGCACGGCCGGGAAGACGGCCACAGCCGCCGCCGCATAAAGGATCGCCGCAACTCGGAGCCAGAGGAGGTACATTTCGATTCCACCTTACTGGTGCAAATGAACAGTATACTGTGACGCAAATCACCAGGCGAGGAGCGGACTCGAAAAGTCAAGAGGGATCGAGCAGCACGTTGACGGATGAGCCAGGAGGTTAGACGGGGAATCCTCCTGCTTGAATTGCGGATTTGCACCAACAGTGACCGCACATTTGGGAACTTCGACGCAGCCGAGATAGAGATGGCGCAGACCGCGAACGGCCCATCCACCAACGACGCCCGCCGGCGGTTCTTTCAGCTTTCCACATCCGTCTGAGTTGGAACCAATTGCTTTTGAGCCTCTTGCAATCTCCATGGAGTTTTGCAAGAGGCTCTTTTTATTGAATAATCTACCGACGGAGCAGATCGGGCGATCTGCTCCGCCGGTTTTTCAGTTGCAACCTTGTGTTACCGCAGGCTGCTAATTGACCGTGCAAGCCGTTCCGTTGAGAGAGATTGCCGTGGGAATCGCGTTCGTAGTGCCGTTCCATGTGCCGTTGAAGCCGATGCCGGAGAGAGTTGCGCCGGCGGCGAGCGTGCCATTGTAGGGCTCGTTCTTCACCGTCACGGCGGAGCCGCTCTGGGTTTCAACACCGTTCCACAGGGATGAGATGGTCTGTCCGTTGGCAAAGGTCCAGGTGAGTGTCCAACTGGTCAGGGCGGTGCTTCCGTTCTTGATGCTGATGGCCGCTCCGAACGCGGTATTGTTCTGCGGTGAGATCGCGTAGTCGACGACGCAGCCGGTACTGCCGCCGCCACCACCGCCGCTGGAGGCCGAAGTCTTCGCGCTGGCCTGAGCCGATGCGCCGGAGGTGCCGGACGCATCAACAGCTTCGATCTTGTAGTAGTAGGTGGTCGAAGCCGTGAGGCCGGAGCTGGAATAGCTCGTGGCCGTCACGCCGCTGGCGATCTCGTTGCTGGACGAGGGTGTGAATCCGCTGGTTGTGCTGCGGAAGACGTTGTATCCGCTGATGGTGCAGTGGGCCGGGGCGGTATCCGCCGTCCAGGCCAGGTTGATGACGCTGGAGGAGGAGGTTGTCGCAGTGAGTCCGCTCGGTGCTGAAGGCGCGGTGCTGCATGTGCCACCGCCTCCGCCGCTGCCTGCCGCTGCGCTCACTGAGAAGCTGTTCACAGCCAAGCCCTGGCCGCCGGTCCATATCTCAAAGCCGTACTCCACATCGATCAGCCACCATGTGCTCTCCAGGCTTCCGCGCGATACGGCATCGGCGAAGAAGGGCAGAAGATTCAGGCTTGCCGATGTGACCGGAGCGGTTGCCACGTACGAGATGATCTTCCACGAGCTCTGGTTGCCAGTCCACACGTTCCAACTCGCGCCATCAATTGTCGCGGTAGCCACTTGCGATCCGAAGGGCTGCGGAGCTCCCTGATGATTGATCCAGATCATGACTTCGGTGCCGTTTGGCTGTCCTGTGGTGGTCGACGTCTGGTTGAACCAGATGTCGTATGCAGAGTCGTTCTGGGAACCGGAAGGCTGTGTGATGCTGACGCTGGAGCTTGCCGAGCCAATGTTGTTCTCCTCGATCGGGAAGGGATTGGAAGTGGTGCAAGCGCCCCAGTGGCATCCTCTGTAGATGGAGGTGTAGGTTGCTGGAGCGCCGTTGGTCGCATTGCTGAAGTCCGCGGTAGTGATGGTGAAGCCTACGCCGCTGATGCTGACGCATTCATTCAGGCTGGAATTCCACTCATCCATTTGGAAGGTGTACAAGCCGCCGTCGAGGGCATCTGTATACTGCGTGCCGGCACTTGACGTGCATTCGGATTGGGCTGCGGCCGGGGCCGGCATCCCCAGGAAGACAAGGCAGACTGCGGAAGCAATCGCCAACGATTGAATTGCTGACCTCATATTCACTTGATTCTCCTTTTTCAGTTTCATCACCTTGTTGGATTTGTGGTATCCCACCCTTGCGACAGAAGAGGGTCGCAAGGATGGGGCACCGAGTCGTGTGCGCGGCTAGTTGACGGCGCAGGCCGTTCCGTTGACCGAGAAGGCCGTGGGAATTGCGTTGGTGGTGCCGTTCCAGGTTCCGTTGAATCCGATGCCGGTGAGGCTGGCGCCGGCGGCGATGCTGCCGTTATAGGGCTCGTTCTTCACCGTCACGTTGGCGCCGCTCTGGGTTTCAATGCCGTTCCAGAGAGACGATACCGTTTGTCCGTTGGCGAAGGCCCAGGTCAACGTCCAACTGGTCAGGGCGGTGGTTCCCGTGTTCTTGATGGTGATGGCCGCTCCGAATGCGGTATTGTTTTGCGGCGAGATTGTGTAGTCGACCTCACACTTCGCGCCGCCGCCCGAGGTGCCGACCGTCAGTGCGATTGTGGTGGTAGCCTTGGTGCTGCCCGAAGTTCCGGTGATGGTGACTGTGGACGTTCCGGCCGTGGCCGTGGCGCTGGCCGTCAGCGTCAGCACGCTGGTTTTGGTGGTGGGATTGGTGCCGAATGCGGCTGTGACGCCGCTGGGCAGGCCGGATGCGGCCAGCGTGACGCTGCCGGTAAAGCTGCCCACGTCGGTGACCGTTATGGTGTCAGTGCCGCTGCTGCCTTGGGTAACGGACAGCGAGGAGGCCGAGGGCGCAAGCGTGAAGCCGGAGGTTGCCGACGAGGCAACGGTCAGTGAGATGGTGGTGGTTGCCGTGGTGCTCCCGGAGGTTCCCTTGATGGTAACCGTGGATGCGCCGGTGGTTGCCGTCGCGCTGGCCGTAAAGGTCAGCACGCTGGTTCCGGTTGTGGGATTGGTGCCGAATGCGGCAGTGACGCCGCCAGGCAGGCCCGATGCGGCAAGAGTGACGCTGCCGGTGAATCCTCCTGTGTCGGTCACCGTGATGGTGTCGGTTGCGGTCTTGCCCTGAGTAACGGACAAAGTGGAAGCCGACGGCGCAAGCGTGAAACCTGCTGTTGCCTTGGCGCTGACGGTGAGTGCGATGGTTGTGGTCGCGGTCGTGCTGCCGGAGGTTCCCTTGATGGTGACCGTGGCCGCTCCAGTGGTGGCCGTGCTGCTGGCCGTGAGTGTGAGCACGCTGCTTCCGGTGGTGGGGTTGGTGCCGAAGGCCGCTGTCACGCCGCTGGGAAGGCCGGATGCGGCCAGCGTTACGCTGCCGTTGAATCCACCCGTGTCAGTGACTGTGATGGTGTCGGTTGCGCTGCTGCCCTGAATTACTGACAGAGTTGACGCTGAAGGAGCAAGCGTGAAGCCTGCCGTCGTTGACCCGCCACTCAATGGGAACTGGATGCTTGCCAGTTCGGACTGCTTCAAAGAGCTGGGAGGTGTCGCATCGTAATTGCTATCCAGCAGCCCGTAGCTGTCCTCGCCGTTCAGAGCCCAGTAAGTCCAGTTGATCGTAGGGTTGGCTGAAAGATAGGCAACCAGGTCTTCGAACCATTGTCCCTGACTGCCGGCAGTTGAACTCTCGATGTCGCTGCTGGTGTTGTCGGTGCCGAACTCACCGAGCCAAACCGGAGCGGTGCTGGCGGCGCTGATGTACTCCCAATACTTGTTCCAGATAGCGTCCAGGCTGGCGGCCGTCGTGCTGCTCGTGAACCATGGCTGCGCGTAGAGGTTTGGGCCATAGTCGTGGGGGGAGTAGACCAGTTGGTTGGCCACGCTGAGCGTGACTGGGTTGGACGCGACGCCGGCGAGGTTCTCGCCCTGCCAGGCGCAAGAACCGTCGTAGCAATCGTTGCCTTCGACAAAGATGAGCAGCTTGGGATTGATGGCCAAAACTGCGTTGCCGGCGGCAGTGGCCGCTACCGGCCAGTTCTGGGCTGTGAGGCTAGCGGGGCAGCCGGTGTAGGAACCGTTCGTCTCTGTATCCCCGGTCCAGCAAGAGCCGGTATAGGCCCCATTGGCAATCAGGTGAGGCTCGTTGCGGAGGTCCATGCCGATCACGGTGGGGTTGCCGTTGAAGGTGAACGTGCTGGCGCTATAGCGCGTAGCCATCGTCTTCCAGTCGGCGATCCAGTTTGCCTGGGGATAGGCGCTGGTGTACCACAGGCCGTTGGCCTCGTTGCTGTTGCCGGCGTCAGAACGGTGGTTATCGAGGATGACGCGCAGGCCAATCGACCCGGCGTAAGCGATAATCGTGTCCATATCCTGCAACGAGGTTTGCCCGACGAGGGCAGTGTTTGCGGGAGTGCCGCCGGCATAGGTTGTGTAGTTGCTGGGCACTGGGTTGGTTTCCACCATCTGGTTGGAGAACGGGATACGGATCACGTTGTAGCCGAGGCTCTTGATGGTGTTCAGGACGGTCTTGTAGTCCTGTGCCCACAGCCCGTTGATGAGATAGTTGCTGGTTTCGAATCCATACCAGTTGATTCCCGCAATACGAACTTCCGTGCCGTTCGAGTCGAGAATCTTGTTGCCGCTGGTATGCCAGTAACCCGCCCCCTGGGCCCATGCGCCGGGAGAGACAAAAGCCAGCGCAACGGCCCCTACCGCGAAGACTTTGTGCACGATCCGCTGAAGGGACAGTGCCTGATTGTGCGACCTTCTAAATGCAAAATGCATCGATGATCCTCCATCTGTGAACTTCAGTTCGGGTTGAATCAAACTCGGCTACGTGCGGAGCGGATCAATGGATCCGCTCCGCACGCGTCCCTCTTGCGCCATCCAGGCGTTGCGCTAGCTAGTTGACAGTGCAGGCCGTTCCGTTGAGCGAAAAGGCTGTGGGAATTGCATTGGTGGTGCCGTTCCAGGTGCCGTTGAATCCGATGCCCGTCAGGGTACCGTTGGCGGCGATGCTGCCGTTGTAGGGCTCGTTCTTGACCGTCACGCTGGCGCCGCTCTGGGTTTCAATGCCGTTCCAGAGCTGCGCAACCGTCTGTCCGTTGGCAAAGCTCCAGGTCAGCGTCCAACTGGTGATGGCGGTCGACCCGTTGACGATGGTGATGGTCGCTCCGAAGGCGCTGTTGTTTTGCGGCGAGATCGCGTAGTCGACAGTGCACCCGCCGGAAGCCGAGGAAGCAACGGTGAGTGCGATGGTGGTCTTTGCCGTCGTGCTTCCCGAAGTTCCGGTAATCGTGACCGTGGCCGAGCCAACCGTAGCGGTGGCGCTAGCCGTGAAGGTGAGCACGCTGCTCCCGGTGGTGGGGTTGGTGCCGTACGCAACCGTTACGCCGCTCGGCAGTCCGGTTGCGGCAAGAGTTACGCTGCCGGTGAATCCGTTCACGTCCGTCACCGTGATGGTGTCGGTCGCAGTCTTGCCCTGAGTGATCGGCAGGCTGGATGCCGACGGCGCCAGCGTAAAGCTTCCCGCCGAGGAGACGACGGTGAGCGCGATGGTGGTGGTTGCCGTCGTGCTGCCCGAAGTTCCCTTGATGGTGACCGTGGCCGCGCCGGTGGTGGCCGTGCTGCTGGCCGTCAGCGTGAGCACGCTGGTTCCGGTGGTGGGATTAGTGCCGAACGCCGCAGTGACGCCGCTGGGCAGGCCGGAGGCTGCCAGCGTGACGCTGCCGGTGAATCCGCCCGTGTCCGCAACGGTGATGGTGTCGGTCGCGGTCTTGGCCTGGGTAATGGACAGACTGGACGCCGAAGGCGTCAGCGTGAAGCCTGCGGTTGTCGAGGCGGTGACCGAGAGGCTGAAGGTGGTGGTTGCGGTGGTGGTCCCGGAGGTTCCAGTGATGGTGACCGTGGACGCCCCGGTTGTGGCCGTGGCGCTGGCCGTCAGAGTCAGCACGCTGCTCCCGGTTGTGGGATTGGTGCCGAAAGCCGCAGTCACTCCGCTCGGCAGGCCGGATGCCGCCAGCGTTACGCTGCCGGTGAAGGTGCCTACATCGGTGACTGTAATCGTGTCGGTGCCGCTGCTGCCCTGGGCAATTGAGAGTGAGGTCGCCGAAGGCTTGAGCGTGAAGCCGTTTGAGCTGCCCGGAATCGTCATTACAAGGGTGGCGGAATTGACGAGCGAACCGTCGGTTCCGGTGAGCAGGACATTGTAGCTTCCAGCCGGCGTGCTGGTTTGCGAGGTGAAGTTCACAACGCTGGTTCCGCCGGGGGAGTTGAACGAAGACGGCGCAAAGTTGGCCGCCACGCCCGAGGGCAAGCCGCTTGCGCTGAGCTGTACGCTGCCGGTGAGACCGCCGACATAGGCAACGGTGATTGTCGCGGTGGGGTTTGTATTCGGCGGTACGGAGATTGTCGTGGGAGATGCCGAGATGGTGAACTCCGGCCTTGCGGTCACGGTGAGGGTTACTTTGGCCGTTTCGACCGTAGAGCCGCTGGTCCCGGTTACTGTTATGGTGGCTGCGCCTACAGTGGCAGTGTTGGTGGCTGTAAATGTCAGCGTGCTGCCCCCGGACCCGGTGACTGACGTGGGACTGAAGCTGGCGGTTACCCCAGTCGGCAGGCCGCTGACAGTCAAAGCGACTGCGCTGTTGAAGCCGTTGAATGCGCCAATGGTGACGCTGCTCCCCACGCTCGTTCCCTGCATGACGGTTGTTGCGGTGGCGGAAACGGTGAAGCCGGGTGACGTTGAGGATGGGAGCGCTGGATACGCGTTCTGCACGTCTTCGAGGAACTCGGTCAGCCAGAAGGTGCCGGCCGGAGGTGAGTTTGGTATCGCGTTCGTCGCGAAGCCGTTAGCCAGTGCATTGTCATGCGCCGGATCACAGTTAGGATCGCCGCCAGTTGAAGTTACGCCGTTGTATACGCTGCCAGGATAGTTGCCGTCCGATTCTCCCGGAGGCTTGACCCAGACATAGGCCTGCAGATTGGCAAAGCCCCCGGGGTTCGCCGTCGGAAGCGCGCCGATTCCCTGATTGGGCTGGTTGCACCATTGGCCCATATCGTCGCGCTCGTCGATTTTGGTCGCGTTCACAAAGGTATTGAGGTCGGTACTGGTGCTTGGGCCGGTCGGCCGCAGCGATCCGCCCCAGCCATTGCGCGAGGTGTCGATCAGGAACCCGAGTGTTGAGGGGAAACCGACGCCTGTCAGGCCTGTATAGAATTCCTCAGCGTAGCTTAACTCATCGATTGAGGGGTCGTACGAGTAGAAGGTGGATTCGTACACCTCTCCACTCCCAACCGCCTCCGTCGCGGTCATGTATGGCTCTTTGGTCGGGCCGTAGTTGGCGGTATTGGTGATAATTCCATCAAGGCTGGCGAAGCCGGCCGTCGTTCCCTTTGCCACAGTGGCGTAGAAGGGGAAGGCAAGTCCGGCGCCTTCGGTCCAGCCGAGCCATCCATGGTGGCCGATGTCGAGGTAGTTATACGCATTCGGGAGCGAATGGAATTGATTGAGCGCGTACTGAATTCCCTGCACATACACACCGGTCGTCGAGTAGGTCGGATAGCTCTGGCCGCCGTTGGCCGCGATGCAGTTGGCCAGCGAATAGCTATAGCCGGTGTTGGTAACGATATTGGGCAGCGAGTCGTCCTCGATGACCAGCACAAAGCGGATATTCGGGTTGGTCTTGTAGGCCGCCAGGATGTTGTAAATGGGAGTGATGTAATCGTTCTCATACTCCTGAATGCCCGTGCCCGTCAGCGCTGTTGTGTAGCCCCTGGGGATGTCGCCGCCGGCAATGCTCAGTTCGCCGTTCGAGGCCAATGCCGCGCAGTCGCGGTCGGGCAGATCGTAAAGGACGAGCTGGACCACGACCGGCGTAGAGCCGCTCTGCTGGGCTAGCGCCGCGGTGATGTGTCCCTGGAGGCCGAGGCGGCCGCTGTTCACCGAGCCGCCCGCAATGGCTGCGATGCGGTCCAGCCAGACGAATGTCGGGGTATTTCCGACGACAGTCATCTGGTTCGCAAGCGCGGAGCCGGCCGGTTCAGTCGCGACCGCGGCAGCGACTTCAGTTTTGTAGTCCGGGCTGGCGTACACCGTTGCGCCCACGTACGGGTTGGCGACGTGGGTTACCTGAGCGAACGCGCCCGGCGTAACAATCATTAGTAGAAGAACCGCGAGTACCGCAAAGTACCCGCTCAGTCGGCGAGCGCTAGCCCGCCCACAGGGGGGATTGAACTTCTGAGACATGGTTTCTCCTTTGCATCACACAGCAACTCACGTCGCTCGATCACCGAGCGCTTTTGGCAATATGATGCCGGAATCAGAACCGGTTTCCTGCGGGTCACGATGATGATTGGCTGGCCCGCAGCCCCGGCTAGAACGAGTTGTCAGACGTTACAGATCTGATGAAAGGAAGAAAGGGGGAGAAAGGGAAGAAAACGGTTGCTCCACGCAAGAGCGCATGAAAACGAATCTCTCAAAACAACGTAACGGTGCAATCTTAAATGGAATGCGATCCCTGAATCTGCAAAACCTGGATTGATTTTCCTGTTGCCGGTAAAGCGGAAAAACGGGGCGATGGCAAAAACCGGGAAAGGACCCGGCCCGTCCATCACCATCGCGCCCTTCAATCGGCCGTTCACGTCCTTGAAGGCATCCGCCTGGGCATGGATGGTTACCCTCTGCTGCGTCCGGGCATCAACCCTTGACTCCCCACCTCTCAGCGTATGCCAGGGCCGCCCATGCATATTAGAAACCATCCCAGAGAAATTCCTCCGAGGTTTCCGAATCTATTTAGACAAATAGACGGTTTGTAAGGTGCGCTACTGCATAGAAGCCAACAGATGATGCTAAAGACATACAGAATCAGCGATATACGGAATAGATAGACACTCCATCCATGGAGTATGATACTCTCACACAGCAAAGGGAGGATGTCGCAACGCACGTTTTGCGTTCCGGAAACTCCATATGTTGACCGAAACACCCCACGAACCGAGAATTGCGCCCGAGGAAATCAAGAGGCAACTGAAGCGCATTCAGAGCAGTCCGCACTTCAGCCACAGCCGCCGCTATCCCAACTTCCTGAACTACGTGGTCAACAAAACACTGGAAGGCCGCCAGGACGATTGCAAGGAAAGAACCATTGGGGTTGAGGCATTTGGCCGCTCCCCCGATTACGACTTGAACGAAGACCCGATCGTCCGGGTTACCGCTGGCGAGGTCCGAAAGCGCCTTGCCCAGTATTACTATGAGGCCCCGCATCGGGAAGAGGTGCGGATCGAGCTCTATCCAGGGTCCTATGTTCCGGAGTTCAAGACTCACCCGGCGGAAGCCGCTGAGAGGCCGGTGAAACCTGCCGCTCTTGAAATCCTTGTTCCCACGATTCTTCCGGCGCTGAAGGGCGACAGCGTTCCGCGGAGTTCCGCCCCCAGGGTCAAAATGTGGGTCCAGATGATCCTTCTTGCCCTCGTCCCATTCGCGGCGGTGACCGGCATCGTGTGTTTCCTCCTGCTCCAGACATCGCCGCTTGACGAATTCTGGAAGCCGGTGATCGAACCGGGCAGTCCGGTTCTGATATCCGTTGGATCTGTCATGGCCCTCCTGAATCCTCAGCCCGCGACCTCTGGAAACCCGAACGTAGGAGATCATCCCCTTTATTCCGATCCCGTTGCTCTCGCGGATACGATCGCAATTTCAACTCTTCAGCATGTGCTTGCCAACCACAACAAGGCAAGCAGCATTCAATCGTCCGCGGAGACGACATTTTCTGATCTGCAGCGAGGTCCCGTCGTCCTCGTCTCCGCCTTCAACAATCCATGGACCATGCGCCTGACTGATCCTCTGCGATTTCACTTTCTCCGGCCGGAACTCCACGAGTTTGAAATCCAGGATAGCGCTGACCCCAACAGCAAGAAATGGGCGATCAACACGCTAACGCCCTTTTCGGAGATGAATCACGACTTCGGCCTTGTCGCTCGCTTTCACGATCCGACCACCGACCAGATCATCGTGGTTTCAGCGGGAATTGGGGAAAACGGGACAATCGCGGCAGCGGAATTGCTTTCCACGGGAAAATACTTTCAGGAATTGAAAGATGAGAAACTGTTTCCGCGCCGGGATCAGAATTTTGAGGCGGTCATTGAAACGCAGACCATCAATGGGAGACCCGGTCCTCCTCGAATTGTGGCCACGTATTTGTGGTGAGGGATTGATCGGCTGCTTGTTCCTTCCCAGCTTTGAAAATATACAGAGAATTGCTTGGGCCTTCGGCCCATAGAGGCGCTTCTCTCCATCCCTTCTATTTACCATTGTGCGGCAGCGCGACATTGCCTTCCGCAAGCAGGACCGCGGGATGCGAAATTGCCGCAGGTTGTCCAAATCCGGCCATTACGGCGAAGCGGATCCGCTGCCTGCCGGGCTGCTCATGCGCCAGAGCGTGGCCTTATCCCATGAAGATGCGGGCGCTGCCATGCCGTGAAGAATCTTCAACATGGGTTCAGTAGGTTCATAGGTGAAGACATAGTCATAGGTCGAAAAGCACCTGGCCCAGTCAGGACCGGCGCATGGGAGCGTGCGAAAGACCAGCGGCTGCTGGCCGTGAAGGGCCCAAAGGATAGAGACATCCGCCTCGTGCGTGACGGCCCAGAGCTGAACGTCATGGATCAAGACCTTGTTGGATTTCGTCCACTTATGACTTGTTAGCTGCAAAACATAGACGCTCGCCTTTGCGGGCAGAACCTCTCCCATCGCCAGCACCTGTTTGCTGGCATGATCAATTGCCCTCCAATGGGCAGCAATGCTAGCCGTGTGCAGCATCATCGCGCCGATCGCTGTCGCAATCGCTGCCTTCCGCCAGCGGTCCCAGAAAGGCTCGATGGACAAGACCAGCAGCAGATATCCGGGAACTACAAAGCGGGCATCGACTCCGGAGGCGGTAAGCACTTCAGGGGGGCAAACCAGGGACAATGCCAGGAGCACAAGCCCGGCTGCCGCGACGGAATGAATCCTGCATCTCTTCAAGATAACCAGCAGGCAGATCAGCAACACGGCAATCACTGCGGCATCCACGGCAATGCTATAAGAATTGACCGGAGCCAGAAGATTAACCAGTTTCATGATGCCGAATTCAAATGAGGCATGTCCGATATGGCCGCTTCCCTTCATAAAAGCAGCCATGAGCAGCACTGGGAAGATCAGCCAAGCCAGCTTGACCAGCAGGCGAGAAAACTTGCGATCGCGAATAAACTCAAGAAGTGCAACTGTGAAACACGCGGCATAGAGAAACGAAACCGAGGAAAGATGCGCCAAGAAAGCCACAATGCTCAACAAGCCGCAGATGCAAAATCGCAGAGGCGTCATAGCGTTGCGCACCCGCATCCAGTATGCGAAGACACACAAAAAGACGCCCATGCCGAAGACGCAATTCAAGAATCCCCAGAACAATTCGGAGTTATAAAACGTAAAAGCGGCAACCAGAGCCAGCCAGTTTGGCCTGCCGGTTACTACGCGTCCAACCGCGCTGCATCCCACGACAAAAAGCACGGCGCTGAGTGAAAGAAAGAGTTTTCCGCAAAGGAGGATCGGAAGCAGTTTGGCCAGTGGCGCGACAATAGCGTCCATTGCCAGATTGGGCAGAGGCGTGTAATCCAAATAATATAGCTGCTGCCAAAAAGGATTGTCATGATAATGAGCGAGGATATAACACCTCGCAAGGTGATTCGGATAGTCGACCATGCCAGGGTAGTCCACTATCCATATGGGGATCAGAATGGCAGTCAGCACAATGGCGAGCGCCACATAATACATTTTCAAGCTCGGGGCGGACTGTTGAGCTTCTCCGCAAGTGCTTCCGGAGCTCGAAGGCACAGGCGCCTTCCCCGGCGCCATGAATTGGGGTAACTTCATCTTGCTTTGTCTCCAACAGTCTCCGTGAAGCTGAAACCCGGCCATTTACAAATGACCGTAAGCTTCACCCGTCAAAGCGCCACAATGCCACGCCCCCCAGCAGGCCGGTTTCGTTGGAGACGATGCTGACGTTTGGCCCCGGAGTGAAGAGGATCTTCTTTGTGTTGCCCCCACCCAGGTAGAGGTGATCCCAGTTGAAGGTTGCCTGCGTCTGCTTGATAGCGGCCTGCAAAAAGTCGTTCCAGCGGGCTTTGCCGAACTTGTCCAGGCCGCGGCGGCCCAGATAATCCTCATAGGTCATGCCCTTCTTGCGCCAGGGATGGTGGCCGAGCTCCAGGCCGGGACAAAGGTGGCCGTTGGTGAAGAGCGAAGAGCCCATTCCAGTGCCCAGCGTGAGCGCCATCTCCACTCCTTTGCCCTGGATAGCCCCGTACCCCTGCACGGCGGCGTCATTACAGACGCGTACCGGCTTCTTCCAGCGCTTTTCCAGCGCTGCCTGGAGCGGGAAAGCAACCCATGACGGATGCAGGTTGGCCGCGGTCCACGTTGTTCCGCTCTTGATCACGCCGGGAAAGCCGATGGAGACGCGATTGAAGTCGCCCATGAGCTTGCGCAATTCGTCGAGCCCGGCCAGAACCGCTTCGGGGGTGGGCACTTCCGGGGTCAGGACGCGCTGCCGCTCGCTTACCGGCTTGCCCTCTGGGTCGAGCAGCATGGCCTTCAGCCCGGAGCCGCCAATGTCGATGGACATGGTGACGGGGAGGGTTGACTCCAGAGAGGCGGCGGGAAGGGATGCGGTGAGGGTGGAGATTTTTTCAGTCATCAGGACGAATTGTAGCGCCTGCGGCCCGGATTGCAACATGCTCAATTGGAGCGATATGCACAGCCCGCGCTTTCTGCCTCCCTCCATCCCCTACACTGAGTCTTGTCAACCATGCCCGCCTGCTGCGAAGTCGCCCTGCCCGTCCCTTTGGACCGCCTGTTTACTTATGCGGTCCGCTCGGACCAACTCCCGCAGAGGGGAGCGCGGGTGGTCGTGCCCTTCCGCACTGAAAAGCTGATTGGCGTGGTCACCGGGCTCAGCGCCAGCGCTCCGGCGGACTTCGAGGTTCGGTACCTGGAAGCGGTTCTGGACGACGAGCCGCTTTTGAGTGAGCCGCTGATGGCTCTGGGCGAATGGATGGCCCAGTATTACCTGGCTCCGCTGGGCGAGGTGCTGCGCGGGATGTTGCCGCTGATGGCGGAGGTGCGCCGCACCGTTTATTACCGCATCACCGATCTTGGCCGGGATGTGCTGGCCAGAAGCATGGATGGGGATTCGGGGAACCTTCAGGTCTCAAAACTGAGGCCTGGGGAACGAATCGCTCGCACAGGCGATCCAAAACGCCGGGGCAGACTCTCTGCCGAGGAGCAGGATCTGGAACGCCGTGTGCTCGCCCGGTTGGCTTCGGGCGAGCCGGTGAAGGTTTCAACGCTGCGCACGGCCACTGCTGCCACTCTGCCGGTGCTGGCCGGCCTGACGCGCAAAAAGTGGATTGCCCGCGAAACGGCGGCTGCGGAACGGGATGCGCGGCGGACGGAGCGGTTTGCGGTTCTGATTCCCGAGGCCCGGCTGCCCGCGCTGACCGCCAAGCAGCAGGCGATTCTGGCCGAGTTGGCGGCCTGCGGCAACGAGCTGCCCCTGGCCGAGCTGCGCCGCAGGGATCTGCCGTCCTCTACACTACAAACCCTGGTTCGACGGGGACTGGTCCAGATCGACGAGCGGCCTGCGGCTTTTCACTTGGGTGGACTGCGGGGACAACCCGCGCCGCTGCGGCTCAACGAGCCGCAGATCGACGCCTTGGCAAGCCTGGCGACGGCTCTGGGGGGATTTCAGTCCTTTTTGATTCACGGAGTGACCGGTTCAGGCAAGACCGCGGTCTATCTGGCGGCAATGCAGCGCGCGCTCGACCGGGGTTTGTCTTCCATTCTGCTGGTTCCCGAGATCGGCCTTACCCCGCAGTCGGTGGGTCTGCTCGACGCGGCCTTCGGGCAGAAGGTGGCGCTGCTGCACTCGGCGCTGACTCCCGAGGAACGCAGCGAGCAGTGGCGGCGCATCCGGCGGGGAGAAGCGCCCATCGTCGTCGGCACACGGTCTGCGATCTTTGCGCCGGTTCCCCATCTTGGCCTGATTCTGGTTGACGAGGAGCACGACCAGAGCTACAAGCAGGAGGAGACGCCGCGCTACAACGCCCGCGATGTGGCCGTGATGCGGGCCAAGATCGAGGGAGCCGTGGTGGCGATGGGTTCGGCCACGCCGTCGCTGGAGAGCTGGCAGAATTCGGCCGCGGGCAAGTACCAGCGCATCGAGATGCGCGACCGCGTGATGAACCGCCCGCTGCCCGAGGTGGAACTCGTCGACATGCGCCGCGAGTTTCAGGAGACCGGCCAGGAGCAGCTTTTTTCCCGCGCCCTGATCGAGCAGACCCGTCAGGCCCTCGACCGCGGCGAGCAGGCGCTGATTCTGCTCAACCGGCGCGGCTACTCATTTGCCGTGATCTGCCGCGCCTGCGGCGAAAAGCTCGAATGCCAGAACTGCGCGATTTCGCTCACTCACCACAAGCCTCCTGCCGAGGATGGGGGATTGGCGCGCGTGGGGCAACGGCTGGAGTGCCACTACTGCGGGTACCAGCGGACGGTTCCTGCGCGCTGTCCCAAGTGCGAGAGCGAGCACCTCTACTATCTTGGCGCAGGTTCCGAGCAGGGCGAGGAGCGGCTCGGCGAGATCTTTCCAACCGCGCGCATCGGACGGATGGACCGGGACACGGTGCGTGGCCGGCACGACCTGGAACGGCTGCTGGCGCGGCTGCACTCCGGAGAGATCAACCTGCTCGTGGGCACGCAGATGATCGCCAAGGGCCACGACATCCACGGCATCACGCTGGTGGGCGTGGTGGGCTGCGACCACGCGCTCTCCATGCCCGACTTCCGTGCCGCGGAGCGGGTATTTCAGTTGATGACGCAGGTCTCGGGCCGTGCCGGGCGGGGCGAGCTGCCAGGGCGCGTGGTGGTGCAGACCTACTATCCCGATCACTATGCCGTCCTGGCCGCGAGCCGCCATGACTACGCCGCCTTTGTCGAGCGCGAACTGAAGTACCGCCGCTGGATGCACTACCCGCCTTTTGGCGTGCTGGCCAACGTGCTGGTGCAGTCGGCCAAGTTAGAGGAGGCGGTTGCCTGGTCGGCGGAACTGGGCAAATGGTTCCAACGGACGGCGCCTGAAGGCGTGCGCGTGCTCGGCCCCTGCACCGCGCCCATCGCCCGCATCAAGGGCGTCTATCGCTTTCACATGATCCTCAAAGCGGCCTCGCGCAAGGCGCTTAATTCGGCGCTGCGCGGGATGCTGGCGCACGCCGATGCCGCGCAGATCCCGCGCCGCAATCTGATTGTGGATGTAGATGCGCTGCGGTTAATGTGAAACAAGCGGGGCCGGCAGAGTTGGCAAGCCGCCGGAGCCGTCATGCGCTGGCGGAAGCCCCACAGCGCGCCACGGTCAGCACGGTGATGTCGTCTTCCTGGCCCCAGCGTTGCGCGGAGTCGGCAATCTCCCCGGCCGGCTTCGAGGCCATTGCGGCAAAGCGGTCGAAGCCGAGAAGCTCGCCTTCTGCATTGCGGGCCTCAATCACCCCATCCGACAGGAAGGTCACGGCCCCGCTCGTTTCGATCTCCGTCTCGCTGTAGCTGGCCTCCGGGCTTACTCCCAGCGGAAGTCCATTTCCTACCCGCAACTCGCGCCCATGCTGATACGGAGAGATATGCCCCGCATTGGCAATCGCCACACGCCCGCCGGGATAGAACCGCGCGCAACATGCGGTGATGAAGCCGCCGCCGGTTCGCCCCATCACTGCCTTGTTCAGGTAACCAAGCAGCGAGGCGGGGGTTCGCTCCACCTCATTTGCCAGGCTGCCCAGCACCGCCGCCACCAGCATCGCGGCATCCAGGCCTTTCCCGCTGACATCGCCCACAATCACCAGCAGCGAACCGTCCTCCAATGAGACTGTGCGATAGAAGTCTCCGCCCACTTCCTTCGCCGGCCGGTACACCGCTTCAAGGTCAAACCCTGCGACGCGCGACACGTTGCCGCCCAGCAACTGCTCCTGCATTCGCCGGGCCGCGGCCATCTCCTGCTCCAGTGAGACCTGGCGAAGCTGCTCCTCGCGGAAGCGGAGATAAAGAACAGACAGGGTAACGAAGACAAACAACACCTCGGAGAGGGCGCGGATATCGATCTGAAATGGCCCCAGCGGCATGAAGCGCAGGTCAGAGACGCCGAGAAAATGGGAGATCGTGTTCACCCAGGCATTGGCTAATTGGCCGATGAGCAGCGCGACAGCGATGGCTACCGATCCCGCCTTGCGCTCCAGCAGGAGACCCACGGCGGCCAGCAGGAAGAGAACAACGGGCACAGCCGACGAGACGCTGAAGTAGGCGGCGTTGGTGAAGGTCGCCTGGGTGGCCATGGCAAATACCGAAGCCCATCCGAAGAGCAGCACCACCACCGCTCCCACTTCCAGCCAACGGCGGAAGCGCCGACAGAGGTAGGCCAGAAACAGCACGCGAGTTGCACTGAAAACGACATACGTGGCAAAGACAAGCTCAGGCCCCCAGGAGCGGCGCATCACTGAATCACTTGCCGCCAGGATTCCGCCTGCCATCGGATCGATGAACGCGCCCGCGCAGAAGATGCCCAGCAGCAGATACTCCACCCGGCTGCGCTGCGCGCTAAACAGCACAAAGGCCACGCAGCCGGCTCCCAGCATCAACAACAGGCAGAGGTTCCAGGGGAGATTCCGCACGATGCCTGAATAGATGGCAAGATTTGTCCGGTCTTTGACAGCGGAGAGCAGCCCGAGCTCCGAACTCCGCGAGAAGCGGGCCGCGCCCGAGGTGTAGAAGGGGAATAAGCTGGTTGACGCCGCTCCTCTCCACCTGCGAATCGCAATGTGAACGACCTGCCCTTTGATGACGCCGGGCGGGATGGGAAAGGTCAGATTGCGATCAAACGGAGACTCGGGACGAGGAGTCCAATGGCCGAACCGGCCCACCGAAACGCCTTCGACATAGAGCTCATAGACCTCATCGAACGGGCACATCCCGATGGCCAGGTCGCGGCCCTGAAGCGCCGGCGGCAGCGATACCGCTGTCCGGTACCAGAGAAACCCGGGAGTAAAGACCAGGCCGCCTTCCTTCGTAGGGCTTTCGCCGGATTGCCAACTCGAATCGTCGAAACCGGGCTTGGCCCAGTTCAGGTCATCGCCGGCATGGACGCGCCAGGAGTTGAGCGCAATCACATCCGGCTGCGCGGACAACTGGGCCGGAGCCGGCAGCGCCGCGGCAACAAACCAGAATCCCAACCAGCACGATTTCATGCGCATGTGGCAACGCTCCAGAGGCTCTGAACGGGAAAACTGTATTCGTTTGTGAGATCGAAGCTCTGGGCGCGCAGCACACCGCCGCCGCAGCCGAGCAGCAAGGGGGGCAGGAGCGCTGGCAGAGTGGGAATCTTTTTCATGCGGTCGGCCGACACCGATCTTTACTGCGGGGGAAGGGTTGTTGGCCACGCCGGGCGCGCCGTCACTTGCCGGGAGCGGCGCTGTCCAGCGCGTGCAGTTCCTTGCCTGGCTTGAAGCGCACCGCCTTGCCGGGTGTGATGCTCACCTCGGTGCCGGTGCGGGGATTGCGGCCGATGCCGGTCTTGCGGGCACGGACGCTGAAGACGCCGAAGCCGCGCAATTCGATGCGCTCGCCGGCGGTAAGAGCCTGCTTGAGGCCCTCGAATACCGTATCCACGGCAGCCTCCGCCTTGGTGCGGGGCAGGCCCGTGCGCTCGATCACTTGATGGACGATGTCCTGCTTAATCAATGGAGTAACCTCGCTGGCGCAACTGAATTGACTTTACTACGACCGACAGTAGTGATGCTACAGCTTTTAGTGCGATTGTGGAATACCAGGATGCGGAGAATCTGCTGCGCCGGTCTTTTCTGACGAAAAAAAGGCCGCCATGGAGCGTCGAGCCGCCTACTCGTCGCCTCCGGCGGCTCGTTTGCCCGCTTTGCACATTGAAAATCCGTGAAAAATTTCGTACCATGAATGATTGCAGCCACATTAGCCTTAACGGACTCAAATCCGGACGTGGGCCAAACCCGGAACAGGAGACGCATGTCGATTCAGAATGACCGTTGGATCAGGGACCAGGCCATTCGGAACCAAATGATAGAAGACTTCGGCGAGGAGCAGGCAGCTGCCGGCGCCATCTCCCGTGATCTTCCGTTGCATGGATTCGACCTTCGCATCACCGGCAAACTCAAGATGTTAACCCAGGCGAAGAGCCCCCTCATCAATCCAACGGGGTTTGATGAAGCTCCGTTTGTTGCCGTTCAGGCCGGCTCGGCAATCGGGCCGCGCAATTCGTTCGCATGGGCTCATTCTGTCCACTACTTTCGTATCCCCAGGGATGTACTGACGATCTGCGTTGGGAAGTCAACCCATGCGCGTTACGGAATTGCAACTGAACCTAACGCCATCGAGCCGGAGCAGGAGAGATTTGAAACAAAGAAAATCTCCCAAACGACAGCGCTGCCGGACAGGGTCTACGCCAATGAGAAGCTGTGCCAGGTTTTGTTCTTCCGCTCCGATGAGCCCTCTCAGGTCAGATGTGACGGCCGCAAGGGCAAGCATTTGAAATACCAGAGGGATTGCGCTTCCGAGGCTTGAGGGATTGCTGCAATCGGTCTGGTCGGACGGTTGAGTCAGAAGTATGCAGTATGCGGCGACGGATGGCCCTGCCCGCTTCCGGCCGCATTGGGCCCAGCTCTCCTGCTGAAGAGCGAAGGGGGAGCAAGATGTCTGCGATTCGTCATGTAGAGCCGATTCATATCGGATTGGTCTCCGATGAGCCCATCCGGCTTGAGGGGCTCGCCAGCATCTTCGAGCAGCCTTCTCTGGAAGGGCAGGCCCCTTTGCTTCCGGTTCGTGGGAGCATTGAGGAGCTTCTGATCCGCCCGGCGCTCGGGCACCTTGTCGTGGACCTGCATTCTTCGTCAGCCGGATTGAAGATGCTGGGCGCCATCGCCCGGCGGCGTCCCGGTGTACGGTTGATTGTCATCGGACCGGAAGGCAACGACGAATTGGTCCTCGAATCGATCCTTGCCGGGGCCAGAGCCTATCTGGATGTGACCGCCGATCCAGGCACGGTGCGAGAGGCTATCGAGGCGGTCACGAGCGGCTCGATCTGGGCTCCCCGGCGGCTGCTCTCGAAGTTGATTGACCGGCTGATCGCAGCCTCCGATACCAGCCTGGCCAACCATTCTCCTCGCTTGACCAGCCGTGAGCGCGAGGTGCTCGAGCTGATTCTCATGGCCCGTTCCAATCGCGAGATCGCCCGTCAGTTGGGCATTGAGGAGCGCACGGTTCAGGCCCATGTCGGCCGATTGATGCGCAAGGCGGGCGTCAACAACCGGATTGAACTTTCCATGCGCGCGCTGAACCGGTCACTGCTGTCGGGTGGCGGCAGCGACGATCGCCGCCAGGGTGACCGCCGTCAGGGGGAACGTCGCCAGATTCCGGAGCGGGTTTCGGGAGTCGTTATCAATGAGTAACTGGAGTAGGGTTACTTAGGTCTACACTGCTTCCGTAATCTTGCACAGTTTCCAGAGTTTCCACAGAATGGTTTTCAGAAACAACGCAGATCTGGGGAAAGGAGTTCCCAGGCGGCATGTTTTCCATGAAGCCTGGGAACTCCTCTTTTTTCTGTTTTTCCCCGTACCCCTGTCTAGCGTTCCATCCGTTCAGCCCACGACCACGTCCAATCTTGCAGCGGAAGCCGGGATCGGGAGTTCTCTCTCTGTTCCCGCCCCTCGGTGACCGGATTTGCTATAGAGAGCCTCTGCTCCTGACCGGGGCGGAACATTCTGGAGGCGAGGGGCAGGGGATGCGCCCACGGCAATAGCTTGAACTAGTCCGCATTTCTCACAAGGCGCGTCAACGAATTTGTAGCGCTGGCCTCCTGGCCGGCTGTAGCGTGGGTCTCCCCACCCACGCCGGAGACCGTTTGCTCTGTCACGGTGTGTGCAAACGGTACCAATGAACGAGGCTTTGCCCTGGCGGCGAGAACGCCGCCAGTACAGCCAGCCAGGATGTCGGCGCGACTGAGCGTCGATCTGGCCGTGACAAATGCAGCCAAGATTTGCAGATTATTTCCGCCATCCTGCTACTCTGAAACTGGATCGGCGCTTCAGGGCAGGCCGATCCGCTCTAAACCCCCAAGGCCGAAAAAAACGTGAGGTCCATTCTCTCTGTGTTCGCCTTTATCAAATTAAATCACTTATTATGTATGACTTACTGATCTAGTTTTTCGGAATTTGCTCGAAATAGGGTATTTTTGCACGAAATGCGGTGCATTTCCTGGTCCGGCGCTAAAGATCCTGCCATCCGCCGGAGTCTTCTTTCGCTTTGTTCGTCCTTTCTCGGCGAGGTTTGAGGCTGCGGACGATGCGGATGAACCCTCTTGAATTCATGCGATTGCCTCGGGATGCGCCTTCGGGTCTGAATGCGGTAACCTGTCTGGGGTTATCCTTGTGTTGAAGCCCGGCGCAAGGCCAGATGGTTTCGGGCTCCCGCCGGCTCCCAAGCCGTTGCGCGCTGGCTTCAGGGCGTCGCTTCCCGGCGGCTCATCTTCGACGACTCAATGAACCGCGCCGCCCGGTACAAGCGGAGTGGAAAGGATCAGGATATGAAGAAGACACTTGCGTTGATCTGTCTCTGTTTCATGCTTCCATCGATGGCCTTCGCGGGCTCCACGCGCGACAGTCTCCAGGCGCGCATCAACGCAGCCAAGCAGATTCTGGACGAAATCATGGCCGCCAAGGACAACAGCATTCCGATGGATATCCTCCAGCAGGCCACATGTGTTGCCGTAGTGCCGGGGATGAAGAAAGGAGCTCTGGGGTGGGGCGGGCAATACGGTCAGGGTGTGGTCACCTGCCGCACCGGGCACGGCTGGAGCGGGCCGGTTTTCATTCGCATGGCCGGGATGTCGTTTGGACTCCAGATTGGCGGCCAGTCGACAGACTTGGTGCTGGTGGCTGTCAACGACCGCGGCTTTCAGGATCTGCTGAAAAACAAGTTCAAGATCGGGGGAGATGCCTCGGCGGCCGCGGGTCCGGTCGGACGCAGCGGGCAGGCGTCGACGGATTGGAAGATGAATGCTGAACTTCTGAGCTACTCGCGCAACAAGGGAATCTTTGCCGGCATCAGCTTGGACGGCACAAGCGTCAGCCAGAATACAGAGGACACCGAAGTCTATTATGGGCAAGCGCACAACTTCGCCTCAATCCTCAAGGGAAGCATTGCGGTTCCCCAGGGTGCGGTGCCGTTTGTGCGTGGCGTCGCGCAGTACTTTGTAGCCGCCAAGAACCGCAGGTAGCCGCAGTCGGGAGCATCGAACCGGGAGGGGCAGCCCGAAAATGGGTGAGCCCCTCGTTTGTTTTGCGCCAAAGGGACTGTGCCGGGGACTAAACTTATTCTTTGCCTTTTGTGATGCGGGAAAAGCTCGAGTTTTGGCTCGTACTGGCCGTGGCGCGCACCCTCGGGTGGCTGCCGCGCGGATTGGCGCGTCTTGTGGCCGGTGCGCTGGCCTGGAGCGTCTACCAGTTGCATGGCCGTCTGCGCCGCGTTGGCCGGCGCAACCTTGAGCTGGCTCTTCCCGATGTTTCTTCTGAAGAGCGCGACCGTATTCTGCACCGTCTCTTCCGTTCCCTGGGCTGGCAGCTCGTCGAGTTCTGCCGCATGGCCCGCTACACGCCGGAGAACACTCGCAACTGGATTCGCACCGAGGGCCTCGAACACTACCTGGCCGCGGAGGCGCGCGGCAAAGGGGTGCTGATCGTCACCGGCCACATGGGCGCATGGGAGCTGTCGAGCTTCTATCACTCCCTGATGGGCCACCCCATGGGCATGGTCATTCGAAGGCTCGACAACCGCCCGCTCGACGAGTTCGTCAACGGCATTCGCTGCCTCCACGGCAATCGCGTCCTCCACAAGGATGACTTCGCCCGGGGGTTGCTGACCGCCATGCGCAAGGGCGAGACGGTAGGCATTCTGATGGATACAAACATGACCCCGCCGCAAGGGGTTTTTGTGGAGTTCTTCGGGTATGAGGCCTGCACCGCTTCGGGTCTGGCGCGCGTCGCTCTGAAGACCGGCGCCGCCGTTCTCCCCGGTTTCATGCTGTGGGAGGAGGCCGAACGTCGCTACGTCCTCCACTTCGGCCCGCAACTGGCCTTCGAGCGCACCTCCGACGGCGAAGCCGACATTGTCGCCGCCACCCAGCAATGCACTCGGGTCATCGAGAGCTGGATTCGGCGCTATCCTGACCAGTGGTTGTGGATTCACCGCCGCTGGAAGACCCGTCCCGCCGACGAGCCGGGAATCTATTGAGGAGAAACCCATGAGACTGGGTGCTTTGATCGAAGTGTTGGGTGGAAGACTGGTGCGGGGAAATTCAGAGTCGGAGATCGACGGGGTGAACTCGGTCGAGTCAGCCAGCGCCCTGGATGTGGTCTTTGCCGAAGATGCCGGGTCGGCTGCAAAGGCTCTGGCAAGCAATGCCGGGGTGGTGGTGTTGCGCGCCGATCATGCCGAGCTGCCTTCAAACGCCAAGTGCATCATCGAAGCTGAGCAGCCGAAGTTGTGGTTTGCCCTGGCGGCCAAGCTGCTCCATCCGCTGCCACCGCCGTCCGGGGTTCATCCCACGGCGGTGATTGGCCGGCAGGTGGAACTTGGCGAGAATGTCACAATAGGCGCCTGCGCGGTTGTCGAGGATCATGCGCAGATCGGCGCGGGAACTCGCATCGAGGCCGGCGCGGTGATCGGGCGGGGCGTAAGAATCGGCGAGTTTTGCCGCATCTATCCGCGCGTGGTGATCTACCCCGGAACGACGCTGGGTAATTGGGTCGTCGTCCACGCGGGCGCGGTGCTGGGCGCGGATGGCTTCGGCTACGTGCGCGACTCTTCGACCGGCGCATACACACAGTTTCCCCAGCAGGGAACGCTGTTGATTGAAGACGATGTGGAGATCGGCGCCAACACAACCATCGACCGGGGCGCGTTGAAGCAGACGAAGATTGGACGGGGAACCAAGTTTGACAACCTGGTCCACATCGGCCACAACTGCGAGATCGGCGAAGACGTGATCCTGGTGGCGGGCGTGGGCATCAGCGGCTCCTGCACGGTGGGCAACGGCGCGGTGATCGCCGGTCAGGTAGGCATCGGCGACCACGCTCACATCGGGCCGGGCGTGATTCTGGGCGGCCAGGCCGGGGTGTTGAGCGGCAAGACCGTCACCAACGAGGGCATGGGAGTCAAGCCGGGAACCGTGCTGTGGGGTACGCCAGCGCGTCCGCTCAAACAGGTACTCCGCGAGATGGCTGTGCTGGCTCGGCTGGCAAGGAAAGGGACGGGCAATCGGGAATAGCCAGGGCGATCATCTCCGCAGGCGGCTGCAATTCCTTACAAACATGGAAGACTGGCCGCAATTGGCCATCAGCCGGGCTATACAGGCTTCTCAGTCAAAAACGGCTCTGGCTTCAGCGAGCCGTCGCGCTGCTTCACCAGCATCTGGACCTTGCCTTCGGCGGCGTCCAACTCGGCCTTGCAGGCGGCCGAGAGGCCAACGCCCTCCTCGAAGAGCTTGAGCGACTCCTCCAGGGCCAGATCGCCCTTTTCCAGTTGATCGACGATGCTTTCCAGCTTCTTCAGCGATTCTTCAAACGACGGCATGAGCTCACTCCGAAACAGTCTGGGGGTAAACAAACTTGAGGCCCCATGAGGGGTGGCGGAGCCTGGCTACGGTGGCCAAGCGACCGCCCGTACATAATCTGCGTGTTGAGCCAGTTCACTGGGGGTGGTCCCACCCGCCAGAGCAATCAGGACAACTTGTAGCCCGCTCTTGCGGGCGAGTTTCATTGCAGGTACGCAGTCGGTATCCGCTGTCACCAGGCCAATTCTATCCACAGCTTTCAATGAGGAATAAGCGGCAATATCAAGGCCGATTCGCATATCGACGCCCTTTTGCTCGAAATCGGGCTTGAAATCGGCATCAGTCAGGGCCGCAACTCCAGCCACTGGAGTTCTCTTCAATTTGTAGCCGCGAAACTTCAGTACGCCGAGCCTGACCGCCATCAAGTCTTTCTTGGCGAGATCCTTCAGCCATTGGCCCGAGTCGGCAAAAGTTTGTGTCAAACCTGAAACTGGGAGATTCTGGTGCCCCTGATACGGGGCGCAGTCATAATAGAGAGATCGCAAAAGCTCTTCATCCACAGCAGGACAAATCTTCGAGAAGGCCTCAATGAAGCTGGGGTCGTAGTGGATTCTTGCTTTTCTCGCGGCCACGCGGAGAAAGCCGCCGTCGATCATGAGTACAAGTTTCTTCATCTACATACCAAAATAGCAAACCCCGGAGCTTTCGCGCCGGGGTTTGCTGGATACATGCTCGCCTACGAGCGTACGGAATAAGCTCATTACACCGTATTTGCCGGTCGTTGTCAAGTAAATATTTACTTGACGTCTTCACTTCATGCAGTTTTAGGCAACACCGAGGCGATGACCTCGGAGGCGGTGTCGTAGCGGCCTCCGGGAGCAGCCACCTGCACCCCCTGAACATACGGAAGTACGGCCTCCAGCATCTCCTGCGCAATCAGAATGCCTTCGCGGCGGGCGGCGTCGGGGGTGTCGGCCTGGGCCATGCGCAGCAAGATCTCCTCGGGCATGGAGATGCGCAGGTCGTTTTTCATGATCTCGGCATTGCGCAGGCTGGTGAGCGGCCAGATGCCGGCAATCACTGGGATGCGGTGGTCCTTGATGCGCTCCAGAAAGTTCTCCAGCAGCCGCAGATCGAAGACCGGGTGAGTGATCGCGTACTCGGCCCCGGCCTCGACTTTATAGGCAAAGCGGCGCAACTCCTGCTCCAGGTCGGCAACGCCGGGGTTGGCGGCCACGCCGATGGTGAAGTTGGTGCTGGCGCCGATCGCATTGGCGCCGATGTCCAGGCCGTGATTGAGGCGGCGGACGATGTTGACCAAGCCGATGGAGTCCACGTCAAAGACTGTGGTGGCGTCGGGATAGTTGCCCAGCCGGGGCGGGTCGCCCGTGAGGCAGAGAATATTGTGCAGGCCGATAGACGAGGCGCCGAGCAGATCCGATTGGATGGAGAGAAGATTGCGGTCGCGGCAGGTGTAATGCAGAACCGTTTCAATGCTGGTGTGCTGCTGAATCTGGATGCAAAGGCTCTCCGCGCTCATGCGTGCCGAGGCGTGGGGCGAGTCGGGCACGTTGATGGCGTGGACGCCAAGCCCGGCCAGCAGGCGCGCGCCCTCAATCTCATTCGAGCAGTCGATTCCGCGCGGCGGCGTGATCTCGACCATTGTGACGAAGCGGCCTTCGGCTATCAGCGCGCCGATACGGGAGCGCGCGGCAAGCGGCTCCGGAGGAGTCTCGGCATCCAGCGCCGGGGTCGCGCCTTGGACCTCGACGCGGCTTTGCTCGTCCATGGCGCGCATGGCCGAGCGCATGGCGCGTATGTGGTTGGGAGTCGTGCCGCAGCAGCCGCCCACCATCTGCACCCCGGCCTGAATGGCCTTGCGGGCAAAGCTGGCCATGTACTCCGGCGAGCAGAGATAGATATTCCGTCCCTCGACGGCGCGCGGCATCCCGGCGTTGGGCATGGCGGCCAGCGGCAGCGTGGTGGCCGGCCGCATGGCCTCGATGGCCGTCAGCACGGTCGCCGGGCCGGTCGAGCAGTTTACGCCGATCGCATCAGCGCCCCACTCGGTCAACAGTGCCGCGGCATGAGCCGGCGAGGAGCCATCCAGGCAGGTGCTCTCATCGTCCACGGTGACCATCACCAGCACCGGCAGTTCTGGAGCTACCTCGCGGGCCGCGCCAAGGGCCTCATGAGCTTCATTCAGCGCGGGCATGGTCTCGATGCTCAGCAGATCCACACCAGCCTCAGCCAGGGCGCGGATCTGTTCGGCAAAAGCAGCGCGGGCTTCGTCCAGGCCGGTCTTTCCCAGCGGCTCCAGGCGCACGCCCAGTGGCCCCACCGAGCCGGCTACCCACGCCTCACCGGCCCGCTTTTCTCTCAGCCGCTCGACGGCCTGGCGTGCCAGCCGCACACCTGCGATGTTGATTTCAGCCACCTTGTCGGCCAGGCCATGTCGAGCCAGCCGGAAGCGGTTGGCGCCAAAGGTATTGGTTTCAAGAACCTCCGCTCCGGCCTGCAGGTACTCCTCGTGAATCGACTGGATCAGGCCGGGGTCGGAGAGGTTCAGCTCGTCATAGCAGCGATTGATGAAGATGCCACGGGCGTAGAGGACGGTGCCCATGGCGCCATCGGCGAGAACTGGACGGCTGGCGAAGATGCTGGCAAACTGCTGCATTCTGTTGACATGCTAAGCCATGCGGGCCTCAAGCGCCACCGGGCAGGGCTGCTTTGTTATACTTCGGTTGTCATAACTCAGGGCTGCACCGGCTTCGGGCCGGCTTTTTACCGCGTTCCGCCCGTTGCGCCGCAACCGCTGTAATCCGTTCACGCCGCGGCCAAGGCCGCGGGCAAGCTGCGCGGGATCTTCCGCGTCTTCCGTCGAGGTAAGGGATTTTGAACAAGAGAAGTCTTTGGATAAGCGCCGTTGCGGCCTTGGTAGTTGCAGCCGCGCTGGCAGGTTGTGGAAAGACCACCTATTTTGCGGGCCGGACGTTGCCGCCCAGCGGGCTCACCAATCGTGTCCTGATCGGGATCCAGAATCCCAGCCCCAATGCTCCCGGCCTGCTGGAGTTCGTGGATGCCTTCTACGACATCCGATACAAGTACAACAGCACAAGTTCGGGTGCTCAGTTTGCAATCTCCGGGTATTCCAGCAAGATGCCCACCAGCATCCAGAACATGCCCGAGGAGAGGTTGGGAGCTGTCTACAGCTCGAGCGACGGCACCCTGTCGATTATCAACTATGCCAAGGAGTCCACAAGCCCAGGCGTCGCCGGCCTGAGCGGCCTCTCATCCAGCGTCTTCGTCACGCGGAATCAGCTCTACGCTGTCGCTGCCAATCAGGCATCTCACGTGTTCACGTTGGTCAACCGGGCCACCGGCATCAGCTTCGTCTTCAGTCTTCCCGGAGTCTACCGCGTCAGCGTGAATCCCGGCGGCTCCGTAGCCCTTGCCTTTGTTCAGAACTCGAACTATGTCTATTACCCGCTGCAACTGACAGCCTCCCAGACTGTGGCCTACTCCGGTGGACCCGGCACCTGGCCCACAGGCGCGGTAGATTGCGAACCACAGAACGCGCCCGGCATGTGCCTCTTTCAGGCGCTTGACCCCAAAACCGGAAATCCTCTGACCTTCAACCGTCCAGTGAAGGCTGTGTTCTCATCCGACGGCGGAACCGCCTATATCCTCAACTGCGGGCCGGAGTGCGGTGGCGCCACGGTTCCCGTTGCTGGGTTTCCGGCCACTGCCTCCGTCTCGCAGTTGCCGGTCGCGCCATTGATCTTTCTTCTTGGTGAGCAGTCAGGCGCCCTGCCCAGCCAAAGTGAACTCAACAGCGGTACCCTCGCGATTCCCGGGGGGGCCAACAATGCGCTTGTCGACGGTTCCAGGCTCTACCTCGTCGGCCAGCAGCAGATGGCCGACAGCTACTGGGGCGGCAATTTGACGGTGGTTTCTCTGCCCTCCGGCTCGACAACGGGCATGACGGCATCGGCGCAGGTCTCCGTAAGCGATGGAGCCCCCGGGGCCATCAGCCGCATATTGCTTGCGGACGACAGCACATTGTGGATCGGAATGACCAAGTGTACCAACGGTGAGCGCGCAAACAACAACTTGTCTTACGGCTGCCTGACCATGGTCAACACCTCCACAAACGCCGCAACCCTGCTCCCCTATAACGGAGACGCAACCGGCATCGCCGCAGTCACCGGACTGCACAAGGTTTATACAGCCGAGGGCGGACAGGTGTACATTTACTCGACCGTGGACGGCTCATCGATCAATAACTCAAACGTGACGGTGACCGGCACGGCCTATGACGTGGCCTACATGGACGGGCTTACCGACGACAACAACACTGTCTACTGATCCAATGAGCGGCCGCTATGGATGAATCATTCATGGCCGATGTTCTGGCTATTGCGGCACA
>Ga0302320_10002945_pt1 | contig 39818 bp, 32 predicted proteins | sample Bog_T0_3_FD_202130 | JGI IMG/M metagenome (GOLD analysis project Ga0302320, IMG submission 202130) | Peat permafrost microbial communities from Stordalen Mire near Abisko, Sweden - Bog_T0_3 | ecosystem: Environmental > Terrestrial > Soil > Wetlands > Peat | place: Sweden: Abisko, Stordalen Mire... | reverse complement strand
CAACCAATCCCGTTCCTTCACACTCATCGCCAATGTCTCCTGTTTTCTCATCCCGCCAGTTTGACGGTTTCCAACAGGAACTTTCTACTTTGCTGCTACAGGAACTTCTCATGTGGCTGCGACAGCCGCGGGTTGGCACTTGATTCGCGACAACTTGTTTGATAGGCTCCGCGCCGGGGAGAGTGGACTCCGGGGCGCCAGCCAACGCAGCTGTACCGGGGCAGGCTCCCGCAAGGAAATTCACCCGGGCGGCAACCGGCGCGAAAGAACGATCGATTCATTTCGCGCGCCGGGTTTGCCGCCTGGGTTACAGATTAAGGAGGGTCATAAGCCGATTGAAATTTTGCTGATGTGCTAAGCAGCTTCATCCAAGATAAAGGCTTCTCTTTCCGCCGCCTGGCGTTTCCGGTCCTGCTGGCGGGAATCGTCCGGCGCCTCCTCCGGGATGATAAAAGGGGCTTGGAGCGACAGCAGGTGCGAAGGCTGATGGGATTGAAAGAGCTCGGCTTCGGTTCGCAGGAGTTCGTGATAGTGGCATTCGGGGCGGCCTTGCGGGGGGGCGGGGAAAACGCAGCCCTTTACGGAGCAGCGGGGAGAAGGATCGGGGGGGGCAGTAACGGTCTTTGTGTCCGGAACGACCGGCAGAGGGGCAGAGGTGCGGCAAACATCAGGAATGGGCTCAAGACAGGGCTGAAGGGCGAGCCCCCCACTCGATTGGGGTAGCGGCGGGTTTGGGATCACGGCCAATGAGGATGATGGAAGTATAAGATTTGACATATATTTAGTCCTCTTTTTCGTTGATGAGATAATAAAAGCCTTACGTATGAAAATTTTCCCAGCCTCTTGGACGCCAGGTCCCACCGGCGGGATGGGGCGCCGGCAAGGCTGGCCTACGGCAGGGTTGAAGGCGGGGGAAAAGCGGAAAATGGGATTTTGTCCAGATTTTTTGTCCAGACCAATATTTGTCTTGCTCCCGCCTTTGCCGGTCGTGGTATGATAGGCCCGGTCAAGAACCCCATTTGGCGAGTACGCTAGCCGAGAAATTGCAGGAAGAGAGTAGGCCACGGGTGGAAACGCCCGGCCCCGCGGGAACGGGGAGCCGCCACCGGGATGAAATAAGTTGAGGGGCCCCCTGCCGGGGATGAGGCAAGCCCGGACCAGCGCCAACGGGACGGCCAGGGCGGGGCGCCGGGCAGGCAGGGCAAACGCCCGGCGGGTGGAGGTGGAGGGAAGCGGATGCCTTCGACCGATTATCGTAAAAGTAACGTCCACAACAAGTTACCTCATCCAACGTGCCTCCCTCCAGCCAGAAGATCGGAGGGGGAGAAGTGCTCACCGAGGGGTGGGGCGAGCGCCGGCGGGGAGCGAAACTTAGCCTAGCAGGACTGCAGGCGGCGCCCCGGTGGCAGACGGATAAATTCTAGGCTAGAATTAGGAATTGTCAAGCATTATTTTGGAAACGAGGTGTTTTTTATGGAAGCGCAAACTCCAGCAAAGGTAATTCGCAAGGTTCGCAAGCGGATCGAAGTCAGCCAGGAGGGCCTGGCCCGACTCTTGAACGCCACCAAAGGCGCCGTGCAGCACTGGGAGAGGGGCCGCAACAACCCCGACCTGGCCCGGCTCAATGCCCTGCGGCAACTCTGCCCGCCCGGAGCGGAGCGGAAGGAACTGGATTCCCTGATCAAACAGACCCAGTCCCGGCTCGCCCCCCTGCCGGACTTCAAACCCGGAGAGGTGGGCAAGCCTGGTGAACCCGGATCGGCCGGGACCATCGGCGTCCCCGGCGGAAGCTTCATTTATCTCCGTCGTGAGAATCACAAACTGCAGCGGCAGGTCATCCGTCTGGAAGCGCTGGTGGCGCGCCGGACCGAGCAGTTGCGGATTCTTGAGGATCTCGCCACGGAGTTGCAGCGCGAGATGTCCAAGCTCCGCGCCGGCGTGGAAGTTGCCCCGGCGGCTGCCGTCAGCGCCCCCGCAACCACAGCAGAATAAAGACGAATCGGTAGGGATTGGGAATTCGGAGACTGGCCAAAACTCCGCCCGCGCCGCGCCAAGGGTGGAGTTTGGCCGCAGCCTGCAGGCGCTTCAATTCCCGGTCCTGTACGGTTAAACGAGCCACCGTCGTAACCTTTGCAATAGACCCACTCGAGGTCCATCCCTCCCCCCGAAGTGATGGACTTCAAGTCCCCCCCTTGGTGTGCGCGGCAGCCCTCCTCAACGTCTGTTCAGAAGGCGCTTATCCCGCGGCAAGTCCCCCCCAACTCGATCCTCGGAAGAAGAGTATGGGCAGTAGCTCAAGTAGAGTAAGGAAATCCAGGATATTGCCTGCAAGGGTTGGGATATGGCGACGACCTGAGGAGTCCGCTAGGACTTCCGCAATTGCATCACACGCACGGAGAGCATAATCGGCGCGGAGTTGACGTTCTTTTCCCTCACCAGAACTTCCAGGAAGGCGAGAGCTTTAGCCAGGCATTGGTGGGCATCCTGGCGCGCGCGGAGCTCCAACAGGAGTCCAAAAGCCTGGCGGGCCATGTTTTGAGTCGTTCTCGGCGTGGATTTCATGATGATAATTCCTCTTTTCCCGAAATAATCCAACGGCCCACCGGGGAGGGATGAAACGGCCGCATTCAAGTCCCCAAACCTGAAATAGCAATGAATCCGCCTCATCTCCGCCCCGCGCCCAGCAGGAAGTCGAGGCTTGCGGGCCGGAGGTAGAACCCATTCCTTACTATCTTTTAAGCTATTAAACACTGAGAAGTCAACCATCATGATATGAATGATGGAATTCGAGGAGGCTACCTAGCCTCTATTTTGTCATGACAATTATCCGGTTTTGGCAAAATCATGGCGGCTAGCGATGACATTTCTAGTCGCTTTGGGGCGGGAAAGCGGGCGAAGGAGCCGGTCATTGACACTCAAATTCCGGGATAGGGACAATTTGCCGGATTTTTCCCGAAGGCTGGGGCGCGGGTGCTTCCACTTGCGCCATCGATGTTGCACCTATCACGAGGTTTTGCCAGTTCCAACGGGATTCGAATTGAGAATTGCGATTGGGCGGGGGTAGGGGCACACGCGCTACAGCCCGCGCTAGGGCGGATAGGTGGGTCACGGGCAGGAGAGACTGTGCCACGTTTGCTGGGGCGGTTGGCGAACCAGGACTGTCCAAATTAGCCGTCCTAACTTACCATTTTTGCGACTTAAACTCTTTTGTTTCAATCAGAATGGCGACTATTCCAGAATCAGGTTCCCCTCGTTTTCGCATGTTGTCCAAATTAGAGCTGGAAGCCTCGACGGGCGCGAAAAGCCTCCAAGCCATTGTGAGGGCGGCGGATATCGCTCTCTAGCGGCGCCTTAAGCCCGTGCGAAGAACTTAGATCGGGCAGTGGCTGTCCAAATTAGGGGAATGACTTACGACACTCATCCAGCTCGGTGTGCATGCAGATGGATGCAGCACGTTGGCTTCCGCAGCTGTGATATCGCCAGCCGTGAATCGACGCAGCGGCAAGCTTGAGCTCCAACGGGGCGCGAGATCACAGCCCAAGGCAACGCCCCGGGGACCCCAACCCGCGCAAGCGAAGGTAAGCCCTGAAAGGGCGAGATAAGTCTCTTGCGGCCGGCGTTGAACATTCAGGGTGATAAGCGGTCTCGCGCCCCGACAGGGCTTCTGGATTTGATTTTCCCGCCATTGAACCCATGGCGTTGCCCTGGGCTGAGTCATTTAGACCCTTTGGGGCACACGGAAATAGCAGCTTATCTGGGTAAGCCAAGTTAGCCATTCCCCAGATTAGCGGGTTCTTAAAACCTAATTTGGACAAGCTCTGGTTGGCGCCCCCCCTGCGTCTGCCATGAAAAATTCGCTGCCCCCCTCAATTTTGGGGTCATCCTTTCACTGCAAACTGCCGATGAGTTGTAGGGAGAGGTGTGCCCCGCAACTGATTTACGCGGCCCCCCCCTTATTGGGGAATCGGCAGAGTTGCAGGCAAACGTGAACATTTATTTTTGCTACCCTACTGACCCCCAGCTGATAGCCCTGCAACCTTGATGGGCGGAAGGCCCTGGGCCCGGGCCTATGCCCGGCCCAGCGGTGTGGCACAGCCGCTCCTGGCGGTGAATGGCCGTGCCGCCGTTGGGGGTCTAGCAGGATGATGAAAAAGCCGAAATGATGCCTCTCAAGGGCTACTTAGCGATACGTAACCTCTTTGTTTTCAGTAGAGGCTAGAACCATAGCGATGCCGAAAATGAGTTTTTCATCAGCCTGCTAGAGGGGAAACCGGCAAAAACCTGCCCTCTCGCAGGGTTGTGGATTCATATTGGCACTGGCAAAGCAGGGTAAAGGCATCTGGTGGTACGCTTGATGGTGGATCGGCGGTTTGATCCCGCCACCGGGCATGCGATTGCGTGCCTTCAATCGAGGATGTGGCATGGCCGTCTTGGCGTGCACGCAAGGTCGCACCGGCAGCAGTGACGCGCGGCATCGCATTCACCCCCGCGAGATCTTTCATCATATTGGCCCCAAGTGCCGATAAGGATGCGGGGGAGTGTCGGGGGCACTGCGAGGGGGGGAGGATTATCGCATCACGTCCCTAATACGCCTCGTCGAATCCATTCACTCTCCTGGCCCCAACTGCCGATAACGATGTGGGGGAATGTCGGGGGCACTGCGAGGGGGGGCAAATCTCCGGATTGCCCTTTTCCATCGGGGTGCTGTCCGGCGAAATCCGGTCCATCACCGCCCGTTTGCGATTCCTTTTCCGACAATTCTTCTGATAAAATGCGGGGCAGTCCTGAGTCTTTCTGGTGGACATGAAGATCTGCACGACTTACCAACGGATTTTTGGGTCTTCCTCTGCCCTCACGACGGCGCTCCGCTTGCCGCGCAAGCCACGGCCACCGAGCCGCAGCCGGCCGCCGGACATTCCCGCCAATTTCGCATCGGCCTGCGCCTTGGGAAAGAAGGCATGGGCAGGCACAAAAAAGACCGCCATGCAAGCCCACTGGCACCGTTTTTTCATTGGGAGACCTTATGAAACTCAAGTACTTGACCGCCCTGCTTCTGCTTCTCGCCGTCTCGGGGCAGCCTGCGCGCCCGCAGGGAGCCGCCCAACTCTTGAGCAAGACCCAGGTGATGGAACTGGTCAAGGCGGGCATGGACAGTGGAGAGCTGGCAGAGAAGGTTAAGCAGCTCGGCATTGATTTCGACCTGACGGATGATTACCTGCAGGCATTGCGGAAGGCCGGGGCGCAGGAGCCACTCATCCAGGCGCTGCGGGCGGCGCGGCCCACCCCCCTGACGCGCGATCAGGTGCTGCAACTGGTGGCAGGGCATGTGCCCAGCCAGCGCGCGGCGACGCTGGTCCGGCAGCGCGGCATCGACTTTTTCCCGGACCAGGAATACCTTCAGACCCTGGGCGTGGCGGGGGCGGAAGAAGTGCTTTTGGCTGCAGTGCGGGAGGCGGGCGCGGCCGTGAAAGCGGAATTGCTGGTGACAACCTCGCCCGGAGCCGAGGTCTATTTGGATGGAGAATTTCAGGGCCATGCCAGCGAACAAGGTAAGCTGACGGCAAAGTTGAAGCCCGGCGAGCACGCCCTGCGCGTCACATTTGCCGGTAAACAGGACTATCAGCAGGCCGTTACGGTGGCTGCCGGACAAGAGGCCCGGATTGAGGCATCTTTGGCCGACCTTGGACCCACGCCGGGGGCAGTGAAGATTAACCCCTGGGACGGGCTTAAATACGTTTGGATACCGCTAGGGACTTTTGCGATGGGCTGCTCGCCGGGGGACAGCGAGTGCATCGCTGACGAGAAATCCGCTCATCCGGTGACGATTTCTCGGGGCTTTTGGATGGGGCAGACGCCGGTGACGGCGGGTGCTTACAAGCGGTTTGCCGGGGCGACGGGACGGCAGATGCCTGGGGCTCCGAACTTCAATAATGGCTGGGCGAATGAAAACATGCCGATTGTTGATGTGAGCTGGGATGACGCCGCGGCATACTGCGGGTGGATGGGAGGGCGGCTGCCCACGGAAGCGGAGTGGGAATACGCCGCGCGAGCGGGGAGTACAGAGTCGCGCTACGGCAATATCGATGACATCGCCTGGTACACCCAAAACAGCGGGGGCCAAACGCACGACGTGGCGCAGAAGCGGGCGAACGGTTTCGGGTTGTACGACATGCTGGGGAACGTTTGGGAATGGGTGAACGACTGGTACGACCAGAACTACTACCAAAACAGCACATCTCAAGATCCCTCAGGGCCGACGAGCGGGCAGCTCCGCGTTCTGCGTGGCGGGTCCTGGGGCAGCCTTTCCAGGGGCGTTCGCGTGTCGGGCCGCGACAGGTACAGTCCTGGTGACAGGGTCGTCAACGGTGGCTTCCGTTGTGGCGGGGAAGTTTTCGGGCCTTATTCTCCCCAAAGCAATCCGCCTGTGGCTAGGTGACAAGGAACTTGACGTGGTCTGGTCGGCGGTCGAGTTGGCAGCACGAAGGTATTTGGCTGCGCTTCAAGGTGTGCTGGCGGTAACACCTCGGCCGCTGCACAACTTCCGCATCTGCATAAATTCACGGGCGCGGGTGGGGACACCCGCGCTACAACCCCGAAACGCTTGACATCTTTCCGTACGCGGCGTATGGTTTTCCGTATGAAGACTACGCTGATCATTCCCGATCCTGTCTTCGACGATTTGAAGCGGCAGGCTGCCAAGCGAGGAACTACCTTGTCTGCACTGGCAACGGATCTGCTGCGCCAGGGACTAGCCACGCGGCCCAAGCGGGAGAAGCTTCCCCCAATGCCCACCTTTAATTGCGGGCGTTTGCTGGTGGACGTTGCCGACCGTGATGCCCTGTATGAGGCTTTGGACGCCGGGCGCGATGAGCGTCTTTACGGACGGGCACGGAAAAAGGACTGACCTTGTTCGTTGTTGACACCAACCTTTTGATCTACGCTGCCACCCGGCAATCTTCCGCACACGCCAAAGCAAACAGGCTGGTCGCGGAATGGCGGTCGTCGAGTGAACCCTGGCTTATTACCTGGTCGATTGCCTATGAGTTCCTGCGGGTGGTAACCCACCGGTCGGCCCTGGCTTCTCCCCTGACGTTCGCCGAGGCGTGGAGTTTCATCGAAAGCCTCCGCCTGTCTCCATCGTTCGGAATCCTGGTGGAAACGGACCGCCACGCCGAAGTGGTGCGGGATCTCACCCGCGAGCTTCCGCACATTTCCGGCAACCACCTGCATGACCTGCACATCGCCGCTCTGATGAGGGAGCATGGGGTGGTGGAAATCCGCACCGCCGATGCCGATTTTCACCAATTCAAGTTTCTTCGAGTCATCAATCCGCTTTAGCCGGCAGCGAAATTTGAAAGTGGAAACCCAACCGCCATCGCACAAAACTCTCCCGGCCAAGCGGTAGTTGGATTAAAATCACAGCGGACAACCACTATGGCCCTAAAGGACTGCCCCCAGTGTGATGGGACGGGATGGAAACCCATCGAGGTGAATGGCATTCGGCGCGTCACGCCGTGCGACTGCCAGAACGTTGAGCAAGCAGCCCTGCTGCTGAAGCATGCGCGCATTCCTCCGCGTTATGAACATTGCGAGCTGGCAAATTTTGCCGTTCGCAAGGACAGCATCTCCGGCGAGAAGAACCCCAGCCTGGAGAAGGCAAGAATCGACGCGCGACGATTCGTGGAAGACTATCCCTCGGACTTTGGGCTGCTTTTTGTGGGGCCGACGGGCGTGGGCAAAACGCACCTGGCCGTTGCGGTAATCCGCGAACTGATGCTGCGCAAGGGCGTGCAATGCCTGTTCTACGACTTCCACGACCTGCTGAAGGCCATCCGCGACAGCTACAATCCCGGCAAGCAGAGCACGGAGCTCGCCGTCCTGCAGCCGGTGCTGGACGCGGAAGTGCTTCTGCTGGATGAGCTGGCCGGCTCCAACCCGAGTGACTGGGTTAAGGAGACGCTGCATCATATTATCAACTGGCGATATAACTACAAAAAGGTGACGCTGATCACCACCACGCTGCTCTCCCGCGATGCGGGCGGGCGGCGCGGGGTTCGCCAGCCTTCGGGCGAAGAGCTTCCCGACCTCGATTACACGCTGAACCAGTTGGGGGTCACGCTGCGGTCGCGCCTTTATGAGATGTGCAAGCTGGTGGAGATGAATTCAGACGACTTCCGCAAAGCGGTGAAGCAGGCAAGCTACAAGTTCCACGTGGAATAAAGGCAGATCACAAAATCAATCACGCGCCAATCGCAGGGGCACCCACTCGAGGCCCCTCTAAAAGCCATCCAGGGGGGCATGGGGGAAGTGACAGAAAATCGAAGGACATTGAAGAAAGCGCTTGCCGCTGGCGCGCTGCTGGGAATATCCGTTTTCGGGCTGATCCGCTCCAGTTCCACCGTAATTTCCGCACAGGAGCAGGCCACACAAAGCCCTGTCACCACGCAAGTCGATTGGCCCGTCTATGGCGGAGCGCCGGAGGACATGCGGTACTCCACCCTGGCACAGATCAACCGCTCGAACGTCAAGAAACTCCAGGTGGCGTGGAGCTTTGACACGGAAGAGAAGGGAGGGCTGCAAACCAGCCCCATCATCGTTGATGGCGTGCTCTATGCCTACTCGCCCACCCAGAAGGTGATTGCTCTCAATGCCAAAACCGGGGCGCTACTGTGGAAGTTTGATTCCGGCATCATCGGGCACCAACCGGACCGCGGCCTGGCCACCTGGACTGACGGCCAGCACCGCCGCATCCTGGCCGGGATTATGAACTATGTCTACGCCCTCGATGCCCAGACGGGAAAGCCCATTCCCACGTTTGGCAAGGATGGCCGCATCGACCTGCGGGAGAATCTGGGCCGTGACCCGGAGTCCGTGGTGATTGCCCTAACCACTCCGGGAGTCATTTACAAGGACCTGCTGATTGTGGGCGGGCGCGAACCGGAGGCGCTGCCCTGCGCTCCTGGAGACATTCGCGCTTATGATGTTCAAACTGGGCAGATTCGCTGGTCATTCCACACTATTCCCCACCCGGGCGAGTTCGGCTATGAAACGCGCCCTCCCGAGGCGTGGAAGTACAGCGGTGCGGCCAACAATTGGGGGGGAATGGCGGTGGATACGCAGCGTGGCATTGTCTACGTGCCGACAGGCTCATCCTCATCAGATTTTTATGGCGCGGATCGAGTGGGCGACGACCTGTTTGCCAACTGCCTGATCGCGCTTGATGCCGCGACAGGCAAGAGAATCTGGCATTTTCAAGGGGTCAAACACGATCTGTGGGACCGCGACTTCCCTGCCCCGCCCGTGCTGGTTACGGTGGACCGCGATGGCAAACCCGTGGACGCGGTGGCCGAGACTTCCAAGCAGGGATTTGTTTTCCTCTTCAATCGCGCCACTGGTGAGCCGCTGTTCCCCATTGAATACCATCATTACCCCGCAAGCAATGTGCCGGGAGAGGTTGCCGCCGACACCCAGGCACTACCTACCCTGCCTGCGCCCTTCGCCCGCCAGCTCTTTACGGAAGAGATGGTGACAAACCGGACACCTGAAGCACACAAGTGGGCGCTTGAACATTTCAAGAAGCTTCGCAGCGAGGGGCAATTCGTTCCCTTCAGCGTGGGGAAAGACACCGTGGTCTTTCCTGGGTTTGATGGCGGGGCAGAATGGGGCGGTCCGGCAGTCGACCCTGAAACCAGGATTCTCTACATAAATTCCAACGATGTTGTGACCTATGGAGCTGTGGAGGAGAACACGAATACGGATCCTACCGGGCGGCACGTCTACCTGAATCAATGCGCGCTCTGCCACCATGACGACCTGGCCGGCTCGCCGCCCGATTTCCCCTCACTGCAAGGCGTGGGAACGCGGATGAGCCAGAAAGAGATCACCACCATCATCCGAGAGGGCAGGGGACGCATGCCGGCGTTCACCAATCTCAGCGATAGTTACATGACCGCGCTGGTGCACTTCCTGGTGGGAATTGAGGACAAGAAAGAGCTGGTGAGCACGGGTGATGCGCCACCGGCAAAATACCGGTTTTCCGGATATGGAAAATTTCTCGACCCGGATGGATATCCGGCCGTCGAGCCTCCATGGGGCACGCTGAACGCCATCAATCTCGATACGGGTGAATACGCGTGGAAGATTCCGTTTGGAGAATACCCCGCACTGGCCGCGCAGGGCCTGAAGAATACCGGCACGGAGAATTATGGCGGGCCGGTGGTGACTGCGGGCGGACTGTTGTTTATCGGCGCCACCAATTTCGACAGGAAATTCCATGCCTACGACAAGGCGACGGGTGAACTGCTGTGGGAGACCACGCTTCCCTTCGCTGGGAATGCCACGCCCGCCACGTATGAAATCGACGGCCGCCAATATGTAGTGATCGCCGCGGGAGGCGGGAAGGATCTGAAGTCGCCCTCGGGCGGGATCTATGTAGCCTTCGCCCTTCCACCTGCATAGGCGGCAGCAGGAAATCCGAATTCAGGAACGTCTCCTGGAAACAGCCGGTTACTCATTCCAATAGGTTTGATTGACTTCGCTTTGGATGCGGGGGTAGAATTACCTTTTTCCTGTTAGTCTGCGTCGGGTACTTAGAGGGAGGCACGTTGATGTCGTTGGAAGATAATCGCAGCTCGCAGGAGGTAGGAATCACACCTGAACCGCCCATCGAAGAAAGCACGCCCAACACTGGCATTGCTGAAAGTAGTGACATGTCAACATTGCTGGCTGACTCGGAATCATTTTCCGGAGCTCGGCTGGTGCCAGGAGAGGTTGTACAGGCTCAGGTTGAAAAGGTAACAGAGGGTGAGGTCGTGATCAGCCTCGGCCTCAAGACTGAAGTTACCGTCCCCATCTCCGAGTTCCAGAACAGTGAAGGCCAGGTCAGCGTTGCCCCGGGCGACACAGTAAATGTTTGGATTGAAAAGTACGATGATGAGACCGGAAGAGTGGAAGTCTCCCACCAGAAGGCCGCTCGGACCAAGATTTGGGATGATATTGAAAAGGCATTCAAGGAACAGACCAACGTCACGGGAAAAGTGCTTGATCGCATCAAGGGCGGCTTGACCGTTGATGTGGGAGTGCCCGCGTTTTTGCCCGCATCGCATGCTGATGTGCGCGCCCATGGCAACGTGGACGAGCTGAAGGGGCAGGAGATCACCTGCAAGATCATTAAGATCAACCGCAAGCGCAACAACGTGGTGATCAGCCGCAAGCTGGTGTTGGAAGAAGAACTCAACCGCCTGAGAAGCGATCTGGCCGTGCGCCTGGTAGAGGGCGCCGAGGTGGTGGGCACCATCAAGAATCTGGCGGAGTATGGCGTATTCGTAGACCTGGGCGGAATAGACGGACTCTTACATATTACTGATTTAGCCTGGGGACGCGTTGCCAATGCCGCAGATGTTGTGAAGGTGGGCGAGGAAATTCGCGTCAAAATTCTGAAGCATGATGTGGAGAAAGGCCGTGTATCACTGGGCCTGAAGCAACTGACTCCTGACCCGTGGGAGATGGTTCCCCGCACCTATCATGCGGGGGAGCACTTCAATGGCCGGGTAGTGAGCCTGGCGGATTATGGCGCCTTTGTGGAGCTTGAGCCCGGAGTCGAAGGACTGATCCACATTTCGGAAATGAGCTGGAGCAAGCGGCTGCGCCACCCTTCCAAGATTTTGAAGCTGGATGAGCAGGTTGAAGTAGGGATTCTGGAAGTTGATATGGCCAAGCGCCGTATCTCCCTGAGCCTGAAAGCAAGTTTGCCGGATCCGTGGACCACCGTCAGTGAGAAGTATGTTGTGGGCGCTGTCACCCAGGGACGGGTAAGGAACCTCACGGACTTTGGCGCCTTTGTTGAAATCGAAGATGGCGTGGATGGACTGATCCATCTCAGCAACATGTCATGGAATCGGAACATCAAGCACCCTTCAGAACTTCTGAAGAAGGGGCAAAAGGTTGACGCCGTCGTCCTGGCGCTTGACCCCGTAAACCGGCGGCTGGCCCTGGGCCTGAAGCAACTGGAACAAGACCCGTGGGATGCCTACTCTGCCAAGATAAAGGTGGGCGACATTGTCCACGGCAAAGTTTCCCGACAGGTTTCATTTGGGGTGTTTGTTGAACTGCAGGAAGGTATTGAAGGCCTGTGCCACGTTTCTGAGATGAAGCACGAACACGGCAGCGGGCCTGCCAAGCTGCTTGAGGTGGGTAGCGAGCACGACTTCCGCATAATTCGTGTGAGCCCGGCCGACCGGAAAATTGCCTTGAGCACCAAGGACCCGGCGCCACCCCCACCGCCTCCGGAGCCGGTGGTTCCCAAAGCGAAGGAACCCGAGCGATTGTCGACCATGGCGGAAGCATTGTCTTCCGCGGGGATTACTTTCACAAGTTAGTTTCGACAAATGGTTGATTCGACGGATTTTCCGGGTATTATTAGATAACCGGCAGGATTGCGGCTTGCCCGCGACGGTTACTGCGAGCACATTGCAGCGGTATCATGAATGGCAGCGGAAGTACAAATTTCCAGGAAACCTCGCAGCAGGAGATCACTATGACGAAAGCAGAATTGATCGAAGACGTCTCGCGTGTCGTGGAAATGAGCCGCAAAGACTCCGAAATCATCGTTGAGACCATTTTTGACAGTATTGTAAAGTCACTGAAGGCCGGCGATAAGATTGAAATTCGCGGGTTTGGAAGCTTCCGTACGCGCCAACGCAAGCCCCGGATCGGGCGAAACCCCAAGACCGGCACTCGCGTGGACGTCCCGGCCAAGAAGATACCCTACTTCAAACCCAGCAAGGAATTGAAGGATCTGGTGAACACATCCCAAGCCGCGGAATCCGCAGCGGCCGCCCCGCCCGCCACGCCAAACCCGGCGACTCCGTAGGAGCTCTTGCCCCGCGTGGGGCATTCGGAAATTATGGATTATCTGTGGAGTCCCTGGAGATACCGGTACGTCAGCCAAGCAGGCAAGGGTGAGGGGTGCCCGTTCTGCCAAAAGGTTCATTTGGACCCAGCGCAGGATCGCGAGAACCTGGTTCTCTACCGCGGCAGCTACAACTTCATCCTCCTGAATCTATATCCCTACACCACCGGCCACATGCTGGTTACGCCCTACGCCCATGTGGCAAATCTTGACGGAGTGCCTGGGGAAACCCTGGTGGAGATGATGGAGCTTGCCCAGCGGCTGCAAGCAGCGCTACAGAAAAGCTATAATCCCGAAGGATATAACCTTGGCATGAATTTAGGAAGATGTGCCGGGGCGGGAGTGGCGGACCACATTCACCTGCACCTGCTGCCACGATGGGGAGGGGATACAAACTTCATGACCGTGGTGGGGGAAACGCGCGTCCAACCGGAAGACTTGCTTGCCACTTACGACAAACTCACCGTCTACTTTCCTCGATCTTAACAACCAATCCCCGAATAAACCACACACACCACTGGCGGAGAAGTGTTTTATGAGGTAAAGATCCGTGGAAAATGAAAAGTATTGCGGAAAAATATTGATAACTATTTCAGCGGAAGTGGCGGGTCATCTCCGCGGCCTTCCAGCGACGCCGCCACAGCAACGCCTCGCGTATCTTCCCGCAGTCCATCCCCAACCGACTCCTGGCGAATCGTCCGGGCCACAAGTTTGATTCGCATTTCACCGCAATGGGTGATTTCGTCTGGCAGCACCAACTCCAATTGCACCGGCTCGGCCGCATCAATGGCGGTGGGGACGACAAAGAAAATACCTGTGCGCGAGATATCCCTGGCCAAACCATCGGCCTCGCACTCGTTGCCGTTAGCGTCGCGCCAGGTGGCGCGCAAGGGCAATTCCACATGGTACCGGCGATCAATCCGCCGCTCACTGCCCCCAATCGCCATCGGGTGAGAAATGGTGCCGGCGGGAAGAGAGATGGTTAAGCCTTCATTCGCGCCCCAGGTATTCGGAAATTCCTGCTGGGCTTGTGTCACCAGCCCATCAACAAAGGCATCATCGCTTTCAGGATCGTGATGGAAAAGGATGAGATTCTTCACATTGCACTCCTTCGCAATGCGAACTCCCTCCATCCAGGAACTGTGCCCCCAACCCTTCTTCTCACCCGCCAACTGCTCGGGAGTATACTGCCCGTCATACACTAGAAGGTCGGCGTCCTGAGCCAATTCGCGCAGAGCTTTATCGTGCACCGGCGAGCCTGGCTCATTGTCGGTGGCAAGCACGAATGCCCCGCCATCAGCGTCAATTCTGTATCCCACGCACCCCTGAGGATGATTGAGGGCAGCGGACCGCAGTGTTGCGCCCTCCACGTTGATCGGCGTTCCGTCAAGGTTGGAAAAGTGCCGCTGTGCCGCCATCACCCCCATGTTCACGGGGAAATAGGGATTGGCCATCTGGCCTTCGATGACTTCCTTCAACCCGGAGTCCGTCCGCAGCACGGAATGGAACATGAACTGGTTGCCGCGCTGGTAGAGAGGTTGGAAAAAGGGGATTCCCTGGATGTGGTCCCAATGGAAATGGGTGAGGAAAAGCGAGGCATTTATCGGCTTCTTGCCAAACTCGTTCTGCAGACTCTTGCCCAGGCCACGCATGCCACTGCCGCAATCAAGGATGATCAGCGCGCCGTTGGCAAGGCGAACCTCCAGGCAGCTGGTGTTGCCGCCATAGCGGGCGTTGCGTGGCTCGGGAGTAGGCGTGGAGCCCCGTACGCCCCAAAATCGGATCTGCATTCAGCACCGCTGCGCTCTACGAGAGTGGTCCTTTGCAGGGGGCAAAGCTAACATCTCGATGGGCGAATACACATCAATTTAGATTTGGTATCCAAGCCTCAGGCTACAAGACCTCTGTCAGGGTATCAAAACGCTTCAAAGAAGTCCACCGGTTTAGGGCAGAGGTGGGCGGGGAACCGTTTCCTGGACCGGGCCATTGCCACCCAGCTTGACCGGGGCTTTGGCCGACCGATAGAATCCCTTCTGGCCAGACGCCTTATGCATCTTCGCTTCACCATTTCGTTTTCAGCCGACGCCGAAGGGGACGACTTCAAGGATAGCCTTCCCGCCAGCGCCGCGGTTTTTGCCCTGTTCCCACCGCCTCAGGAAGGCGTTGCTGCCGCACCATATATCGGCCGCACCAGCGATCTTCGCCGGCGCCTTACCCGGTTGCTCTCCATCCGGCGCCAAAGCTCAAAGATGCTGAATTTGCGTGACCTTACGGCGCGCATTGAATACGAGCCTGTGGGTTCGGTATTTGAAGGGACGTGGCTGCTCTACCTTCTGAACCGGCATTACTTTGCCCGGCAGTACCGCGACCGCCTTCGCCTCAAGCCTCCGCCCCTGCTGAAATTGAAAATGCAAAACCGTTTTCCCCGCTGCTATCCGACCCGGCGCATGATCAAGGATGGTTCTCTCTACTACGGACCTTATCCCTCGATGGCCGCAGCGGAGCGCTTTGCCGGCGAGTTTCTTGACTTCTTCAAAATCCGCCGCTGTGTGGAGGAACTGAACCCCGACCCTGCCCATCCCGGCTGCATCTATTCGCAACTTCATATGTGCCTGGCGCCCTGCTTTGCCGGCTGTACGGATGATGAATATCAAGCGGAAGTTAAGCAGGTGGTGGAGTTCCTCGATTCCCAGGGGAAATCGCTGTTGCGCAATCTCGAAGCGGAGCGGGCACAGGCCTCCGAGTCGATGGATTTCGAGCAGGCAGCAAAGATCCATCAAAGGATTGAGAAGCTCAATGACCTCTTGCGCCAACGGTCAGATCTGGCAAGAAATCTCCACGAACTTCACGCCGTGATGCTCTTGCCGGGCGCCGAGGCGAAGTCGGTAATCTTCTTTCGCATCCTGGGGGGAGAAATTCACGGACCGGCGACGCTCTCGCTTGACGAAAATGTCCCCAACCCCACACCGCTTGACCGCCAAATCCATGACCTGATGAATGCACTGGGTGGGGAGGCAACCCCGACAGAACGCGCGACATTGCCTCCCTGGGAACATCTCAGCCTGCTCGCGCGCTGGTATTACAGCAGCTTTCGCCAGGGCGAATTGGTTATGCTAAACCCGGATCAGGCAATCCCCCACAGCCGCTTGATTCGCCTCTGCCGAAAACTTCTGGCGCACGATGATGCTGCTGCAACGCAAAACTCGTAAGGTGAATGAGAATCAACTCAGCAGAATCTTGTAAACGAAGGCGTAGTCACCGGGTTTCTGCGTCGGCAACTTGATCTTCAGTCCTCCGGCATCGTGCTGCCACGTGAGCTTTTCATCGCTTCCGAGCACAGAGATGTTGGCAATCTCGCCTTTGGACAGGAGCTTACCCTCACTATTGAGAGACTTGATGGTCACGTCAGTTTTGCCGTCCGGCCAGCCGCAGGCAATGGCGTAAAGCGTCTTCCACCGACTGGTGAAGCGGAAATCGTCAGCAGTAAATTCTGACGTCTTGGTTTCACTAAACTCCCCAGATTGGACCAGCGTGGGACCTTCGCCGTACGTCTTCCAGGGGCGAGTGCCATAGATCGCCTCCCCGTTCACCCTCAGCCACTCACCGATGGCCAGCAACCGCTCCACCGTGGGCTCGGGCATCACACCGTCAGACGCGGGGTTGATATCCAGCAGCAAGGTGCCGTTCTTACTGACGATGTCGATCAATTGGCCAATCAGGCGGTTGGTGGATTTGTAATCCGGCTTCTGCACATAGCACCACGAAGTCCAATCGATAACATCATCAGTCATCCAAGGCCGGGGGGTAATGCCCGCCTGCCTGCCGCACTCAAGATCGAGAATCGCCGTGTCTGCCGGCACAGCGTCCTGCTTGTAGGAAAGGGTGACCTCCTGATTCCGCGCTTCGGACTGGCTGTAAAAGTAGGCCATCAGGTCAGTGCGGCGGCGCTCATCAATGATCTCCAGCCGGCTGTCAAAGTAGATGTGATCCGGATGATACTTGTCGATCACTTCCTTCACTTTGGCTTCCCAAATGTCTTGAAAATCCTGGGGCGGGGGAATCAAAGGATGCGTCCGGTAACCGTGATAGTTGAAGGGACTGCCCGGCGCGGGGGGACCATACAACCCTGAATACTTCGGATCAGAAGCATCCAGAGTTTTGTCCACGGTGGGATACCAACCCCAGAGCCACTGGTGATGGAACGTGGAAAGGAATTTCATTCCTTCGTTGCGAATGGCGCGGCTCAATTCTCCCACCACATCACGGCGTGGACCCATGCGGGCAGCGTTCCACTCATTCACCTTGGATTCCCACATGGAAAATCCGTCCGCGTGCTCCGTCACCGGGCCCGCAAATCGGGCGCCCGCCTTGCGAAACAGGAGAGCCCATTCTTCCGGATTGAATCTCTCCCCGCGAAACATCGGGATAAAATCCTTGTAACCGAAATTGGCCGGTGCCCCGTAGACAAGCTTGTGATACTGATTGGCGCGATGCCCCTCAATGTACATGTTGCGGGAGTACCACTCCGAGTCAAAGGCGGGGACCGTGTAGATGCCCCAGTGGAAAAAAATTCCGAACTTGGCATCAGCAAACCAGTCCGGCACCGGGTGTTTGGCCAGGGAATCCCAAGTGGGCTCGTAGGCGGGACGGGCCCGAAGGAAACCAGTGCTTCCGAGTGTTGCGGTGGCAGCCGCTGCGGCTTGAAGAAAAGTGCGACGAGTGAATGATGTTTTCATAGGCAGGTATTCTGGCCGAGATATGGGAACAAAATCAATCTTTGACTTTGATGTCCGCGAACTCCTAAAATCACCGCGGGTCTTCAGCCCGTTGTCGCGGAAAGATCCGGGCGTGGCGGGTTACGATCTCCTCAAACAAGAACCGGAAGGGAAATGCACTAATGCACAGGTCAATCATCACGAAATTTTTCGCGGGAATCTTTATGCTAACCCTCGCTGCCCAGGCCAGAGGACAGGCGAAGGGCGAAATTCACGTCGATACTGCCACTCAGCTTCACAGAATCAATCCAGGCATCTACGGACAATTTATCGAACATTACTGCCGCGTCATTGAGCATGGCCTCTGGGCGGAATTGCTGGAGAATCGCAAGTTCTATCCTTTTGAAGCCATCGGTCAGATGAACATTGCCGTGCCCTGGACCGGCGATCCGAAGGACAAGGAATCAAGCTACGCCATTGATCGCTCCATCACCGTGGATGGTGTTTCTTCACAACGAATCATCCTCGCCGGTGATGGCAGCTTGTGGCGCGGCGTCCGCCAGGATGGATTTGATGTGGTGGGCGGAAGGGAATACGTGGGGCATGCGTGGATCAAGTCCACGGCGGCAGATCAGTCCGCTGCCTTTGCGCTGGAAACACCGGAGGGCACATCCCTGGCGCGCGCCGAAGTCACCTTGACGCCCGGCGATTGGAAGCGGTACGACTTCAAGCTCACTCCCGCCCCCGGTCTCCATCCCGCGGTCTTCCGCATCATGTTCAACCATACGGGAATCGTTTGGATTGGCGCTGCTTCCCTGATGCCTGCAGACAACATTGATGGTATTCGGAAAGATGTGGTGGAGCTCGCCAAGACTATGAATGTGCCACTGGTTCGATGGCCTGGCGGCGGCTTTACCGATACATATGATTGGCGAGTCGGCATGGGCCCGCGTGACAAGCGCCCGCCCCACCCGCTGGGAGTTTATGCCAACGAGGACGGCTACGACTCTCGCGTGGACCCCAGTGATTTTGGCATCGATGAGTTCATCCACTTCTGCCGCCTGATTGGCGCTGAGCCATATCTTACGGCAGACTTTGGCGCGGCGAGTCCTGAAGTTGCCCGCGAGTTTGTGGAGTATTGCAATGGCCCCACCACTTCCGAATGGGGTGGACGCAGGGCAGCCAACGGCCATCCCGAGCCCTATAACGTGAAGACCTGGGGCGTGGGCAATGAAATCTGGCTAAGCGCTGAGCCCGGCCATTCCACGGCGGCGGGCTATGCCACGTACTTTAACGATTACTCTGACGCCATGCGCACGGCCGATCCGGGAATCAAAATTGTTGCGGTCGGCGATACCCTGGGTGCAGAGGGAAATTGGAACGAGACGGTGGCAAGGATCAGCAGCACGCGCGCCGACTACCTTTCCCTGCACTATTATTTTGCCCTCGGCTTCCTCTCGCAGTTTGATGCGGACCATCCGCTGGATTTCTACCGTGCTCTGCAAGCTTCACCCTTGTACGTCGAACAGGCTCTGCGCGACACTCTGGCCAAGATCGATGCGGCAACGCCGGGTGACAAGAAGATTCAAATTGCCCTGGACGAATGGAATGACGCGAATTTTGGCCCCATGCCGAGAAGCGCGCCGCAGGAATTCTCGCTTGTCCGTCTCGTGCAAGGGCTGATCAAATTCGCTGACTTCAATCAGCCGGAAAGCGACGCCTTGTTTGAAGCACGCATGTTCCACGCGTTCATGCGCGTGGGCGACCGGGTTCCCTTCGCCTGCCGAACTCACATCGTGAACAGTACGGGTGCCATCCGGGCCAGCAGCACAGACGCTTACGTCACCGCTTCCGGCACTGCCCTGCAACTTTATGGACCACACTCGGGCACGAAGCTGTTAAAGCTGGACCAGAAATCACCCACCTACGACGTCCCCGCCTACAATTGGAAGGATATTCCCTACCTCGATGCCGTCGCGACTCTCTCTGAGGACGGGCACAAGCTCTACGTGCATCTCCTGAACCTGGAAGAGACGCAGACGATGAGCGTGCAAGTCTCAATTGCCGGGCACTCGGTTGAGCCTCAGGGCGACTTATGGCAGATCGCTGCGGAGAGCTTCCTGACGCTGAATAATTTCGGCATTTCGCCGGTAGGAGTTCGTCATCAACAGCTCAGTGGCTTGACCGCGGAGTTTGTGCAACAACTGCCGCCGCATTCGGCAACAACAATCGAACTAACCCTCAAATAGTCGGAGCTATCGATTGGAAGACTTGCCGGGCAAACTTGCCCAATCATCACGCCGTAAATTTCTTAAGACCAGCGCCGGGGCTGCCGCAAGTCTGTTGGCAGCCTCCTCTGAATTAGGGCCGGCATCCTCGCAAGTGTCGCCACCGACCCTCGCATTGCAGCCGCGTTCGCCCGCCTGGGTGCGGGACTTGGTCATTTACGAGATTGCCACGAAAGGGTTCACCTCACCACACGGCCCAGAGACCGGCACCTTCAATAGCCTCAAGGAAAAGCTCACCTATCTCCGGAACCTGGGGATCACGGGAATCTGGCTGACCGGTCACTCGCTGGCGGACGCGCACTTCTTCTATAACATCTGGACCCAATACGCGAACATTGAACCACATAAAATCGACCCGTCTCTCGGCACGCCAGAAGAGTTCAAGGCCCTGATCGCCGAAGCCCATCTTCACGGCATTCGAGTGTTCCTTGACGTCCACGTCCACGGCATTCTGAGCTTCAGTCCGCTCATCAAGGAACATCCGCACTGGTTCCGCGGCGGCATCTGGCATATGACCGACTACGATTGGGCCGGCGGACACACCGACCTCGACGATTGGTGGGTAAAGGTCTGGACAAATTACGTTACCGAATTTGGCGTCGATGGCTTTCGCCTGGATTTCCGCATGTTCCGGCCCGACCTGTGGGAACGAATCAGGCAGAACGCCGCGGCCGCGGGCCACGAAATCGTTATCTTTGAAGAGGACGACGCAGTGATCCCCGGCGTCACGGACTTCACCCAGCACGACCACAACGTGAGGATTCCCCCGCCCGGAAGCCTGAATCCGCACCTTCTCAAAGACGTTCCCGGCTTCTACGATCGCCTCTTCGGCAGGAAGGGACACTACAAAGTTGACGTCCAGTACTCTGATGATGGGACGCGAGCGAGCGGAGACACCAAGGGTACCGGCCCCTTGCACGTCCAGTTGCAAGGCCTTACGGCAGACAAGATCTGCCGGCGCATCAATGATGTTCATGCCGACGGAATCCCTGACGTCCAAATCAGCGTAGGCAATGTGGCGGCAAAGCCCATCGAAAATGTTCTGGTGAGCGACGATATGGGTAACACCTGGCAACTTCAGTGGGGCAAGAACAACCGCCTACTTGCGATGGAAGGCGCGCCGCCGACGCTCCAAATTTTTGTGGCCACACTGGCGCATGGCTGGCCCCTGATTCAACTGAGCTGCCACGACGAGGGCTGGGAGGGCTTTCCTGCGGATCAAAGCCCTTACGTGGCCCGTGGCAGCCGCGCGTTGTTTGGCTACTCGTGCCTGCTCACGCCGATGATTCCGATCTTCTTTGCGGGCGAGGAATTTGACGCCACCTATCGCCCCATTCCCTGGCTCTCTCCACACCTTTGGGGAGGCGGTGAACTCGGCACGGGCAAGTGGCTTTATGGGACTATGCTGGATTGGGATGAACTTCAGCAGTCTGCCCATGCCGCCATGCTTGAGGACGTGAAGCAGTTGATCTCCGTCCGCCAGCAGGTGGCAGCACTTCTCGGATTGCCAGCCGCTAATCAAGAGCCACAGCTCATGGCCGTTACCCACGAAAGCGATAGCTCGGTTCCCGTCCCTTACATCAGGTGGAACGAACAGACTGCAATTCTGGTGGCTGCCAACCGCGATGTTGACCACGATGCCCGTATGACGTTGCAAATCCCACTGGAGGCAATCGGTTGGGCAGGGCGATCGCATTACAATGTAACAGCGCTCTGGCCTTCCGATGAAAGCAGAGTTTGGTCTGAAGAAGAAATGAAAGAGTTTGCCTGCACCGTCACCCGGGACAAATCCCCTGGGGGCGGCTTGCGGGTCTACAAGATTGAGGCACGAGCTGAGCCCGCGCCACAGGTTTGAATCCACCAAATTTTCCGCAGCAATCCACCCACAATGAGCTAAGCTATCTGCCGCATCATCACGGCAGTTCAGGCGAACCAGGAGAAACCGACATGGATCGAAGAACCTTCAACAAAATGGTGGCGCTCGGTGGAGTACAAGTGGCGTCAGGCAGCAAGGTGAGCGCGTTGGCCGCAACGCCCGCTGCATCGGCAAATCCATTGGCAAAATGGCCATCCCAGACCTATCGTCGCTTTGGCGTAGACATGCATGTTCCCGATTGGGACCCGCAACTGCTGGGGAAATTCGATGCCAAGGCCTACATCGGGAACGTGGCTCGCGCCGGCTTCCAATCCATTGTGCAATACACCAACTCCCATGTGGGGCTCTGCTTGTGGAACACCAGCGTGGGGCAGAAGCACGCGAACATGCACGGGCGCGATTTCTTCGGTGAAGTCGTGGCGGAAAGCCGCCGCAACAACATCCACCCTCTCGCCTACTTCAGCGTGATCTTCGACAACTGGAATTTTGAGCACCATCCCGATTGGCGCCAGCTCACTGCCGAAGGAAACAACGTCCGCCTTGACGGCCGCTACGGCATCGTCTGCCCTAACTCACCCTATCGCGATTATGTTGTGGCGTGCGCCAAAGAGATTGCCGGCAACTACGACATTGATGGAATCTTCTTTGATATGACGTTCTGGCCCGATGTCTGCTATTGCCACTATTGCACGGAGCGCTTCCGCCGTGAGCAGAACGCCGAATTGCCGCGCATCGTGGATTGGAACGACCCCGTGTGGCGGGCGTTCCAAAAGGCCCGTCCCCTCTGGCTGCTGGAGTTTGCCGAATTGGTTACCGGAACGGTGAAGAAGATCAAGCCCATCACCGTCAACCACCAGTACTCAACCATCTTCTTTTCGTGGACAACCGGTGTTCCTCTGGAGCTGACGCAAGCCTGCGATTACGTCGGCGGCGATTTCTATGGCGGCCCGGCGCAACAGTCGCTGGTGTGCAAGGCGTACGACGGGCTCACCAGGAGCCATCCGTTTGAATTTCACACCTCGCGCACCCGCGTTTTTAGCGACCACGTAACGATGAAGCCTCTGGACGAGCTGCGCACGGAGTCCTACGTGGCCACGCTGCACTCCGCCGCGCTGCTGCTGGTAGACTACATCAATGCCGATGGCACGCAAAATTCCCAGGTATACGACGCCCTCACCCCCCTGAACCAGCAACGGGCCGTCTATGAGCCGTTTCTGGGGGGCGACCTGCTGACCGACATCGCCGTCTACTACGACAAGAATTCCATGTATAACCCTGATGAAAACGGCGTGCACATCACCAAATTGACGGCGGCAAACGATTGCCCGCATCGCGACGCGGTGATTGGCGCGGCGCGCGTGCTTCGCCAGGGGCACCTTCCCTATGGCGTCATCACCAACATCAATCTCGACCAACTCAAGAAATATCGCGCCGTGATTCTACCCAATGTCCTGGAGCTGACCCCCGAGCAGGCGGAGCAATTTCGCGCCTTCGTGGCGGCGGGAGGAGTTCTCTACGCGAGCGGGCCATCCTCTCTCGACCGTAGGCCGGGCCACGAGCGCCGGTTCCTGCTGGAAGACGTGTTGGGGGTCAAATACAAGGGAGTGGTCGGGTCCAGAAAGATCACCTACCTCACGCCACGCGATGCGGCGCTCAGCAAGGTGATCTGGCCGCAGGATCACGCCAGCTTTATAGGAACCATGACGCAGGTGGAAGCGTTACCCGGCAGCGAGGTGCTGGCCACCATTACCACAGCCTTCGTTGATCCTGAGGTTGGCCGCGCCATCGGCAGCCACTTTGCCGCCATCCACAGCAATCCACCCGCGCTCCAGCCCGGCACGGATCCCGCCGTCGTGGTGCATTCCTTTGGCAAGGGCAAAACCATCTGGGTGGCTGCGCCCATGGAGGCAAAGGACGAAGCGGTGAATATCCACCTGGTTCAGCACCTGCTGAAGCGCGTCTTCCCCGCCCCCTATCGATTTGAGCTAGATGCTCACCCCGCAATGGAAATGACATTGTTTGACCAACCGCAATCGCACCGGCTGCTGATCAACCTGCTGAACATGCAAACGGCCATGCCTCCCATACCCATAGGCGCCACTGTGCGCGTCCAGATGCCCCCAGGACGCATTGCCGGCAAGCTGCTGCGTGTACCGGACATGAAACCACTGGCATGGCAGAAGAACGGCCCCTACGTTGAATTCAAGGTTGACCCGTTTGAGGTCTTTCACATGGCGATTCTGGAGTATGTCTGAGCTGGCGGTGCCCCTGCCCGGTTCTCTCAGGTGAAATGGAATTCCTGAAGGGAGGCGTCCCCGCGCGGAAGCGACATTTTTTCATCTTGACAACTGCCACAAGATAGCCTACTATTTAGGTGGCGATAAAGGGTGATCTTTACCCGCGGGAGAGAAATTCCCGGTGCATCGCTCGAACTGAAGCAGGATTTTATGAACCAGATTTCCCCGCCTCGCCTATCTTCAATTGCCCCCGACATTATGTCGTCAAAACGTCCCAGTTTCGGCAGAATTCCAAAGCTGAGAAGTTACTGAAAACAAAGGGTCGGAAACACCATTTTCCCGCTGCAAAACCTGACAACTTACTGAAACGAAGCCAGTTAATAGAACTGATCGGAACTGCGATTTGTTCATGACAAAATGTCGTGTTTTGTGCAGGCCTCGCCGATCCCCACCACAACTTTCGTCCTGGATTCGTTCCCACCAAATCGTTACCTCGAAGCTTAATAGAACAGTGAATCCGTGCCACTCCATGGGAGCAGCGATCAGTATTTATTGTCGATTGGGATTACCTGCAGGGAGGGTGCGAGCAAAAAAAAACAGAGGGGGACTTGCGTCCCCCTCTGCGGTAAGGGGCTTTAGTAGTTGATCTTGAGCCCGAATTGGATTTCACGAGGGGTATTCGACTGGGTAATGATCGGACCAAGGCCAGGGGCCTGGTTGAACAGCGAAGACCCGTACATGTCACCGCCTGTGCCGAAGCCCAGGACGGTGCGGTTGAAGATGTTCAGGAAGTCCGCACGGAATTCAACGTTAATACGCTCATTGACCTGTGTTTTCTTGACCAAAGAGATATCTTCGTCGAAATATGCAGAACGACGCAGGGGGCCGCCCATCAGCGGAGGGGCGTCTCCAAAGTAGGACTGGTAGCCCAATCCGGGATGCTGCATGGGATTGGGTGTCAGTTGGAACAGAGCAGGATTTGCGATGTTCGTTTGGAGGAGCTGGCCTTTAGTGGTAACTGCCGGGTTTCGCTGCGGAACTCCGGGAACGATGTTCGGACGGCAGTTGAAGCCACCACCATTGTCACCGTTGCCTTCAAAACCACCCGTGGTGCAACCCTGGGTGTAGATTTGCGGAGGACCACTCTGGTAGTTCTGGACTCCCGCGATTTTCCATCCGCCCACGATCCTGCCGGCGACTCCACCGGTTTGCAGGTACTTCTTTCCAGGTCCAAAGGGCAGCTCGTAGCTATAGGTCAGCACGAGGTTTTGCGGATAGTCGTTGAGGCTTAGGCCTTTTTGCGCGCGGGCGTTGTAGCTGTTCTGATCGTAGCCGGAGAACTCATTGAATTCAGAGGCGGCGTTGGTCAGAGTCTTTTCCCACGTGTACGAAACCAACAGGGTCAATCCGTTGGACATGCGCTTATCCAAGTCAACCTTTAGAGCGTTGTAATCGGATGTTCCATCCCCTTCAGACAACCGGATCATTTCGGTGTATTGAGGGAAGGGACGCAGTGCCTGTCCGAGTTGAACCCCGCCGCCGTAAACGCCTTCAAAACCTTTGAACGGGGAATGGTTGCCCGTGCCGGGGTCTACCGGCATAGCTTTTACAATCGGCAGCGCCTGGACACGCGGATCGGTTAGAGGCTCAAGGAAAGCAGGAAGCAACCCCGTTCCATTGGCACCCAGTCCCTCATTCGTGGGATCAGGAATGGTCAGAGACATATCCCAGGGCGCCATTTCGTTGTTTACGTCAATGCGGCTCTGGAGATGGATTCCAGTGTTTCCAGTGTAGGCAACCTTCAAGAGAATGTTGCTGGGTAATTGCCTTTCAATCTGCAGTACCCGTTGTTGCATGTAGGGTGAGTGCCCGTCCTGCGGGTCTACCCGGGCAACACCGGTACCGATCCCAGTGCCGGCGCTAAGATTTTCGGCAGATGGGAGTGAAGCAAAGGGCCAGCCACCAGCCAAGGTCCAGGTAGGCGTCAGATCATTGTTAGTGCTCTGCAAGTTCTGGATGATGTTGAACCCTTGGATGAGGTGGCCAGACCTTGAACCGCTCATGGGTCCCGGCGCCGTGAGGATGCCATAGCTGGCCCGGACCACTGTCTTGCTGTTCAGTTGGTAAGCCAGACCGATGCGCGGAGTGAAATCAAACTTTTGCGCATAGTCGCCGGCGCGTTGTCCCGGGGTGGCAAATTGGATGGCACCCGCGAGTCCGCCCGCATAGGGGTTGGTAATCGTGGGTGTCATCCACGATTCGTGATTGTTGGCATCGTTCGAGGGTTCATACCGATCCCAACGGACACCGATGTTGGCGGTCAGTTTACTGGAAATCTTCCAGTCGTCTTGGGCGTAGCCCGACCAATATCCCAAACGGGCAGCCATAATCGGGGCGTAATAGATGTAGGTCTGTCCGCTATCCATCTGCCCTAGGAGGAAACTGGCGAAGCCGCTTCCAGCATTCGAGGTATTGTAGTTGGGATCCAACGGATTGGCAGTGAAATTGTTTGACGTAAACAAATATCCACTGGCCCGTCCGCTGCCGTATTGATTCACTTCTTCCTTCAGGTATTCCATGCCGAACTTGAAGGAATGTTTGCCGTGGATCCAGCTCAACGACTCGTTAATGTCCGAGTTGTTGAAGATCGTGGCGCTGGGGTTTCCACCTGCGCCGCCGAATTGGCCGAGGCCGTCAAAGCCGTTGATGATCGGCATGGCGCCGTCACTGAGCGGCACGCCTTTGTATCCAAGCTTGGCGGGCCAACCACCGGCAACCTGGTTAAACGGTGGGCTTCCGGTATTCCAACGGTTGAAACCAAGGGTAATGTGGTTTTCAATGTTGGGGCTAACAAGGTAGTCATCGCTGAGCCGTGCCACGGGAAGCGTGTAAATGCCGGGCGCGGTTTCACTGAGAGGACCCGCGATCGGGCTGGCTGCAGCAGCAAGACTTTCATCGGAGTAGCTGAATGACCCTGTGAGGGTGTTCTTGGTGGAAAGCTGATAGTTTATCTTGCCGCCACCCTCGTCCTGCTGGGTACCAGCCGCTCCCTGCACAAGGTAGTTGCTGTATTGGGAGCTGGCAAAGGGACCGGAGGGCGCGGGGATGTACGATGTGATGGCTTGTCCCACCGTGTCAAGAGGGATGTTGATGACGTTTCCGGGGAATGCCGTCCTGGCAACATTCAATCCATTGTTGGAGTATGGATTGTAAATAGTGACAGGCATACCCTGCTGCGTCTCGAACCCTGCGAAGTTGCCTTGCCGGAAGGCTTGCTCGGGAACTGTCGCCAAGGAGTTGCTTGCCTGCGTGTGGATGCGGAAACCATCATACCAAGCATAAAAGAACAGCTTGTTCTTCAGGATGGGGCCGCCCACAGTGCCGCCAAATTCGTTCTGATGGAGCGGGGTGGTGGAGGGGCTGATGAATCCCCGCGCGTCCAGCGCGTTGTTGCGAAGGTAATCATAAGCGTTGCCGTGAAGCTGGTTGGTTCCAGACTTCAAGGTAAAGGCGGTAATTCCGCCGCCGGTGTGGCCCAGTTCAGCGGGCATGCCGACGGTGGACAGCTTGAATTCCTGAACGGCGTCTTGGGGGAATCCGATAACGCGGAAGTCCGCGTGAACGTCTTCACCGGTGGTCAGGATCGATCCGTCCACGTGAAACTCAGCTGAAGCTGAGGGGGCGCCTGCCACTGTGGTGGAGAGAGAGCGATCATTAAATCCGCCACCACCACCGAATGAGGCTCCGCGACTCGATACGCTCGAATCCAAAACCATGAAGAATCCAGGATTGCGCATTTCACCATCGGAAACCAATGGCAGATCCTGAACCAATGCGGCCGTGGCCGTGGTGCCCAGTGAGGTGGTCTCCGCTTCAAGCTGCGGCGCCTCGCTGGTCACTTGCACCGTTTCCGTGACATTTCCGACTTGGAGAATAATGTCTACGCCAGCGGTTTGGCCGGTGGTGAGTGAGATCCCCTGCTGTGAGTACTTCTTGAAGCCGGCGTGCTCAACTGTAATGGAGTAAACGCCGATTTGAACGTTGGGGAAGGTGTAGTTTCCATCCGTGTTGCTTGTAGCCTTGGTGGAAATGTTGGTGCTCGCGGCCGTGATGGTCACGGCAGCGCCTGCCACCCTGGCTCCGGATGAATCGTTTACTGTTCCGGTTATGGTGCCGCGATCGGTTTGGGCAAATAGAGAACCCACGCCGATAACGAGCGCCATCACCGAAAGGACGGCGATACGCCGGGTCAAATTAACCATGCTGCTCCTCCATCGATGGATTTGACCCTAAAACCTTAGACGCTAGTGATACAAAATGGAAAGGACCCGGAATCTAACCCGAGGCTGGCCTGCTGATTAGCGAGTGTCCAAGACAGTTCTCCAGCTTTTCGAAGTCGCGCGCTGCTATATCGATTAGGCTGAAGGTAAACCCTCACTAAACAGAAAGCGAAGGCAAAGTAACATGAATCAATTACATCGTCAAGCCCATTTTGTCATTGTAGTGTTATTTTTTTGCGTTACGCGGCAAAAGAACTGCGTGAATTTGGCCATTCCAATGTCCATTCGGACAAATGCACCGAATCCACCCCCATCAGGTTCTTTTTCTTCGGCAGGAGAACTTCTGCCCCATTTAGATGATTGCCCCTTAGTCAAAGAAGACCAAAGCAATCACGGAATGTTATTGCGGGCTCTTGAACTGGCAGGTAGAATTGTCAGCTGGATAAGGCGGTCCTTTCCTTGTGTCTTGGGGATTTAAGTTGGGAATCCAGTGGATACGGCAAATCATCCGATGGCGAATCCCAATTGTGAGGACGCCAACTTCCAAATTTGTGAGCTTAGGATTCGTTTTTAGGGAAAAACGAAAGAGACCTATTGGCGGAGTTTTGTCAGAAATGGCGGAACTCAGCAGCCAGACAATGAGAGATTACTCGTGACTCAAACCTCGCGCTTAAGACCCTACAGTTTGAGGATGTGCATACTGCTGGGGGCGTTTTGCCTGGCAGGCGGACACGCACTTTCCGCTGTACCCACTGATGTAAAATCCCTCCTTGAGGAAGCACGCGCTTTCGAGAAGGCGGAGGATTACAAAGGCGCAGAGCAAATCTACCAACAGGCCGTGGCAATTGCCCCTGACGACCCCGAGGTGCTGAAACGGCTGGGAATCATTTATCAAACCGAGCTGAAGTTCCCCGAATCAATTGACGCCTTCCAGCGCGCTCTCGCTGTATCGGCACAATATTCGGAAGTGAATTTTTTCGAAGGGGTTTCCTACCTGGGCTTGAGCCAATTCGATAAGTCAATTGCGTGCTTTCAAGCGGAGCTTGCAACCCCCAAACCCCACCCGCGGACGCACTACTACTTTGCCATGGCCCTGCTCTCCCTGGACCGGGTGGATGATGCCATCGGGCAATTTGATCAGTCGCTGGTCCAAAATCCCAATGATTTGGATGTCCTTTGCCAGGTGGCTCGCCTGCACATGAGCGCATCCCTGTCGATCATGCAAAAGCTGATGGAAATCGACCCTGACTCTTTCCAGTTGCATCTTCTAATGGGAGAGGTTTATTTCAACAATCACCACTTTGAGGATTCGGTGAAGGAGTATCGCGCCGCGCTGGCCAAACGCCCCGACGCTCCGGGCATTCATTTTGCCATGGGAAATGCTTTGCGCAACCTGCAGAAGATTGACGAGGCGGAGGTTGAATTCCATACCGCCCTCAAGGAAAACCCCAACGATTACGGCTCCAACCAGTACCTTGGCGAGTTTGCCGTTGGCCGTCATGAATTCAGCGCTGCAGTCCCGTACTTGCTCCTTTCCAGTGCTGCGCGGCCCAGCGAGGCTCGCCCGCACTTTCTGCTCGGCGAGTGCTACTTTAACCTGGGCGACAGCCAGAAGGCCAAGGCCGAACTGCTGGCCGCCGCTCAGTGTGATCCGAACGAACCACAGGCACATTTTCTACTTGCCAAGGTCTACCGCCAGCTGGGCGACGCTCAATCCACCGCCAGCGAGATGAGTGAATATCAGAGACTCTCCCTGGCCTTGAAGAATAAGACCGTTGAGCGCGCAGTAACCACACCTCAATAGGGCTAACCTAACGGCAAGGGGCTGGAATTTCAACGTTCACGGGTAACGCTGCGCCATGGCCTTTCTTGACCACAAAGACCATGGCGCGCTCTTATTGCGTGGGCGTAAGGACGCTCACGGTTGAGGCCGCCCGAAAGATCGTGGCGACCTTAAAGTGGCATCGGGGATAAGCTCGCCAAGCTGCCCATCAATCTGGTCATCACGGTAAAAGAAGGCGTCGGATTTATTCCCTGGCACTCCCCAAGGATCAATTGGAAGTAAATTCCCCACCATGCCCTGCCGCATTCTCCCTCCTGAGCGTTGCCCCATGATTGCCTCAGGAACCTCCTTATTAATGAAACTTGGCACAGAAGGCTGCCTCACTGCGTCGGCAGGTATGTAAATAGGTTGACCTGCGAAACCTGGGCGCCCGCTTGCACCAGGGCCTGCTGGGTGGTTTCCGCCTGGGTCAGGTCGGTAACCGCCGTTGCCATGTTGACATCCAGAGTCGTGCTCTCCGTGGTGGTCAATTGGGTCTGCTCCTGGGTAAGGAAGACTTGGGCGTTGTTGAGCCTGTCCACGGAATTCCCGTAAAAGGTCTGTTGCGTACTCACATAATTCAGAGCGTTCTGCACTTCCGTTGCGGCCGCGCTGATGTTGGTGTTGGTGGACAATGCGGTGGAAAGATCCTGTAGCGATTGGAAGACGTTGTTGGTGGCATTGCCAAAAATCTGGCTCCCCGGCAGGTTGATGGGCATCGCCTGGCCTTCGGAAATCTCCACGCTGTTGGTATTGGAGTTTCCCTTGTAGGTTACGCCGGAAGCTGAATTTGCGTCCTCGATATAAGGCTGCGTTGTGGTTGCCGTGCCGGAAAAGAGGTACTGGCCGTTGTAAGAAGTATTGGCGAGCCCCAGGATCTGCTGCTGGATCCCCTGAATCTGCTGGGCCAGGGCTTGCCGGTTGGAATCGTTCAGGGTTGCATCCGTCCCCTCCACCCCAACCGACTGCGCCGTGGTCAACGCCTCCACGACGGAACTTAGTGCCGAATTGGCGACATTCAGGGACCCCGTCATGGTGGTGATGTTCTGCAAGAATTGAGTATTGGCCCCGGATTGCATGCGCAGATTCACCAGGGCGGCTGCCCCAACGGGGTCGTCGGAAAGGGAATTCAGCTTTTGGCCGGTTGAGACCTGCTGCAAAGCCTGATCTTGCTGCTGGGTGTTCAGTTGTAACCCATTCAGGATGACGCTGTAGACATCAGGATTGACGCGGATACCCATTTTTAGCTCGGTGTGAACATATTAATGGTGGTGGATGTCAGCTCATCAACCGTGGAGATGACCCGCGCCGCGGCTTCATAGGCGCGCTGGTACATCACCAGGTTTGTGGCTTCCTCATCCAGGGAGACTCCGGAAATTGACGCTTGCTGGTTGGTAAGTTGTTGCAGGACCAGACCCACTGCTTCCTGCTCCGACGTGGCATTGGAAACGTCATTTCCAACCTGGCTGATCAGGTTGGAATAATAGTCGCCTGCTGTCTGGCCGGAAACCACGGGCACATTCTGGAGGTTGGCCAGCGCCGTGGCGTTGCCATTGTCTCCAGCGGTTCCATTGGAACTGGCCGCGATTTGGTCGGTACTGGTGATGGCCACGCTCATCGAGGCCGCAGCGCCGGCATTGGAATCCGGGGTGGAAGGTGTAAATGGGGCAAAGAAATCCGACCCGCTGGCCCCATTCGAGTTGTAACCAGTATTCTGTTGCTTGTTTACGGCAGAGATGAGGCCCGCGGCCAAATCGTCCAGGGAGGATTGTGTGGAGGGAATCCCATTGTCACGGGCATTGATCAGTCCCTGGAGTTGCCCCCCGGCGATGGAGGAAGTGATGTCAGATCCCTGCGAAAACACTTCGTGCATTCCGGTAGTGTTGTTCAATTGGGTCGTCAACGCATCGCTTTGATTGCCGGCCACGAGGGCCGTCCCGTTGTCAGTGGTGACGGAAACTGTTCCATCATTGGAATAGACCACTGCCGTGTCAATCAATTTGGATAGATTGGTAAGGGCCTGGTCGCGCTGATCTTCCAATGCGCCGGGAGCATCCCCAGAGTTTGAAACCTCCTGAATCTGCTGGTTCAGGTTGGCAATTTGCGAGGTAAGCTGGTTAACCTGCTGCGTTGTCTGCACTACGGACTGGTCCAGCCCCTGCTGAATCGTCGTCAGGTTCTGACTGGTTTGACTAAATGCCCCGGCAAGGTCTTGGCCTGCGGTGATGGTTGCCTGGCGCAGGGGGGAACTTGTTGGGTCCGTGGCGAGGGACTGAAAGCTGTTGAAAAAATTAGTCAAATACGTCTGCAAGCCTGTTCCCTGCGTCTCATTGAACAGGGCTTGCACCTGATTCATTGAACCCACATACGAGTTCAAGTTCGATTGCTGTGAGGTTTCCTGGTCAATGCGGAGATTCAGGATGTTGTCTCTGACACTCTCCACACTGGCCATGGTGACGCCCGTGCCCACCATGGTATTCCCGTTCAATACCGGGGGACTCTCTTCAAAGTTGGCCACTTCCCGCGAATACCCCGGGGTGTTGGCGTTGGCGACATTGTTGGCAACCACCTCCAAAGCGCTCTGCTGCGCCAGCATGGATTGGAGGGCAACGGACATGGTACCGAATAGGCTCGACATAATCTATTTCCCCATTGAGGCGAATGGCGTCCCCTTGGATCGTGTAACAGGAATCGGGTATGTGCCTGAATAGTGAGCCAGAAAGTTCAATAAGACGTTGACGGACCGCCGGGACCGCCGCAACAATTCCGAATGGACCCGACTGAGCCGGCGCACATCTGCCTGGATGGCTTTAAGCCCACCCAAAAGGAGATTCAGCTGTCGCGCCGAGGTGGGATCCATCTGGGCTTCCAGGCACCCCACCGTGGAGGGTATCTCCCCAGTTGTCACCGGGCCCGTCAGCTTCCCTTTCAAATCACGCAACTCGGAGTCTAGCGTGCGAATTTCCGTGCAGAGATTCTCTTGATGCGAGGTGTGTTGATGCATCGCCCGCAGGTCAAGCGTGACGTATGCCGAACGACTCTCATCAAGATCCGCCGCCAGCAGCCGAAGGGTTGCCAGCCGGCGTTCAAGTAATTCCAGGTAGCGCTGCACTTCGCTTTTCATAGTCAAGCCAATAGGTCCAATTGGTGATCTGATCCAGGTTCGGGCTCAGGGATGGGCACAGTCTCCGATTCCACCTCCTGCTTGGAGGAGGTCGCAAGCGGCGCCTTCTTTGCCGCCTTCTTCCGCGCACGGAGGTTTTCATCCCGTACCCGCCCTACGGCATCGAAAGTCCGCTGTGTCGGGGCGGGAGCCAAGTCGTCCATGACTCCTCCAGAGCATCCGGCAGCCGGGTGATCGGGAGATCGCTTGAACAGAAGGTCGATCTTCTCCGAACGTCTCCATCTTCACCCAATCGCCGTATCCCCAGCTCACCCGGTGACCCTTCCCAAAAGGTCCGATCCAATGGCGTCACCCAATTGCTGATTCGAAATCTGATAGCTGCCGCTACTCACGGCCTGCCGCAGAGAGTTGACGCGCTCTTGCCGAATCTCGGGCAACTGGGAAACCCTTGCTTTCAATTGCTGAACCGTCCCGCTGTCAACCGAGAGTTGCGCCTGATCCTGGCCGGTAGGAACAGCGGAAGCAGAACTCTGGGGCGACGGAGTTCCATTGCGCGAGACATTCTGCGTCTGGACATTATCGGGAGTGGGAAGAGGGGCATCGATTCTCATAAACTGTCTCCTTAAGCTACAAACACTCTATCGACGGTTTCTGAGAAAACTTTAGCCTTGTGATGCGCTTTTAATTTATTTTGCCGGCGGGGCGCCGCTTTTCCGGCTTTTCGGTTCTGGATTTTGCCTTTTGAGAAACCTGTGCAACTCGCACGCCGCCCTGGCTTTACCGTTCTTCTCTTTCTGCCCGCCCCTCCAGGTCGTCCAGCTTCAATTTACTTGGCGGGGTGAAGGCTGGGTTCGAGTTGGTGGATCAGCATCTTTCCAATCCCGAAGCCGCCGCGGCCCGCCATGGCGCTGGATAGCGTCTGCACGGCCAATGAGTTCAACGTCTCAGAGCCTGACATTGGCGCATCCCCGGAAAGAGACGTAAGCCCGGAGGTGAAGTCTCCCAAAAGCTGCGAGATCAGCATCCCTTCAAACTCCTGGGCGGCTTTTTCCAGCTTCTTATGCGCAGGGGATCCAGCCATGCTGCCGGCAGAACTGGCCGCCGGACGGTGAGCAACGGTTTCTGTTCCAGTATTCAGCCTGGTAATCATCAGATGATCTCCAATTCCGCCTGCAAGGCTCCTGCGGAGCGGACCGCTTCCAGAATGGCGACAATATCGCGCGGGGTGGCACCGATCGCCTGCAATCCGTTAATCAGATCATCCACGCTCGCGCCTTCGCGCAGTTCGATGCGGCGGGCCGGGCTCTCCGCAGCCTTCACCGTGGTTTGCGGCACCACCTGAGTCGTGCCCTGGGAGTAGGGCATGGGCTGCGAAACCTTGAATTCCGTGGTAATTACGACGGAAAGATTGCCGTGCAAAATGGAGCAGGCCCCCAGGCTCACCGCCTGTCCCATGACGATGGTCCCCGTCCGCTCGTTCACCACCACCTTGGCAAGGGGATGGATCGGCACCATCAGGTTGTCCACCTTCGCCATCAGGCCGGGAACCACATCCGGACCGGGCGCCGGAATCCGAATTTCAATGCGGCGGCTATCCACTGCCCGCGCTGAGCCTTCCCCCAGGGCGCGATCAATGGCGGCGGCTGCTTCCGTGGCCGTCTCGAAATCCGGATCGCGCAACAATATGGAGAGCTGGGTCAGATGGCTGAGGTCAAGCGCCGCATCCCGCTCCACGATCCCGCCGGCGGGAATGCGCGAAGTGGTGGGATGATTGACCTGAACCGAGTTTCCCCGTCCCCCCGCCGAATAGCCCCCATTCACCAGTGGACCCTGCGCCGTCGCCCACATTTGACCATCGGGACCGTGCAGTGTGGTGAACAAAAGCATGCCGCCATCAAGGCTCTTGGCATCGCCCACCGAGGAGACGATGACGTCCAGCGGCGTCCCCGGCCGGGCAAAAGGAGGAAGCGTGGCCGTTACGAATACCCCGGCAACATTCTTCACCACCACAGCCGATGCAGCGAACTGCACGCCCATCTTTTGCAGGAGATTGGCCAGGGTCTGGACGGAAAAGACCGTCTGCTGGCTGTCTCCCGTGCCGTGGAGCCCCACCACCATGCCGTAGCCAATCAGCAGATTGTCGCGCACGCCCTCCACCGTCGAAACATCGCCCAGGCGAACCAGCCTTCCCGTCGTTTCTTTAGCCGCGAGCGAGACGGGTAGCATGAGCAGTTCGAGGCAGAGGAGGCCGACAAATAATTTCGATCGCATGACTTTAAAACCCCACGAGCTTAAGAATCAGCCCCATCAACTTATTGGGAGGCGCCACCCCATCGCTGATCACACCCTTGCCTTTCAGTTCCACTTCCAGGTTGCTGACCGCAGTGGAAGGCACGGCGTTGGCGGAATTGATGTCTCCCGGGCGCACCACTCCGTGAATTATCACGGTCTGATGCTGGTTGTTCATAAACATCTGGCGCACCGCTTCAATCACCAGGAAACCATTGGGCAGAACGTCCACCACACGTCCGGAAAGGCTTGTGTTGAGGGTGGAGTCCGAAGAGGTTTGCGATTGCCCGTTGAGGGTGCGGGAGGAACTGGGCGAGAAGATGTTCTGGATGCCAGCTCTCGGCCCCGGCAAACCCATGAAAGCACTGATTCCTGAGCTTGCTGAGAAGGTGCGCGCGGACTTCACCGCCCCATCCTCCGTCGACGTGGTCGATTCCACCACCTGAATCACGATGAGGTCATTAATGTTCCGGGCCTTGTAGTCGCTGGCCATATCCGAATAAGGACTTTGCGCGGTCCACAGGCTTCCCGAGTTCGGCGTGGTGGGCGTCATCGCCCTGGCGCGCGCGATGTATTCCGCCAGATAGTCCTTTTGCGCCGAATTCTTTTTTTTGCCAATTCCTATTCCGTAAGCGGGCAGGCCGAAAAGTATTGTGGCTAAAGCCATACTACCGATCATTCTGGCGAGCAGAAAGCTCAAGCTCGGCCGAAAAGTCCGCTCTCTCAAATTCGACTTGCGAACCGCGAAGGAATGGGATTTTGTGGTGAAATTCCATCTGAACAATTTCAAGTTCATCGCCTGCTCCACTCAAAAACGCGCCTGCACGAGGTTTTCCGCCACCACTTCCGCCGCCATCACCTGCGCGGTGGACAAGTCACGAACCAGAATGCTCTGCCCTTTCGCGCCGGGCTGCAACGGAACCACGGTGGTGGTGATTCGCACATTCTCTCCCAGCATGATCAGCGTGGCCGCCGTGCCGGGCCGGGCCAGAAACGGCAGCTTGGGACGTACCTGCCCACTCCCCCCATCTGCATCATGACTTTCCGTCTGGACGCCCGCGCCAGCCTCCGCCAGCTTGCCCGCCAATTCGGAAATGATCCCGTGATTGCGCCGAATCGTAACTTCAAACGGAAGGTAACGCGGCTTCGGCGAGGTCCGGACTTCAAGAACTATTTGTCGTCTTTGGGGATCAAAGAAGGCCTTTTCAACCCTTAACCCGCTACTGTCAAGCAAATTTGCCGGCACCGACGTTTGTATGCCTAGATCCTCCGGGCGCAGGTCCCCCCGGCCCGAAATCCCCAATCGCTCCAGCTCCGCCTGAATGGCCTTAAAGATCTCCTGCCGGGAAATCGTCTGGCCGAGGCGCAGCGAAATTCCCCCACCCGCCGATGAGGGGGCGCGCAACACCTTATATAAAGGAGCATCCGCCGCCCGCGCTCCCATCAGGGTCGCGAACACCAGCAGCAGGAGCAGAATCACGCCTGCGATTCGGGTTTTGAATATTGCCATCATGGGTTTACCGGCTCACCTAATGTGACATCTGGTTGACATCCTGAAGCATCTGGTCAGCCGCCTGGACGACCTTGGAATTGGACTCATAAGCGCGCTGGGTGACGATCATCTGGATGAACTGGTCCACCACGTTGATGTTGGAGTCCTCCAGCATGCCCTGCTGCAAACTGCCCAGGCCCTCCGACCCGCCCGGCGTGCCCACGATGGGGTCGCCCGAAGCCGTAGTGGGCGTAAAGTACGTATTTCCATTGGCCAAGAGCCCGCCAGGATTCGGAAACGTGGCCAATTGAATGGTGCCCACCTGCTGGGCGTTCGTCTGGCTCGGCATGGTGACGGTGACGGTTCCATCGGTGCCAATGCTGATGTTGGTGGCGCCGTTGGGAATGGCCACCGACGGTTGAATGGGATCGCCGCTGGCCGTGACCATGTTCCCCTGCTGGTCCAGGTGGAAGTTGCCCGCGCGCGTGTAAGCGATCTGCCCATTGACCTGCTTCACCTGAAAGAAACCCGCGCCCTGAATCATGATGTCCAGGGAGTTCCCCGTGGTGTCCGCATCGCCCTGCGTCTGCAAAACCTCCGAAGCGGAAGCGCGGGTGCCCAGACCGATTTGCAGGCCCGCCGAAACCGTGGTCTGCTGCGTGGCCGCCGAACCGGGCACCACCATGTCCTGATAGATGAGGTCCTGAAACTGCAACCGGGTGCCGCGGAACCCGGTGGTGCTGGCGTTGGCCAGGTTGTTGGCGATGTTATCCAGATTCAATTGCTGGGCAAGCATGCCGCTTGCAGCGGTATAAAGTGCGCGAAACATAGACTCTCCTCAAAGGGCAGTGGCTAGTGGTTAGTGCCTAGTGGTTAGTGGACGGCGGACGGTTCTGGGCATAAGCCACTCGCCATCATTTCTCTCAGCCACCCCAGTTCTTTTGCTAACCACCAGCCACTAACAACTTGGCTCTAGCCACTAACCACCAGCCACTAAACACTGTCTTTAACTCACTCTCGCTAAATCCTGCGCCGGGGCGTTGTTAAAGACGGAGTGAAAGATTGACAGCGCCTGTTCCAGCAGCTGAGCGTGACGCTGAAGCGTCATCAAATCGATCGTGCCTGACACGGGATTCATGTTGGAACTTTCCAGCGTTCCCTGCGTAAGGCGCGGATCATCGGCGGGCTCTTCCGAACCCGCGGGCGCCGTGTAATACGAACTTCCCTTCGCGGTGAGCGGCGTCTCAGGATTAAATTTCACCAGCTTCAGCGTGGCCACCACCGCGCCATTTTGCGAAATAGTTCCATCGGAACTGATGGCGATGGTCCCGCCGGGAAGCTGAATGGGTCCTAAATCTCCCATTACCGCGTCGCCAGTGGCGGTGAGCAGATTACCCGCGGCGTCCGTATGGAAATTTCCATTGCGCGTGTACTGGATGCCTTCGGGCCGCTTAACCGTAAAGAACCCCGCGCCTTCCATCGCCAGGTCGAGGTCGTTGCCCGTCTTCTGGAACTCCCCGGCCCTGGTATCCACGGCCGATCCCCCCAGCACGCCGTAGTTGTTCACGGCCTGATTCAGCGGGGTGAGATGATGGTTCGCCATGCTGGCATCGAGCGAGCGGTAGAACTCAAGCTGCCCTTTGTAGCCGGGCGTGTTCAAATTGGCCAGATTGTTGGCGGTCACTTCCAAAGCGTCTGTTTGGGAAAGAAGACCCGTGCAAGCAGCGTAAAAACCACTATCCATAGCATGACTCCCTGCCCTGTCTTATGCAGGAGGAGTGCCATCGGCGGCGGGCGGCGCAATTTCAGCGCAGGTTATTGAAGGGGAAAGCATTAGGGGAAATGGTCGGATGCGAGGGGAAGGAGTGTAGGCGGAAGCTTCTGCCCAGCCAGAGGGCGTTTACTAGGCAAGACTTGCCGTCCTAGCTTATCTCATCGTCCATTTTGCCGATGGTGTAATTCGGATCACTGTTTATCCTTTGCAATGAAAATGACGTGGCCAAAGCGCCTCGCGCGTTTTCATTCATGCCGGCGAGCACCGTGGGCATTCTTGAACGTAAGAGTAGGGCTTGCCCTACCCGGCAAGTGCAAAAGCTCTGAGGCGGCATTCGCGGTGAACCAGAAATGAATTCTTCGTCCCCATCGTTTTTTTACAGCCGCGAAAATATAGGCCTTTAGGTTGACTTTTTTTTGGAACACATCCGCGCTTAGGGCTGGGGGCGGTTTGGGGAAGGTGCAGAATGGTGCTGAATCGCCGCGTCTGCTGCGGTAACCGGAGACAAAATGACCGTGCGCCCGGGGGGAAAAAACCCGTTTTGCGCAAGTCAAATGGTCCTGCGAATTTCAAGGATTCGGGACACGGGACTCGGGACAATTAAGAATTACGAATTAAGAATTATGCGTCGAAGTGTTCGTTATAGTTCTCAATTCCTAATTCTTAATTCCTAATTCTTAATTGGTCTTTCCGCCCCCGGCAGCCGGCACCAAACACCAGCCACTCCCCATCAACCACCGCTCTTGATGTTTTTCCTTCTCCGCGGGGGAGAAGGTGGCGGAGGGACGACGCCGGATGAGGGGTCCCTTTCATGGGCCCACTCGCCTGGGCCGGATGGGTTGTGTTGAATCGCATGGGTTGAGTCGAACTTTGTAACGATCCCTTCGGGAGATCGCAGACTTCAAAGTACCAAAGTCTGCGCCAGCCGCCGATAACCACCCCCGTCGCTTCCGCTCCGGCCCCTCCTTAATTAAGGAGGGGAGCTTTTGCCGGGCTCCCCTCCTCAGACGA
>Ga0302320_10002944_pt1 | contig 39820 bp, 36 predicted proteins | sample Bog_T0_3_FD_202130 | JGI IMG/M metagenome (GOLD analysis project Ga0302320, IMG submission 202130) | Peat permafrost microbial communities from Stordalen Mire near Abisko, Sweden - Bog_T0_3 | ecosystem: Environmental > Terrestrial > Soil > Wetlands > Peat | place: Sweden: Abisko, Stordalen Mire... | reverse complement strand
ATCTAAATCACCTTGACGTTGTATTTGCCGTACAACCTGGAGGACTAGACGATGAGATCGTCTTCTGCGGGCATAAAAGACTCCTTTCAGGTGGTGGTTGAAGCCGCGACTGGCGCCGCGGTCATGGTGAGCATCGAAATCAATCACCGAGAATCCATGGGAGGGATTGCAGGGGATCGAAGAACTGCGACGAGAATCGTCGGCGACGCGGCATTCACCTGACCGGCTGTGAACCGCGGCTAAGTGAATACATGTGAATCGCGGCGTCCTATGCTATTCGCACTTGCGAGGGCCGCCGACAAGCTCCGCCAGTAGCGGCCGGAGGTCGGCGAGGAGCCGCAGGAGAGAACGGCGATACTGAAGCTCGGTCTCCGGTTTGTCGGCGGCAAAGTAATCGTCGATCCGCCGGAACCTGGCTTCTGCTCGCGGCCGGTTTGAGTCGGCGACTACGGCCAAAAATAGCTCCCGCTCGATTTCTTCGGTCGAGATCCAGCCGGGCGCTTGGTAGTCGATGGACTCTCGAACAGACTGAGGATCGGGACGCTGGTTGGCACGTTTCCTGTTGGGCATTCATTCTCCTTGCTTTGCCGCAGGCACACGTAGGGCAGGTGCTTGAATCTCGCACCGGCTCCTACGCTTGGCGGCATGTGACGTCAGGGATGGAGTGGGGTTAGCGGACCGAGCTGGAGATCTTGCGATCGGTGAAAAGAAGGAAGGGGTTGGTTGTGGTGGGCCTGCTCCAGTTGGCCGCGCTGCAGCCGGCGGACACGACGTTCGCGCTTACCTTCAAAGCGCAATGCGGTCGTTGACTGCCTGGCGGATATCCTGGCGTACTCCGAGATAGGTCACGGTTGTTCCCAGGTTCTCGTGACCCAGAAGCTCTTGTACCTGCTCGATATCGCCTCCAGCCGTGCGGCAGAATTTCGCGCAGGTGCGGCGCAGATCGTGGGGACCGAGATGGTCGATCCCGGCCGCCTTGGCTGCGGTCACGACGGTGTTCCAGACGTTCCATGAGCTGATCGCTGCCTTCCGTATGCGGCCGCCCTTGAACATCTGACGGAAGAGGAAACCGGATTCGATTCCCGCAGCCCCGAGCCAGTCATCGAGTGCGGCCTTGGCCGCATCGGGAATCGGAACCGTTCGCACGCGACCGCGCTTGCCAATCAGGTCGGCGATGACCCAGCGGCCTTCGCGTCTCTGCATGTGGCGGGTTTCCAGCCGGGCAAGTTCCTCACGCCGTAAGGCGCAATAGACTAGCACGCTAAGGATCGCGAAGGCCCGCCTGCCGATGAGAGTTCCTCGGTCCGGCACAGCCAGAAGACGTCTCGCTTCCTCGGGAGTGAGCCAGTTTCCAAGCCGCACTCCGCGCAATGGAACACCCGGTACCGTCAGAATGCGAGCGGCCTCGACCGGATCGAGCACGTTGTTGTCCCGCGCCTCGCTGACCAGCTTGCGAATCGCAGAGAGACGAACATTGGTGGTGGAGGCGCTTAGGCCCTGGTCGATCAACTGAGCACGGTACTCCATCAAAAGGGCACGGCAGACAGGACGGCCGGTTTCGGCAACGAGCTCGAAGAACTGATTGAAGGCTGAGATGTACGCGCGCCTCGTGTGCGCAGATACCAACGAGTTAGAGAGCATCCGCCGCAATTCAGCCAACGGGTCGGAGGTTTGGGTAGAAAGAAAAAGAGACAGAGACATAGATTCTCCTCAACCGGTGTGAAGGGTCGTGGCCTTTGGGGGCAATTCGGGAGTTTGAACGGAGAGATTCTGGGCAGGGGTAGGAGGAGTGAGTTGGAATTTGAACAGCGAACTGGGACGCAAAGAGGCGCAACTGGCCCGTGGTCTCGATCGGATCAATGGCTAATCGCAGCGAGTCCGGGCTTCACCAGTCGTAATCAGAGGTCAGCTATAGCTGCTTACCGAACAAGGCAGTTTGGTCGGATCAGTCATTTCGTTCCGGGGGCGCGACCCTTGACAGTCTCAATCGTCGCCGAAATCCAGGTCGTCCGGATCGATTCCCCGGGATTTCAGGAACCACCCATAGAGCACGATCGGCCAGATGATGAGCAGCACCGGCGAGACCAGCAGAGCGAGGAATCTCGTTTCCGGGTGCCAGCGGAAGAAGAAGCAGTTCCGCCGCGGCGCGGCAATAAGCATCACAAACAGGCAAGATGCGCATGCAAAAATGCAAATGACGGCTGCTTGTGCAGCGATCGGTAACTGGAGGATTAGATCGACATCATTCATCGGTACTCCTTTATAGAATTGAATTCGGCAGGTCGAATCAAACTCGGCAGGACTTCCGAGGCGTATCTGTGGGCTGCACTCGGCCGAGGAGAATTGGAACCGAGCCGGGAATTGGCCCAGCCCGTTCATTTCTGCCTCTTGTACTCGACCTGGCCGAAGAATCCCGGTGTCAGAATGGTGTCGGTCCGCTTGACGTGGGTGAGGTTCGCGGACAGGAGCGCTCCCTTCACCTCAAGAGTTCCATCCTTATATACGGCTCCAACTGGCGCCTTCTGGTCTTGGCCGACAAGCAGGTATTCGTTACCGTTCCGCGTGACCTGGAACGTATCGCTTGGATTCTTCGTGTTGACCCATTTGCCGAGGTACTCCGATCCCCTGGATGCGCACCCAGTGAGGGTGATGGTACTGAACAAGACGATAGAAAAGATGCGAAAGATCAGGGTTTTCATTCGTTGTCTCCATTAGTTGTCTTTGAACATAGTTGCGGCATTGCCTGTGCAGGATCACTTGCTGCCGAAGTCTCTGAGGCGAGATGCCAATACTGTGCGTTTCTGCCTTGTCCGGCTTCGAGATCGCGGCACGGACCTACATGATGTAGCTGTTCTCGAAGATCAACTCCATGTCTCCTGGAGAGAGGGTTTCTTCGTCGGCGTCGCACATCTCTGGATCGCGGTATTCGCGTTCTTCCTCTTCGAGATAGCTTTCGAGGTCATCAGCGAGATGGCCGTGGGCTTGTGCATAGGCGCTTCCCTCGTCCAACGCCTCGTTGAAGCGTCTGGCTCCCTCATCGCTCCAAAAGTCAAATGCCGGATCGTCCCTCTCCTCTTTCCCTTCTTCGGCCGGTGTGTTTTCGTTGTGGGTCTTCATTCGAATATTCCTTTCTGCGGCATGGCTATCGCCGTGCCTGTCCGCTCTTCAGATTTTCGGAGAAAAGCGAATGTCAGAAAGGTGAATGAGTACTTTGGGGTGTTCCTGCTAAGAACATGTTGAATGAAACGTCTCTTGGCTCAGCGGCGGTCGTTTGATTGATGAGCGGCGAGCGACTCGAGCGTCTCGAAGCGCAGGATCACTGCGGTCAATCCCAAAGACTTGGCGATCTGCAAGAGTTTGCTGAGGGGAAGGAGCGCATGGCCGCATTCCGCTTTGGACAGGTAAGTGCGAGCAATGCAACCTGCTGCCCGCATTGCAAGCTGCGACTGACTAAAGCCGCGGCGCTTGCGCAAGCTACGGAGCAGGACGCCGATCGAGCGAGCAAGCTGCCGCTCGTTGTGCATCGTACGAGAATTGAGCAGAGTACTGACTTCAAAATTCAGGTAAGTGAGGCCAAGCGCGCAATGGCATCTGACACAAGTGCCATTCCTGGGGTATTGGCGTGTGTTGCATCGCCGGCAAACAACTGTTTCGCTATCACGAATCGAGGGGAGAAATTGAGTAGGCATGGCTTTCCTTTGACCGTTCGGTGGGCAAGGTTGTCGGAGTGAAGAGAGAGATATCAGCCGGAAGGGTTGGACAGGAAGCGGTGCGAAGTCAGCGACAGTGAGGCCTGATGCTCAGAATGATTCGCGACCTTCACCCGCTGGCCGCAGACAGGAGCTAAACGAAATCAAGAGCGCAATGATCGTCAATTCGCGGGGATCTCTCCGCGTACTTCAATGATGGCTTCCAGATCGAAGTCGCGGGCATCGGGGACATGGGCAGACCGGGACGACGCGCAAGTGAAAATTGACGGCGACACATATGGCCTATAGTTCCCAAATTGGATCGATTCTAGCGTGTGGACTCGGTACCCCCCGATCCAGAGGTGGTCACTGAGTGCAACCGCATATCCGAATGCAGCCAACTCGCTCTCGATTTCGTCATTGACTGAACCGGGAGGAACATCGGCATAACCGCACTTGTTCCGCTCGGTTGCAGCGATCAAGTTAATTACTGAGCGATTCATTTCATTCCTTTCTGCGGATCCCGGCCGGCTGGCGAAGATTGCGCTCGGGCTGCTCCCGCGCGGGCCGACACATTGGCCCGGGACCTGGGAATTTGTTAGGCGCAACGGAGCAACGCACACAGACATCTCCGGTGCAGAATTGTATGTCGGGCCGAAGATGAAGTTGCCATCGGCATTTGCAGGAGCGTTGACGCCATTTGCCAGCGCTTTGGCGGCGACAAAGCCAGGAGTGTTGGGATCGCGGGTGGGTGGCGTAGGGCGCAGCGTGGGTCGTGTCGGCGGCGCGACCACATGCTGAGAAGGAGGCCCGAACCTCAGAATTGCGCCGTTTCCAAATGTTCCCCAAAGTATCCGATAACCATCATCCGTCGAGAGGGCTCGAACAAATAGTGAACACGTCTATTTTCACTCAGGTTCTTCATGTGGTATTCCATGAACTCTGTTCGGCCGTCATCTGTGGCGAAGTTTCGCATGTCGCGTAACCGGGCCGAGTTCCGGACAGGACCGCTTTCTCCAGTTGCGGGACCGGGCAATCGATTATGGGGAAACATGCCCCCGTCCCAGCCAGAAACCTCAGCGTCAGCTAAGAGCAGCGACTTCAGAAGCCATTGGAAATAGCGTTCTGTGCCCGTGAGTGCGCTGATCTGCGGTACGGCCGAGCGACCAAACCGGAGGTTAGGAACCAGTTCATGCGCCCGAGCGATGAGGTCGGCACCAGATTGAATTTCAATGGCTATTTCGGAACGAATCCAGTCTGCGTGATCGGCCCAATGCTTAAATTCAGAAGCATTTCGAACGGTCTCATCGATCTCGCTCATCGTCCCGTCTTCGGAAAGACGGCGTACCCTTACCGAGATTACCGGCATACTCCACGCCGCGTCCGAAGCGCAGCTGATGGCAATAGAACGATTGATCAGGCACGAGCCGAAGCCCTTTGCGATGCAGTCACCGAAGGTCGTCTCTTCAAGATCTCCATCAATGTATGGGGATGAAGTAGCAAATCGAACGAACCGAACTCGATCATCCCGGTCTACAGACTGGTCAGTCATCCATGTCGCAATTGGGTATCCGGCTGTCAACTCGACGGCGTGAAATGACTCGGACATGCGAAGCGTGAAGATAATGCCGAGCCGAAATCCCTCGCTGGCGCAAACGACAAAGTTCTTCATCAGAGGCTTTGCTGCCCCTAGATCATCTGCTGCTGGAAGTTCAAAGTTCGGAGATTTTAGAAATGAGAGCTCATTGACTACCGCCTCTTTCATTCCCGTGGCCTCAGCAACGCGCTCAGTGATTTGTCAAACTCATCGAAGAAACCATCGGGCCACTCCGCAATTCGTCCATTTGAATCAATTTGAATCTCTTGTACGGTCGTGGCAACCTGATCGGATTTACGGTCCCATCGAAAATAGAGGACTCCCACGTCTTTTGCCTTGATGACCGATTCGTAAATTGCGACGCGGAGACCATTCAACACATGGTCGCTATGGGACTCTACAATAACTTGAACGCCTGATTGGGCGGCTTTGGCCACGAGTTCTGCGAGCTTCGTCTGCCCGCGTGGGTGAAGATGCGCTTCGGGGCTATCCAGTATCAGAAAATCTCCCGGCTTGGATGCAAGGACCGCTGTTACGACCGGAAGAGCATAGGTGAGACCGAAGCCAACATTGGTGGGGCGGAAGCGGCGCGAAACATCGCGGCGGGCCACGAAAGAATAGGTCATACCTACCAAATCGAGTTTGCCTTGAGTATCCAGGTGAATCTGCACTCCCGGGCTTACCTCTCCCATCCATGCCTCGACCTGGTGTGCCAATTGCAGCGACCTCGCGTTCGGATGCCCACATGCTGGAATGCCTATCTCCTGGCTGCCGTTGATCGCGAGGAAATTTGGCGTCCATTCGCCGTGAATCCCTAAACTCCGACCGCCGACCGATTCCGCTTCTGAGACGCCGTAATAAATCTGCGGGCTGATTCGATCGGCGGCAAGGAAGGTAAAGCCACCGCCAAACAACCCAGTTTCTACATCAAGTCCCCCGGGGATCTCGGCGCTCGCGATTCGATCAGTCGCCCCAGTGAGATGAAGAATCCACTTCCGAGGCCCCGAACTGGTGTCGAGCTCGATTTCAATATCTTCATCAGGAGATGATTCATTCCAGACGTCCTCCGCCGTACCCAGATGGAGATAGTTGCCATTCAGCGGAAAATCACCCGTGGGGAAACCGCCAACCTCAAAGGCCTGCCGCAACAAAAGGAACGCCTGAACAAGGGATGATTTGCCGGACCCATTGAGTCCGGTCAAAAGGGTGATTGGCCGAATCGGCACTGTTTGCTTTTGAAAAGCCTTGAAATTGCGAATGCTCAAGCTCGTAATCACGCCAAGGTCTCCGAAATTAGCTTTGCAATTTTTCCAAATCTGAGTCTGACTCTGGCGACATCGCCAGTGCCTTGCGTAATGGCCTGCTCAAAATCACGTTCATTCATCAAGCGGATAAACCCATCAAGCAGCCGGTCACGGCGCTGCTCTAGAATGTCCGCTTGGGCAGGTGTAACAGAGGCGAGGTTTACTCCCCATGCCTCAAACAGGGCCTTATTGAGAGGCTTCAATCTTTCTGAGACGTCGTAAAGCTTACGGAACGCAAACTTGCCAAGCAGCCTGAGAGATAGGTCCATCGAATGGATAAAGCGAGCTTTGAGATTCTCTCGTTCCTCGTTGCTCATTTTGTTGATCGCGGTCATTGCTTCACTCAAAAAAATGTCAAACTCTTGAGTCGAGTATTGAGCCGGATTCATAAGCAGAAACGCGAGCAGTCGCGTAATGTACTCACGGTCAGTCATACGAGAGGTTGGTATCTTGCTCCGAGTAGCAACCAGGAACTCATCTGATCCGGCCAGCTCCCGGAGGAAAGTCGTTACTGGTGGACCACTCAGTGCGTGGCGGATTTCCTGTGCTGAAAGTGGTAGACCACCCGTGTTGATTCTCTTAAAGATGTTGATCTTCACAGCGCTCGGCGTGCCCTTTTGGATTAGGTACACCGTGACATTTGTTTCTTTAATCCTTCTCTGGAAAGCCCGAGGAAGGTCGGTGAACTTGCTTCCTTTGAAGTCTCTCAAGAATTCGAGTCCGCTCAATTCAAGCGACTCATCGATCACAAACCGCCGGAGTGTACTCAGGCGTTGCTGTCCGTCCACAACGAGCCATTTATCCTCGTCTGTCGCATCAACGTAGAATGCCGGTAACGGAATACGAATAAGAATTGACTCGATCAGCCGACTCCGTGCATCGTCTTTCCATACCTCTTGTCGCTGAAACTCCGGCTGAAGGACGATCTCGTCATGCTCTATCCGCGACAAAAGGGTATCGAGCGAAAGCTGCTTCGTCTCGACACGGATCTCAGCCGGATCGAACGGTTGGATGATCTTTATCAGTTCTTCGGCATCGTCGTCCGTGGTTTCTTCAACGGCCGGAATATCTAGTTCATCGAACAAGTCTTGATCAGCGGGCACTTAGGCTCCTGCATCTCACCAAGGGAGAATGGTAGAAGCGAACACGCAAAATTCACCCTTTGGGAGCATCAGATATTGGTAGCGCCTAGTTTACCAGCTAGATATGCCCCAGTTCTAATCTCGATCTTCAAGGCTCGTGAGAGAGCACTGCCCAATTGCAGGGGCGCCTTTTGCTCGATGGTTTAGTTTGTCATGCAGCCCAGAACCTACCCACCGTCGCCATCAATGGTGTCACTATGGACTTGCCCCCATTTTTGAGACAACCGGTTAAGACTCAAAATCCAACGAATGAAGAATTGAGTCATGGGATTGTCCCGCAGGAAATTCACCAGGGAGTTCAAGCTGGCTGCCGTTCGGCGGCTGGAAGCCGGGGTATCGATGGCCGAGGTGGTGCGCGGGCTGGAGGTCAGCCCCAACGTGCTTCATCGCTGGCAGCGTGAGTTTCGCCAGGCACCAGGCAATGCTTTTCCTGGCCATGGGCAGCGGCGCTGGTCCGAGGGCCAGATCCGGGAACTGGAGCGCAGGATCGGTCGCCAAGCCGTGGAGATCGATTTTTTGAAGGGGTGCTTGCAGCGCATCGCATTGGAGTGGCCCAGCTAAGGCGAGCCAATTGAGCAGAGAAAGCCGCAAACGCTGTAAAGGGCGCTATCGCCGAGCCAATAGGCTTTTGATTGCATGGTCCCAGTGCCTTCTGCCACCGAGGCCACGAGACCGTATTCTCGACCCTGTGCAAACACATTGGCGGATCGCGATTTGCATTTCCATCTCCTGAAGGCCCGGAGGTTCAACTCCAGGCAGCTCCGCTGCGGGATGAGTGCGGCGACTAATTGTGCTGCACTTGGCGCGGCACATTCGGATAACCGTCTGGAAGGTATGCCTGCAGGTCGTTCTTGAAGTAGTGCCTGACATCAAGCGCCTGGCAAATATCGACCATGCGATTGGTATATTGCTGCCAGTCTGTCGTCCGCGTGATCGGGAGGGATTCTCTACGACGATGCAGAATCGTGGTGCCCGTGATGTGGGCTGGCGAAGAACGAAGAGTCGAGGTGTTTGCGTGCCCGCGGGGGGTACGTGCACATCTTGATCACAGGAGGGGCGGACTGGTTTTGCCTAGCAGAGGCGGTGTGGTTCTGGAAAGCGCCGCAGTAAAACCGTGCATTTTTGCAATTCAGCATTTCTTGGCGGAGGCCGGAAATGCTGGCTAAAGTTCGCGCTTGCGGAGCGCGACTATGGCGTAATTGCATGATATTTAAGGTGATTTTGGCGATGACCTTATTTAGCCTCAATTACGGAGAATACCAGTCTACCGTTCGAGGCAGATTCGGCGGGTCAACTGCCGGAAAGAGGATTATTCGTGAGGGCTGATGGGGCTCCACTCGAACTGCACGGGCAAGTTATACTGCAGAGCAGGACTTAAGCCTTCCATTGACTCGCATTCTGCACACCGCCGATTGGCACATTGGCCACACACTCCGCGGCCATGGCCGCGAATATGAGCACATCTCTGTTTTTGATCAGCTTATCCGGATCGTGGTCGAGCAAGAGGTCGATGTGCTGGTCATCGCGGGAGATATATTCGATAGCCAGAATCCGTCCGGCGAAGCACTGCAACTTTTCTATCGGACTCTGAGTCGCCTGCGCGCGGCACGGCCGAAACTGAAGATCGTCATCATCGCAGGGAATCACGATTCCGGAAGCCGCCTGGAGGCGCCGCATGCACTGTTGGCTTCACTCGACATGCATGTCATCGGCAGCATCCACCGTCTTCATAATCGTGCAATCGCCGAGCGCCACCTGATCTCTGTCCGTGATTCTTCAAACGTTGTTCAGCTCAACATTCTTGCTGTGTCGCACCTGACCGCCGGGTGCCTTCCGAACCTCTCGCGCCTCCAGGATGAGTCTGGATCTCTTGTCGTTGAGAGAGTTCGTGAGTTGTATGCAGACCTTTTTCGCCAACTTGAATCCGAACTCGATGGCCATCCCCTTATCGTTACCGGGCACCTTCACGTAATTGGCGGCGAAGTGTCGGATAGCTCTGAACGTCGAATACTGGCCGGGGGCGAACATGCGGTGCCACACTCCGTCTTTCCAGAGAGGGCATGCTATGTCGCACTTGGACACTTGCACAAACCTCAACGGGTTGGAGCAGATCACATCCGCTACAGCGGCTCACTGTTTCCGCTTTCGGCGTCGGAGCACCAATATAACCACAGCGTGACTCTGGTGACGATTGAAGGCGGTGTAACTTCGTGCGAGCAAATCCCCCTCCTGCGCCCGGTTCCGCTTTTGCGCCTGCCTACCAAGGGAACAATGGCTGTCGTCGATATTCCCTTGCAACTGGAGGCGCTGCATCTTCCTTCGGACCTCCCGGAGGAGCGAAGACCCTTTGTTCAAGTTCATCTTCAACGCGAGAACCTCTCAGTGGGATTTCGAGAAGAACTGGATCGGCTTGCGGAGCCATTCCCGGTGCGAATGCTGGAACCATCGATTGCAGCGTTCACTGACTTGTCCCAGGTGCATGGCGCGGCCGACGAGTCGTTTCGCACGGTCTCAGATCATCAACCCGAAGAGCTTTTTCGCATGGCCTTCAGGGAAAAGCACAACAAAGACCCATTGCCCCCACATCTTGAGGTGTTTCACGGTGTAATCACCGGGGTTGAAGTGTAGCTTATGCGCATTCTGACGCTTCGCGGCGGTAATCTCGCAAGTTTGGCAGGAAGCTTTGAGGTGGATCTCACCTCCGAACCTCTCGTCAACTCCGGACTCTTCCTGATTGCCGGCGATACCGGGTCAGGAAAATCGACGCTTCTCGACGCCCTCTGTTTAGCACTCTATGGAACCTATCCACGCGTCAGCATAGGTCGCCGCGAGGACGTTCCAGATTCTTCAGACCAGACGATTTCGATTACCGATCCAGGCAATATCTTGAGGCGCGGTGCCGGAAGAGGATTTGCAGAGGTCGATTTCGTTGCCAATGACGGCGTCTCTTATAAGGCAAGATGGGAAATCGCGCGCGCCCGAGAAAGACCCATTGGTCGATTGCAAAAGGTCCAACGCACGCTCACTAGGATCGCAGATGGCGCAGTGGTGGAGAATTCGGTGCGAGGCGTCGAGGTAAAGATTGAGAGTCTGACTGATCTTACGTTCCAGCAGTTTCGCAGGACGGTGCTTCTGGCCCAGGGAGACTTCGACGCGTTCCTCATTGCGGATAACGCGGAGCGAGCGGAGTTGCTTGAAAAGATCACGGGCACCGAGATTTATGCCGAGATTTCTCAGCGGATCTTTGCAGGGACCGCCGAACAGCAGATCGAATACGATCGTATCGTCGCGAAGCGTGAATCCCTGGCTTTGCTCGACCATGAGCAGCGCACCATTCTCGAAACCCAGAGGGATGAGCTTCTAACACAAATCTCGGGGTTCGAGATTGCCGCGAAGACGATCGACGATGAACTCCGGTTCCGGATAAACGTGCGTACACGGCGCACAGAATTTGCGTCCGCAGCTGAGGCGTCGAAGCGAGCGAAAAGTGTTGTTGAGGCTGCGCAACCTGAAAAGGATAAGCTCTCGAAACTCGATCGAGTCGAGGTCTTACGTATCGTGCGGCAGACGGCCGTACGGTTGAAGGACGAAAAGACGAATGCAGATTCGGCTCTGCAGACCTCAGTTGACGCATACAGCGAATCGGTAGAAGCAGAGAAGAAAGCTGCTCGTGACCTCGAACTCGCCAAGCAAGCCGAATCCGAAGCTGAAGGCTCCTACGCGAAGCACGTTCCGCTATGGAGCGAAGCGGAGTCTTTGGACAGCGAGATCCGCGGAGCGGCGCACGAGTTCGAGAGAAACCAGCTTGAACTTGGGCAGCGTGAGGCTGGCCTCAAAGAAGCTCAACGGCTTTTCGACGATTGTGATTCCAGCCTAACAAAAGTGGAGCAAGACCTCGGCGCTGTCCAGCGGTCTCTTGCCGAGCATGCCCCCTCTGCAATCCTGGCTGATCGCTTGCCCGAGATCGAACTCGCTTTTGAAGCGCGAGAGGGCCTCGCGGCAGACCTGGTCGAGCTTGAAAGACAGTTGGAGGCTTCGAACGAAGCTCGAGCAGGAGCGGTCGAAGCGGAAACAAGTGCGTCGGCATCAGTCGGGGGCGCTGAAACTGTCCTTGAAGGCATTGAAGCGTCGGTCCACAGTCTTGAGATCGCAATTGAGGCTTCGGGCGAAGCCAATCTCCGAAGCCGCGAGCGGACGATTCGAGCCGTTCAAGAACAACTGAAACAAGCAGTCGAATTCAATCGCAGTGCACTTTTGGCTCAGGAGGAGGAGCAAAAGGCAGAAGGCCGCGCTGAGTCGGCGCGACAGAGTGTTGAGACCGCCACCGGCGACCAACAACGCATAACTGCTGAACTGGCGATCCTGGAAGGAGAAAAGCGCGCGTCCACGCACGCGGAGCTGACGATCTCGGACTCAGCGGACCAGCTGCGAAGCGAGCTCGAAGACGAGTCTCCGTGTCCCGTATGCGGCTCAACCGAACATCCCTATGCTCATGGCGGCGCAGATGCGCTCATGCGAGCGGCAGAGGAGATCCGGCTTCAACGCGAACTGGTCGAGAAAAAGATCAAAGCTGCGAACAAGAGCCTGCGCGAGCTCGCCGCGGCGATTGGTTCTTCCAACACATCGTTCGAGCAGGCCAAAGTTGCGGCCAAAAATGCAAGTGACACGGCGGCCGAGAAATCCGATGGCTATAGGAAGCTTGCGCCAAACATCGTTCAGCAGCTCGAGCTACTCAGCATAGATGCTTTTGTACCGCTCGAAGCCGGCACAGACTCGGAGGTGAGTCTCAGCGAGCTGAGCGTCAGCGTTGCGCAGAAACTCGGCGAAACGGAATCAGCGATCTCCGCCATTGATAAGAACGAATTGACACTCGATGAGCTTCGAAAGGAACAGAAAGGGGTTCAATCGAGGCTCCGGCTTGCGTGCGAGCAAGAAAAACAAAAGCGCACCCAGCGCGAGGCCGCCGATGAAAACTATCGAAGGATTGATGGGCAGACGCAGGAGAAGCGGTTTGCACTGTCGCAACAAGACGCGACACTCCTGCCGCACCTCGCTGTGCTTGGACTCGATCTCGCACTGTTGCTGAGCACCCCTGAAACTGCCAAAGAGAAACTGATGGAGGCTGCGCACCAAATACTTGACTGGCGTGGCAAACTCGGGAATCTGACGATTCAGATTACGGAGCTTCGGCCCAAGAAGTCAGGGCTGTTGGCCGAACGTGACGCGGCTCAGAAGCAGTTGGAAGAGGGTAAGGCCGAAGCGCTGGCGCGCGGAGCGACACACGGCCAATTAAAACAACAACGAAGCCAGTTGCTGGGCGGAGAGCAGACACAGATCCACAGGCAACGATTTGAAACAGCGCGAAAGAAAGCGCAGGAGACGCACAGACTCGCGCAACTCACCGCGGACTATGCCCTCCAAGCCCGGAACGAATCCCTTAACCGTCGCGACTTGGCTTCAGCGGCTTTGTGTTCGATCGAGGATCGGTTAAAGCGGACAAAAGGGGAGTTCGCGAACGGATGCCAGCTTATCGGTCTGTCTCTTGATGAAGCTGCAAGCCTGCTTGAAACTCCCCCGATCGAGCGAGAGACCTTGCGGAGCCGGTTGGGGGAGATCGACCGCAGATTGGAACAGGCTGCCGAAGCAGAAAGGCTGCGTCGTGACGATCTAATGGCTTTAGGAAAACCGGCCGAGGAGGTCCCTATAGAGTCTGAAGCAGACAATGATCTGAAACAGCAGCAGCAGGCCGAGAATAAGAGTATCCGGCTGTCAACCGAGCAGCTCGGTTCGATACGACAACAGCTTGAAATCGATGATTCGAAGCAAGCGACCGCCACGGAGCTTCTGGGCCAAATCCAGGGTCAGAAAGAGAAGCTTGACGCCTGGGCGGAAGTGAATCAGGCTGTCGGGTCGCGCTCTGGAGATCGGTTCAGAATCTTTGCGCAGAGCATTACGCTCGAGCATCTCGTGCAACTGGCGAATCGGCACCTAGAGATGCTTGGTCCTCGCTATCGCCTGGCAAAAGGTGGAGAAGGGAATCTGGCGCTCCATATAGTCGATTGCGACATGGAACAGGAACGGCGATCAACCCGAAGCCTCTCCGGAGGTGAGCGATTCCTGGTCTCACTCGCGTTAGCGCTCGCACTCTCCGGAATGAACGGACGTCAGTCATTTGTCGATACGCTCTTTATCGACGAGGGTTTCGGCGCACTTGATCACGACACGCTGGATATTGCCATCGATGCGCTTGAAGTGATCCAGAGTCTCGGTCGCAAAATTGGAATCGTCACGCACGTGGCGGGAATGAAAGAGCGTTTGCCGGTACAGGTCAGAATTGAAAAGCTTGGGGCGGGGCGGTCCCGGGTCCGGCTTTGGCCTGAATCGTTTGCGACCAGCATCGATCCGGTGAGTTGATAGGCTCGGTTGGGGGCTGAGGGATGGGTTCATTTTGCCGGACATTCGAATGAGCTAGTCCTGCGCTATACTACTGGCTTTACGAAAATGGCCTCTTGGTAGCCGTCACAGATAATGACTGGTTCGCGCTCCACGCTTCTCAAGACTACGTTGAGGAGGTCAATTTCTGGCGCCCGTCCCCCGAGGCCTCCTTTAAAGCCTTGGCGATCACCCAAAAGCGGCCAAAGTTTGGCCGGTTTTGAACCGACTACAAGTGGCCGGTTTTGCAGTGATCACCGAGGCTCCCGGCTGGGGTTGCTAAATGCTAGAAGTGTTCGTCGAATCCGAACTCGACACCCGCAAGCAGATAGGATGTCTCATACGGGCGTCTCTTTTTCGTCTGTCGTCCGGACTCCGAGATAAGGTGCAGTCTGCGTTTCGCTCGTGAGCAAATCACGTAAAGCAGCTTTGCCTCCATATCCGTCGCCAGATCGTCATCGCCCCCAAATATCGCATTCCAGTGCGGCACAAATCCGCGTAGAAGTCCAAACGCGATGACGGTCTCGTACTCTTCGCCCTTCACTCCATGGCAGGTACTCACCACGACTCCAGCCGGATGGCTAAAGAGACGCCTGAAGCTCTCCACGTCTGATGGCAGAGAATCTGAAGCATTAGTCAAATGCCGCTCTGCCTTGCCGAAGAACCCTTCATACGCCTCCCTTAATGCAACGCATCCCTCTACATCCAACTTAATTGCACCAAGGAATTGCTTGAAGACGTCGCGGAGGTATGCGAGACCCTCCGTTTCGTCCGAGGAGAGACTGTTCAGGAGCCTAAGGAGTCGCCTGGGCGTTTCGATCAACTCAGGAATCGAGATTCTGGCGATTGCGCGGAGATCCGCCAACGCTTCCTTGGCCCACCGCAAACGAGTGCGGGTGCGCTTGGGAGAAGGAACCGTCAACAAGAGCCGGGCCACTTTGAACCAAAAGTTCTCCCTGGAGCTATGCAGAGGAGATAAACCGGGTGCGTCGAAATCCACCTCAGGCAATTCGTTTACGAGGCGCCGTGCGATCGCTCGGACCTGTGTCCATCGCGGTGCAACAACGCAGATCTCGTGGGTTGGGACGCCATCTGCTATTGCGTCGGCGATCCGGCCGGCGATCACCGAAGATAGATCATCAAGGGCTACGGTCTGGTTGTCGAAGGTGACAATGCCCATTTCTGCCGCATACGAAGCTCGAGACTCGATAAGCGGCACGTTCGGGCGAAACTCGCGATACAGATCAATGATTCTTTGGGACGACCGATAATTGCCGTTCAATTCAAGGTGTCCGATCTCTGGAAGCCCAAACTCCTCGGCGATCTCCTGAGGAGTTTTGCTCAGCGCTCCGAGCGACTCGTAGATCGATTGGTTTTCGTCGCCCACAAAGAACAATGTGACCGGGGAAGAGGCCGCTTTCGAGATCGTCGACAAAATGCCGTATTGCAGATCTTGAATGTCCTGGACCTCATCCACACAGACAACACGGACGATTGAAGCGAGAGTTTTTGCAATCTCAGGTATTTGGACCAGCAGTTTGTAGCCTAAGTAGAGAACATCGTCATAGTCGATCAGGTTATTCGCGCGGAGCGTGGCCTTGTACTGGGTAAACACCCGTCGTGCCTGACTGTTTGTGTTGACCTGAACGCCGTCGCGAGTGAGATGTGGGCTCACTTCATCAAATACCCCCAAGCCGGCACTCGCTTTGAGCTCTTCAAGCAATTGATCTGTATAGAACTCCGACGCGATCGCGAAGCCATTCCTGAGGTCTTCGCTGTACGGCGCGTAAGGACGAAGAATCCATTCGAGAGCAAAAGAATGGATGGTTCCGGCCCAAAGGCGATCTGCGTCGACATTCGCCAAATCGAGGCGTGCCTGAATTTCATCCGCTGCCCTATTTGTGTAAGTGAGGGCGACCACCCGCTCGCGTAACGACGTCAGCTCTGATAGCGCTCGAATCACACGTGCCGTGAGGACCCTGGTTTTTCCGCTTCCTGGGCATGCGGTGACAACCAGGTTTCCCTTGAAGTCGACGGCGGCCTGCTGCTCCTCGTTCAGGCGAATCATGATCGGCTGTAATCCTCGATCAGCTGACAGAACCTCGAAAAATCGTCCAAGGGGGCAAGTTGACGATACCTGGCAATGTAGTTCTCTGCGGATAGCCCCGTCGTTCGCCCCAATGGCTCCAGATCGTCATCGAATATGTCTAGTCCGTCGACCTTCTGCTGCACTCGGTATTCCGCAATCCGTTTCAAAGCGCCGACATTGACACTGAGATGACACGCAAATGCGATCGCGCTTAGGATGTAGTTCGGGATAAACGTCTGAATGTCCACTTTCTCCGATATGAGTAGTGCGAACCAACCCTTCCCCTCCTTCTCTGCCAATCGCAGGATCTCCCTGCCAGAGACCGCTTTATCCTTCGAACCAAGAAGCTTCTTACTATTCTCCAAGGCCACCGACGAGGAATAAATCTGAGGTAAGGCGCCCTTCACTTCGTGAGCGTTGCCCGCCAACAGGAAATCAACCTCGAACGTGTAATCGGCAAGGAAAGCCTTTACCCAGGGATTGGTGCCGATCATCACCTGTATGGCCTCAGCTCGTCTTTCCCCGACAACCTGAGCGGCCCTCGCGTGCGCCTGTTCCGCGTTGTCGGTTTTCGGATCCAGCGGAAGAGTGATGAATGGCTTATCGCTGTCAGTAACGATAGCGCAGGGGCGGTGCATGCGGTTCTCCGCAAAGATCACAGCAACATGTTCAAAGAATGCGGCGCTCATCGAAATCACACTGAAGCCAAGCTCATCGGTCGAGCAACCGAACGCAGCCTTAACCAAAGCTGCGATCATCACCTGTTCAGTATCCCCCTCAACGAGGAGAACACCTTTCGCGAACAAAAGGGTCGACCGAACTGCATCTAAATAACGCTCCAGCCTCGTGATTTCGATCGGTGAAAGCCCGTTCGCCGGCTGGTAGACCTCGACGTGATCATCTTTCTTGGCTAGGACGTTGACGCTCGCGATCTTCGCGGCCGAAGAGATGTGAGTGGAATGAGTGGAGACGATGACCTGGGTCTTTTTTGAGGGAAGATTCGAGAAGAGCGTCTTTTGAATGTGCGTGTGGATGTGCGCTTCTGGCTCCTCTATCAGGAAGAAATGTGCAACACGATCCGTGGAGAGCTTCAGTTCATACTCGAGCAGTTTCAGAGCCAAATAGACGAGGTTTGCGACGCCGAGACTCTGTTCCTGCAGTTCTCCCCGATAGGCAGAGCCAGAACTGTCACCGACGAGAACAGCAAGCCGCTGCAAAAGTCTCTCCATCGAATCGGGAAGCGCTGACTCGATGGATACATTGGGACCGTAGGTATACCCGATCGCTTTTTTCAGCGCACCTTCTATGCCAGCGGCGAGTTCCTTGATCTCCTGCAAGGACGAAATGTCATCATTGAGCGTCCGGACTTGCCCCGTGATGCGGTCAGCTTCCGTGATCTCGATTTCAGATTCCATTCCACGCAACAGGGTCAGAAGCGGACTGCTTCGGTAGGGCCTGAGTTCAGCAACCACGTCGCGAAGCGCTCGGACGAAAGTGCAGGCTACCTCCTCATACAAAGCTCTCACCCTAACTCCGAGGATGTTTTCATCGTCCTTCTCGGGGTCTGGATATTCGCCGGTCTCCGGATCACCGGCGCAGGTCTTATAGATCTGATCGTCGAGCAGATCTCCAGTTCCCCTTCCTGTGAATCCTGGCTCATAGTCATTGATAGTTAGTAATTTGAGAAAGTTCTTGATTTCCTGAACTTGGCCGCGGAGCTCAAATAGTCTCTTCCGGACCTCGCGCTTTGGGCGGAACAGGTAGGTGCAGGTCCCAGTGTTTGTGCCATTCATGTGGCCGGTATGGTGTTTGAGCAACTGGCAGCCCTCGGAGGGATCGAGGTTGGCAAACTCCGCCGAGATGACTATCCATTCGCCTCGCCAGGAGGGAAGGTCTCTGCAGAAGTCCGACTCACGGAGGTAGATCGTATTTCGTTCGAGGCTCTCGTCCAGGATCATTCTTAGTGCGTGAAGAACGTTTGTCTTTCCGGAGCCATTTTCGCCGATGAGGGTATTCAGTCCTTCACTAAAGTAAAATTGAGCGGCCAGAAAATTCCTGAAATTCCGGATTCGAAGATTGGTGATGTGCATTGGACCTTACCTCAAGTTCTGGCCAAAATGTTGCCGTAGCGCTGCCAAGGGGCGTTGATACCCAACCGGGAAGCAAATCTCAGATGGGTCTCTTGAAACATATTAGTCTCCCACCGGTGTTTCCGACCCGCCGCGTATGAAATGGTTTGCAGCGTCGAGTAGAGTTTTCTTGTGCGGCCGGCACAGAGGTCGGTATTTCCTTAGTGCTCACAGCGCGTTTATTAGTCGGACCCGGAACCCTTGAGCTCCCCCGCTTGTGCCACGGGCTGAGTTTCAGCCCCGGAGCACGATTTTCAGATTTCTTTGAACGGGGTTCCATGCTGGCGGCGCATGAGGAGGTTGAGCGATGGAGGTTCTGCATGCACATTGCGCCGGACTCGATGTCCAGAAGGACTCCGTAGTGGCCTGTGTTCGTCACATGGCTGACAGCAAGGTTATGACAGTAGTCAAGACCTTCAAGACGACAACCCAGGAACTGATGGCCTTGTCGGATTGGCTATCGGCTGAAGGCGCGACGTACATCGCCATGGAGGCGACAGGCGTTTACTGGAAGCCGGTCTGGCACATCCTTTCCGATGGCGACTTCGAACTGGTCCTGGCCTACGCGGCGCACGTGAAGAATGTGGCGGGGCGCAAGACCGACGTCAACGACGCCACCTGGCTAGCCAACTTGATGGCGCACGGTTTGATCCGGGCCAGTTTTGTTCCAGATTAACCCACCCAGCAGATGCGCGATCTGTTGCGCACCCGCAAGCAGTTGGTTCGCGAGCGCTCCAGCCACACGCAGCGTATTCAGAAGACGTTGGAAGACGCCAACATCAAGCTTGATTCGGTGGTTACAGATATTCTGGGCATCTCTGGTCGCCGCATCATCGAGGCCTTGATCGCCGGTCAGACCATGCCGCAGGCTCTGGCATCGCTGGCCCACCGGAGCATCCACGCTTCGGTTGACGAGTTGGAGTCGGCTCTGCGCGGGCGGGTGACCAGACACCATCGCTTCCTGCTCAAGCTTCATCTGGATCAGATCGATGCCTTGGACACGGCAATCGCCCGCATCGACAAGGAGGTCGACACGAACGTCGAACCCTTTCGCGCCGCTATCGAACTGTTGAGTGCCATCCCCGTCATCAGCGCCCTCTCAGCCCAAGTGCTGGTCTCGGAGATAGGCATCGACATGAGCCGCTTTGAAACTGCAGGTCACCTGATATCCTGGGCCGGACTCTGTCCCAAAAACGACGAAAGCGCCGGGAAACGCCGCTCTACGCGCATGAAAAAGGGCGCGCCGTGGCTGAAGACGACACTGATTCAATGTGCTTGGGCGGCCTCACGTAGGAAGGGTAGCTATCTCCAGGCTCAATATCATCGCTTGCGCTCCCGGCGCGGCTCAAAGAAGGCCATCGGAGCTGTTGCCGCCTCCATGCTCACCGCCGCATAGAGGCGACAAGCCAGCGTCACTGCCGACGGCGCTTTTGATGGAATGCCAACCTATGGCGTTAATTGGCAGAGACCATACTTGGATTCATGCCAGATCGATCGCCGTCATCAGCATGACGAAACGGTACGCCTCGGCGCCGTTGGGTTGGCCTTTACCTCTGGAGGTCGTCAAGACTGCCTCAATGGAAATCCATGATTCCGCCCCCTTGCCGGCATTCTTTGGTGCCGCCTCTGGTACGATCTTCCGCGACGACTCAATCCCGATCTCTCTTCGCCAGTCCGAGCGTGACTTTGAACGTGCTTTTGGATCATAGGAGATCCAACGGTAGGAAACGCCTATGTGCTCAAGCAGGTTGCGCTGAAAAGCCGCACGCCTGGCCTCCTTGAGGTCCTTGAACGTGAGTCGGATGCCACTGACGGGCACACGATGAAGCCAGTCTGCTACTGCCTTAATGGTTTCCCCCGGGAATTCTTCAATCGCATTTGCCATGCCGCCAGCGAACGTGGGAGCAAGAGTTTTGTTTTGTTCGAGCCTAGGTTTAGGCGGAACATAGAGACGGACCCGGTTACGCAGGAGCATCTGGAACTTCGGCACCCGAACTGCCTTCAAGTCTTGGAGTTTCTTGGCCCGCGCTATCATGCGCGCCGCCTTGACTGGGTCGAGATCAAACTCACGCGCGAGTGTCGTTAACTCAGTGGGGGTATCGAAGTTAGTGGACCGGACGAGGAAATCCCAGCAACGGATCATCGACTTCCAGGGATCAGGCTTCTGAACGGATTGAGAAGGAGAAGGTGCAGGACGCCATTGTTCTGGTGGAGGAATGAGCTGCTCCACGAACGCTCGCGGACCTTTTGCCTTTAGGATGGAGGAGGCCTGAGAGCGGGAGAGACCGCTGAGCGGGATGAGTATGGATCGTTGGGGTGCAAGCGGGCAGTTCTCGAGTGCAAAGGACTGCCAGCCGTCGAAGGCATGATTGTAATAGGCGCTTCCTACATCGGTTCCGCTGTGGCCCAATCGCTGGGCTGTAGCGTATTGTGCCTTCCGTGTGAATGAAGAAGTCCCGCATAAGGCTCGGGCATCCTTCTCCATCAGGGCCCTGAGCGATTCGCCTCCAAGCAGCTGAAAGGGCCAGCGATCCTCTGGAATCTTTTTGATCTTTCCCCCGGAGAGGACAAACTGCCTGAGCATCGACTCGACGAACATCTTTGAGCAGGTAGCGTGGCGAAGGTGGTGCAGCCTAAAGCTGCTGTCTCTCGTAACCTCTCTCATTGCACCGAACACGACAGCCTTGATCTTGTCCCAACACGTTGCTCCCCGGTCTGTACCCGGCCAGTGAAAGATCCTTTTGTTCGCATCAAGATCGTCAGTCTTCACTGTGCGCATTCTGATCCAGGATTCAATCGCGTCCCGCTCATCGGCTCGGAATTGAGTCTTGAAGTCGATCCGTCGGACTGAGGCGCCGCTCTTCAGCGTATGCGAACCCCATGGGCGCAGGAATAGCTCTGCAATCCTCCCGTTTTTCGGATCTTCATAAAGGATGTCGTTGAGCCGGAGATTTTCGACCTCTTGGTGACGCGCCGGGGAGCGCAGCGCAACCAGGAAGACGGCCTCTGCGGCTTTGACAACTCTTGGGTCATTTGGGAAAGATGTGTTCTCCTTGATCCTCTCGCGTATCCGTGCAACTTCCGTCTCGGCCGTAATATTCGCGTTTGCAGATCCTGCGGCAAAATCCTTCAATCCCAACTCGCCATGGTCAATATCGTCGAGTTCATGCATCGACATCAAATAGAAATGGAACTGGGTAAGCGAATGCGCGACCGACAACCTGCGTTTGGGCCTGTCTGAAAACTCTTCGAGGACCACGAAATAGAGCGTGCTCAGGTCAGCCACGGGAAGCGTTGCCGGATCTTTTCCCTCAAGCAAGTCGCAAAGGAGATTGGTAATGTTCCGCGCGTGCACGCGGACAGTGCTGACCGCCAAGTGCTTTCCCCAGGCTCCTCTATTGCGCAGCAGAAATGCGCCGAACTCGGCTACACGTTTCCCTGGGGCAAAGGTCGAAGTAGTAGCTAATTGATCCAATGCCTGGCGTACTGCGACGGGCGGGCCTGCCGTAAACGCCGACCTCAGATCTTGCTTCCAATTCTCGAGCGCATAGTCTTCCTCTTCCTCCTCAGCGGCGAGATATCTGTCGGGGTTCGGCGAGGCGTTTTGATCGTCCTGCCGCGGGAAGTCGCATCCGTGGATGCGTGCAAATGTGTCGATCCGCACGGAACTCGATAGAGTCTCCCTGGTCATATATGAGACTGTTGTCGGTTCGATGTACCGCTGATACAGGGCAGTCATGGTCTGAAGCAAGGCCGTCAGGCTGCGGATCGTTGTTCCCTTCTGCTTAAGGCGGTATCGAAGTACGCTGAACGCTTGGTCCCAAATCCAGGAGATGAGCACCTTCTCCTCGAAGTCCTTCTCCTCGGGGTCGGGATTGATGATCGACTCCGCCTCTCCTTTGATCTCATCTCCAAAACGCAGGAGGAGCAGAGCCGTAGCGGCATCTGGTATCCAGAGCCGACGTTCAGGGGGGACCGTCTTTCCGCACCAGATCCCGAGTTCGATCTGTGGCCAATTGCCGAAGTAGGTCCAGCCTTTGTCCGGACCTGCAAGAGCGCGTACTTGAGAGGCGAGCGTATGGACATTGAGGCTACCGCCATAAGCAACAGTCGAGAGGAGCACGAGCGGCAGGAAGTTCGGTCTCGGGGCGGAACCCTGAACAGACTTTATGATGAGATCCTCTATGCATTGCACAATTTGCTCGGCACTTTGACGTCTCTGGATGACGTCTTGCTCCCACTTGTTCGTTGGGCGAAGCCTAAGCGCAGGGACGTCGGGCACAATGAGTGTGAATTTGTATCGGCGATTGGCTTCGCCGATAGCCCAGGCAATCATGGCGAGCATCCGGATCGAGGTAACGCGCGAGCCATTGCGCTCCAGCAAGGCTGCTTTCAGTTCTTTGGCGTTCATTTGCGTCCAATCCGTACTCGGTACACCCGTCAGCCAAATCCCGAGAAGAGGATAATTCTTATCAAGCCAGAGATCGACGTCGCAGGCCAATTTGCGTACTGGCAACGACACTGTGACTCCACGGCTGAGGAGAAGGGTGAGGACAGGATTTGGTATTGAGCTCAACGTTCTTCGCTCCCTTCAGGAAGTAGCGCGGTCCGAATCGGCTTGAATCCAAGGGTAGTGAGAAGAGCGCATAGAGGCTTTGAAAGGCCCGCGCGATAAGCTTCTTGCGAAAGCGAAGATGACTTGTTCCATGGTTCCTCGCCTACGCTCCAGTGGGACATCCACCAATCAACAAGCTCCGGCGCAACGCCATTCCACTTCATTGAAGCGAGGTGGTCATCCGTCGTTTCAATTTCGACCAAACCGTCGAGAAGCTCCCCGGAGACGAATCGCCGATGAACGTTGGCTGGAAAGCCGAAGTTGAGCTCCTCGAACATGGAATCGATGGCACTTTTCGATACTTCTTCAGCGTGCAATCCGCTTTTCGTGCCTCTCAGAAAAAAGCAAGTCTGAGCTAGCCACTTTTGGTCACTGGTCTTGGTGATCTTCCACGAGAGTTTTCTGCGAACTTCTTTGAGATGTCGATGGAACAACTTGAGGTGTTCGAGGAAGATTTTTGGGCAAAGAGCCAGGTGGGCGTTATAGTGCGCACCGGTGTCCTTGTCATCGACCCAGACAAAGCCATCGGCAGCGATCTCGGAGAGCTTGAGGATCGGGGAATTTACAGCACGAGTTCCGATCGAGTAAGCCTGGAAGAGAAAGGTGTAAAGGACAAAGGCATTGTGGTATTCAGCAAACTGCGCATTTCCACGGTACGGTTTGACGCGAGCAAGTGTCTTGAGCAAACCTACTAGGAGATCCTGTACGGCCTTGCGGGTCGGACATGGCCTCGTCACAATCCACAAATCCTTATCCGCAAACGCAAACCTCAAATCGCTTGCAAAAGCATGTGCGTCCAGTTCCCGAAAAACCTTAACGTAGAAATCCTGTATTCGGCGTAGCCGAACACAGGCGTAGAACAACCTTGTGCGCGCAATTGGCAGGCTCTGTCTGGCTACAATCGCTGCGGTTGTCACGTCGCCGTTCGTCTCCACCATCATCTGTGAGAAGAGAAAGCCCGCGATTTTTGTCACCGTCAGACGCCCCTCGGGGTCCAAATTCTTCAGGTGCGCCTTGAGCTTGCTAAGAACCTTTTTCGCCTGTCCCCTGAGGGGCTGGAATGCGACCAATGAACGGTCAGAGCCTGCGGGTTCCTCCTCTATGCGCTTGGGCAACAACTCGATGAAACGGCCTACTCCAAGTAGGTCAGGGAGCCAGATGTAGTCGCTGTTCGCACGTCTAGCCACACCTTCGGACTCCGGATGATATTTGTATGGAAGATTTATAACAGCGAGTCGCCAGAAACCGCATTCCTTTGAGTCGACCGGCAGGGATAAGGAGAGGTCTGTCGGCTTGTCTTGAGCTCCAGGAGGAAAAATGAAGAGGCCTTGTGCGCGCTCCTGCGAACTGCCGGTGGAAAGCATGGTTAGCAGCATGATCCAAAGTCGAAGCTCCAGCAATTTGTTCGGCTTGAGAGGCTTCCTGGGATTCCCCTCTAACCAGCTTTCAGTCTGTCTCAGCCATCTCTCAGACTCTAGAGCGAACTGTCGAGCCTCGGCTCTCGCGAGATTACTGTAACTGAGCGGGAGCAGCTGGTTCTGCATTGCAATTGGCAGCAATTGATGCCAGCCGCATACCAAGGGTGTGCGCAGCCCAGCTTTTTCGGCGTCATTTGCGTAATAGTCCTCCTCACCGTCCTCGACGAACGGGTCATCATCGGCGTCTAGCGCAGCGTTGATTTCCTCCAGCGTCTTCGGCTGGCAATGGACCGACTGCGTGAGTATGGACTTATCGGAGTATTCGTCATCAGGGTCGCCATTCGGACGCTGCCTGTGCACGAGGCCTTTCCCGATCTCCTGCATCTCACGCCGAATTGGGCCTGGTGTCCGGTCACCAGCTTTGTCTCTTTTATGTCCTTTGAACTCCAGATCCTCGAAAACCTTGCGTAGGAAGATCCGGAGGGGTATATGCCTCATGTTACGCCAATGGTTGCTGACAGCAATCGAACTCAGTTCCGCGTCTGTCAAGAAGACCTCAGCAAATTCGCGTGGAGGACACTCAACTTCAAGTGCGTCAAAGTAGGGTTTGTAAACTTGGCGGCCCTCTGCCAGCCTACGAACAGTCACACATACGTCACGGATGGAATTCTCGAGGGGCTTCCACTCTGCGCTTCCGGTATACGCCTGGTAGTCGGCAATCATCTGCGTCCAGTCCTGGGAGGTCGGAAATTTCCGACGAAGGGAACTGATGATCCCGACTAGAAGATGTGCCTGCAATAAGCGATAGCGCCGCCTCTCAGCGGAATCACCCTTGTGTGTAGACAGAAGCACTGCATACAATGGATGCCGATCGACGCCGTTGCCTATCATCGCATTGCGAGTAGTGCCCTGCGGATCGAAGTCGCCTCCGACGGTACCGGCGAGCTGCTTTCGTGAAACAATCACCCAGCACGCCACCCGTGCCCAGCGGTCCAAACCCCAGACCTCGGGTTCTAACCTCCAGACCTTCCTGATCAGATGCCAGACCCAAAGGATCGATTTGCATGCTGTTGTGAAGGCGATCAGATCTGGGTCTGCGTTGGTCACAGCCAAGAGTTCCTGGAGGTCGGCGAGTGGTATTCCGGCAGCTTTAGCTCCGTTGTACAAGGTAATTTGGTAGGGGCTTTGAGCCGCACTGTTATAGATCCTACTTCTGCTTCCCACTAGCCATCGCCGCCTTCCTTGCCATCGATCTCTGCTCCGGGTTTAGGGCCGGAAGTCGAGCTCCTGGACACCTTATCGGCTCGAAAGCAGCGACGGTCTAGGCCGTGCACGGTAGAAAAGAGGTTCCGGCCGCTAAGGCGGCGTTTGCCGGACTTGGTGGGCCTACATATATATGGCGTGCCCGCATCCCATTCCTGGGCATAGGCCCAATCCGACTTGCGGCTCCGGCTCGAGAACAGAGAGTCAAACACCCAGTCCTTCTCGGCCAAATAGGCGATCCTCTCCTCAGACATCCGCGAGCCGAAGTCTATGACCGAGATTGCACCTTTCCAGTCGCGATCCACCAAGCGCAAATAGGCCCTCACGCCTTGCCAAACCCAGTACCTAGCCTCGCCCCGGACCGGCACTACCGCGATCCGCGGAACCTCAAGCAGGTCTTCGATCGCTTGGGCGCTCACGCCCTGCAACTCGTCGTTCGGTTCGGGCGGGAATCTTCCGAGCACTTTGCGCACCGCCGGATAAATGCCCGCGATATCGCACAGATGCAGGACCGCTACCTGCGGATACGGCCGTCGCCCAATCGAGTTGGGGCGGGTGTCAGTTCTCACTCCCCACCCCCTATGGCCGCCAGAAAATCAGGCGAGAGAGTACCTACGGCCACGAGCAGTTGTCGCGATGGTAGGTGGCACAATACCTCTCGGCCATCCATTTTCATCCCGGTGCGGATCAGTGTCTCTGCTTGTTCGGTTTTCCTCGAGTGCCGTAAGGGTGACGTTCCGGGGCGGAGCCTCGGTGCGATTGGGTGGAGGCCATCCGGTGCAGTTGTGCCCCCTTGGTGAGCCTCTCTTGAAGGCTGCTGGCTACTTTCAAGATTCGATCCAGGCCGAAGCTGATCCAGGAAATTGTCAATATCCTCCTCGAACCATCCGGCGGAAGTGCTCCCCTCAAGCTTCGTCGCCTGCTGAGGGAACTTTCCAGCTTTCATATCCCGATAGATTTTTGATTTTGAGAATCCAGTCCGGGCTATCACCTCTGCGGCCTTGACGATGCGGCTCTTTGAGCGTCGATCATTCGAGCAGCCTGAGAGTTGCTGAGCCGAAACCTGCTCGCGCATCGGACCAGGCAACCGCACCTCCAACGGAGTGCCTGGCTTTATCGGGCTGAATTTGGTACGCATAGGCAGATCCCTGCCCAACAATGCCTCCGCGCGATCTACGCTAAGCGCAGTGGGTGGAAGTACTTGGGCTATTTGCAAATTACTAAGGACCTGTTACGAAGGGAATCGGTGCCAGAGCACAAAATTAAGAATTTGCGCCCAAGGGCCTTTTTTCGGGTACTTTTCGGTTACCTTTTCTGTCTCGTGTGCGATTTTCCAACAAAAGACCTGACCGGTGCTGAGACGCTTATTCTTGAGGTGTGAGCCAGCTCGATGGCGGGGTAGGAAAGAGGCAACCGCTCGATCTAACCGTTCAAGCGCTTCTCGAAACCCTGGGCCGAAGGAGTACGGCCAAGCAATTCCGACAACTTGAACAGAGATACTGAGATGGGCCGTACCTCTTAATTGCCTCCTGCATGCCCGTCGAGTTCCTCTGCAAATTGCCGGCCAGAAGGGACCAGCATTTAGGCGATCGCAATCTGGACGAGAAAATCGAATGCGCCGCCACGACGACGGCCCAGCGCGTCATGGCCCATCAGGTGACTACATACGAAACGATCTTCTCGCAGTGCAGGGATTCCTGCTACCAGGCAAGCGACTAGGACATGCCGAGGTGGAATGCGCCTATGTGCGGACAGCATAATTGAAGAGCGGACAAGCAGCAGATCGCCGAGTGGATGCAGCCCCATAATGCCAACGTGTCCGGCGAGTCCTACCTTGCTGCCTCGTACAATGTTGCGCCACGGTCGTTCTGGCCGGTGGTGCCGCTTTCGCCCGCCCAGCCTGCCCTGTAAGCGCCGGTCACCCGAGTCTCCTTTTTTCTACCCGGTTCCGCGCGCAGAATCCCAATAATCCGATTTGCGTGATCGGATTATTGGGATTCATCGCTTTACGGTTTGAACGGATTCCAGTCCACGCTGTCCAAGTCACGTTTCTACGGAATGCCGTATGGATAAGTTCCAACGCTGGACGCTCGCAGGATTGGAGCGATCGCTTCGCCGGGGTTCTAACAGATCATCCGGCGCTAATTGCGATAGCCAGCCACCTGGATCATCCGGATATCGGTGAGCGGAACCGGCTTTGGCGAAGTGACTTCCTCTCCGGATTTCAGCTTGTCGAGATAATCCGCCCAACACTGCATCATCAGGCGCCTCTCGGCTAAAAGGCTGACGCGATTGTATGCGCGCCCGTTCGAGTCTTTGACCTGATGTCCGAGTTCAAGCTCAATGTACTCCGGATCGATGTGAAGCTGCTCGCGCAAGATCGTTCGGGCCGCTGCGCGGAATCCATGCCCGCACATCTCCTCTTTCGGTATTCCCATGCGACGCAACGCGGCAAGCACCGCGTTCTCGCTCATTGGACGGTCATTGGTGCGGAGCCCAGGGAAGGCATAGGTACCCGTTCCGGTATGGTCACGCAAGCTTTGCAGGATAAGGAGTGCCTGCCTCGCAAGAGGGACCATCAGGTGATCGTCTACCTCTAGGAGGTTTTCGCGTTCCTTGTCTTGCTTCGAGAGTTCCATGCACCACTCGGCATTTTCGAGGTCGATGTCCGCCCACTTCGCCGTTCGCAGCTCGTAAGGCCGAACAAACAGCAGCGGAGCAAGCTTCAATGCGCATTGGACCGGAAAAGTTCCCTTGTAGCCTTCGATCGCCCGAAGGATTCCGGCGAGGTCTGCCGGCTTGGTGACTGCGGCAAAGTGCCCTTGCTTCAGTTTCTTAAGGGAGCCTCGAATGTCCCGACAAGGGTCGCTTTCACAGCGACCAGTGGAAATTGCGTAGCAAAAGACATCGCTGCAGCTCCCCAGGGTGCGGCGGGCAGTATCGACAGCACCGCGCTCTTCAATTCTTGAAATCACTGCCAACATCTCTTTGGGAGCGATCTCACCGATCGGTCGTTTTCCGATCCAAGGAAATACATCATTCTCGAACCTCGCGTGGACGCGTTTGCTGTGGCTGGGGGATTTTGTGTCGATGAATTTCGCCAGCCACTCCTTCGCAATTACTTCAAAGGCGTCCTCTGCTTGTCCGGTTTTCGCGTCCTTCGCCAGCCTGCGATGTAGGCTCGGATCGATTCCTCTTGCAAGCAGATCGAGGCACTTATCGCGTTGCTCACGGGCTTTCGCGAGCGAGACCTTCGGATACTTGCCTAGCGAAATCAAGTTCTCCTTTGGAAACTTGAACCGGAAGCGCCAGATCTTCGAACCATTCCGGAAGACCTCGATGTATAAATTGTCCCCGTCGTAAAGTTTGTACGATTTGGGTTGTTCCCCTGATTTCGTCTTGTACACCTGCGGCGCTAGGGAATTCTTTGCGGTGCCACCATTGCCGGAAGCCCCACCTTTGGCTCGGGTAGGTGGCCTACGATCAGGTTTCGCGTTCTTTACTTGCGTGTCGGTTAGCGGCATTGGGGTATGACTTTCTCGATTTCGGAATATACCCCAAAATATACCCCAGTCGAATCTGGGATGCCATGGTTCCGAGTGGCACGGGATGGTACTTTGGTTTGGCGGAAATAAAGGATTTAGCTTAGGTCTGGGACAGAATGGGTCGGGGTGAAACGGATGAGTGGTGGCCAGAGACGGGATTGAACCGCCGACGCCGGCCTTTTCAGGGCCGCGCTCTACCACTGAGCTATCTGGCCTCAGTGCAAACTTGTGCTGCCCGGCTGGGAGGCCTCCGCAACAACTTATTCAGTATAGCAACACCGGTCCACATCGCCAAACCCGTTGGGTCAGCGGAACCCGACGGAATCCCGTCGCGAAGAGGAAGGCTCTGCACTACACTGATAGGCACCATGCGCCTCTCCCGCTTTTCGCTCGTCACGTTTGCTCTCGCAGCTTGTTTTTCAGTCACTTCCAGCGCCCAGACCCCGTCCGCGCTTCAACCGGAGACCCGGGCATCGCACGCCTACCTGCAGGCGGTCGCGGGTGGACCGCTGACCTTGCACGCGTTTTTGGTCGACTTCCCCAAAGGTGCGGATCTGCATGTTCACCTTTCCGGAGCGGTCTATGCCGAAAGCTTCATTCGCGCGGCCGGCGAAGACGGACTTTGTGTCGACACGATCATGCTCAGTTTCACGAAGCCTCCCTGCAGAGCCTCAATGGTTCCAGCCCCGCAGGTTCCCGCCAATCAGGATCTCTACGACCAGCTGGTCAATGCCTTTTCCATGCGCAGCTTTGTTCCCACTCCCGGTTTTAGCGGACACGACCAGTTCTTTGCCACCTTTGGGCGCTTCGCGGGATTGAACAAGAGCCACAATGCGGAGTGGATTGACGAGACCGCCAGCCGCGCCGCCGCTCAGAACCAGCAATATCTGGAGCTGATGCAAACCCCGACTTTCAACCACGCCGCGCAGATTGCCCGTGAGATCGGCTGGAATGTCGACTCCGCTCACCCAGACTTCGCGCGGTTACGACAGGCCCTTCTAGATCGTGGTCTTCGCGATGAAGTTGCCATCGATCAGGAGGAGGCGCGAGCGTCAGAGGCAGGACGCCGGGCGCTGGAGCACTGCGGAACTCAGCAGGCGGCTCCGGCCTGCACGGTCGAAACCCGCTCTATCTATCAGATCCTGCGAGGCTCTTCGCCGGAGCTGGTCTTTGCGCAGACTCTTTTGGGCTTTGAAACCATCCAGGCCTCCGCCGGGAAGGCAACCCAAGCGGGCGGATTTATAGGGATCAACTTCGTACAGCCGGAAGACAGCTTCGTCTCCATGCGGGATTACTCCCTACACATGAAGATGCTGGAGTATCTGCACTCAGTGTATCCAACGGTTCATATCAGCCTTCATGCCGGAGAACTGGCCCCAGGACTTGTGCCTCCCGAGGGACTTCGCTTCCACATTCGCCAGGCAATGGAGATGGGCCACGCCGAACGCATTGGTCATGGCGTGGACGTGATGTACGAGGACGACGCCCCGGCGCTTTTGAAGGAACTGGCCCGGCGACACGTAATGGTAGAGGTGAATCTGAGTTCCAACGAGGGTATTTTGGGAGTGAAGGGCGCAGACCATCCCTTTCCGCTGTATCGCGCCGCCCACGTCCCGGTTGCTTTGTCCACAGACGATGAAGGGGTTAGCCGCATCGACATCACGCGGGAATACGTTCGCGCCGCACTCGACTATCACCTCGGCTATGCGGATTTGAAGCAATTGGCGCGCACCGGAATGGAGCACAGCTTTCTCGCAGGAGCCAGCTTGTGGTCGGCGCCGGAGGCCTTTGCCGCTCCTGCTGCGGCCTGCAAAGGACGGCCGCTGGGAACAGAGAAGCCGTCGGGGCCATGTAAGGCGTTCCTTGAAGGCAACGAAAAGGCGGCCGCTCAATGGGAGCTGGAGAGGCGCTTCAGAAAGTTCGAAGCCGGTTTCTGAAGCCTGCGGTGGGGCGTCCCACTTCTACTCAATTCACAAGCGCCCGTGCCCCATCTTTCCGCGTCTTCCGTGGAGGGGTAGGAGGCCCATGACACTCGTCAAAGGGCAGACCAATCAGCCGAAGCAGCAGCATTCAAAGGCACGGGCGGTGGCCGAAGATAGGTGAGTCTCAATTCCGTCTTCTTCTCGGACTTCGACCGTCTTACACTCTTCGCATGGACAATGAGCGCGTTCGAGAGATCTGTCTCAGCCTGCCCGGAGTTGTCGAGACCGTGAACTGGGGACATCACCTCGTCTATTGGGCGGCCGACCGCGATATTGGCGGCAAGATGTTTGCCATGACCGACCTGGACGGCACCGGGTACGCAGTTCTTTTGTTTCATTGCGGAGCCGAGCGCTTCCACGAATTGCTGGAAAACGAAGGTGTCATCGCCTCCCCTTATCTAGCCAAGGCTTTCTGGGTGACACTCGAGCGCTGGGACGTCCTGTCCAGCCGTCAGATCGAAGTCGAACTGCGTCGGGCTCACGCATTGATCGTGGAAAAGCTCCCCAAACGTACAAAGGCCGTGCTTGCCCTGCCCGAAAAGGAGCGCGCAAAGATCATACGCGAGCGCAAAAAGGTGCTGGCGGCGCGAGCCAGGGCAAAGGCGGAGGGCCTCTGATTCGGCCCAAGGTACCTTCTGATTCTGCTATCCCGCACAGAAAGATTAGAAAGTTCGAGAAACTCGCGCGCGTGCCGATAAGCACTTCAGGCACCGCTCATGACTCGATCTATCCCACTCTCGATGACCGCCGGGTTGGCGCTCTTCTGCTCGCTCGCAGGCGGGTCATGCGAAACATTCCCGGTCATTCACGATGATCCGATTACGGTTCGGGTCCTCTCCGGCAAAGACGGCAAGCCGGTGCCCCATGCCCACCTACTGTTGGTTGCTGGCTACGACCAAGAGGATCTGCGACTGCGACTTTGGCAGGATGAGACTCTGACCGACGCGGAGGGCAAGGTGATACTCTCCAAGCCGGTCGGGAACCTGCCCTTTCTGCAGGTCTGGGTTGGCAAGGCGCCTCTTTGCCAGGACAGTCCGCGCAAAACAGCCTTCAGTATTGAGCAGATCCACCGCGATGGACTCAGTACCCCCAATCACTGCGGAATCGCGACCGTCACCGACCGCGCAGGCATTTTCACCGTCTTCGTAAAGCCGGGGAAGAAGCTCCTCTCGCCGGACAGGAAGGACGTTCTTGCCTACAGGGCAGCCAATCCCGCCGCAACGCCCGCACCTCAATTGCCCCCCAAGCCGAGCGGTTCCCAGATCGTGACTGCGCCACTGCCCATAGCTGCAAGTCCCGCCCCAAGGGTCGAGCAAATGCCGATGCCGCCGGCCATTCCAAAGCCCTCCGAGGCCGCAAGCCTGCCTCTGCCCTCTGCAACACCAAAAGAAGGCGAAGCCACCCCCTGGTCTGTGGAACATGAGACCATGGCAAAATCCCCACTCGCTTTCAAGCCGGCGATTGCTCTTCAGAGCCAGGCACATGCGCACTCCCATTCTGCAAAGCGGAGAACAAGTGCGACCCAAGCTTGCGCTGCCTACCCAAAGGGGACTGGAAATCCCGAGCCCGCGACTCCTCCGTCTAAAGCCATGCCGACGCTGCCCAAGAAGGGCTCAAAGACCCCTGGCTTTGCCGCGAAACCTCAACCGGCTTTGCAACCAAAAGCCAAGGCGGCGGTCGCGACTGCCGTTGAACCCAAGACTTCGGGCCCTCCACCGACCGCGCCAAAAATTGCGGTAAATCTGGAGACTGCCCCTCCAGTTGTTCGCCCGGCATCTTTGGAGACGACCGCCAAAGCCAAGCCGGCCGCCGGGCGCGACTTGGAGCAACCGCTGGCAAGATCCCCGCTGCGTCGAAGGATCAAAAATCCGAAGGACGCCGCGGCGGCTGCCGCAGCGGCGACGGCCAGGACAAAAGCTGCGTCTCCGGCTCCAGTTCCCGCTACCGCAACACCCGACACGCCCGTGGCTCCCAAGCCTGTCGTGAAACCATCCGTAGCACCTGTCGGTACCGCGGCGGTTGCTTCCCCTCCCAAGAACGAGGTAAAGAAGGAATAGTTCCTCCCAGCGGAACCGGCGCACTCTTGCTGTCGTAAGACTCTTCAGCGAACAGCGGGTGGCAGGCTCAATACCTCCGCGGGCGAGGCCAAATCGATGATGAAGTTTCTTTTGTGGTGCATTCTGCTGGTGCTTTGCTGGCCCCTGGCCTTGGCGGCCTTGGTCCTCTATCCCATCGTCTGGCTTCTCCTCCTGCCCTTCCGCTTGGTTGGAATTGCCGTAGGCGGCGCGCTGGAGCTTGTCGGGGCCATCATTACGCTGCCGGTCCGCTTGATGCGTGCAATTTGACCGCGGCCCGTATAGCGAAACCAGAGTTGCCGTATCTCGAAGGCACTGCCCTAAAGTCGACGCGGCCATCAGGGAGCGGCCCCCTTGCACGTAGCTCCCCAGGCCACAGGAACTCTGGTTTCGCTCTAAAGTCGCGCCTTCTCGAAGATATGGCTCCGCGCGTTTTAACAACCTCCTGCGATTGCCCTGATCGTTTCTCTCCCCTCTCGACAGCATCTCCGCCAATGCAGTAGCGTGAGGCTATGTCGGGAATCACATTGCAGTTGGAGGGCAAGATCGCCCTCATCTCAGGTGGGTCGCGCGGAATCGGCGCGGAGACAGTTCGTTTATTCGCAAAGGCCGGTGCACGGGTTGCCTTCAGCTATTGCCGGGCGCGACGAGAGGCGGAAGCCCTCGTCCTCGAGGCAGGTGGGCCGGAAAGCTGCGTGGCAATTGAGCAAGAGCTAAGCAGCCCCGTCGATGGGCGCACACTTGTAGAAGCCGCCGTACACGCCTTTGGGAGACTGGATATTCTGGTGGCGAATCACGGCATCTGGCCCCCCGTCGATGCGCCCATCGCGGAGATGACTGATGCGCAGTGGCACCAGACGTTGTGCGTCAATCTCGACTCCGTCTTTGGCTTGGTGCGCGCCGCCGTTGGCCAGTTCGATCGGCAAGGCCAACCTTCTTCTGGTGCGACCGCCGGGCATATCGTGCTGATCAGCTCCACGGCTGGACAACGCGGCGAGGCCTTCCATGCCGATTACGCCGTGACCAAAGGTGCTCTGATCAGTCTGACCAAGAGCTTGTCGAGCGAACTGGCTCCGCGTGGAATCCGCGTCAATTGCGTGGCGCCCGGATGGGTGGCAACAGAGATGTCGGCCGGTACACTGCAGGACCCGTTGCTGGGGCCGAAGGTGGCCGCCACAATTCCCCTGGGCCGCGCAGCGCATGCCCGCGAGATCGCAGGGCCGGTGCTCTTCCTGTGTACGCCGCTGGCCGGATTCATCTCCGGAGAAGTGCTGAATGTGAATGGCGGCGCGGTGCTGGTAGGATGACATCCTTCCCAACTCCAGTAGCCGAGGTTGATCGTCTAACCGTTGAGAGCAAGTGAATCGATGCAAGCGGCCCACATGAGATGCAGTCCCAAGGAGACGAAATCAATGCGCAGACTCCGCAGCCTTTTGCCGATAGCCCTGGCGGCGTTGTCCCTCCTGGCTTCCTCGTTCCCCGGCCGGGCGATGGCCCAAACCACCGACGAAGCCAGCGTAAAGAATGCCGCCAAGGCGCGCGTGATATTGGACGCCATGGTGACCGCACTGGGCGGCGACGCCTGGCTCAACATGAAGAACCAGTTGCGCGAGGGCCACGTCGCGGCCTTCTTCCATGGCAATCCCGACGTCGGAACGACACTCTATTGGGAATTCCACGCGTGGCCGGACAGGGACCGTTTCGAGTTCACCAAACATCGCGACGTGCTGCAGTACTACATCGGTCGCTCAGGCTGGGAGGTCACTTATAAGGGGAAGTCTCCTTTGCCCCAGGACCAGGTCGACGATTTTCTGCGCCGCCGCGACCATTCGATAGAAACGGCGATCAAAATCTGGCTCAAGGATCCAAAGACCATTCTGGTTTACGAAGGTCAACATCTTGCTGCGCGCCATCTCGCCGAGCAAGTGACGCTCATCTCCGCGGAGAACGAAGCCATCACCATTCTCACTGACGTGCAGACCCACTTGCCGCTCCGCCGCACCTTCGAGTGGCGCGACCCGCTTTACAAGGACAAGAACACGGACGCGGAAGAGTACGACGACTATCACGTGATCGACGGCATCCCCACCCCGTTTACGATCACTCGCTTCAAGAACGACGATATGGTCCGCCAGTATTATCTGCACAAGGCGGTCTATAACCAGCAACTGGACGACGGTTTCTGGAGCGTTGAGGCTGCCGCGACACGGGTGAAGAAGTAGCTCGCCGCGCAGCGGGTCGCAAAAGTGCGGTTTGGTCATCGAGCTAGAATTCACGCGATTGCCAGGCCCCTCCGCCATCTCGCCAACTCGCCACGGCGCGAAGCGCGCTAACCCGCCAAACCTCTGACCGATTGAATTCTTGATCTTCCGAGCGCCACGTTCCGCCGAAAAGTGAAATCATCCCGGCGCATCTGAAGGGAATAGAAGAGCCGTCGCAAGACGGCAAACCTGCACTCAAGGGAACGTTGATACGATTGCCCTTGCCGGATCGGCAGCATTCGGAAGAGCCAAGCAGGTGCCGATTTATAATCGCCAGAGTGCGATCCGGCCGAGCCGATCGCTCGCTGGAGAACGAGAATGACGCTTGCCACCGGATTCGATATTCAGGAGATCATGAAGCTCCTGCCCCACCGCTACCCCTTTTTGCTGATCGACAGAGTCCTTGAATTCGAGGCCGGCAAGCGCGTGGTGGCTCTCAAAAACGTGACCATCAACGAAGAATTCTTCCAGGGACACTTCCCGGGCTATCCCATCATGCCCGGAGTCTTGGTGGTGGAAGCGATGGCGCAGGCGGGCGGAATGTTGATGACCGCCGCCATGGCGGACCGCGAAAAGAAGTTGGTGGTCTTCTCCGGTATCGAACGTGCCAAGTTCCGCCGTCCGGTTACCCCCGGCGACCAACTGCGCATTGAAGTGGACGTGCTGTCGATGCGCAGCCGTGCGGGCCGGATGGAAGGCAAAGCCTTCGTCGACGGCAAACTGGCTTGCGAAGCCACTCTGACCTGCCAGGTGGTCCCGCGTTCGCGCGAGGCTGCTCCGGCGGCAGATGCGGCAACAGAGGACGCCCAGTGAGCATCCATCCCAGCGCACTGGTCGCTGACGGAGCCATCGTTCCTGACTCCTGCACCATTGGGCCCTTTTGCACCATAGGCCCCGATGTTGTGTTGGGCGAGAATTGCACCCTGATCTCGCATGTGGTGCTGGACGGCAGTACAAGGATTGGCGCCGACAACACCTTCCACCCCTTTTGCGCGATTGGAATCACACCGCAGGACCTGAAGTACGATGGCGCTCCCACGCAGACCATTCTCGGCGACCGCAACACGATTCGTGAGAATGTGACCATCAGCCGCGGCACCACGGGCGGTGGCGGCGTCACCCGGCTGGGCTCGAACAACCTGCTCATGGCCGGCGCGCACATCGGCCACGACTGTCAGGTGGGCAGCCACTGCATTCTGGCCAATCTGGCCACCCTGGCCGGACACGTGACCATTGAGGACTATGCGACCGTGGGTGCGTTCTGCCCGGTCCATCAGTTCTGCACCGTGGGGCAATATGCCTTTATTGGCGGTGGCACCATTGTCACCATGGATGTGCTGCCATTCTCGAGAACCTCGGCGACGCGGGAAAACAAGGCATTCGGCATCAACAAGATCGGTTTGGAACGCCGGGGCTTTACCGAAGAGCGCCTCAAGACGCTGCAAAAGGCCTTCCGCCTGCTGCTGGTGTCAAAGCTGAACACGACCCAAGCTGTCGAGAAGATCAAGGAACTGGAAGGCGACGACGCTGCGCTGCTGGTTGCCTTCATCGAGCGCAGCCACCGTGGAGTGATCAAGTAGATGACGCTAGGCCTCATTGCCGGCAATGGCCGTTTTCCGTTTTTGCTGTTGGACGCTGCGCGGGCGCAGGGATTTTCTGTCGTGGTTGCGGCGATTCGCGAGGAGACCAATCCGGAGATCAATCATCGCGCCGCTTGCGATGAGCACATCACCGTCAATTGGCTTTCGCTGGGTGAGCTTTCGCGGCTCATTGAGTATTTCCAAAAACAAGGCGTCACCATGGCAGTGATGGCCGGGCAAGTGAAGCACAAACAGATCTTCAGCAGCATCCGTCCCGACTGGCGGCTTGCCAAGCTGCTTCTCAATCTGCGCACCCGCTCGACAGACATGCTGTTGGGCGCAGTGGCCAAGGTACTAGGCGACGAAGGCATCGAGCTGATCAGTTCCACGGCGTTCCTCGAGCCTCTGCTCGCCGCCGCAGGCGTGCTCACCGAGCGCGCGCCCAGCGAGGACGAACAGAAGAACATCGACTACGGACTGAGTGTGGCCCGCGCTGTGGCCGGTTTCGACATCGGACAGACCGTTGTGGTCGCCGCGCAGGCTTGCGTGGCTGTAGAGGCCATGGAGGGCACGGACGCGGCCATTGAGCGCGCCGGGCTACTCATGGCATCGCTGGACGACGAGGCCTCTACGCTGGATCGCGGACTGACGGTAGTGAAGATCGCCAAGCCGAATCAGGACATGCGCTTCGACGTGCCGGTCATTGGCATGGGAACCATGGACTCAATGATCGCCGCCGGTGCGACCTGCCTGTCTCTGGAAGCAGACCGGACTCTGCTCTTCGATCGCGAGGCGCTGCTGGCGCGAGCCAACCAGGCTGGCATTGCGATTGTGGCTTCGCCGCGCACGTAGGAAAGCAGGGATCAGGGGTCAGCGATCAGATGAATTGGTCCCGAATGTGTGCTTCCTCTGCTGGCGTCGGAGCATCCAATTTCCGTGGGCCCAGGAATCCATGCAAGACTTCGCGGCTCGCTTCACTGCCCGGACGAATGCGCATTCGCCAAGAGGAATGCATGTTCTACCCTCCCGGAATTCTGAGAAGCGCCGGCTGGTTTCCGATCCGTGATCCCTGAGCCCTGACCCCTGATCCCTGCTCTTCGGAGGTTTCTCATGCGCAAGTCGACTCTGTTCTTCGCTGCCGCTGCCGTTGTTTGCGTGACGGTTGTCTTGACCTTTCACACTACTGCTCACGCAGCCGATCAAAGTCTCCCCGGCATTGGTGCAGTTGCCCCCACTTTTACCCTGCCCTCGCAGGATGGCACCGAAATTTCCCTGGACAGCTTTCACGGCAAATGGGTGGTCCTCTACTTCTATCCCAAGGACATGACCCGGGGCTGCACCATCGAGGCGCACAATTTTCAGCGCGACCACGAGAAGTTCGATGAGGCCAATGCGGTGATTCTCGGTGTGAGCCTGGACAAGCCCGACAGCCACAAGGAGTTTTGCACCAAGGAAGGCCTGACCTTCCGTTTGCTTTCCGATCCAGAGCACAAGGTAGTGGATGAGTACGGTTCGCTGGGCAGCTTTGGTCCCATGAAGATCGCCAACCGCAACACCTTCCTGATCGACCCCCAGGGAAAGATTGTGAAGGTATGGACGAAGGTCGAAGTGGAGCACCATTCGGAAGAGGTTCTGGCCGCCATCCAGGAACTGAAAAAGTAGACTCATCCGTTGATACGTGAGGCAGCGCGGGTCTCCTGGCCCGCGCTTCTCTCCTGGCGACGAGGACTCCGCGACGACTGCACCGAGCAGAGGACGCACGTCGCTTTGTCACATGGGTCAACCCTGCTCGGGGAAAGAATCGAAAGGACAAGCCATGCCGACAGCGATTGCCGAAGAGTTTCGAAGCGAACTGAATACCCTGCGAGCCCGCTTGGTTGCGCTACCCCATGAGCTGGCCGATACCCCATGGCGCGACGGTGGATGGACGCGGAAAGAGATCGTGGGACACCTGCTGGACTCGGCGACGAACAACCGTCAACGCTTTGTCCGCGCCGCGACAGAAGGCCGTTACACCGGCCCTGCCTATGCGCAGGAGGCTTGGGTGGGTATGCATGGCTACCCCCGGCAGGCATGGGACACGCTGCTCGAGTGGTGGAAGGTGGAGCATGAGATTCTGGCCGCCGTCGTCGACCATGTCCCGCAAGATCGCCTGGATGCCGTTTGCGTTGTCGGCGAAGACGAGCCCACAACCTTGCGCTTTCTGATTGAAGACTACCTTCGCCATCACCGCCTGCATGTGGAACAGGCCACCACAGGAGTCACGCTCGCAGACCGATCCGGTTTGAGCTAACGAGATTTTCAGGCGCAAAAAAGCCCGGCTCGATGCCGGGCTCTTTTGCTTGCCTGAGATTACTGCTTGCCTGTGTTACTTGCTTGCCTTCTTGGCTGCGGCTTTCTTCGCGGGAGCCTTCTTGGCGACGACTTTCTTCGCGACTGCCTTCTTCGCCGGAGCCTTCTTTGCGACGGCTTTCTTTGCAGGGGCTTTCTTCGCGACTGCCTTGGTTGCGGCCTTCTTCGCGACGACTTTCTTCGCGACTGCCTTCTTGGCCGGAGCCTTCTTGGCAATAACCTTCTTCGCGACTGCCTTCTTCGCTACGGCCTTCTTTGCCGGAGCCTTCTTCGCGACTGCCTTCTTGGCGGGCGCCTTCTTTGCTGCTTTCTTAACGGCCAATGGTGTACCTCTTTTGCTTGGTTTG
>Ga0302320_10002943_pt1 | contig 39833 bp, 40 predicted proteins | sample Bog_T0_3_FD_202130 | JGI IMG/M metagenome (GOLD analysis project Ga0302320, IMG submission 202130) | Peat permafrost microbial communities from Stordalen Mire near Abisko, Sweden - Bog_T0_3 | ecosystem: Environmental > Terrestrial > Soil > Wetlands > Peat | place: Sweden: Abisko, Stordalen Mire... | reverse complement strand
GGCCCCGAAGCTTCGGCACCCCGCTGGAATCTTTGTCAAGACGGCCGAGGACATAGCCCGGGAACACGAAGCCGCGGCGGCAGCGAAGGCCGCGGCCCAGGCGCCCGCGGTCGCTCCGCGCCCCGCCATCCCCGCCGCTCCCCGGCCGGTCATGAAGGCGCCTCCGGCCCCCCCGGCGTGGCCCGCAGCCTCCGCGCCTCCGCCAATCGCGACGCCCAAGCCCGCACCACCTGTCCAGAAGCCTGCCCCGGCCACACCTGCGCCAAAATCGCCGGTGCGGCCCTACTCCGAAACGCCGGCCGCCCCGGCCGTCCGCGCTCCCGTCCCGGCCGCGCCAAAGCCGGTCGAAACGCCCGCAGCCCCGCAAAGGCCGGCCGAACCGCAGCCCGTCTCGGCGCCGCCGCCGCTGCCCATTTCGCAGCCCAAGCCGCTGCCGGCAAAGAGCCCGCCGCCCCTTGCGCCGCCGAGCGCGGCCTCAGGGGCAACCGTGACGCTGCAGGGCGACGTCAAGATCATCCATTTCAAGCCGCCGGTCGTCGTGCGCGACTTCGCCACGATCCTGGGGCTGCGCCCCTTCCAGCTGATTTCCGAGCTGATGCAGATGGGCATTTTCGCCTCGATCACGCAGTCGCTTGAAGAGGGCGTTGCGACGAAGATCGCGGAGAAGCACGGCTTCATCCTCGAGGTCAAGCACCGCGGGGATCCGTCGGTCCAGCAACAGGCGCAGAAGGAGCGCGACAAGAAGAAGCCGGACGAGGACGAGGCCCGCAACCTCGTCGCGCGGCCGCCTGTCGTGTGCATCCTGGGCCACGTCGACCACGGGAAGACGACCCTGCTCGACACAATCCGGAAGGCCAGCGTGGCCGCCGGCGAGGCGGGCGGGATCACCCAGCACATCGGAGCCTACCAGGTCGAGTTCAACGGCCGGAAGATCACATTCCTCGACACTCCGGGGCACGCCGCCTTTTCAAAGATGCGCGCGCGCGGGGCCTCGGTGACGGACATCGCCGTCCTCGTCGTCGCCGCCGACGACGGATTCATGCCGCAGACCGACGAGGCGCTCCAGCACGCGCGCAACGCCAAGGTGGCCCTCGTCGTCGCGGTCAACAAGATGGATGTCAAGGGCGCCAACATCGACCAGGTGAAGGCGCAGATGCAGCAGCGGGGGATCGCTCCCGAGGACTGGGGCGGCGAGACGATCACTGTGCCCGTGTCGGCGACCAAGGGAACCGGCGTCAACGAGCTGCTCGAGATGATCCTGCTGCAGGCCGACGTCCTCGAATTGAAGGCCAATCCCAAGGGCGAGGTGGCCGCAGTCGTCATCGAGTCGCAGGTGGACGTCGGACGCGGGCCGCTCGCCACCCTGATCGTGCAGCGCGGAACCCTGCGCGTGGGCGATGCGCTTGTTTCCGGCCAGTACTGGGCGCGCGTCCGGGCGATGTATGACGACAAGGGCGAGGCGATCAAGGAGGCCCTGCCCGCCTCCCCGGTCCGCGTGATCGGCTGGTCTGGAACCCCGGAGAGCGGAGCGCCGGTGCGGGCGGTGAAGAACGCCCGCGAAGCGGAGCAGCTGGCCGAGGAGGAGGGGGAGCGCCTGAAGAAGGAGGGGGCCTCCGGGGCGCCCAAGGAGGTCTCAGTCGAGCAGCTTTTCGCGAACATCGCCGCGACGCAGCAGCGCGTGCTCAAGCTCATCATCAAGACCGACGTCTTCGGCACGGCCGAGGCCGTGAGAAACATCCTCGAGGGGATCAAGAGCGCCAAGGTGCAGCTCGAGATCGTCTCGGCCGAAGTGGGGCTGGTGACGAAGAACGACGTGCTCATGGCCGGCGCCTCGGGCGCCGTCATCGTCGGCTTCAGCACAAAGCTCGAGAACGGCGTGACCCCGCTCGCCAAGCACCACGGCGTGCGGATCGAGTCCTTCGAGATCATCTACGAGCTCGGCGACAAGGTGCGCGAGATGATGGCCGACCTGCTGGAACCGGACCTGAAGGAAACGAAGCTCGGCGCGGCCGAGGTCCGGGCGACCTTCCCGCTCGCCAAGGGCTTTGTCGCCGGCTGCCTCGTCACGGAAGGCAGGATCGGCCGCAACGCCGCAGCCCGCCTCCGCCGCGGCCGCGAAATCATCCACGAGGGCAAGGTTGCCACGCTCAAGCGCTTCAAGGACGATGCCAACGAGGTGCGCGCAGGCCTCGAATGCGGCGTCAAGCTCGACGATTTCAACGGCTACGAGGTCGGCGACGTCATCGAATGCTACGAAATCACGAAGGTCCGGGCTTCCCTTTGACGGCGGGTGATCGCCCGGCTCCGCCGTCTTTTCACCCATGTCCAACCGCACGGTGCGAATCAACGAGCTCGTCCAGCGCGAGCTGAGCGACATCCTGCGACGGCGATACCAGAGCGAGGCGGTCGCGCTCACGATAACCGAGGTGCGCGTGGCGCCCGACCTGCGGGATGCCCGCGTCTTTGTCGCGATCGTCGGGAGCGACGAGGAGGGCACCGAGCGGCTGCGGTGGCTGCGCAGGCAGGCCCCGGCGATCCGGGAGGAACTGGGCCGGCGCATCGTCCTCAAGTACCTGCCGAAGTTTGAATACCTGCTCGACAAGTCAGCGGCCCGCAGCGTGCGGGTCTTAAGCATCCTCGACGAGATCGAGCGCACGGAGTCCAACAGACCCGGCCAGCCGGGACCAACCTGACCGTGGAGAAATTCTACCCGAAGTTTGCGGACGATTTCAGCCGGCTGATCGAAGCCCTCTCCGGGCGGAGCGTGGCGATCGTCGGGCACGCCAGGCCCGACGGCGACTGCATCGGGGCGCAGGTGGCGCTCGCCCGCGTGCTGAAGGGGCTCGGAAGGGACGTCGTCTGCATCAATGCGGATCCGGTCCCGCGCCGCCTGCAGTTCCTTGCCGATGGGGAGAGCTTTCTCCGCACCGACGAGGTCCTGGCCCGGAAGACGGACTGGGCCGCGGTATTCGTCGACTGCGCCGACCACGCGAGGGCCGGCGTGCGCCTGCAGGCGAGGTTCCCAAATCCGGCGGGAAACATCGACCACCACCTGTCCAATCCGGGGTATGCGGCGGTCAACATCGTCGACGGCGGCTCGGCGGCGGCCTGCGAGGTCCTAGCCGGGATCCTCCTCGACGCTGGCCTTCCGCTGGACGCGTGCTCGGCGCAGGCCCTCTTCACCGGCATCCTCACCGACACCGGGCAGTTCAGGTTCAATTCAACATCGCGGCGCTCCTTTGTCCTCGCCGGAGAGCTGGTGGCCCGGGGGGCCGTCCCCGCCGAGGCCGGATTCGAACTCTACGAGCGCGAATCAATGGGCAAGCTCCAGCTCGTCCAGCACTTCCTCGCCTCGCTGAAGCTGGAGTGCGGGGGCCGGGTGTGCATCGGGACACTGGCCGCCGGCGTTTTCGCCGCCACGTCGACATCGGGCGAGGACACCGAGGGGCTTGTCGACTACGCCCGGAGCATAGACGGAGTCGATGTCGGGGTCCTCATCGAGGAGCGTCCCGACGGGGCCGTCAAGGCCAGCCTCCGGGCGAAGGATCCGGGCATGCGGATAGATCTCGTGGCCGCGAGATTCGGCGGCGGAGGGCATGCCTGCGCGGCCGGGCTAAACCTGCACGCCCCGGATGCGGCCGACTTCCGCCGGCGCCTGATAGCCGCCCTTGCCGAACGCCTCGCGGAGATCGATGCGCGGCCGGCGGGCGCCTGAACGAGTCTTCCCGCGGCCATGCTGGTCCCTCCCAAAGAACTCGACGGCATCCTCCTCGTCGACAAGCCGGTCGATCACACTTCGCACGACGTCGTCGCGCGCCTGCGGGGCAAGCTGCGCACAAGGAGGATTGGACACGCCGGAACGCTGGATCCGATGGCGACCGGGCTCCTCGTCATCCTCGTCGGCAAGTCCACCCGGCTGTCGCAGTACCTGATGAGCGTGGACAAGGAATACGAGGGGACGGTTGAATTGGGCAAGATCACCGACTCGCAGGACGCCGAGGGCCGCGTCATGGAGACTCGTCCCGTGCCGCCGCTCACCGAAGAGCAGCTGCGCGAGGCGATCCGGGGTTTCCTCGGCGACCAGTACCAGACCCCGCCCATGTATTCGGCGATCAAGATTGACGGCGTCCCGCTTTACAAGATGGCCCGAAAGGGGGAGGAGGTGGAACGAGAGCCTCGTTTCATCCGCGTCATGAGCTGGGAGGTGACGGGCTTTGCGCCGCCCCGCTTCGACTTCAGGCTGCGCTGCACGAAGGGCACGTACGTGCGCACCCTTGCCCACGATCTCGGGCAGAAGCTCGGATGCGGGGCCCACCTGGCGGCGCTGCGCCGGTCGGCCTCCGGGGCGTTGTCGGTGGCGCAGGCGCTCACCCTCGACCAGATCGAGGCGCTTTCGATTCCGGAGATCGAGAAGCGGCTCATCCCCCCGCATGCCGCGGCCCCCTCCGGGTTTCTCGTGTGACCGGAGCCCGCCAGTTTTCCTCCGTTGAATCCGCCGGCGCCACGCTCGAGCGGGAGCGGCCCCTTTACCTCGCGATCGGCATGTTCGACGGCGTGCACCTCGGGCACAGGGCCGTCATCGAAACGGCCGTCCAGTCGGCCCGCCGGAACGGGGGCCTTTCCGCCGTCCTGACGTTTCGTCCGCACCCGAGCCGGATCCTCAGCCCCCAGCGCCCGACGAGGCTCATCCACGATCCTGGCACCCAGGCCGGCCTGCTGTCCGAGCTCGGCGTCGACGCCGTCATCTTCGAGCCGTTCACCCCTGGGTTTGCCCTGATCGAGGCGGTCGAGTTCCTGCCGTGGCTGCGCCGGCGCCTGCCAGGCCTTGCCGCTGTGCACGTCGGCGGCAACTGGCGCTTTGGCGCGGGGCGCAGCGGCGACGTGGCCAGCCTCGTGGAGTCGGCCCGCGGAACCGGCCTGTCGGTCTTCAGCGTTCCTCCCGTCGAATTCGACGGAAAGCCGGTCAACAGCACGCGGATCCGCTCTTTGCTGGAATCCGGAGACGTCGCCCAGGCCGGCGCCCTGCTCGGCTACACCTATTTCGCCCGCGGACTGGTGATCGCGGGCAAGAGGCTCGGCCGGACCCTTGGATTCCCGACCCTCAATCTGGCCTGGGCGCCCGAACTGACGCCCCGCTTCGGCGTTTACTTTGTCCGGATTTCCGGGCGCGGCGTGAGCCTGCCGGGGGTGGCCAATTACGGCGTGCGCCCGACCGTCGAGCAGGCGACCGTCCCGCAGATCGAAACGCATGTCCTCGGGGACTGTCCCCTCGACACCGGCGATGCCGTCACCGTGCAATGGCTCGACTCGCTTAGGCCCGAGATGGCCTTTTCAGGCGTGGACGAACTTCGGAGCCGGATCGGGGTCGACGTGAGGGAGGCCGGGGCCTGGTTCGCACGGCGCGGCCAGGCCTAGGCAACCATCATGATCCTCTTTGGCATCGACCTCGGCGGAACGAAGATGGAGGGTGTGGTCGTCGACGCGGCCAGCCCGGAGAAGGCGCTTTGCCGGATGCGGACTCCGACGGAGGGCGACCTTGGATACGACCACGTGATCGGCCGGATCGGAACGCTCGTGGCGGACATGGAGAAGGCGTCGGGCTGCCGGAGGCCGGCCCGGATCGGGTTTGGCACGCCGGGCAGCACGGATCCGGCGACCGGCCTGCTCAAGAATTCCAACAGCACCCACCTGAACGGGCGGCCGCTCGGCGCCGACATCTCGAAGGCCCTGGGTGTTGAGGCCAGGCTTGCGAACGACGCGAACTGCTTCGCCCTGGCCGAGGCCCTCTTCGGCGCCGCCCGCGGCCGCGGGGTCGTTGTCGGCCTGATACTCGGCACGGGGGTGGGCGGGGGGATAGTGGTCGGCGGGCGCGTCCTCGACGGGCTGCACGGGATTGCGGGAGAGTGGGGGCACAACCCGATCTGCGGCGAGACGGAGCCCTGCTATTGCGGGCGGAAGGGCTGCGTTGAAACGGTGATCGCAGGGCCTTCCCTGGAGCGGCATTACAGCCGGCGGACGGGCGTGTCGCTCCGGCTTCCCGAAATCGCGGCGCGGGCCGCTTCGGGCGAGGCGGCCGCGCTTGGGACGCTCGAGCGGCTCTCCTCAAAGTTCGGCGAGGCCATCGCCGCCCTCATCAACATCCTCGATCCGGACGCGATTGTGATCGGTGGGGGCGTGGGCAACCTGGACATCCTCTATGGGGAGGGCACGCGAGAGGCGATCCGGCGCCACCTTTTCAACCCCGAACTGAGGACGGAGCTTCTCAGGCCCGCCCTCGGGGACAGCGCCGGGGTCTTCGGCGCGGCGATGCTGACGCGGTAGGGTGGCGGGGAATTGGCCTCGCGTTTCGACGGGATGCCTCGATACACCAGATCCGTCAAGTCACCCATGAGACGCACCCTGCTGCTTTCCCTCCTCCTCGCCGGATCGCCGGCATTCGCTTTCGCCCAGGCCGCCCCCAAGGCCGCCGCTCCGGAGATCCCGGCGATACCGATGGCCGCCGCCGTCCCGGACGGGCGGCCGCACAAGTTCGAGGCGCGCGACCACCGCTTCTGGATCGACGGGCAGCCGACGCTGCTCATCGCCGGCGAGATGCATTTCGGCCGCGTCCTGCCGGAGGACTGGGAGCTGCGGATCAGGCAGGCGAAGGCCATGGGCCTAAACGCCATCAGCTTCTACCTGTTCTGGAACGAGGTGGAGCCGGCGGAGGGGCGCTTCGACTTCACGGGCGTTACGGATGTGCGCCGGGTCCTGAAGCTATGCCAGGACAACGGCATGTGGGCCATCCTGCGCCCGGGCCCCTACTGCTGCGCCGAGACCGAATACGGCGGCATTCCGTATTGGACCCTCAAATACCCGGGCGTCAGGATCCGCACCAGCGACGCCCAGTACGTGGAATGGAGCCGGCGCTACATAGCCGCCGTGGCCGGGCAGGTGGCGGACCTGCAGGTGAGCCGGGGCGGCCCGCTGCTCATGGTGCAGGTTGAGAACGAGTACGGCATAATCGCCGGCGGGAACATCGACTACATGAAGACGCTGACCCGGATCTTCCGGGAGAATTTCGAGGTGCCGCTGTTCACCTGCGATCCAACGACTCCCGTCTGGGGAAACCCGGCCCTGCGCGTCCCCGGGCTCATGTACGGCCGCAACGGGCTCAGGGACGACCGGGCGCTCGCGTCGATAGGTCCCGCGGTCGGCGATTTCCCCGTTTACGTGCCGGAAGTCTACACGGCCTGGTTCAGCGGCTGGGGCGAGAAGATCGCCCGGAGGTACTCGATCGAGCAGGACCTGACCTGGCTCAACTACCTGCTGGACCACAACGCGTCCTTTTGCATCTACCCCGAATTCGGCGGCACGAATTACGGGTATCTTACCGGCTGCAACTGGTACCTGCCCGTCCAGACCAGCTACGACTACAGCGCCCCGATCGACGAGGCGGGCCGGATCACGCCGCGGTACCGCGCGTTCCGTGAGCTCCTCACGCGGCGCCTGAAGATCGCCCCGCCGGAGCCCCCGGCGGACCCGGCGGTCATCTCCCTGCCGCCGATCGCCCTCGACGCGAGCGAGCCTCTGTTAAGCCTCCTACCGCATGCGCCGACGCGGGTGTCCGACCGGCCGGTCTCGATGGAAGACCTGGACCAGGCGTACGGCTTTGTCCTTTACCGGAAGCAGTTCCCCGAGGGCATCAAGGGACGGCTCGAACTGCGCCAGGCCATGGACTACACGGTCGTCATGGTGAACGGAAAGAACGTTGGCGAGGCGTTTTGCGGCTATGGGCCCGAAAGCAGCCGGGTCGATCTGGACGAGCCCGGCCCGGCAACGCTCGATCTGCTGATTCACAATCTTGGCCGGATCAGCGTGCCGCTTAGCGCGCAGACGCAGGGCCTCGCGCACAAGGGCCTGGTCGGGGGCGCATCCCTGAACGGACGGGATCTCGGCAGATGGGAGATTTACTCGCTGCCTTTTGACCGGGTGGATGGCTTCTCGGCCTCCGCCGCGCGGCCCACGGGTCCCGCGGTTTACCGCGGGACATTTGCGGTCGACAAGGTCGGAGGCACCTTCCTTGACATGCGCAACTGGGGAATGGGCGTTGCATGGGTCAACGGTCACAATCTCGGGCGTTTCTGGGACAGGGGAGGGCTCCGTTCCCTGTTTCTTCCCGCCCAATGGCTTAAGACAGGTCCGAACGAAATCTACATACTCGATTTGCACGGCGCACCCAAGGTCCCGCAAGTGACGGGAGGAACGAGCATCATCGAAGAGCCGCCGGTCCCATTTGCAGTTAAGCTCGACCAGGAGTCGCCAGCGCCGGCGCGCGGTCCGGGCAAATAGCCGTTATTGGACCACCTAAGGCCCCCAGTATTTGAGTCGTCCGATTTCAATACTGGAGGCCGAGGTCGTCGAGGCCGTTCGCCGCGGGTCAGGGCAATGGCAGCGTAAGAATCAGGATATGAGTTTGTTACGCTGCACCACAAGAAATGCGCAGAGCTTCACAAGCCCTGCGCGGCTAAGCGTGGCCGCCCATGCGAAGATGGGCCATGCCGAAGTTGATCGACGACATCTTTGCCGGCGACCTGATCTACCTGTCCGCCTTCTGCCTTGCCGGCCTGGCGCTCACGATCGGGCCGATCGCGGTCGTCCTTCTCCTGTCCTCCCGCAAGACCCGGAACACCGAGCACAAGACCGGGCAGGCGATTGAATGCGGAATGGAACCGATTGGTGAAGCGTGGATTAGATACAGCGCTGCCTATTACTTGTATGCCCTGGTGTTCGTCGCATTCGCGGTGGACGTCCTGTACCTGATTCCGGTCGCCCTGGTCTACAACCGGCAGTTTGCCATTCGGGATTTCGTCGAGCTGGCGATGTTCGTCGCAATCCTGTCCCTGGTCATCGTCTATGCCTGGAAGAAGGGGGTTTTCGAATGGAAACGCCGGTAGACACCTCTCAAATCGTCAAGTTTGCCAAGCTGGATGAACTGCTGTCCCTGAGCCGTGCGAATTCCTTGTGGCCGTTGACCTTCGGACTCGCCTGCTGCGCGATCGAGATGATGGCCGCAGGCGGACCCCGGTTCGATATCTCCCGTTTCGGGGCCGAGGTCTTCAGGCCTTCGCCGCGGCAGGCCGACGTCATGATCGTCGCAGGAACGATCAACAAGAAGATGGCGATGGCGGTGAAGACGCTCTACGACCAGATGCTGGAGCCGAAGTGGGTGATCGCCATGGGCAACTGCGCGATATCGGGCGGCCCGTTCGTCTTTCCGGGCCAGTACGCCGTGATTGAGGGGGTGGACAAGCTGTTCCCGGTCGATGTCTTCATTCCTGGCTGTCCGCCGCGCCCGGAGGCGCTGATCGAGGGAATCCTGACGCTGGAGGAGAAGCTGACCGGCAAGCGCCGGTGGCCGGTCGTCAAGCCTGAGTGAGCCTTCCCGCAGACCTGAAACCGCAATGCCAACCACACTCGAACAGATCAAGGAGCACTTCAGCGGGACGGGCTGCGCCCTGTCCTGCGCGCCGGCCGATCGTGCCGTGAAAGGGTACGACCTGGACGTCTCGGCGAATGCCGGCGATGTCGTTTCCGCAGCGGAGTATCTGGGCGGGATCGGCTTTGCCCTCGACACCATCACGGGCGTCGACTGGATCCTGCAGAATGAGATGGAGGTGGTTTACGACTATTTCCATCCGGCCTCGCCCCTCCGGATCGTGGTCCGCACCCGGGTGCCCCGCGCCAATCCCGAGGTGCCGACGGTGTCCGGCGTTTTTCCGGGGGCCAACTGGCACGAGCGCGAAACGCACGATTTCTTCGGGATCAGGTTTGCCGGCCACCCCAACCTGATCCCGCTCCTCCTTCCGGAGGACGCCGACTACCATCCCCTTCGAAAGGATTTCAACGCGTGAGCGCATCTTTCGACATCGCCGCATCCGCGAAATCCGGCGAGACCTTCGTCCTCAATCTCGGACCGCAGCACCCTGCGGCCCACGGCGTCCTCCGGGTCAAGATGACGATGGACGGGGAGTACGTCATGCGGTCCGAGCCTGTCATCGGCTACATCCACCGAATGCACGAGAAGATGGGCGAGAACCGGTCGCTCGCCAAGTTTCTCCCCAACACGGGCCGGATCGACTACCTCTCGGCGCTCCATTACAACCACGCCTTTGTCGGGGCCGTCGAGAGGGCGGCCCGGATCGAAGTGCCTCCCCGCGCGGAGTTCATCCGTGTCATCACGTCGGAACTGAACCGCATTTCAAGCCACCTGGTCTGGTGGGGCGCCTTTCTCCTCGACCTGGGCGGCTTCACGCCGTTGCTGTACGCCTTTGACGATCGCGAAAAGATCCTCGACCTGCTGGAGGGAGTCACCGGTTCGCGCCTGACCTACTGTTATTTCCGTTTCGGCGGGGTGAGGGACGACCTCGACGAGGGATTTGTCGAGCGCACGCGCGCATTCATCGCGCAGATGCGCCCCAGGCTGAAGATGTACCGGCAGCTTGTTACCGACAACATCATCCTGCGCAAGCGCCTGGAGAACATCGGGCCGATAAGCCCCGAACTCTGCCGAAGGTACGGCGCCACGGGCCCGGTGATCCGCGGATCGGGCGTGCCCTACGATGTCCGGAAGATCGAGCCGTACTCGGTCTATTCCCAGCTGGACTTTGAGGTCCCGGTGTACCCGGAGGGAGACTGCATGGGGCGCTACCGGGTGCGGATGGACGAGATCGCCCAGAGCCTGCGCATCATCGAGCAGGCGCTGGACAAGCTGCCCGACGGCCCGACCCTGGGCAAGGTTCCGCGGGTCCTGAAGCTTCCGGTCGGGGACGTCTGCTATGCGGTCGAGGCGGCCAGGGGCCGCCTCATGGTGCGCATCGTCAGCGACGGCAAGGAGGCCGCGTACCGGCTCAAGCTGCGGACACCATCGTTTTCAAACATGAGCCTCTTCGAGGAGGCGAGCCGGGGCATGTTGCTGGCCGACGCCCTCGCCCTCATGGGCAGCCTCGACCTCGTGATCCCGGACATCGACCGGTGACGCCATGAGCTTCCTTTTGACCGAACCCTTCAGGCTCCTGCTCTCGATTCTGTGCATCGTCGCATTCGTCGGCGGGAACGCCGCGTACCTGGTCCTGGCCGAGCGCAAGGGAGCCGGTCGGTTCCAGAACCGTCCCGGACCGAATGAGGCCGGCTTCGGCGGATGGCTTCAGCCGATCGCCGATGTGGGGAAGCTGATTTCCAAGCAGCTGATGGTCCCCCCGGAGGCCGACCAGCTGCTGTTCCGCCTGGCGCCGCTCGTCGTCCTGACTCCCGCCATGATGTGCCTGGCCGTCATTCCGTTCGGCGACACGGTGGTCGCCCGCAACATCAATGTGGGCCTGCTCATGGTGTTCTCCTTCGGATCGATCAACGTGATGGCGATCCTGCTCAGCGGCTGGGCATCCAGGAACAAGTTCGCGATCATGTCCGCCGCCCGGGTTGTCTCCCAGAACGTCGCCTACGAGATCCCGATGCTCCTGGTCGTCATCACGCTTTTGATGGCCACGGGCACCATGGACCTGAGCGAGATCGTCCGCCAGCAGGCCGGCGGGTTCTGGCACTGGAACTTCTGCCGGGTCTGGATCAACCCGCTCATGCCGGTGACCTTCGTCATTTTCTTCATCTGCATGCTGGCGGAGACCAATCGGGCGCCCTTCGACATGGCCGAGGCCGAGAGCGAGCTGGTGGCCGGCGCCTTCACCGAGTACGGGAGCATGGGCTTCGGCGTATTCTTCATGGCGGAGTACGCCAACATCGTCCTCGGCTGCAGCCTGGCGACCGTCCTTTTCTTCGGCGGGTGGCAGACCGGGCTTGGGGCGGTGCCGGCGGCATGGGGTGGGTGGGGGGTCCTGGTGGGCCTGGGCTTCTTTATGGCGAAACTGTACGCCCTCATCTTCACCGTGATCTGGGTCCGATGGACCTTCCCGCGGACGCAGTTCTACATCCTGCTCAACCTCTCCTGGAAGATCCTGATCCCGGTCTCCCTGTTCACCCTGCTGCTCTCAAGCGCAATGATCAAACTTCTGCCCCGATGAAAGCCTCCCTCCTGGCCGTCCCCCGGGGATTCCTGAGCCTCTTGACCGGCATGCGGGTGACGCTGACGCAGTTTTTCAAGCCGACGGTCACAGTCCAGTATCCCTGGCAAACCCTGAAGATGCCGGCGCGATTCCGGGGCCACATCGAGCTCATCGTCGATCCGGAGAACGGCCGCTACCGCTGCATAGCCTGCAAGCTGTGCGAGCGCGCCTGCCCGAGCGCGTGCATTGTTGTCGACGGCGCGAAGCTCGAGGGCGAGAAGAAGAAGTCGGTCACCCACTACGAGCTGGACTTCACCAAGTGCAGCCTGTGCGGAGAATGCATCGAGGCCTGCCCGAGCGATGCCATCCGCTTCTCCAAGGCGTACAACCTCGCGAGCACGAACCGGAACGAATACGACTACGACCTGATGAAGACGCCCGGGCCGGAGGAGAAAAGGCCGTGATCCCCGGCTCCTCCCTCCTCGTCGGCGCGATCTTTGCCGTGATCGTCGCCACCACGGTGGCCGGCGCGCTGATCGCCGTCCTGAGCACGCGGATCATCCGAAGCGTCACCGGCCTGGCGCTTTGCTGCATCGGCCTCGCCGGGCTGTATTTTTTCCTCGGCAGCCCGTTCCTCGCCCTGATGGAGATCCTCATCTATGTCGGAGCGGTCTGCGTGACGATCGTATTCGGCGTCATGCTTTCCGAGCCGGACGAACCCCAGCCCCGGGCCTTCCGGGGCCGCGAGCTGGCCTGGGGGACCGCCGCCATCCTTGTGAGCGCAGCGGTCTTCTTGGGGGCGGTGCGACTGGCGGGCCGGTGGACGGCGCCCGCATCCGCTTTCTCCAGCCAGTCCGCAGGCGCGCTGGCTTTCGATCGCGGACGCCAGTCCGCCGAAGCCTTGGCGAAGGCGGACGGGTCGGTCAGGGCCATCGGAATATCTCTGCTGACAACGTACAGCCTGCCATTTGAACTGATTTCACTCGTGCTGCTGGTCGCAATCCTGGGCGCCCTCGTGATCGCCCACGGAGGAAGGAGCAGGCAATGACGCCGTCCCTCCACAACCAGGCCGCCGTGTATCTCGTGGTCGCGGCCTTCCTGCTGGCCGCCGGGATTTACGGGCTCATCCGCCGGCGCACGTTCATCGGGATGCTGATCTCCGGCGAAATCATCTTCTCGGCCGCGGCGCTGAACGTAATGGCGCTGAACCGATTCGCCGCGCCCGATCCCGTCGTCGGGCAGGTCTTCGTCCTTTTCATCATGGGCCTGGCGGCGGCCGAGGTGGCGATCACCCTCAGCATCATCATAGCGGTTTACCGGAACTACCGCTCCATCCACTCCAAGGAGGTCTCCGAACTGGAGGGATAGCGCAATGGGGGCACAATCCGGCATCCGCCTGCTTCTCGCCGTCCTCGCCCCGCTCGCGGGCGCCGGGCTGGTCATGGCCACGGGCAGGAAACCCAACCTGCGCGAGGCGTGCTCATTTTGCGCCGCAGCCGTCCTCTTTCTCCTGGTCGTCTCGCTCATTCCCGCGGTGCGCGCCGGCCACGAGCTGCGCTGCACGGTCTTCGCCCTGCTGCCGGGCCTGAGCGTGTCGCTGCGGGCCGACGCCCTGTCGATGATATTCGCCCTGACGGCCTCGTTCCTGTGGGTCGTGGCCGTCTTCTATTCGGCCGGCTACATGCGCAGCCTCAAGGAGCACGCGCAAACGCGCTTCAACGTGTGCTTTGCCCTCGCGATCTTCGGGGCGATCGGGTGCGCCTTCGCGGACAACCTCTTCACCCTGTATCTGTTCTACGAGATCGTCAGCGTGTGCACCTATCCCCTGGTCGCCCACCACCAGGACGAGGAGGGCTACACGGGAGGCCGGCGCTATCTCGTCTACCTGACGACGGCCGCCAAGGGTCTGATCCTCCCGGCCATGGCGCTCATCTACGTCCTGTCGGGGACGCTGGATTTTGCGTCGAACGTGCACACGGGCATCCTTCCCGCGGGCGTGCACAACGGGGTCATCATCGTCCTCTACGCCTGCTGCATTCTCGGCTTTGCCAAGAACGGCCTCATGCCGCTCCATCACTGGCTCCCGGGGGCCATGGTCGCGCCGACCCCCGTCAGCGCCCTGCTGCATGCGGTCGCGGTCGTGAAAGTTGGCGTCTTCTCCACCGTACGCGTCATGCTCTACGTTTTTGGCTCCGACCTGATGGGCCGGCTCCACCTCGGGCTGCCGACCGCCTACTTTGTCTCGATCACGATACTTGTCGGTTCGGTGGTGGCGCTGAGCAAGGATGACCTGAAGGCGAGGCTCGCCTACTCGACGGTGAGCCAGCTCTCCTACATCATTCTCGGCGTGGCGCTGCTGACCCCCTATGGCGTCGAGGGAGGGCTCTTTCACATCGCCGCCCACGCCTTCGCCAAGATCACGCTGTTCTTCTGCGCCGGGGCGATTTTCGTCTCCACACACAAGAAGAAGATCTCCGAGATGGGCGGGCTCGGCCGGTCGATGCCCTTCACGTTCGGGGCGTTCGCCCTGGCGTCGCTCAGCATGATCGGCGTCCCGCCGGTCGGCGGATTCATCTCCAAGCTCTACCTTCTGGTCGGCGCCCTCGACGCCGGCTCGATCGGCATCCTCGCCGTACTCGTCGTCAGCACGCTGCTCAACGCCGCGTATTTCGTCCCCGTGGTTTACCACGGCTTCTTCGGCCAGGCCCCGGCGGCCGACGCCGGAATCGAGCGGCGCGAAGCGCCGCTTTCAGTCCTGCTCCCGCTCTGTGTGACCGCCGTCATTTCGGTCCTGATCGGCGTCTTCCCCGATCTCATCATGCAGTTCGCCCGCGCCGTCGCCCCATGAGACTCCTGCGCCTCATTGAATTCCTCCGCCGGCACCTGAAGACGGTTGTCCGGATCGCAATCGGCCTTCTTTGCCTTCTGGCCGCTCTCGACGCGATACCCGGCATCGTCGACAAGCGGCACGCCCACACCGCGGCGGAGCGCTTTCCGGCGTTCTGGTGCGCATTCGGTTTCCTCGGCTGCGTCCTGATCGTCCTTGTCTCAAAGGCCTTCGGCCATGCCGGAATCATGACCCGGGAGGATTACTACGATGAGTGACCTCTGGGTCCATCCTTCGTTGATCCTCATGGCCGGCGCCGTCCTCCTGCCCGCCATTCCGGAACGGCTGCGGAAGGGCTGGCTGCTGCTGGTTCCCCTTGTGGTGTTCGCGCGGATCGCAGCCATGGCCCAGGGCACGTTCGGCGAGATCCATTTCCTGCAGTTCACCCTGACATTCGGCCGCGTCGACGCGCTCAGCAAGGTTTTCGGCTATATCATGGCCCTCATGTGCCTGCTGGGGTCCCTTTACGGGCTCCAGGTGCGCCGCGTCGGCGAGCACATCGTGGCATGGTCCTACGTGGCCGGCTCGCTGGGCGCCATCTTTGCCGCCGATCTGCTGACGCTGTTCCTGTTCTGGGAGATGATGGCCTTTTCGTCGGTCTTCCTCATCTGGTTCCGGGGCCGGCGCCAATCCCCGGGGGCGGGCTACCGCTATCTGCTCGTCCATGTCGCGGGCGGAGTGTCGCTGCTCGCCGGGAGCATCCTTCACTACCATGCCACGGGGAGCCTGGCCTTTGTCGCCTTCGATGTGCGCAATCCGGCGCTTCCGGACTACCTGATCCTGGCCGGCTTCCTCCTCAATGCGGCCGTGCCCCCGCTCCACGCCTGGCTTCCGGACGCGTACGGGGAGGCCACCTTCAACGGCTCCGTCTTCCTGTGCGCATTCACGACCAAGACCGCCGTCTACGCCCTGTGCCGCGGATTTGCCGGGATGGGAATACTCATTCCCCTCGGGGTCATCATGGCCCTGTATGGCGTCGTCTACGCTGTCCTTGAAAACGACTGCCGCAGGCTGCTCGCCTACCACATCATCAGCCAGGTAGGCTACATGGTGGCCGCCGTCGGCCTGGGCACCCAGCTCGCGATCAACGGGGCCGTGGCGCACGCCTTTGCCCACATCCTTTACAAGGGCCTCCTTTTCATGGGGACGGGCTCCGTCCTGCACATGACGGGGAAGAGCAAGTTCACCGAATTGGGGGGCCTTTACCGGAAGATGCCGTGGACCTTCGCCTTCACGCTGGTCGGCGGGCTCTCCATCTCGGCCTTTCCGCTCTTCAGCGGATTCGTCAGCAAGTCCATGATCATCCAGGCCGGTTTCGAGGACCACAAGCTGTGGATGGGCTTCCTGCTCCTATTGGCCTCCTCCGGCACCTTCCTCCACACCGGCCTCAAGGTCCCTTATTTCATCTGGTTTGGGAAGAACCACTGCTCACCTGAGACCTGGGAGCGCGCCGCCGAACCGCCGTGGAACATGGTGGCGGCGATGGCCGTCACCTCCGCGCTTTGCATCTTCATCGGCTGCTACACGCCGTATCTTTACCGGATGCTTCCTTACACACCGGTCGAGTTTCATCCGTACACTTCCTACCACGTCTTCGAGACCCTCGAAATCCTGCTCTTCACGGCCCTAGGGTTCTTCCTCCTGATCAAGAAGCTCGAGCCCGAGGCGACGATCAGCCTCGACCTCGACTGGTTCTACCGCATGGGCGGCCGGGCCTTCCGGTGGCTGGCCCGCAGGCCGGTCCAGGCGACGGACACGGCGGTCGGGGAAATCTACCGGGCGGGCGGCCTCGTGCCCCTCATGAAATCCGCCGGGGATGTGCGCGTATTCGACAACCGCGTGATCGACGGCGCAGTCGACGGCCTTGCCTGCGCCGTGTCGCGCTCCGCCGGGCAGCTCCGCCGGATCCAGCGCGGCCCGTTGCAGGAGAACCTCACGATCGTGTTTGCGGTCGCTGTGGTCCTTCTGCTCGCCTACCTCCTCCTGCTCTGATGTTCCCCTCCGCTCCCCATACGGGCGCCCCCCTCCTCAGCATCCTGATCTTCGCCCCGCTCGCCGCGGCGGCGGTGGCGGCGCTGGTCAAGAACGAGAGGGCGCTTCGCTGGTGGACCCTGGCCGTCACGACGCTGGCGGCTGCGTTTTCGCTGAAACTTTACTGCGGCTTCAACCCGGACACGGCCGGTTTTCAGTTTGTCGAGCGCGCGGCCTGGATTCCTAGCCTCAGGATCGAGTACATCCTCGGCGTCGACGGGCTGAGCCTGCTGCTCATCCTTTTGACGACGCTGCTCGCCCCGCTGTGCGTCCTGGCCTCCTGGACGAGCATAAAGGTCCGCATCCGGGAATTCATGATCTGCCTTCTGGTCATGGAGAGCGTCATGGTCGGGGTTTTCTGCGCCCTCGATTTCGTCCTCTTTTTCGTCTTCTGGGAGGCGATGCTGATCCCGATGGCGCTTCTGATCGGGGTGTGGGGCGGCCAGCGCCGGATATATGCCTCGGTCAAGTTCTTCATCTACACCTTTTCGGGCTCCATCTTCCTGCTGGTCGCCCTGATCGCCCTGCGCCTCAGGGCGGGCAGCTTCTGCATTCCCGACCTGATGGGAAGGCCGTACGAGCCGGCCTTCCAGTGCTGGATATTCGCCGCGCTTTTCCTGTCCTTCGCGATCAAGGTGCCGATGATCCCCCTGCACACGTGGCTTCCGGCGGCCCACGTGGAGGCGCCCACGGCGGGAAGCGTCATCCTCGCCAGCGTCCTGCTGAAAATGGGAACCTATGGGTTCATCCGCTTCTGCCTGCCGATCACACCCTACGCCGCCCAGGCCTTCGCCCCTGCGATCCTCTGGCTTTCGGTGGCGGCCATCCTGTACGGCGGGCTCGCCGCGCTCGGCCAGTCCGACCTGAAGAAACTGGTCGCCTACTCCTCGGTGGGACACATGGGCTTTGCAACCCTGGGCATCTTCGTCCTCAACACCCGGGGCATGGAGGGCGCGATCCTCGTCATGATCAACCACGGCGTCACCACGGGCGCCCTGTTCATCTGCGTCGGCATCCTCTACGAGCGCCTTCACAGCCGCGAGATGGGCGATGCGGCGGGGATCGGCAAATACATGCCGGTCTTCTCCTTCTTCCTCGGCGCCTTCTGCCTTTCCTCGCTCGCGTTTCCCGGGACGAACAGCTTCATCGGCGAGTTCCTGGTTTTGTGCGGGGGCTTCGCCCGGTCAAAGATCCTGGTCGCCTGCGTCATCCCCGGGGTAGTCATCTGCGCCGCCTACATGCTCAGGATGCTGCAGCGCCTCGCCTGGGGAGGCACGCGCAATCCGGACCACGCGGGCCTGCGCGACATCGGGCTTCGCGAGACCCTCACGCTGGCGCCGCTGCTCGTCTTCGTCTTCTGGATCGGGTTCCACCCTGCGCCGTTCCTGCGCGTGATGCACGCGAGCGTGGCGAATCTCCTGCAGCAGGCCGGCCGGCTCCCCTGACACCATGACCTCCGCCTTCATCCAGGCCTTTCTTCCCGAGCTGGTGCTTGTCTGCGGGGCGCTCGGCCTGTTTGTGGTGGCCCTGGGCGGATCCCAAGGCCGCGCCGCGCGCAAGACCGCCCTGGTCGTCGCCGCGGCGGCGATCCTCGCCTGCGTCCTTGCGCTGGGCGCGCGGGCGGACCTCTTCAGCGGGGCGTACCGGGTCGACGCCTTCTCCCAGCTGCTGAAGCTCGCCTTCGCCTGCGGCTTTGCGGCAATCGTGCTTCTGTCCGGGGATCTCCCCGACATACGGGACGAGATCAAGCCCGAGTACTTTCTGTTTGTCACGTTGAGCGCGACCGGGCTGGTGATGCTGGTCAGCTGCATCGACGTGATAGCGCTCGTCGTGGCCCTTGAACTGGCGTCGTTTCCCCTCTACCTGCTCGTTCCCATGCGCCGCGAGCGAGGGGGCCAGCGCAGCCAGATGGAATCGGCCATCAAATACGTCATGTTTGGCGTGGCCGCGAACGGAATCATGCTCTTCGGCCTGAGCTACCTCTTCGGGCTCACCGGCACGACGCACCTGCCGCAGATGGCCGCCAGTCTCCGGATGCAGGCTGGCTCGCCGCTGGCGATCGCCGGCCTGGCCATGGCCTTCTGCGGGCTCTTCTACAAGCTGGCGGTCTTTCCCTTCCATTTCTGGACGCCCGACGTCTACCAGGGGGCCTCGAATGAGACCGCCGGGTTCATCGCCTCGCTTCCGAAGCTCGGCGCCGTGGCCGTCCTGGTCCGCTTCGTCTCCCTGGCGCCGCCGGACAACCGGGCGATCATCCTGCTGCTCTCGGTCCTGGCCGCGGCGTCCATGTTCTACGGGAACCTTGTCGCCCTCATGCAAAGGGACCTGAAGCGCATGCTGGGCTTCTCGGGAATAGCCCACGCGGGCTATGCGATGGTGGGCCTGGTCGCGCTCGACCTGGCCGGCTACACCGCCGCGATCTATTACTCCCTGGGCTACGTCCTCATGATCCTGGCCTGTTTCGTCGTGGCCTGCCGCGTGTCGCCGGACGGAACCAACGTCGCCGTCGGGGACCTCGCCGGGCTGCACCGCCGCTCGCCCTTGCTCGCGATCACGCTGTTCACGGGCATCTTCGCCCTCGCAGGGCTTCCTCCCTTCGTCGGATTCATGGGCAAGCTTGGGCTCCTTGCGGCCGCCCTTGCCCGCGGGCACCTGTGGCTTGTCGTCGTCGCCGTCGTCAACTCCGCGATCGCAATCTACTATTACCTACAGGTGATCCGGCAGGCCGTCTTCGGGGAGGCGGCTGTCGAGCGGCCGCCGATCCGGCTGTCGGCGTCGACCCGCCTTCTATGCGTCGTTCTCATCGCCGGCATCGTCGCCTTCGGCGCATTTCCGGAGACGATCATCGGCGCGATCAGGCAGTCGCTGACTTTCATTCCGTCCTCCGCGCCCTATCGGTGAGCCCCTTTGGGGGCGCGGCGCGCCTTCCGGGATCCGCTTTGCAGGTTATGGAGCCCATTAGTTCGGCGCAATACATGCGCATCGCCAATATAATCTCTCGCTATAGTCTTATGGAATAATTATGGGAGCCATGCCGGCGGTTATTTTTCCGCAGGCGACCCCAAACATATCCAACATAGCGCCGGCGGCCGCGCCTGCGCCACTGGAGACCAACGCCGATGATCCAGGTTCTGCGGACGGTGAAATACGAAGCCGAGCGCGTGAAAGGCTTCGGGCGGGAGATTATGAGCGTGCCGGGCTGCGAGAATCTCGCCAGCTGCATCCAGTGCGGGACCTGCTCCGGCACATGCCCGCTCAGCGTTTATATGGCGCATTCGCCCCGCCAGATCATGGCGCTGGTCCGAGCCGACTTCAAGGACGAGGTCCTGCAGAGCAACAGCATCTGGCTTTGCGCCTCCTGCTACGCGTGCACGACCGAGTGCCCCCGGGAGATCCGCGTCACCGACATCATGTACGCGCTCAAGCTTCGCGCCATACGCGAGGGGGCCTATCCGAAGCATTTCCCGATCCCGATCCTGGCGAAGGAGTTCTCCCGGATGGTGCGCAGCAAGGGCCGCATCACGGAAACGCTGCTCGTCATGCGCCTTTTCATGAAGGCCAACCTGCGAGCCGTCCTGGGCGCGTGGCGGCAGGGCCTCGGCCTCATCCGCACGGGGCGGTTCGTCATCCTGCACGAGCGCATCGAGCGCCGCGAGGAGCTTGAGAAGATGCTCGCCTCGGTCGAAGCCGGCGAAGCGAACCCCTCGCCCAAGGATCTCCCATGAAGAAATACGCCTATTTCCCCGGATGCTCGCTCAAGGGCCTCGGCCGCGGCTACGAGGAGTCGCTGCTGCCGGTGATGGAGAGGCTCGGCGTCGAAATGGTCGAGCTCGACGACTGGAACTGCTGCGGCGCGACGGCCTACATGTCGATCGACGAGAAGCAGGCGTGCGTCCTCGCCGCCCGCAACCTCGCCCTTGCGGAGAAGACCGGGGCGGGGGACCTGGTCACCCCGTGCAGCGCATGCTACCTCGTGCTCAACAAGATGAAGCACTACATAAAGGAATCGGAGGAGATGCGCACGACCGTGCGGCGCTCGCTCGACGGCGCCGGGCTCAGCTACAGCGGCAACACTCCGGTCCGCCATCCGCTCGACATCCTCGTCAACGACATAGGCCTCGACGTGATCAAGGAGAAGGTCGTCCGTCCGCTGACCGGACTCAAGGTCGTCCCCTACTATGGCTGCCAGGTCGTGCGGCCCTACTCGACTTTCGACGATGCGTGGAATCCGACCACGATGGACCGGCTGCTCGCGACGATCGGCGCGGAGGTCGTGCCGTACCCGCTGAAGACCAAGTGCTGCGGCGCAAGCCTCACGGGAACGCTGCCGAAGGTCGGGCTGCGGTTGACCTACATTCTGCTGAGGGAGGCGGCGCGGCGGGGGGCGGACGTCATCTCGACGATCTGCCCGCTTTGCCAGTTCAACCTCGACGCGTACCACGACCAGGTCGCGCGCCGGTGGGGGCCGGTGCCCGTGCCGACGGTCTACTTCACCCAGCTCATGGGCCTCGCCTTCGGGCTGCCCGCGAAGCAGCTGGGCCTCAACCGCAACTTCGTCCGCATGAAACCGCTGCCGGCAGCACACGCCCCGGCGTAATCCAAACACCGCCCGGTCCATGAACTCGAACGGCACAAACGGCGACATCCGCATCGGCTTCTACATCTGCCATTGCGGCCACAACATCGAGGGGATGGTCGATTGCGCCGCCGTGGCGCGCGACATCGCCAAGCTCCCAGGCGTGGCCGTCTCCCGCGACTACAAGTACATGTGCTCCGAGCCCGGCCAGGAGCTGATCCAGACCGACATCCGCGAGCACGCCCTCAACCGCGTCGTCGTCGCGTCGTGCTCGCCGCTGCTGCACGAGCACACGTTTCGCAATGCCGTCGAGGCGGGCGGGCTGAACCGCTTCTTCTTCCAGATGGTGAACATCCGTGAGCACGACTCGTGGGTGCACACCGACCGCGCGGCGGCGACGGCGAAGGCGATCGCATTGGCGCGCGCGGCGGTGCGGCGGGTGCGCTTCCACCGCGCACTCGAGACCACGCGCGTTCCGATCCATCCGGACGTGCTCGTCGTCGGCGGCGGCATCACGGGAATCCACGCCGCCCTCACGCTGGCCAACGGCGGAAAGAAGGTCTTCCTCGTGGAGAGGGAGCCGAGCATCGGCGGCCACATGGCCAAGTTTGACAAGACCTTCCCGACCCTCGATTGCGCCGCCTGCATCCTCACCCCGAAGATGTCCGCGGTCCGCGCGCACGAGAACATCAACCTGTGGACGAATTCGGAGGTCGTGAAGGTCGAGGGCTACGTCGGCAACTACACGGTCACGGTGAAGCGGCGCCCGCGCTACGTGAACGAGGAGCTGTGCGTCGGCTGCCAGGAATGCATCGCGGCGTGCGTCTTCAAGGAGCCGAAATTCCCCGACGAGTTCAATGTGGGCCTGGGCAAGCGCAAGCCGATCTACATTCCATTTCCCCAGGCCGTGCCGCAGGTCGTCCTTATCGACCGGGAGCGCTGCCTGCATTTCAAGACCGGCAAGTGCAAGAAGACCTGCGTCGAGGCGTGCGCCGACCGGCATGCGATCGACTTCACGCAGAAGGAGGAGCTGGTCCAGGTCAGGGTGGGCAACATCATCGTCGCAACCGGTTTCAAGCTCTTCGACGCCAAGCGCATACCGCAGTACGGCTACGGACGCTACCCGAATGTCGTCACCTCCATCGAGCTCGAGCGGCTCGTGACGAGTTCGGGGCCGACCGGCGGCGAGGTGCTGCTGCGCGACGGGACCCACCCGAAGTCGGTCGCCTTCATCCTCTGCGTCGGCTCGCGCGACTTTAAGACCAACCGCTGGTGCTCGCGCACCTGCTGCATGCACTCGATGAAGCTTGCGCAGCTCGTCCGCGAGCACACGGACGCCGAGGTGACGGTATTCTACCTCGACATCCGCGCACCCGGCAAGGGGTGCGAGGAGTTCTACGACAAGTCGCTCAAGGACGGCATCCGCTTTGTCCGCGGCCGCGTCGCGGAGGTGACCGACTGGGCCCTGAGGGAGGAGGAGGAGGGAAAGCTCGTCATCCGCGCCGAGGACACCCTGGCCGGCGTCGTCCGCCGGATTCCGGTCGACATGATCGTCCTGGCGGTGGGCATGGAGCCGCAGGCGGATGCGCAGGATGTTCGGCGCCTCTTCAACATGAGCTGCGGCACCGAGGGATGGTTCCTGGAGAAGCATCCGAAGCTTGCGCCGGTTAGCACCTTCACCGACGGCGTCTTCATCGCGGGCTGCTGCCAGGGGCCGAAGGACATCCCCGACAGCATCGCCCAGGCGGGCGCCGCCGCCGCGGAGGCGATGGCGCTGATCGACCGCGGCTACATCGAGCAGGAGCCCAACACCGCCTACATCGACCAGGCGGACTGCTCCGGCTGCAAGTCCTGCCTGCCGCTTTGCCCGTACACGGCCATCGCCTTCGACGAGGCGACGAAAAAGGCGGCGATCAACGCGACCCTGTGCAAGGGCTGCGGCACGTGCGTCGCGGCGTGCCCGTCCGGATCGATCCGGCAGCATTTGTTCGAGGACGAGGAAATCTTCAGCGAAATCGAAGGAGTATTGACCCATGCATGATGCGAATTGGGAGCCACGCATCGTGGCGTTCTTCTGCAACTGGTGCACGTACACCGCAGCCGACCTGGCCGGCGTCTCGCGCCTGAAGTACGCGCCGAATGTGCGCATCGTGCGCCTGATGTGCTCGGGCCGGGTGGACCCGCAGTTCATCCTGGCCGCGCTGGCCGGCGGCGCCGACGGCGTCCTGATCGGCGGGTGCCACCCCGGCGACTGCCACTACGCCGAGGGGAACATGAAGACACTGCGGCGCTTCCAGATGCTCAGGCGCGTCCTCGCCGGCTTCGGGCTGGAGGAGCCGCGCGTGCGGCTGGAATGGATCTCCGCCGCCGAGGGCGAGAAGGTGCGCTACGTCATCAATGAGATGGTCGAGCAGCTGCGCCCCCTCGGACCGCTCGCCTGGGGCCAGCGGTTCGGTGTGGAGGAAGGGGCCGCCGCGCATGCCGCGCCCGCGCCGCAACCGGAGGCCGTCCATGCCTAAGCCCAAGATCGCCCTGTACTGGTGCGCCTCCTGCGGCGGGTGCGACGAGGCGGTTGTCGACCTCGCCGAGGGTATCCTCGGCGTGCTCGACGCCGTCGACATCGTGTTCTGGCCCGTGGCCATGGACTTCAAGAAGAGCGACGTCGAGGCCCTGGCCGACCAGTCGCTGCTTGCGACGCTTCTCAACGGGGCAGTCCGCTCGAGCGAGCAGGAGGAGATGGTCCGGCTGTTGCGCCGGAAGAGCAGGTATCTCGTGGCCTACGGAAGCTGCGCCTGCCAGGGCGGCGTCCCGGGCCTTGCGAACCAGTTTTCCCGCGAACAGCTGCTGCGATTTGTCTACGAGGAGGCGCCGACCCTCGGCGAAAACGGGAGGGCCCGTCCCCAGCTCGAATCCCGGGACAACGGACACTCCCTCGGGTTGCCGCAACTGGACAATGCCGTGCGCACACTCGATCAGGTCGTGGAGGTTGATTATTACCTCCCCGGCTGCCCGCCGACGCCAAACCTCACGCAGGCGGCGCTGCAGGCGCTGCTCTCGGGCGAGCTGCCGCCCCGCGGCACCGTGCTCGCCCCCGACATCGCCCTTTGCGACGAGTGCCCGCGCAAGGCCACCAAGCCGCAGGACCTGAGCTTCGCCCAGTTCAGGCGCCCGCATGAGATGCTGATCGATGCGGAAAAATGCCTGCTCGCCCAGGGCCTGGTCTGCTGCGGCCCGGCGACGCGGGGCGGATGCGGGGCGCAGTGCATCAGCGGCAACATGCCATGCACGGGCTGCTTCGGACCGACCTCCCGCGTCCGGGACCAGGGCGCGAAGCTCCTGTCCTCGCTTTGCGCAAACATGGCCGGCAAGGACGAGACGGCCATCAACCGCACGCTCGACGGCATACCAGATCCCATCGGCACCTTCTACCGCTACGCCCTCCCGTGCTCCATCCTCCGGCGCGGCGAATGCACGGCCCCAACACCTTCAACCTTCAATCCATGAACACGGCCACCGAATTACCGAGGGCTGAAGGCGGCGCGGCGCCTCGCCGCTTCACCATCGAACCGATCACCCGTCTCGAAGGCCACGGCCGGATCGAGATCTTCCTGGACGATGAGGGAGACGTGGAGCACGCGTACCTGCAGATCCCCGAATTGCGGGGCTTCGAGGTGTTCAGCCGCGGCCGCCCGGCCGAGGACATGCCCCAGATCACGAGCCGGATCTGCGGAGTCTGCCCCACGGCGCACCACATGGCGGCGACCAAGGCCCTGGACGAGCTTTACCGCGTGGAGCCGACGCCGACCGCGCGCAAGATCCGCGAGCTCGTCTACAACGCCTTCATGCTCGAGGACCATGCCCTGCACGTCTACGTGCTCGGGGGCCCCGATTTCATCGTCGGCCCGCAGGCTCCCGCGGCCGAGCGCAACCTCGCCGGCGTGATCGGCAAGGTGGGCGTCGAAGTCGGCCGGAAGGTGATCGCGATGCGCCGACGCGTGCGCGAACTGATTACGTATTTCGGCGGCAAGGTGATCCATCCGGTCCTGGGTCTGCCGGGCGGGGTCGCGAAGGGCCTTGCACCCGCGGACCTGCCGAAGTTTGCCGCCCTGGCGCACGACGCCCTGGACTTCGCCCTGTTCACCAACCAGGTCTTCCACGACCTGGTGCTGAAGAACCCCGAGTACGTGAAGCTGATCACCTCGGACGCCTACACCCACCGAACGTACTACATGGGGCTTGTCGACGCGCAGAACCGGGTGAATTTCTACGACGGCAAGATCAGGGTCGTCGACCCGGCCGGGCGCGAATACGCGAGCTTCCCCGCGGCGCGCTACCGGGAATTCATCGCCGAGCACACCGAGCCGTGGAGCTACATGAAGTTCTGCCATCTGCGCCCGCTCGGCTGGAACGGCTTGGCGGACGGGCCGGATACGAGCGTCTACGCCGTTGCACCCCTCGCGCGGCTCAATGTCACCGACGGCATGGCGACGCCCCTCGCGCAGCAGGCCTATGTGGAGTATTTCAACACGCTGGGCGGCAAGCCCGTCCACCACACGCTCGCAAACCACTGGGCCCGCGTGGTCGAGATGATCCACGCCGCCGAGAGGATGGTGGCTCTCACGGCCGATCCCGGACTGACCGGCACCGACATCCGGACGCTGCCAACCCAGAAGCCGACGGTCGGCGTCGGCGTCGTCGAGGCGCCGCGCGGCACCCTCTTCCATGACTATGAAACGGACGAAGCCGGCCTGATCACCCAGGCGAACCTGATAGTCGCGACCCAGAACAACGCCGCGCGAATCGCGATGAGCGTGGAGAAGGCCGCGAAGCGGCTTATCCACAGGAACGAAGTGTCCGAGGGCCTGCTAAACATGGTGGAAATGGCCTTCCGCGCCTATGATCCCTGCTTCGGCTGCGCGACCCACGCGCTGCCCGGGCACCTGGCGCTGCGGGTTCGCATCCACGACAGCGCCGGCGGCCTCCTGCGCGAACTCGTCCAGGAGTGAGCCGCCACCCATGACCGAGCCCCGCGAAAGCGTCCTGGTCCTCGCACTGGGCAATGATCTCCTTGGCGATGACGCCGTCGGGTTGCATGTGGCGCGCGCTGTCGCGATGCGGCTTGCCGGCACCGACGGCTGCGCGGTGCGCGAGTCGATTGAGATGGGGCTGACCCTGCTGGACGAGATATCCGGTTGCGAGCATCTCCTGCTCGTCGATTCAATCGAGACGGGCGCCGCACCCGGCTTTGTCCACGAATTCGACGCCGACTGCCTCAAGGGCCGGAGGATCGCCGCCCCCCATTTCGTCGGGATCGCCGAGACCCTCGAGCTGGGCAGGCTCCTGGGCCTGCCGATGCCCTGCGACGTCGAGGTCTTCGCGATCGAGGTGCGGGAGGCCTACACCATCCGCCTCGCGCTCACCCCCGAGGTGCAGCGGGCCGTGGCCGAGGCGGCCGACCGGATCAGCGCGCGGGCGATCAGCCTGTTGCAGCCCGGGGTGTTGGAGACAGGCCCCCTGGCGGGGACAGGCACCAGCCCGGAGCGGCGCCTCGCGGTTGGCTGAAAATGCAGGTTCCTGGACAAGATATGCAGAGCCAGGCGGGGGGGGGTGGGGTAAGTTTGGCTTTCCGATGGGTGCCGACCCGATAAGCATTTGGAACTCAAAATACGCCTGGTCTTTGATCGCGCGCGAGGCACCGCCCAAGCGGCCTCCGGCCGAGCGAATCAACGACACCGACGAGATTTATCTCGGCTATGACGAGGCAGCCGTGCGTGCGCAGGCCAGCCGTTGCATCCAGTGTCCCAATCCCGGCTGCGTCCAGGCCTGCCCGCTGGGCAACCGTATTCCCGAGTGGCTGGCCCTCGCGGCCGCAGGCGACTTCCTGGGCGCGGCAGAGGTCTCCCGCTCGACGAGCAACATGCCCGAAATCTGCTCGCGCATCTGCCCGCAGGAGAGGCTCTGCGAGAGCGCCTGCTTCCTGTGCGGGCCGTCCGATCCGGTGGCGATTGGCGCTGTTGAGCGATTTATCAACGACTTCGCGCTGCGTCACGAGGTGGCAACGGCGGTGCCCGCGTACCCGAACGGCTTCAAGGTCGGGGTAGTCGGCTCCGGACCCGGCGGAATCGCCTGTGCGGACGAACTGGCGAAACAGGGCTTTGAAGTGACCGTCTTTGACGCGCAAACGCGGCCCGGCGGACTGCTGGCGAACGGAATTCCGGAATTCAAGCTGAACCGGGGCCTGGTGGAACGTCGAATCGAGGTTCTGAAGGCCCGGGGCGTCGTTTTCAGGCTCGGTGTCCGAGTCGGCAGCGACCTGTCGCTGCGCGAGTTGCAGGAGCAGTTCGACGCGGTCTTCCTCGCATTCGGCGCCCAAAGGCCCAAGTCGATCGATATCCCCGGCGCCGAGCTGGATGGTGTCGTCCAGGCGCTTCCTTTCCTCGTCGGAACGGACATGAACCTGCCTTCGCGCGATCTGCCCGTGTCCGTCAAGGGCAAGCGGGTCGTGGTTCTCGGGGGCGGCGACACCGCCATGGATTGCCTCCGCCTGGCTGTCCGCAGCGAAGCAATGGACGCATTGTGCCTTTACCGCCGCGATCTGGCGAACATGCCCGGAAGCCGCGCGGAGTACGCGAATGCCCTCGAGGAAGGCGCCCGGTTCCAATTTCTCACCAACCCCGTAGCCTTGGAGGGCACGCCCGCCGGCGCAGTCGCCCGCGTGCGGTGCGAGCGCATGGAACTGGGGGCGCCCGACGCCGGCGGCCGTCGCCGGCCGAAGCCGGTCCCAGGATCGGAATTTGAGGTGCCGGCGGACCTGGTGCTCGTGGCCTACGGCTTCGATCCCGCGCCATTTCCGGCGGGAAGCGATTTTTGCCGGTTGGCGCTAAGTGATTGGGGTGGAATCATTGTCGATTCCAACCAGATGACCAGCGTTCCAGGGGTCTTTGCCGGGGGCGACTCCACCCGCGGCCCGAGCCTGGTGGTCCACGCCGTCAGGGACGGACGGCGCGCCGCCGCCGGCATGGAGCGCTATCTCGCCAGCGTAAAAGCTTAGGCAGGATTTGCCTGCGGCCGATGTCTGGGTTGCTATTGTATTCATGACGCATGAATCCGCCCACACGACTTGCGTGGCCCAGTCCGGCGCCATGAGCCTTTTCAGAGTTTCCCTGACCGCCGTCGATCCGCGTGACAGCACGAAGGCGGCGCCCGGCGTTGAGGCCCTGGTGGACACCGGCGCTGAATTGAGTTGGCTGCCGGCGGCGATCCTGGCCGGATGCGGTATTGTTCCGGTGCGCAAGCGCGGCTTCCGAACCGCCACCGGGCAGATTGCGGTTCGGGACACAGGATACGCCATTCTGCGGGCCGAGGGATTCGAAACAATCGATGAAATCGTCTTTGGGGAATCCGGCGATCTGTCGATCCTCGGCGTGCGGACCCTTGAGGGTTTTGGCGCGACGGTGGATCCGGTCGCGCACCGCCTGATCGCCTGCAGCTCGATTGTCGCTGCCGCCTAGTCCGAAGGAACGGGGGCGGGACGCCCTCCCATGGCTGGGGCTGTGCTTGGGCGGGCGCGCATTCCCGCCGTCGTGATGACGACAACTCCCCCGATGAGAACGGGAACAGCGAGGAGCATCCTCAAGTGGAGCGACTCGCCGAGAACCAGCCAGCCGGCCAAGAGCGCCACCACCGGGTTGACGTAGGCGTAGGTCGCAACCCTTGAGGGCGGATTGTGCTTGAGAAGCCAAATGTACGCCGGAAATGCGATCAGGGATCCGACCACCGTGAGATAGACGAAGGCGCCCCACGAAGACGGCGTCATCACCGCCATATTGAACTGGTTTTCCTCTCCGAGGACCAGGCTGACGACGAGCATCGCCGCCCCGCCGCCCAGCATCTGCATCGCGGCCGTCCACATCGGGGCGGCCCTGGCGCCGGTGTGCTTGGAGTACACGGAGCCAAGGCACCAGATGGCCGAGCTGAGGAAGAGGCCGGCCACCCGAAGGGAAGGGGGCCGCTGCCCGGCAGGAAACGCGCCCGGGCCGAAAAGAATGATCAGGCCCGCCAGCCCGAGGAGCAGCCCGGTGATGACCGAGCGCGACGGCCGGGTGCCGCCTGGCATTAGGAACGAGAAAATCACCATGAAGAACGGGGCGGTGCCGACTGCCAGGGCGCTCAATCCAGATGGAACCCGCTGTTCGGCCCAGCAGACAATGGCATTTCCGCCGACAAGGCCGAGGCCGACGAGGAACTGGTCCTTCCAGCGGGCCTCCCCTGGCCGCGGGCCTTCCCGCAGGCGCAGGTAGCCGTAGAGCACCGCTCCGGCGATGAGAAACCTCGCCGCGGATAGGAGAAAAGGCGGCATTCCGGCCACAGCCAGCCGGATTCCCAGGTAAGTTGTGCCCCAGACGAGGTAGATGCACCCGAAGCCAAGAAAGTTTCTGGCGCGAGAGGGTCTGGGTGGACTCATGGCGATTCTCCGGATCGAATGGGATAACCCTCCCTCTGCCAATACTCGAGTCCGCCAATCAATTCCTTGACGGAAAAGCCCATCGAGCTCAGGCGCAGCGCGCCTTTTGTCGAAGCATTGCAGCCCGGACCCCAGCAGTAGGTCACGTAGACTTTGTCTTTTGAGAGATGCGCGGTTGACGCCGCGGTCATCTGGCGGTGCGGCAGGTGGATGGATCCTGGGATATGGGAAGCGAGGTAGGCATCCCGCGTGCGGGTGTCGACCGCGACCACCTCCGAGACAGCCGACTCGAGGTCATGGTGCAGGTCGAACGGGTCGGTCTCAAATGCAAGCCGGCCGGCAAAATGGCGCGCCGCTTCGGAGGGCGCTGCTGCCGGATGCTCGGAAACGAGGGAAGGGAGGGCGGTGGAGGCGTGTGCGGTATTCATTTCGCGGTCAGTTTATCTTGTAATGGCCCTAGTCAAAAGGGCCAATCTTGCAAAATCAATGGGGCCACTTTATCTGCATCAAATCCTGGCATGGCCGCGCCGACCCTTTCCCTGAGCCTGATCACCCTTGACGCCGGAAGCTCCGCGACGCTGCAGCACCAGCTGCGGGATGCTCTCCGCCGACGAATCCTCGGCGGCGAATTTCCACCCGGTTCCCGGCTTCCGGCGACACGCTCCCTTCGCCGCGCGCTGGGCATCGGGCGCAACACTGTCCTGAATGCGTACGAACAGTTGGTTGCCGAGGGATACCTGAGCAGCCGCCGCGGCTCCGGCACCTTTGTGAGCGACGATCTCCCCGACGCGCGCCTTCGAGCGACGTCCGCCCATGACAGGATCGCGGCCGCAAGGCACGCAACGCCGGTTTCGAGCGGGGCCCGTCAGCTGCGTGTCGCGACACTGGATTCCACCCCGCCGCGATCGGCGCCGTGGCCCTTCCAGCCCTGCATACCGTCGGCCGCCGAGTTTCCGCTGTCCGAATGGGAGTCCCTTCGGCGGCGCGTCCTGAATTCGCGCGGCGAGCGGCTTCTGCAGGCGGGCGATCCGGCCGGGGATCGTGCCCTGCGCGAGGTGATCGCCGTCCATCTTCGGGATTACCGCGGGGTGCGCTGCTCGGCGGGCCAGATCGTGATCACCGCGGGAGCCCAGCATGCATTCAACCTCATTCTGGCCTCATCTGCGCAGCGCGGCGGGCGCGTCTGGATCGAGGATCCCGGGTATGGAGGATTCCGGGCCGCAGCTCATGCGGCCGGCGCGGCGCTCGTCCCGCGGCCGGTCGACGCCGAGGGTTTGGCGCTCCCGGATCGGGTCCCGGAGCACCCTCCGAAGCTCATCTACGTGACGCCGTCCCGGCAGTTCCCGCTCGGAGTGACGATGAGCCTGAGGCGCCGGCTTGCCCTGCTTGAGTTCGCCGAACGGACCGGGGCGTGGGTCATCGAGGATGACTACGACAGCGAGCACCGTTATTTCGGCCGGCCGCTGCCGGCCCTGCAGGGTCTTGGAGAGAACGCCCGCGTCATCTACGTCGGCACCTTCACCAAAACGATCTATCCCTCGCTGCGGCTGGGCTTCCTTGTCGCGCCGCTGTCCCTGACGGAGGATTTCGTCCGGATGCGCGCCGTCTCCGACACGCATTCTCCGAGCATAGACCAGGCCGTGCTGGCCGAATTCATCGGCGGCGGCCACTACGCCCGCCATCTCCGGCGCATGCAAACGCTCTATGGGGAACGCCTCCAGGTCCTGCGATCCGAGATGTCGCGGCTGATGGGCGGCCTGACCCGGATGGAACCGGTCAACGCCGGCCTGAGTGTCGTCGGCTGGCTCCCGCCTGGCGCGGATGACGCCGTTTGGAGCGCAAATGCCGCCGCCAAGGGAGTGGACGTGCCGCCCCTTTCGTCGTATCGCATGAAGGTGCGGCTGCGGCCGGGAGCCGTGTTCGGCTTTGCGGCCTTTCCACCGGCCCTGATTCGGCGCAGCGCCGAGCGGCTCGCTGCGGCGTGGGCCGGGTAGGTGCAAAGGGCGCCCGGGCAAAACGGCGGCGCTGCGGCCCAAGCCGGCGTCCTTGCCCCCGTGTACCGTTCAAAAGAGGGGGTTTGCCGGGGGGCGCTCGTTGCGTCGGGCGGGCCGGTCAGGGAGGTGCGGCGGTTTTGCCCCGCAGAAGGTCCAGGACCACGGTCGACATGGCGGCCACGCCGGTTTCGATCGTGGGTTGGGGCAGGGGGGCGAATCGGCTTGAATGCAGCGCCGGCAAGGCCACGCCCGTCCTCTGGCTTTCGGCCCACTTCGCCGGCGCGACGGCCCCGATCCGAAACATGCAAAGCGGGATGTGCTCGACCGTGCGGCCGTACTCGCTGAAATCCTCGCCGCCCATCTCCGGGTCGATCGCCTTGACCCGCTCGGCGCCAAACCGGCCGATCAGCGCCTGCCGCACCCGGCGGGTGAGGGTAGGATCGTTGTACGTCGCCGGCGTGTACTCGTCCTCGAGGACCTTGACCTCGGGCATGAGATCGTCGGGGAGCCCGGCGGCGATCGCCTCGCCCCGGCAAATTCGCCTGATGGCCTCTATCGTGTGAAGGCGGACATCGTCGGAGTAGCTGCGCAGCGTGAGCTCGAGGTCCACGGCGTCGGGTATGATGTTCGGCCTGGTCCCGCCGTGGATCGAACCCACTGTCACGACCGCGGGATGAATCGGGCTCGTCTCGCGGCTGACGATCGTCTGGAGCGAAAGGATGATCTTGGCCGCGAGGACGATCGGATCCTTGGTCAGGTGCGGATAGGCCCCGTGCCCGCCGACACCGTGGACCTTGATCGTCACCGTATCGACGTTCGCCATCGCATAGCCTTCCACCAATCCGAGCGTTCCCGCAGACAGGCTGGCGCTGTCGTGAAGAGCAACCGCAAAGTCCGGTTTCGGGAATTTCCTGAACAGCCCTTCCCTTAGCATCGCCCGGGCGCCGACCCCCATCTCCTCGGCCGGCTGGCCGATGAGGACGAGGGTGCCGCTCCAGCGGTCCTTCTCGCCGGCCAAAAGTCGCGCCGTGCCGACAAAGACCGTCATATGGATGTCGTGTCCGCAGGCGTGCATGACGCCGACGATCTGACCGGAAAGATTCTTCGTCTTCACCGTGCTCGCATACGGCAGCCCCGTCTGCTCCTCGACGGGCAGGGCGTCCATGTCGGTCCGGACAAGGACGGTCGGCCCCGGTCCGTTGGCCAGGACGCCGACGATGCCGAAGCCGCCGAAGTGTTCCGTCACCGCAAAGCCTGCGGCGCGCAGTTCGGCTGCGACCTTGGCGGAGGTCTTCTCCTCCATCAGCGAGAGCTCGGGATGGGAATGCAGATCCTTGTAAAACAGCTCCAGGGAGGGGTAATCCTTGGCGATCGATCGATCGATCTCCTCGGGCACCACCGGGTCTGCGGCCGCCAGGCCGGCGCGAGGGCAAAATGCCGCCGCGATCAATAGCGGGACGAGGCGGAGGAGGGCTGATTTCATCGGAGGGGCATCGGGCAAGTCCATGATTGAAGCTGTGCCGGTGGGCATAGCCGCTTGCGCTTGCCCTGCAAGTCCGGAATCCGCCTACTGCTCCCCGCGACCATGAGCTCGTTGCATACGCGCCAGCACGGAGTTGGCTGGCTTAATGAGGTTGGTGCCCGCATGCGCACATTCTGGCCGGCCAAGCTGTTCGGCACGCTGCTGGGCATGACCGCCTTTTTTGCCGTGTATTTCTGGCTGCTCCGGCACCCGCGCTATCCCCTGACAGTTGTGCCGCTCACCGCCGTCGACCGGTTGATCGGCTTCCAATCCCGTGCCGTGTTTCTCTATCTATCCTTGTGGCTTTACGTTTCACTGGCGCCTGCCCTTCTGATCGATCGCCTCGAACTTGTGTCCTACGGTCTGGCCGCCGCCGCGCTCAGCGGGATCGGCTTTGTGGTGTTTCTTTTCTGGCCCACCGCCGTAATGCGGCCCGATGTCGGCTGGCCGCAGTCCTCCGCCTTTGCCTTTCTCGAGTCGGTTGATGCCTCGGGCAACGCGTGTCCCTCGATGCACGTGGCTTTTGCAGTGTTCACCGCCGTCTGGTTTGAACGCCTGTTGCGGCAGATGGGTGCCGGGCGGCTTGTTTGGGTGCTCAACTGGCTGTGGTGCCTGGGCATTCTGTATTCAACGGTCGCCATCCGCCAGCATGTCGTGCTCGACGTCCTCGCGGGAGCCGTGCTCGGGGCGGCGGTCGCCGCCGTGCCCATGCGATTGCTCCGAACGCATGAACGTTGATCCGGTCTCCGCAGGCGGCTCAACTTGCGATCTCATGCCGCCCTTCTGGCCATCCAGTCCGATCCTCGATGTTCGCGGATCATGTGAAGGCGAATCAATCGGCACGAGTGACGGGCGGAGGGCCGAGGTCGGATGATTCGCCCGTTTTACGGAATGTTTTCTTCTTCAAGCTGACGGACTAGCGCATCGATCTTGCGATGAACTTCCTTCCTTCCGTTCCGAGCTGCCGTGATGGCGATTATATGGCTGTGAACCTGGGCCGGCGCACCGCCCTTGCCATCCTGACCAGCGACGGACTTCGAGCCAGACGTCCTGACGGACTCGGTTTCGAGCCCTTGGGCGTCAGACCACCTTCCAGGGAATGGCATGGTCGACGCTTCATCTTAAGTAGCGGGTTTGGAGGGATAGTTTGTCGTATCGAGTATGATGGCGCTCAGTTTGCCATGAAATTCGAGAAACGTGCATTTGGTGCGCCGGCCTTGGCCGTGACGCTGGTGGCGCAATGTTATTCTCAAGTAACTGCGCCTGCTCCTGTTCCTCTCCCACCATGCCTGATTTATTACTCCTACCTTGAACCGGGTTACGGGAGCGGATCGCGGCTGATGTTGTACAATGCGGATAAAACGTACGTCGAAATCAATTCGGTGATCAATGGTGTAACCGTGCCCACGCGCACGGGAACGTTCACGTACGTTGTCGATCCGCAGCAGACCTTCCGTGCGGGAATCCAGTACGACGGCGGGACAGGTCCACTCCAAGACGACTGGCTGTACTTCTATACGGCGAATTCCGGTGCCAATTCGCTTCCTTCGGGCGAAGCGTTGGGTGGACGTCCCTTTACAGCATTCACGTTATATCCGAAGCAGACCACTAACGGCGCATGCAACGTTTCGAATCTCAGCCAGCTGGCCGGAAGCACGGGCACTTGCGGCTTCGTCGTTCAATCGGGCGGCCCGCGATGGGTGCTCCTTCGGGCGAGCGGTTCGAGCCTCAGCATCTTCGGGGTGTCCCCCACTGTGTCGAGTCCGTCGTTCACGCTGTACGATTCGACGCAGGCGGTCCAGGGCACATCGTCGGTGTGGAGTTCAGACCCCAATCTCGCGGGCGGCTACCAGACCGTCTTTTCTCTTGTCGGAGCCTTCCCATTGAAAACCGGATCGGACGAGGGAGTTCTTCTGGTCCCGCTGAGTCCCGGATGTTATACCGCCCAGTTCCGGGCTGGCAGCTCGGCGACGATGCTATTCGAGGCCTACATTTTGCCGTTCTAGCCCGATTCGGCAGCCCGCCTCAGCCCGCTGGGCTGCGGCGCGGCATCGATCGCATCGCGATCGATGGTGGACCCTGCTGGGGTCTATCATTTCCCTATGAAACGCCGCTTTGGGGCGGCTTTGGGGCGTGTTTTTCCCAAAGTAACGCGGCTGAGTGACAAAAAACGAACGGCGGATTTGCCGCCGCCATGATGTTCCTGGGCCTGAGCAGTTCTTCAGTCCCTCACTCGGCGCTAGGGAGTTGGCCTGGCTCAAGTCGTTTCACGTCGGCGAACTTATCGAGATCCTTGTCAAAGGAAGCTGGCCTGATACCCCGCGCGACGGACTCAGCGGCGAGGAGCGCGTCCGCAAAATCCACCTTCTTTGTCTCGAATCGGGTCAAAGCGTCCAAGAGGCAGTCCTCGTCGTCCGCGACGACGCCGGCCGATCGGATGAGGCGCCGGAGGCGATCCACTACCTGCGATCGCTCGAGCCCGTACACCCCGGCCAAGACATACACCGCCTCTGCAACCACCCAGGGGCGAACGACAAGCTCGCATTCCCCGTTTTCGGCCGCGGCAAAGAGGTGGCGGGCCTTTGCTGATTGCCCTTCGTCATCCCCGGTAAAAAACCGGATGAGGACGTTGGTATCGAGGATGAACCTGGGTTTCACGGCTTCGACGAACGCCGAGCCATGAGTTCATGAGCCCGTTTCCGTTCTTCTTTGGACGAAAGAATACGCTGGGCCGGCTTAAGACCGCCGGCCAAAGCAAGGATGCTCGGCACCGGACGCAAGACCACCGCCCCGTCGGCCAATTGATCGAGTTCCACGGTCTGTGTTCCAATCAGGTTCATACGCTTGCGGAAGGACAGGGGAATCGTGACCTGTCCTTTGCTGCTAAGGTTAGTTTTTACCATGAGAAAAGTTTTACTTTTAAAAAAGTAAAAGCAAAGGAAAAGTAAGTCGAACGGCAATCCTCCTTAAACGGGCGAGCGCTAAGTGCTTGGCCCTTCCCTGCAACATAACCTTCCTTCCAAAAATACCCCAGTCCTCAAACTTTGGACTAGACCCGGGAATTGCCCGCTCAATAGTGTTTTTGGCTGAGTGCCGCGGTTAGGCCCGCTTGTTCTTGCAAAAGGCCATTTTCCAATTAATATTTGAAACTGGAAGTTGTTAAAGAATAATAGCTTGGTGGACCATGCTGGGGTCTAACAGCTTCCTGTGAAGAGAAGTTTTGGGGCGGATTTGGGGCGGGTTTTTCCCAGAGAAACGCAGCCGAGTGACTGAAGGCAAACGGCGGGCGAGGCGGGCGCCTGTCTAGGATTTGACGCATGCGCCCGGCCCGGATGAAGGATCAAGTTCACGGACGGTGGGTAGGCTATGTCTCAGTCCCCGACGTGCCCAAGGCTCTTGCCGCGGCAATTGCCAAGGGAGGGCGCGTCTTTCTCCCTGCGAAGGAGCATGCCAACCGCGGAACGCAGGCTATTTTCAGCGACGCGGACGGGGCGCTCCTGGGTTTGATGCATTCGGATTCGGGAGATCCTGGGGAATACCTGCCCGAACCCGGAGACTGGGCGTGGGCGGAGCTGTTTTCCCGCGATCCTGCCGCGGCAGGCGAGTATTACCAGACGGTCGTCGGCTACAACCGGCTTTCGGACACCCGCGCCAAGCGGCCAAATGAGTTCATCCTTGCCAGCGGTGGCTATTCGCGGGCGGCCGTGGCGGCCGTCTCATCCCGGCCAAAGGCGCATCCGGCATGGCTCCTCTTCGTCCGGGTGGCGAGCGTCAAGGACGCAGTCGCCCGGGCTGTCAGCTTGGGCGGACGGGTGCTTTTGCCGCCTTCCGATGCTCCGGCGGAATACTGGCGCGCTGTCATCGCCGACCCTTCGGGCGCTCACCTTGGTATGGTCGAATTGGACGATGCCGAAGCTGCGAAGGAGAAGCCATGAAAGCGGGCCGACGTCGCTTACATGCTGTTCTTTTCTTTGCGTTGACGACGGGGATCGTTGGATGTGCCACCTCGTTGTTGCGTCTGCCGCAGTATGCAAATTTGCAGCAAAATGACTCGGCGAGTCTGGCGGACACGCCAAGCGTTGCCGGTCCATCGCAATCCTCCACCTCGATCGCAGTGGTCGTCGAAAAAGTCGACGGGCTTTATTTGAACGCGCCCCATAAGGTCGCTCCCGATGTTTATCTTTCGCCTGGAAAGCATGACCTCGGGCTGTATGCCTGGTGGATCGACGATGCCTACGACACTTGGGATTGCGAAAGTCCCGGCACCGCCGAGTTCCTGGCCAACCATTCGTACCGGATCACTGGCTCAGTTTATCCCTATCCGCTGCCTGCGACGACCAATGGCAATCTTTTGTTCGACATTGGCATCTGGGATGAGATGGGAGGGGCGGGAAATCCCGTGCTTGTCAGTGAATGGAAGACTCTCACCCAGGAACATTTTGACGACAGTGAACCTATTGAGAAAGTGGATTATGGCGGCAGTGGAATATCCCAACCCCCGATGCGGCAGAATGGGCACTCCCCGGAGCACGGGGGCGGGGTTCCTTCCATCCCGCACAATTCGCGCCCGCCAAGCGGCGGAGGCGGAGGCCACGGCGGCGGAGGAGGCGGGCACAGTGGTGGAGGTGGGGGCGGCGGGCATAGGAAGTAAAATCCAGCCGGCGAGGATGCCGCAACAGGAGGCAACTAACGGTGAATAACCCGCTGGGCATGCGCGGCCTGCTGTCCAGGCGGAAGTCTCTCAGGGTTTGAATTGATAATAGTTACTAATTAACATTAGTGTTGACAGCGAGCATTAATGACGAACGATCTCCCGCATGTGGAACGAGCGCCAGGCCATTGAGATCTTCCACCTGCTGTTCGTGGCGCAATTCGGCCGGCGGGTGGACAAGGCCCGTTTTGTGATCAAAGGCGGCTGCAACCTCCGTTTCTTCTGCCGCAGCATCCGCTACTCGGCGGATATCGATTTCGATGTTCACGGGATGGAGGCTTTCACGCTGCGCGAGAATGTGGACACGGTCCTGGGGTCTCCGGCCATGAAGCAGGCGCTCCGCGCGAAGCAGATGGAAATAGAGCATGTAACGGCGGCCAAGCAAACTGACACGACCCAGCGTTGGAAGATGGGAATCCGCCTTGAGGGCGGCGAAGCCCTTCCGACCAAGATCGAGTTTTCCCGACGACCCGGGCTCGACTCCGATCATCCTCTTGAAGCGGTGGACGGCGAGGTCATCCGGACGTACGAACTCTATCCCATCCTTGCGCAACATTACTCCCGCGAGGCCGCCTTCCGCCAGAAGATCGTCGCGCTGAGCCGCCGGAGCGCGACCCAGGCGCGTGACATCTTCGACTTGAAGCTGCTTATCGAAGGCGGCGCCGGAAAGGGAAAGCTGCCCCCCAGTGTGGCCGGGGAAATCCCAAGGGCGATCGAGAATGCAATGACCATTGGGTTTGACGACTTTTCGGGACAGGTCCGCGCCTACCTGGCTGCCGAGTACCAGGACTACTACGGCAAGCGCCAAGTATGGGAGTCGCTGCAGGAGGAGGTTGTGAGGGTTCTGGAGGAGCTCGGTCGATGAACCAAATCGAGGCATTGCGCAAGATTCGCGCCCTCGGAGTCCCCGGCTTTGAAACGAGAGACATCGCCGCGCTTCTGGACGTCAGCCCGGCGAATGCGTCGGTCCTGCTCGCCCGGCTTGCCCGAAGCGGGCTGATTCTCCGCGTCTCCCGGGGTTTATGGGCTGCGGACGACAGATTAGGCAAGGATCGGCTCGTCGAGCAACTTGCCGCCCCGTATCCGGCCTATGTTTCCCTCCAATCGGCTCTTTTCAAACGCGGTCTCATCGAGCAAATGCCATCCGTTGTCTACGCGGTTACGCCCGGCCGGGGCCGGCGAATCAATACCCCTCTCGGCACCGTCTCGCTTCATCGAATCCCGGCGGCCTTGTTCGGAGGGTTCACGGTCGACGACAATGGCGTCAAGATGGCGACGGCTGAAAAGGCGCTCTTCGATCTGTTTTACCTTGGCCCATCGAAGTCCCGGCTTTTCACTCGGCTGCCTGAAATCGAGCTGCCTCGGGCGTTTCGATGGGGCGAGATCCTGAAATGGATCGACAAGATCCACGGCAAGAGCCGCCAGGCCTTCGTCGCAAAACGCATGGCTGAGCTGCGGTCCTGAGCCGTAACTTTGGCGTTGAGCCGCCGTAACGACTCGACCCCGTAACGGCCAGCCCGCCTCCGCCTGTGGGCTACGGCGCGGCATCGATCGCATCGCGATCGATGGTGGACCCTACTGGGCTCGAACCAGCGACCTTTTCCATGTCAAGG